>WNGA01006103.1_pt1 | contig 17268 bp, 18 predicted proteins | sample 5400061 | NCBI WGS metagenome assembly WNGA01 (sample SAMN13153366, study PRJNA577476) | soil metagenome | isolation source: 100 cm soil or saprolite under grassland replicate 2 | place: USA:California | collected 2016-06-15 | reverse complement strand
TGAACTGGGCCTGCCCTCCGGGCCGCTGGAGGAACAACACCAGCCATCTCGCCGCGTCGAGCGCCGTCTGGCGGCCGAGGTCCTCCTCCACCAGCGCGAGCGCGAGGTCCATCCCGGCGGTCACGCCGGCCGAGGTCGCGACGTTGCCGTCGCGCACGAAGATCGGATCCGGCTCGACCGTCACCGCCGGATAGCGGGCCGCGAGGTCGGCGCAGCTCGCCCAGTGGGTGGTGGCGCGGCGCCCGTCGAGCAGGCCGGCTTTGGCGAGGAGGAAGGCGCCGGTGCAGACGGAGGTGACGCGGCGCGAGCGCCGCGCCGCCTCGCGGAGCCAGTCGACGAGGCGCTCGTCGTCCTCGGCGGCGCGGGTGCCGGTGCCGCCGGCGACGATGAGGGTGTCGATCGGGCCGCTCTCCACGTCCTCGAGGCGCTCATCCGGCATCAGCGACACGGTGGAGGTGGGGAGTGGTCCTTGGTCTCTTGCGGCGACGGTCACGTCATAGGCGGATGGCCGCATGAGGGTCGCCGCGCGCAGCACCTCGGCGGGCCCGGTCACATCGAGCGTCTGAACGCCCGGGTAGACGACGATGACGACGCGTCGCATGGCCACATCTTCCGCCGCGCCGGGCTTGGCCGCAAGGGCATTGAGGGGACGATTTCTGCCATCCGATACGTGCGGTGTCGCGTGAAAGGGCTGAATACCAGACGAAGTACGCGCCACCCGGCCGGGGCCGCTCCTCGATGCCCGAGCCTCAGCTCCTCGGCGTGAAGCGGAACGTCACCACGTCGCCGTCCCGCACCTCGTACTCGCGGCCCTCCACGCGCGTGAGGGCGCGCTCGCGGGCCGCGCTGTAGCCGCCCGCTTCCACGAGGTCGCTCCACGGGGTCACCTCCGCGGCCACGAAGCCGCGCTCCATGTCGGTGTGGATCGCTCCGGCGGCGCGGCGGGCGCGCGTGCCGCGCGGGATCGCCCACGCCCGCGCCTCCTTGTCCTGGTCGCCCGTGAAGAACTGGATCAGGTCCAGCAGGGCGAAGGCCTCGCGGATGACGGCCTCGAGGCCGGACTCGGCCACGCCGAGCTCGTCGCGCATCGCGTCGGCCTCGTCGTCGTCGAGCTCGGAGAGCTCGGCGTCGAGGCGAGCGCTCACGGCGGTCGCCCGGGCGCCGCGCTCCTCGGCGTGCGCCACAAGTGCGGGCGGTGGCGAGAGCGGCTCCCCCTCGGCGACATTCGCAACGTAAAGGACCGGCTTTGAAGTAAGGGCCGAGAGCCTCGTCAAGGCCCCCGGCGCGTTGTCGGGCTCCGGCACGGTTCGAACGGCCTGGCCGGCGCGGAGGGCGTCAAGGACCGCGCGTAGCCACCGCTCCTCCGCGACCGCCACCTTGTCAAGCGACTTCGCCTGCTTCGACACCCGCTCCAGGCGCCGCTCCGCCTGCTCCAGGTCCGCGAACAGCAGCTCGGTCTCGATCGTGTCGACGTCGGCCAGCGGGTCGACGCGGCCCTCCGGGTGCACGACCTGCGGGTCGTCGTGGACGCGGACGACGTGCAGGATCGCGTCCGTCTCGCGGATGTTGGCGAGGAACTGGTTCCCGAGGCCCTCGCCCTGGTGGGCGCCGCGCACGAGCCCGGCGATGTCGTGGAACTGGATCGTCTCGTGGACGACCGGCCGGGCGCCGACGGTCGCGGCCACGCGGTCGAGGCGCTCGTCCGGCACGCCCACCACGGCCACGTTCGGCTCCACCGTCGTGAACGGGTAGTTCGCTGCGGGCGCCCCGGCGCGCGTGAGCGCGTTGAACAGCGAGGACTTGCCCGCGTTCGGCATGCCAACGATGCCTATCTTCATACTCGAACCCGCATGCTCGCCCCCGCGAAACTAGAGGACGGCCAAACCGTCCGGATCGGGTCCGCGCAGGTGCGCTACGTGAGGCGGAAGGCGCCCGGCGCGGCGCCTGGGGACCTCCCGATCGTGGTCCTCCACGGCTGGGGCGCCCACATCGAGGCGGTCGCTCCCATCCTCGCCGCGCTCGGCGGCGCCTCCGACCTGATCGCCCTCGACCTGCCCGGCTTCGGGGAGAGCGAGCCCCCGCCGGAGGCCTGGGACGTCGACGCCTACGCGAGCTTCATGCTCGCCTTCCTCGACGAGCTCGACGTGGCGCGCGCCCACCTGATCGGCCACTCCCACGGCGGCCGGGTGTCGATCGCGATCGCGGCCGACCATCCGGAACGCGTGGGACGGCTGCTGCTGGTGAACTCGGCCGGCCTCCGGCCAAAGCGCGGCTGGCGCTACCGGCGGCGGGTGGCGGTCGCGAAGCTCGGCCGGGTGGTGGCGAAGCTCGGCGGGCCGCCCGGGCGGCGGCTCCAGGAGCGGCTCCGCGCTCGCGTCGCCTCGCGCGACTACCTCGAGGCGCCGGAGGCGATGCGGGGCACCTTCCGCGCCGTGATCGCCGCGGACCTGAGCGATCGCCTGCCGCGCGTCGCCGCGCCCACGCTGCTCGTGTGGGGCGACCAGGACGAGGAAACGCCGCTCTGGATGGCCAACCGCATGGAGCAGCTGATCCCGGACGCCGGGCTCGTGGTGCTCGAGGGAGCCGGCCACTACAGCTACGCCGACTCGCCCGGCCAGTTCGGCGCGGTGGCGCGCCGCTTCCTGCTGGAGCAGCCGCGCGCGGCTGCCGCGCGGGATGCGCGGGCTGAGGGCAAGCCGTCGTGACCGCCATCGGGCTGGTCGCCGGCGGCCTCGGGCTGCTCGTCCTCATCGCCGGCCGCCTGCACCTGATGCTCCACCTCTTCCAGCTCGAGCACTACGAGCCCGCGCGCCTGCGCGTGTGGGTCGAGCGGCGGCGGGCGCGGATCGACGCGCGCCGGCTGGGATTGTGCGCCGGGACGGGTGCCGCGCTCATAGCCCTGACCGCCGCCGATGCGGACGCGCTGGTGCTCGTAGTCGGCCTGGCCGCCGCCGCGGTCCTCGCCGCAGCGGGGGTGCAGGAGCTCCGCCGCCGCCAGACCAAGCCGCTCGTCTTCACCGCCCGCGCGCGGCGGCTCTTCGTCGTCGCGCTTGCGCTACCGGCCCTCGTGCTCATCCTCGCGGCGATCGCCGTGCTCACCGGAGCTCCGGAATGGCTCGCGCCCGCGATCGGGACCGCCACCGCGATCCTCGCGATCGTGGCGGCGCCGGAGCTCCTGTTCGTCGCCGACACGCTCGTGAAGCCGGTCCAGGCGCTCGACAACCGCCGCTTCGTCGAGCGCGCCAGGCGCCGGCTCGCCGAGCTCGACCCGCTCGCGATCGGGATCACCGGGTCCTTCGGGAAGACGACCACCAAGGCGTGCGTCGCCTCCGTGGCGGAGCTGCGCGGCCCCGCCTACGCCACGCCGGCCTCGTTCAACACCTACCTCGGGGTCGTGCGCGCGATCAACGAGGGCCTCAACGCCAAGCACAGGTCGTTCGTCGCCGAGATGGGCGCCTACCGCCTCGGCGACGTCACCGAGCTGTGCGACCTGGTCCACCCGGCGATCGGGGTGCTGACCGCAATCGGACCCGCGCACCTGGAGCGGTTCGGCTCGCTGGACGCGATCGAGAAGGCGAAGGGAGAGCTCGCCGAGGCGCTTCCGCCGGATGGCGTCTTCATCACTTCCGCGGACGACGAGCGCTGCCTCCGCGTCGCCGAACGGGCTGAGTCGCGCGTCGTCCTCTGCAGCGCGGCGGGAGCGGCCGACGCAGAGCTCACGGCGCACGACATCTCGATGGCCGAGGGTGCGACGCGTTTCGCGATGCGGCACGCGACCGGCTCCGGCCAGACCGAGGAGGCGCTCGTGCGCACCCGCCTCCTGGGCCGGCACAACGTGGCCAACCTGCTCGCCGCCGCGGCCGTGGGGACGAGCATCGACCTTCCGCTCGACGCGATCGCCCGCGCGCTGGCGCGCGTGACGCCGCCCGCCCACCGCCTCGCGCCGATCCTCAACCGCCAGGCCGGCATCGTCGTCATCGACGACGCCTACAACTCGAACCCGGTGGGCGCGGCCGCCGCGCTCGAGGTACTGGCGTCGCACCAGGCCGAGCGCAGGCTGCTGGTGACGCCGGGGATGGTGGAGCTCGGCGAGCGCGAGGCTGAGGAGAACGAGCGCTTCGGCACCCAGGCGGCAGCGGTCTGCGACCTCGTCGTCCTCGTAGGCGAGGAGCGCTCGCGGCCGATCCGGGCCGGGCTGGACGCGGCCTCCTTCCCCGAGTCGCAGATCCACGTCGTCGCGAACGCCTCGGAGGCGGAGGCATTGCTCGCGAGAACCACCCGCCGCGGCGACGTCGTCCTGTTCGAGAACGACCTCCCCGACCTCTACGCGGAGGACGGCAACGGCTCGGGAAGTATGTTTCCGCGCCCATGACGCAGCAGGGTCTCCGGGTCGCTGTCCTGTTCGGCGGCCCCTCGGTTGAGCACGACGTATCGATCATCAGCGCGCAGCAGCTGATCGCGGTGATGGCGCCGAGGCACGAGCCGATGCCGGTCTACCTCGCGCGCGACGGCCGCTGGTGGACCGGCGACGCGCTCAAGGAGGTCGGCGCCTTCGGCGCCGAGCAGCCCGAGGGCGCGGAGCCCTGCGAGCTGAGGCTCGGCCGCGACGGCGCGCCGTTCGCGGCACCGGGCGGATCGCGCTTCAGGGGCGACCGCGACCTCCAGCTGGACGCGGCCATCTGCGCGGTCCACGGAACGGGCGGCGAGGACGGCAGCCTGCTCGGCGCGCTCGAGCTGAGCGGCGTCCCGTACGCCGGCGGCGGGGTCGCCGCGGCCGCCGTGGCGATGGACAAGCGGCTCGGCAAGCTCGTCTTCAGGGAGGCGGGGGTCGACGTGTGCCCGCACACCGTGATCCACCGCGAGGAGTGGAGCGGCGACCGCAAGGGCGCGCTGCGGCGGGCGGGCGAGCAGGGCGTGCCCTGCTACGTGAAGCCGGTCTCGCTCGGCTCGTCGATCGGCGTGGCGCGCGTGACCGAGCCCGGCGAGCTCGAGGACGCGCTCGAGCTCTGCTTCGAGCTCGACCTCACCGCGCTCGTGGAGCCCGCGCTCGACGACCACGTGGAGGTGAACGTGGCGATCCTCGGCAGCCGCGCCACCGGGCTGCGCGCCTCCGAGGTCGAGCAGCCCGTGCGCGAGGCGGAGGCGGCGCTGTCCTTCGAGGACAAGTACCTCCGCGGCGGCGCCAAGGCCGGCGACGCGAAGAGCCGCGGCGGTGCGAAGGAGGGCGGCTCCGAGGGCATGGCGAGCGCCGACCGCATCATCCCGGCCCCGATCTCGGCGGCCGCGGCCGAGGCGCTCGTAAGCGCCGCGAAGCGAGCCCACCACGGGCTCGGCTTCTTCGGCGTGGTGCGCTACGACTTCTTCCTGAAGGACCCGGAGGACGGCCCGCCGCAGGTCGTCCTCAACGAGGCGAACACGGTGCCCGGCTCGTTCGCCTTCTACCTCTTCGAGCCGGCGGGGCTGCCGTTCCCGGAGCTGGCCGACGCGCTGCTCGACATCGCCTTCGCCGAGGCCGCCGAGCGCCGCGCCACCACGCGGACATTCGAGTCGGTCCTGATCGCCGAGCACCAGAGGCGCTAGCGGTGGCGACGCGCGTGGTCGTGGCATGCGGAGGCCGCAGCCTCGAGCGGGAGGTGAGCCTCCGCTCGGGCGGGCGCGCGGCCGACGCGCTCGCGGCGCTCGGCTACGACGTGACCGTGCTCGATCCCGACGCCGGCTTCGTGCGCCGCATCCGCGAGCTCGAGCCGGACTTCGTCTTCGTGGCCATGCACGGCCGGGGCGGCGAGGACGGCACGCTCCAGGACCTGCTCGAGATCCTCGGGGTGCCCTACACCGGCTCCGACGTCCACGCCTCCGGCCGCTGCCTCGACAAGCACTCGTTCAAGCAGCTGATGCAGGCGCAGGGCCTCGACACCCCCGAGTGGCACTCGTTCAACCGCGAGGCGTTCTCGGAGTTCGGCGCCGCCGAGAGCCTCGACCAGCTCGCGGACCAGCTCGGCTTTCCGTTCGTGCTGAAGCCGGCCCGCCAGGGCTCGTCGCTCGGCATCAAGTTCGTGGAGACGCCGGAGCAGTTCGGGCCCGCGATCGTCGGCGCCCTCAACTACGACGACCGCGTCCTGATCGAGCGCTACGTGGCGGGCCGCGAGCTCGCGGTGACGGTGCTCGGCCCGGCCGACGCCCCCGACGTGCTCCCGATCATCGAGATCGAGACCGACGAGCCGTTCTACACCTTCCGCGCCCACTACGACCCCGGCGCCGCCACCATGAGCGAGGCCGAGCTGCCCGACGAGGTCCGCGAGCGCGTGCAGTCCGTCGCCGCGCAGGCCTACCGGGCGGCCGGTTGCAGGGACCTCGGCCGCGTCGACCTGATCCTGGAGGGCGAGAGCGTCCCCCAGATCCTCGAGATCAACACGATCCCGGGGCTCACCGAGACGGGACCGGCGCGCTACGCAGCCCAGGCCGCCGGGATGGACTTCAACGAGCTGATCAGGCGCGTCATCTCGAGGGTCACCGGGTCATGAGGCGCGCCACGGCATCGCCGAGCAGCGCGCCCGCCAGCACGTCTGAGGGGTAGTGCACGCCGAGATACGGGCGCGACAGCGCCATCGCGGCCGCGACGGCGCGCAGCGGCGCGCGCGGCAGACCGGCGGCGGCCAGCGCCCGCGCACCCGCGAACGAGGTGGAGGCGTGCGCCGATGGATACGAGCGCCCGGACAGCACCGGCGTCAGCGCCGGCAGCTCCTCCTCGAGCAGCGGCCGTGCCCGCCGCACGGTCTGCTTGACCACGGTGTTGAGTAGGAGCGTCACGAGCACGATCTCCATCGCACGCACGTAGTCGTCGCGGCGGCGGGCGCTGAGCGTTCCGCCGACCGTCGCGATCGCATTCCAGAGCAGCCCGTTCTCGCCGGTCTGGGCGAGCCCTATCAGCGCGGTTTCGAGGGCCGGTGTATGCCCGCGCGTCCGGAGCAGGCGAAGCAGCCCGAGGTCCAGCGCCGCGAGCCTCCTCAAGCTAAAAGCCGACCCGATGCTCTTCGGTGTCGAGCCGGACGTAGACGACCTGCGAGAGGTCGATGTGGACGTCGGAGTCCTGGGTCTCGAGCTCGAACCAGCGGTCGGACCCGGAGTCCGAGAGCGCCTTGCGGAAGGCGTCGTGGACCTCCTGGGTCACGCGCACGGGCAGCACCTGCCCGCCCTGGAAGCCGATGTCGATGCGTCGGGGGGGTTCAGCCATCAGTGGCCCTCCGGGGCCTCGACCAGCTCGGTGAGCACCCCGCCGGTCGACGTCGGGTGCAGGAACGCCACGCGGCAGCCGCGTATGCCCGTGCGCGGCCGCTCGTCGATCAATGCCAGGCCGGCGTCGCGCAGGGCCTGGAGCGCGGACTCGATGTCGTCGGTGCCGTAGGCCACGTGGTGAAGGCCGGGGCCCCTCCGCGCGAGGAACTTCCCGACCTCCGTGTCCGGTCCGAGCGGCCGCAGGAGCTCCACGTGGTTCTCGCCCACGCCGAGCAGCACGGCCTCGACGCCCTGCTCCTCGACCGTCTCGCGGTGCTGCAGCGGCATGCCGAGCCGGTCGTAGAGGGCGATCGCCTCGTCGAGGTCCTCGACGGCAACGCCGATGTGATCGATGCGTCCGAACACGGGCGGACGAGTCTAGTCAGCGCTGGGTTTGCCCTCGAAGCGCTTCGATGCCGCCACGCGCGCCTTGCCCGGCTCCACCGGGACGATGCGCTTGGTGCCGTTCGAGGAATCGTCGTCGCCGCCGCTGCGGTAGTCCGCGACCAGGCGCTCGATGTCCTCGCGCTCGAGCACCTCGTTCTCGAGCAGCGTGTGCGCGAGCGCGTCGAGCAGCGGGCGATTCTCGTGCACGATCTTCAGCGCGCGCCGGTGGGCCAGGTCGGTCAGGTACTGCTGCTCCTCGTCGACCTGCCGGCGCGTCGAGTCCGACATCGAGTAGTCCTCGGTCGGCACCTGCTTCGACATCAGCTCGGTGCCCATGCCGTACTCGGTGACCATCGAGCGGCTGATCTCGTGGACCTTGCGCAGGTCATCCGAGGCGCCGGTGGTGATCTCGCCGAAGACGAGATGCTCGGTCACGCGCCCGCCGAGCAGCACCACCATGTAGTCGAGGAGCTCCTCCTTCGTCTTCAGGTAGCGGTCCTCCTCGGGCAGGTTGAGCGTGTAGCCGAGCGCCTTGCCGCGCGGGATGATCGAGATGCGGTGGACCTTCTCCACCGACTCGAGCAGCTCGGAGCAGAGCGCGTGGCCGGCCTCGTGGTAGGCCACGACCCGCTTCTCGTGGTCGGTGATCACGCGGCGCGACTGCATGCCGGCGACCACGCGCTCGAGGGCCGCCTGAAAGTCCTTCGTAATCAGCTGGTCGCGGTGGTCGCGCCCAGCGAAGATCGCCGCCTCGTTGCAGATGTTGGCGAGGTCCGCGCCCGTCATCCCGCTGGTCTGGCGCGCGAGGGTCTCCATGTCCACGTCGTCGGCGAGCGGCATGCCGCGCGTGTGCACGGACAGGATGCTGCGCCGCCCGTTGAGGTCGGGCGGCGTCACGAGGATCTGGCGGTCGAAGCGCCCGGGCCGTAGCAGCGCCGGGTCGAGCTTCTCGAGCAGGTTCGAGGCGGCGATCACGACGACGTTGTCGGTCGCGCCGAAGCCGTCGAGCTCGACGAGGAGCTGGTTGAGCGTCTGGTCCTTCTCGCCCGAGATGTCGTTGCCGCGCGTCGCGCCCACCGCGTCGAGCTCGTCGATGAAGACGATCGCCGGCGCCGCCTTGCGAGCCTGCCGGAACAGGCGCCGGATGCGAGCGGCGCCGACCCCGGCGAACATCTCGACGAACGACGACGCCGACTGCGCGAAGAACTTCGCGTTCGACTCGTGCGCGACGGCCTTGGCCAGGAGTGTCTTGCCGGTACCGGGCGGCCCGTGCAGCAGGATCCCCTTCGGGACCTTGGCACCGAGCCTCTTGAAGCGCTTCGGGTCGCGCATGAACTCCACGACCTCGCGCAGCTCCTCCTTCGCCTCCTCCACGCCGGCGACGTCGTGCCAGCTGACGGAGCTCGACGAGGAGGGCGCGATCTCCTGCGGCTTCGTCCGCGGCATGTACTGGACCATCCAGACCACGGCGAGCGCGATCAGCCCCATGAAGATGATCGGCAGCCAGGTGAGGGCGAAGCTCTCGAGGCCCTTCCAGAAGGAACCGTCGTCCGACCCGCCGAGCGTGTCCTCCAGCTTGGGGTCGACGCGGATGGCCTCGCTGCCGTCCTCGCGCGACAGGACGTGCGAGGCGGCCTCGAACTTCCACCCATCCGGCAGCTCAGCGCCAGGTTCGCGGAGGGCCGCTCGAAGGGCGTCGCTCGCCTCGCCGCAGTTGAGCTCGGACGTGTCCAGCACCGTCAGCTTGTAGGGACCGGGGTCGAAGCCCAGCTCACCGAGCTGCTGGTGGCGCGCGACCTCGAATGGAACGGTGCAGGAGGCGGAGCCGCCGGCTGCCGCGGCCGCCGTAGCCGGGGGCACCGCCAGCACGATCAGAGCGGCGAGCAGGGCAAGGCTGCGGAGGGTCCTCCTCATCCACTACCCCAATCGGCCATCCGTGGCCTCGGCATGAGTCCTACGACACCCTCTCTAGCCGCGGGTTCGGCGTGAAGCGCCGGCCGGCCTTCGCGCAGTCGCGTCCATCCACGCGAACGACGTCGGCGGTGAAGTCGTTCTCCCCCTGCACGAGCGACGAACCGACCCCGTAGGCGTCCACCGGCGCGCCCTCCCTCTCGAAGGTCGCGATCTTCTCGGCGTCGAACCCGCCGGAGACCACGATGTGCACGTGCCGGTGGCCCGCCGCGTCGAGTGCCTCGCGCACGCGCTGCACCAGCACCGCGTTCACGCCGGTGGGCCTGAAGCGCCCCATGTCGGCCCAGAGCGCGCGGTCCACCATCAGCTCCGACGTGTCGAGCCGCACTCCCCATAGCCGCTCGCCGAGTGCGTCCGCGACCTCGAGCGCCGTGCGCACCGAGTCGTTCTCGAAGTCCACCAGGACGGTCACGTTCATCTCGTCGGCGAAGCGGTCGGCCCACGCCCGGGCGGCGGCCACCGTGTCGCCGCCGAACGCCGCGATCAGGCTGTGCGGGACGGTCCCCACGCCGCGCCCGCCCCACCACGAGGCCTGCGCCTCGGTCGAGACCCCGATGGCGCCGGCCACGTGCGCAGCCCAGCCGTCGCCCGTCTGGACGAGCCAGTGGTCGTGCCGCGCCGGGAAGAACAGGATGGGCTTCCCGTTCGCGGCATCCACCACCCCGCGCACGTTGCGCATGATGCGCGTGCGCCGCGAGAGCACGCCGAGGTAGACGGTCTCGAGGTGCGCGAACAGGGCGTAGTCGCCGTCGATCTGCAAGACGGTCTCCCACGGCTCGATCTCGTCGGCCTCGTGGAGCGCCTGCACCTCGAGGCCGCTCCAATCGTCCGAGCACAGCTTCAGCACTGCGATCGCCTCGTCGATGCCGCCGAGCACCGAGTGCTGCTTCTGGAAGACCTGCATGGTCACGGCCGGCCGGTGCCCGGTCTCGACGAGCAGCTGGCGCGTGAAGTTGAAGTACGCGTCGGTGTAGTAGCCCCCTCGGATCTTCTCTACGGGGAGTCCGAAGACCTCGGGGTCGAGCCGCGAGCGTATGCGTGCGCTACTGGCCACCCTCGACCTGGCCGGACTCGACCCGCAGGATCTCCGCGAGCGCGGCCTCGCCGACCTCGAGCTGCTCGGCGGTCGGCTCGCGCGTGCCGACCACCCGCTGGATCTCGAAGCCGGGCCGCCGCATCAGCCGCGTGAACGCCGAGTCCGGATGGCGCTCACCCCACGCGAACAGCTCCACGGCGACGGCCGCGCTCCCCAGCCCGACGGCCGCGTCGGCCGCCGGTCCGCGCAGGCCCGCGCGCCGCACCGCCACGTTGCCGAGCGCGGCCGCGGCGAGCATCGGCGCGACGAGGTGCGAGCCGCAGCGGTCGTGCTCCTTGTCGGCCTGGGCCGCGTCGGAATCCTCTTCGTAGCCCGCGATCGCCTTGTGCTCGACGCCGTGGTAGGCGGCGAGGTCGCCGCTTCGGAGGGCGAGCAGCGCGGGCGCGAAGCTCACGAGCGCCACCGCTGCCTCACGGCCGGCCGTGCGCGTGCCGGGCGTGCGCGCCCCGGTCCGGATCGCCTGGCCGGCAAGCGCCGCGGCTCCCATCGATCCGAGCGTCCGCAGGTCCTGCATGGGCAGCCGCGCCTCCGGCAGCCCGCGCTTCACGAGCGGGATCACCGCCATCGCCTCGGCCAGCTTCACGACGCCGCGCACGCCCGGCACGCGCTCCGCCGCGCGGCCGCCCAGGTCGGGCTTGCGCCCGGAGGCGACCTTCAGCTCGCCCGCCTCGGTCCGCACCGCGGCGGCCCAGTGGGTGGGCCCGTGGACGAGCAGGCCGTTTCGCAGCGCCATCCCGCCGAGCCGCAGTTTGTCCTCAGGGACCGGGGCCGTCATGCTCAAAGGTTAGATGCTCGCCGCCGGACTCTCCTTCCGCGAGAGCGGTCCTGCCGACGGGCCGGTTGCGCTGCTGCTGCACGGCTACCCCGAGTCGTCCTACATGTGGGAGGGCGTGATCCCCGCAGTGGCGGAGGCGGGGTGGCGGGCCGTGGCGCCCGATCTCGCCGGCTTCGGCGACTCGCCGCCCGACCCGCCGGGCACCTGGGAGCGGCGCGTCGAGTCGATCGAGCGCTTCCGGCGCGAGCTCGGAATCGAGCGCTGCGTGCCGGTCATGCACGACTGGGGCGGCCTGATCGGCATGTGGTGGGCGTGCGACCACCCCGAGGCGGTCGAGGCGCTCGTGATCAGCTCGACGGGCTTCTTCCCGGACGGCAGGTGGAGCGGGATGGCGAAGGCGCTGCAGGAACCGGGGACGGGCGAGCAGCTGCTCGAGTCGCTCGACCGGGACGGCTTCGCCGGCGTGCTGCGGCAACAGTGCCCCGGGATGGCGGACGAGGCGATCGACGAGTACTGGAAGGCATACGGCGACGAGGAACGCCGCCGCGGCCAGCTCGAGCTCTACCGGTCGGGCGACTTCTCGAAGCTCGAGCGGTTCGACCTCGCCGCGCTCGGCGTGCCGGCCCTGCTCGTCTGGGGCGAGGACGACGAGTTCGCGCCCGTGGCCGGCGCCCACCGCTTCGAGCGGGAGCTGCCAGCCACGGAGCTGGTGGTCGTGAGGGGCGCGCGCCACTTCGTCTGGGAGGACGCGCCGGAGGAGTGCGGCGCCGCGCTTACGGGCTTCCTAGCCCGTGCTCGCGGCTGAGCCGCTCGATCGACGCGAAGTCCATCTTGAGGCCGTAGCGAGACTGGAGCTCGGCGAGCCCCTCCAGGTCGCGCTCCGGCCGGATGGGCGGGATCAGCTGAGCGAGCTCCGCGAAGTACTGCTCGAACCCGGCGGGCGAGATGACCTCGAGGACGCGCGCGGGCCGGTCGCCGGCGTTCCAGAAGGCGTGCCAGATGCCGCGCGGCTTCGCCACCAGCTGGCCGGCGCGCGCGCTGAAGACATCGTCGCCTACCTCGAAGCCGACCTCGCCCTCGAGCACGTACGAGTACTCGTCCTCGTGCTCGTGCACGTGCGAGGGGCCGGCGAGCGTCCGTGGAGCGATGGGGTGCTCGACGAGGGAGAAGTCGCCCGCCTCGATCAGGAGCCGGGCGCCGAAGGGGCCGTCGATGAGCGTCTCTGGAGTCTGAATCGTTGTTGTCATGCGATCACTGTACGCTGTGTTCAGTGAAGCGCAAGTATGAGTTGAAGGCGAGGGCTGAGAAGCAGGCGGAGACGCGCCGCCGAATCACGGAGGCCACGGTGGCGCTGCACGAGGAGGTGGGGCCCGCCCGGACGACCGTGGCGGAGGTGGCGCGCCGAGCGGGTGTCACGCGCCTGACCGTCTACAACAACTTCCCCGAGGAGCGCGAGCTGATCGCCGCCTGCCAGGGGCACTGGATGCAGCTGCACCCGCTGCCGGCGCTCGACCCCTCAGCGGGCGCCGAGGCCGTGCTGCGCTCGCTGTACGGGTGGTATCGCGAGACCGCGCGCATGGCCGAGAACGTCCGCCGCGACCGCTTGTTGGTGCCGGCGCTCGACAAGCTGCTGAGCGAGACCGCCGACGCGCGCATGGCCGCTCTCGCCGCCGCGCTCGGCGGCGGTCCGCTGACCGCGCTGGCGCTCGACTTCTGGACCTGGCGCCGGCTCGCGGTGGAGGAGCGCCTCTCCGACGAGCAGGCCGCGGCGCTGATGGCGCGCGCTGCGAGAATTTCCTGAGTGGAGGAACGTCTGTTCGAGATGGAGGAGCCGGCCGCGGCGCCCGACCGCGCCGATCTGGCCGGCCAGCCGCTGGCGGCGCGGATGCGCCCCGCCTCGCTGGGCGAGTTCGTCGGCCAAGAGCACCTGCTGGCGCGCGGCTCGGCGCTGCGCGCGGCGATCGAGGACGGGCGCCCGCACTCGATGATCCTGTACGGGCCGCCCGGCACCGGCAAGACCACGCTGGCGCGCCTGCTCGCCGTGAACGCGCGCGCCGCGTTCGAGGAGGAGTCGGCCGTGAACGCCGGGCGCGCGGAGGTCCGCGCGGTGATCGACCGTGCCCGTCACCGGCTCCAGACGAGCGGCGAGCGCACGATCTTCTTCCTCGACGAGATCCACCGCTTCAACAAGGCGCAGCAGGACACGTTGCTGCCGGCGGTGGAGGACGGGACCGTCGTGCTCCTGGGAGCGACCACCGAGAACCCGTACTTCGAGGTGATCTCCGCGCTCCTCTCGCGCTGCAGGATCTACGAGCTGCGCTCGCTCGACGAGGAGCACGTGCTCGCGCTGCTGCGGCGCGCACTCGGCGCCGAGCGCGGTCTTGCGCAAGCGCCGGGCGGTGCCGGGCGCGCCGCGATGGGCTCCACGGACGCGCCGCGGGTCGACGACGACGCGCTCGAGTTCCTGGCCGCGCGCTCGGCGGGCGACGCCCGCACCGCGCTGTCGGCGCTCGAGCTCGCGGCGGAGACCGTCGGCGAGGGCGGCGCCGTGACGCTGCGCGTGGCCGAGGACGCCCTGCAGCGGAGCGCGATCCTCTACGACAAGGGCGGCGACCTCCACTACGACCTGATCTCGGCCTGGATCAAGTCGACGCGCGGGTCCGACCCCGACGCCTCGCTCCTCTACCTCGCGGCGATGGTCGAGGGCGGCGAGGACCCGCGCTTCATCGCCCGCCGGATGGTCGTGCTGGCTAGCGAGGACATCGGGAACGCCGACCCGCGGGCGCTCGAGGTGGCCGTGAGCGCCGCGCACGCCGTGGAGCACGTCGGCATGCCGGAGTGCGCCCTCAACCTCGCCCAGGCGGCGGTCTACCTGGCGCTCGCCCCGAAGTCGAACGCCTCCTACGAGGGGATCAAGCGGGCGCGCGCCTGGGTGCGCGAGCACGGCACGCCCGAGCCGCCGGCCGCGCTCCGGAGCGCCGCCTACCCGGGCGCGAAGAAACTCGGCCGCGGCCTCGACTACGACTATCCGCACTCGCATCCCGACGGCGTGTCCGAGCAGGAGCTGATGCCCGCGGAGGCCGTAGGCGAACGCTTCCTCGAGTTGTCGGAGCACGGCGAGGAGGCCGCGCTGCGCGAGCGGCTCGAGCAAATCCGCCGCGCCCGCGGCCGCGGCTGACAGAATCCCGCCCCATGGAAGCCGCACTCCGGCCGGCCGAGGCCACCGAGCTCGAGTCCTTCAGCCCGCTCGACGGCAAGCGCCTGGGTGCCGTCCCGACGATCACGCCGGCCCAGGTGCAGTCCGTGGTCGACGACGTCTCGAGCGTCCAGCCCTTCTGGGCCCAGCTCCCGCTGGGCGACCGCGCGCGCTACATGCGCCGCGCGGCCCAGGCGATCATCGACCAGCTCGACGAGCTCGCGGAGCTGCTCACGCGCGAGCAGGGCAAGGTACTGAACGAGTCGTACGTCATGGAGCTGCTCCCGACGATCGACTCGCTCCGCTGGCTCGCCGACGCCGGGCCCGAGATCCTCGACGACGAGCGTATCCCGCTGCCGATCTTCCTGAGGCAGAAGCGCGCCCGCTTCACGTACGAGCCGCTCGGGGTGGTCGGCGTGATCGCGCCGTGGAACTACCCGTGGTCGATCCCGTTCGGCGAGGTGGCGATCGCTCTGATGGCGGGCAACGGCGTGGTGCTGAAGCCGGCGTCGCTCACGCCGCTGATCGGCCAGCGCATCCAGGGGGTGTTCGAGCGCGCCGGCGTGCCGGAGGGGCTCGTGCGGACCGTCCACGGCGGCGGTGCCGTCGGGCAGGCGCTCGTGGAGTCGAGCGCCTCGAAGATCTTCTTCACGGGGTCGGTCGAGGTCGGCCGCCAGGTGGGCATCGAGTGCGCGCAGCGGATGAAGGGCTCGGTGCTCGAGCTCGGCGGCAAGGACGCGATGATCGTCTGCGCCGACGCGAACCTCCCGAACGCGGTCTCGGGTTGCCTCTGGGGCGGCTTCGCGAACTCGGGCCAGACGTGCTCGGGGATCGAACGCGCTTATGTCGTAAGGGACGTGGCCGATCGCTTCGTCGAGGGCGTGGTCGAGGGCGCGAAGGCGCTCAGGGTCGGCGACCCGATGGACTGGGCGACCGAGGTGGGCCCGATGGTCTCGCAGGAGCAGCTCGAGCTCGTCAGTGAGCTGGTTGACGACGCCGTCGCGAACGGCGCCACGCTCCACTGCGGCGCTGCCGAGGAGCCGTTCTTCCGCCCCGCCGTGCTCACCGGCGTGACGCACGACATGCGCATCATGCGCGAGGAGATCTTCGGCCCGGTCGTGCCGATCGTGACCGTGGACGACGAGGAGGAGGCGATCGCGCTCGCCAACGACTCGGAGTTCGGGCTCGGCGCGTCCGTCTGGACGATGAACCGCGCGAAGGGCGAGCGGATCGCCCGGCGGCTCCAGGCCGGGATGGTCTGGGTGAACGACCACATGTTCAGCCACGGCGCCTGCTCGTGCTCGTGGGGCGGGGTGAAGAGCTCCGGCCTCGGTCGCTCGCACTCGAAGTTCGGGCTCTACGAGTGCGTGAACATCAAGCTCGTGACCTGGGAGCCGTCGCGCACGCGCGACTTCTGGTGGCACCCGTACGACGAGGCGCTCGGGAAGGCGATGCAGGCCTCCGCCCGCCTCCTCTACGGGCGCGACGCGGACAAGCCGGCGGCGCTCAGGCGCGGCCTCCTGCCGCTGGCCCGCGTGGGCCGGAAGACGCTCCGGGACGTCTTCAGGCGCTGACCTAGACTCTTCTCGTATGCCGGCACAGGCCTACGCGGGCAAGCAATGCGTCTGTCAGCTCAGGAAGGGCATCTGCGACCAGAGCTGCGTCCAGGGGATGCTCGACACGCCCTTCTACATCGCCTGCCTGAAGCTGACCGGGCGGCGCTGCGTCGTGATCGGCGGCGGCGACGTCGGGCTCGAGAAGGTCGAGGGGCTGCTCGCCTGCGACGGCGACGTCACCCTGATCGCGCCCGAGGCGATCGAGCCGCTCCGCGAGCTAGCCGAGGAGGGCTCGATCCGCTGGGAGCGGCGCGAGTACGCCGGGGCAGACGACCTCGAGGGCGTCTTCATGGCGATCGCGGCCACGAGCGACACCGACGTGAACATCCGCGTCTACGACGACGCGGAGCGGCGCGCGATGCTCGTGAACGTCGTTGACGTGCCCCCGCTCTGCAACTTCATCCTCCCCGCGATCATCCGTACCGGCCCGCTGGCGATCGCGATCTCCACGGCCGGCGCGTCGCCCGCGCTGGCCAAGCGCATCCGCGACGAGATCGCCGACGAGTACGGCGAGCCCTACGCGCGCCTCGCGATCCTCCTGAACGACGTGCGCGGCTGGGCGAAGGGCACGCTGCCCACCTATCAGGACCGCAAGGTCTTCTTCGAGTCGATCGTGAACGGCGATCCCGATCCGATCGAGCTGCTCCGTCGCGGCGATGAGCAGGCAGTGCGCGACCTCATCGCGGCGGCGCAGAGCGTCCACCAGCCTGTCTGACGAGCTCACACACATCGACGAGGCCGGGAGCGCCCGGATGGTCGACGTGGGCGGCAAGGACGTGACCGACCGGCGCGCTGTCGCGCGCGCTGTGGTGCGGATGATTGCGGGGAGGATGAAGTTGCAGAGCGGGGGCACGTCCACGACGTTCACGAGCATCGCGCGCCGCTCCGCGTCGTCGTAGACGCGGATGTTCACGTCGGTGTCGCTCGTGGCCGCGATCGCTATGAAGACGTTTTC
>WNGA01006101.1_pt1 | contig 17269 bp, 14 predicted proteins | sample 5400061 | NCBI WGS metagenome assembly WNGA01 (sample SAMN13153366, study PRJNA577476) | soil metagenome | isolation source: 100 cm soil or saprolite under grassland replicate 2 | place: USA:California | collected 2016-06-15 | reverse complement strand
GCATCCGCACGAGCTTGTTCGACCGCGGCACGCGGTCGGCTTCGAGCACCCGGCCCGTTACCAGCCGAATCCTCTGGAACTCCTGGATCGAGATGCGTCCGTCCGCATCGGCGGCCGGCGTCGCCGCCGGGCTCGCCGGCTTCTCGGTCGACATGGCCCTTCCCCCCTCCATCGAAAAGTACGCCGCGGTGTCCACTCGCGGGAAGAGCGCCTCGGCCGCAGCGAGCGGGGCTCCGGTCGGGAGCCCCCCCCACTCGAGGTCGTCGAGGGCCACGTCCTTCACCGGCGCACCAAGCACGGCGCAGATCTTGCGCGAAGTGGTCGGCATGAACGGCGAGAGGAGTGCCGCGACGAGTCGGACGCCCTCGGCCGAGGCGTAGAGGATCCGCGAAAGGCGGCCAGAACACCCCTCTTCCTTCAGGATCTTCCACGGCTCCCGCGAGACGACGAAGCCGTTGATCTCCGAAAGGAACCGCCAGATCGCCTCGAGACCGCGGTGAAATGCATACTCGTCCATCGCGGTGCGCCAAGAGTCGCGGGCGCGCTCCCAGGCGGGGATGACCTCGTTGTCGTCGCACGACTCCGGCGGTGAAGAGCCGAACGCCTGCCGGCAGAGCGCGGCGACCCGCGACACCGTGTTGCCGAGGTCGTTCGCGAGGTCCGCGTTGTAGCGTTCCAGAAACGCCTGGTCGGAAAAAGCGGCGTCCTGTCCGAACGCCATCTCACGCATGAGGAAGTAACGGAGGGCCTCGGGGCCGAACTCCGCGACCAGGGCGTCGGGCTGGACGACGTTTCCCACCGACTTGGACACTTTCTTTTCGTCGCGCAGCCACCAGCCGTGCGCCCAGACCGTCGTCGGAACGGGAACGCCGGCCGACATCAGGAACGCCGGCCAGTAGACGGCGTGAAAGCGGAGAATGTCCTTGCCGATGATGTGAACCCGTCGGCCTTCGGAGCTCTCCCAGAACTCGCGGTATCGCCGGTCGTCGTCGGAGCCGAAGCCGAGAGCGGTGATGTAGTTCGAGAGCGCGTCCAGCCAGACGTAGACCACGTGACCGGGCCGCCCCGGAAAAGGGATTCCCCACTTCACGTTCGCCCGCGAGACCGACAGGTCCTTCAGGCCCGCCTCGACGAACGACGTCACTTCGGCACGGCGGCTGTCCGGGCGCACGAAATCCGGCTGGCGCCGGTAGATCTCGAGGAGCCGCCCGGCGTACTTCGAGAGACGGAAGAAGACGTTCTCTTCCGACTGCCAGGCGGCGGGCTCTCCGTGGATCGGGCACTTCCCGTCCACGAGCTCCTTCTCGGTGTAGAACGTCTCGCAGCTCGCGCAATACCAGCCTTCGTGCCTCGCGAGATACAGGTCGCCGGCGGCCTCGATTCGCCGGATGAGCTCCTCGACGCCGCGCCGGTGGCGCGGCTCCGTCGTCCGAATGAAATCGTCGTTGGCGACGCCGAACCGCCGGTAGAGCTCGCGATAGCGAAGGACGACGCGGTTCGCGAGCTCGATCGGCTTTGTCCCCTGCGCGGCCGCGGCCCGCTCGATCTTCTGCCCGTGCTCGTCGGTGCCCGTCAGAAACCAGGTCTTTTGACCGAGCAGCCGGTGATAGCGGGTCAGGACGTCCGTGACGACCGTCGAGTAGATGTGCCCGATGTGGGGCAGGTCGTTGACGTAGTAGATCGGCGTCGTCGCGTAGAACGTCTTCATGAGAAACGGGAAACGATACCGCAAGCCGCGCGTCGGGAGCAGACCTAGAGCAGGCCCGCCTCCCGGAACGAGACGCAGCCTTCGCGACCCACGACCACGTGGTCGAGAAGACGCAGCCCGACGAGGTCCGCGGCAGACGCCAGGCGGCGCGTGAACTCCCGGTCCTCGCGGGACGGCGAAGGATCTCCGGAAGGATGGTTGTGGTACACGATCAGCGCGGCGGCGTTCGACAGGAGCGCTCTCTTCAAGAGCTCCCGCGGCTCGACCACCGCGCGGTCGAGCGTCCCGCGATAGATCTCCGAATCGTCGCGGAGAAGCCGGTTCCGCGCGTTCAGGTAGAGGGCGCCGGTCCTCTCCTGAGTTCCGTCTCCGTGCGTCCGCCGCAGGTACTCCTTGACCAGTGCGGGCTCGTTCATCAGGTCCCGCGCGGCGAGCGTCTCCGACGCCAGGCGCCGGCCGACCTCGATCGCGGCCTCGATCGCCGACGCGCGAGCTCTTCCGACGCCTCGCTCGCGAGCGAGCTCGTGGCCGGACAGGCTCGCCAGTCCCGCGAGGCCGCCATGCGCGGCGAGAAGCCGCCTCGCGCAGTCGAGAGCGCTCTCCCCGCGGCCACCGGAGCCCAGGAGAAGGGCGAGGAGCTCTTCGGAGGAAAGCGCCGCCGGCCCCGCCCGGGCGAGGCGCTCGCGGGGTCGCTCGTCGGCCGGGAGGTCACGGATCCGAAAACTCGGGTTCAAGGTTCGACGTTGGTCATAATCGAGCGATGGGATCCCCTATCCGCTCGCTGCTCTTCGCCGCCGGAGCGACCCTGATCCTCGCAGCCGTCGCGTGGCCGGCCGTTTCGCGGTACTTCGGCAGGTTGCCGGGAGACGTCGTCGTGCGGCGGCCCGGCTTCACGTTCGTCTTCCCGATCGTCACCTGCTTACTGTTGTCGCTTCTCGTGACCCTCCTTCTCTGGATCTTCCGGCGATGAGCCGCCGGTAAAGCGCCTCGATCCGGTCGAGCCGCGTCTCGGTCGAGAATCCTTCGACGACCCGATCCCGCGCCGCAGCAGCCAGGGCCCGGGAGAGCGACGGCTCGGACAGGAGCCGGCGGACCGCCGTTGCCGCGGCGGCGGCGTTCCCGGGAGGGACGAGGATCCCGGAGACTCCGTCTTCGACGAGCTCGGGGTTGCCTCCCGCGGCGCTCGCCACGACGGGACGCGAAAGAGCCATCGCCTCGCGGATCGTTCCCGTAATTCCCAGTCCCTCGAAGGAGAGATCGGCCACGACGTCGGCCGCAGCGAGGACGTCCGGCATGTCCGTCCGGAACCCGATCGCAAGAACCCGATCGGCGATTCCGCGGTCGCGGGCGAACGCGCGCACGCGATCCTTCTCCGCCTCGTCTTTGCAGGCAACGACCGCCGTCTTGAGCTCCGGGAAGTCGGCCGCGAGGAGCGCCGCTCCCGAGACGAGGTCGCGCCATCCCTTCCACTCCCGCGCGCCGACCTGGAGGAGCAGCTTCTCCCCCGCTCCCACGCCCCACTCCTGCCGCACCCGCGCTCCGTCCGCGCGCGAAGGATCGAACCGGGACAGGTCGACGCCCGCGTAAACGACGTGAACTTTCTCCGGCGGCACGCCGGCCGTATCGACGACCACTCTCTTGACGTCCTCGCAGACGGTCACGACGGCGTCGAGCCGGAAGCGGTACTTCAACGAGCTCGCGGCGTCGAGAGGAAACGACACGCCGCGATTGACGACCACGACGGGTCTCCTCCGCGTGAAAAAAGTTGCGAAGAGAACGGCGGAGTGAGCGATGCCCTTGTGAACGTGGACGACGTCGACGGCGCGCTCCTCTACGAGCCGGGCGACGCCGCGGGCGCTCGCGAAGTCGAACTCGTGCCGGAGCGGCAGATCGAAGAACGGGATCTTCTCCGCGCGGCACCGCTCGGCGACTTCGTTGCGCGCCCGGGAAATCACTGCCGTCCGATGGCCGCGCCGCGCGAGTCCCCGCGCGAGCTCGAACATCTGGACGACGCTGCCGGTGGTGAAGCTCCCCTTTTCCAGGACCTGCAGAATCGAGAGCGGCGCGCCGTTTTTGGGCGGGGCGACTGTGGTCTTTGTTCTTTGGCCTGCGGTTTCAATCTCCATCGGGCCAGTTCCGCGCCGGACCGTCGGGCACGAGAACGATCTTGCCGAACTGGCGTCCTTCCTCGAGGAGCCGGTAGCCTTCGGCTGCCTGCGCGAGCGGCAGAACGCGATCGATCCGAGGCGCGAGCCGACCCGAGGCGACCGCCCCGAGAACCGCACGAAACTCTCGATCGTTCGCCATCGTCGTGCCGAGGATCGAGATGTGCTTCCAGAAGATCAGCCGGATCTCCTCGGGCGGGTTCGGTCCCGTCGTCGCGCCGCAGGTCACGATCCGGCCGCCCCGCCGGACGGCGCGCAGCGATGTCATCCAGGTTTTCTCCCCGACCGAGTCCACCACCACGTCGACTCCCCGCTTCGCGGTGTGACGGCGCACCGCTTCCCCGACGTCCTCGGAGGCGTAATCGACGACGAGCTCCGCACCGGCCACTCGCGCTTGCCGAGCCTTCTCTTCGCCGGAGGTCGTCGCGATCACGCGCGCGCCGCAGAGGAGCGCGACCTGGAGCGCCGCCCAGCCGACTCCGCCTCCGACTCCGTGAATGAGGACGGTGTCGCCGGGCCGCACCGCTCCCCTCCCGACGATCATGCGCCACGCCGTCTGGTAAGAGAGAGGAAACGCCGCCGCCTGCTCGAAGGAAATCTTCTCCGGGATCGGGAAGAGGTTGTGCGCGGGGACCACCGCCTGCTCCGCGAAAGTGCCGGGCGCGTGCTCGCCGACGATCCGAAACGTCACGCAGAGGCACTGCTCCCCCGACAGGCAGAACTCGCAGGTGCCGCACCAGAGGCCGGGCTGGATCAGGACGCGATCTCCCGGCGTAAGCCCGGTCACTCCGGGGCCGAGCTCTTCGACGACGCCCGAGCCGTCGGCCCCCGGCACCTGCGGAAGAGGAACGCCGGGAATGCCATTGCGCACGAAGACGTCGAGCTGGTTCATGGCCGCGGCGCGAATGGCGACGACGACCTCGCCGGGCCCGGGCTTCGGGTCCGGCCAGTCGCCGTACTCGAGGACCTCGCTGCCCCCGTGGCTCCGGAAGAAGACGGCCTTCATCGTTTCAGTTCAAGTATCCCAGCGATTTGAGCTTTCGCAAATACTCGCGGTCGGTCTCCGGTCGTTCGGCGGGGACGGGAACGATCCTCTCGCCGTAGGTCGTAACCGCCGAGGTCTCGATCGAGCCCGGCCGGAACAGCGCCGCGATCCCGCGGCCCGGCAGATCGCGCGCGACGGGGATTCCGGAGCGGGCGAGAACCGAAGGCGCGAAGTCCAGGGGTCGGATGCGGACGTTCGCCGTCGCCGTTGCCCCGTCGAAAACGACCATCCGGCCGCGCGATCCGACAGAAGGATGACTGTCGACGGCGAGCACGACGAGCGCGACCTCGCCACGGCGGCCGCGGGCGATCCACCGGTCGAGAAACGGGGCGACCCGCGCGACCGCCGAGGCACGCGCCGGTGGATTGCCGCGAAGGATGTCGGCGCCCGGCAGGTAGAGCGCCGCCACCGATCTCCCGTCGAAGAACCGCTCGAAGTCGCGGATCGCGACGGCGTCCGCATCGATCCCGTTCGCCGCGCGCGCGAGTACCTCGCGGTTCTCGACGACCGTCGCGCCCGGCCACGGACCGGACGCCCACCATCCGACGGCGAGCGCCGGCAACCCGGCGGCCGCGGCGACTTCCCAGAAGGCGAGACTCCGTCTCTCGAATGCGGATACCGGGGCGCGCGAGACGGTCCCGATCGCGAGACCGATCCCGCGCAGATACCAGGACGTGCCCCACGGGGGCCGGAGCGCGGGAACGCCAAAGGGACGGACCCATTCGAGTGCGCGAACGCCGTGTCGCGCCGCCGGCACTCCGGTCGCGAGGTCGGTCCACGCTTCCGCCGGAGAAGCCGGCCGGGCATCCCACCATCCATTTGCGCCCGCCGAGAGAAGCCGGGCGACCGGCTCGTCCCCGGGGCGGCCGGCGTCGAGAGCAAGACCGTCGATCCCGACGACCACCACGGCTTCCCGTCGCCGGGACGGGAGAGGAGGTGGAGGATGGACGGGCTCCCGCCGCGCCGCAAAGAGGAGTGCCGCGATCGAGAACGCGCCGGCGACGGCAGACAGAAGAATCGCACGCCGCGGACGTTCCGGGAGCCGGCCCGAGCGGGCAAATGCGCGCGCCAGGAAGGTCACCCTCGCGGTCGCCCCGAAAAGGAGCGCGGCGAGGGAGACCGGGATGCCCCAGACGAGCGCCGTCGCCGCGCGGTCCGGGCCGAGCCGCCACGTCCCGAAGATCCAGAGACCGAGGACTCCGGCGGAGGCCGCGAGACCGAACGCCGCGCCGCCGCGCCCGGGCCGCGCGGATCGGTCCGCCGCGACGACGAGAGCGGCCGCGAACGCCGCCGACGGGAGGAGGGCCGCAACGAAGAGATGGGCGAAGAGGAGCACGATCGCCCGGGGCGACTCCCCGAATCGAAACTGCGACGCGGCGACCGCCGCCGTCTCCGCCAGTGAGGCGGCGAGGGCTCCCGCGAGCACGACCGGAAGCAGGAGCCCAGCCAGGCCCTCGAGCGCACGCCGAAAGACGAAACGTTCGACGCGGCTTTCGAGGTAGCCGAGCTCTCGAAGCTTTGCGCGCGCCTCGGTCAGTGTCGGGGCAGGCGGCACGGAGCTCACGAGCGACGATCGCGAACGTACGCCGCGACGTCCGTCAAGATCGCCCCGCGGCGCCGGAAGGGGGAGAGAGCCGAGGTCGCCGTTTCGAGGAGCTCGGTCACGAGGGCGCGGCTCGATTCGACGCCGAGCACCGTTGCGAAGTTCGCGCGGTGCGCATCCCGGTGGGTGTCCTTGCCCAGACGCTCCGGATCGCCCTGCAAGTCGAGAACGTCGTCGGTGATCTGGAAGGCGAGACCGAGGTTGCGGGCGTAAAGGGTCAACGCTTCGAGGGCCGCTTCGCCCGCCTTCCCCGCGAGCGCGCCTCCCCGGACCGCCGCGACGAAGAGCGCGCCGGTCTTGCGTGCGTGGATTGCCTCGAGGTCGTCTAAGACGACCGACCCCGGCTCCGCCTCGAGATCCGCGGCCTGCCCGCCGCAACACCCGGAAACGCCCACGGCGGCGGCGAGCTCTCCGGATATGCGCGCCCGAATCTCGCATGGGATCACCGATTCCTGCGCCACGATTTCGAATGCGCGCGCCAGCAGCGTGACGGCGGCGAGCTCCGCCGTCGCGACGCCGTACACGAGGTGAAGCGCCGCTCGACCGCGCCGGCGGACGGCGTTGTCCATCGACGGCAGATCGTCGAGCACGAGCGAAGCCGCGTGGACGTACTCGACGGCGACCGCCACCGCGAGCGGGCCCGGCGGCTTTGCGCGCAAGAGATCTCCCGCGGCCACCGCCAGCAGCGGACGAAGGCGCTTACCCGGGGACAGAACCGCGTCCGCGACTGCTTCCCGGAGGCGACCCGCGCGGGGCGCCGGCGTCGGCAGGCTCCCGGAAAGCGCCGCTTCGAGCGCCGGGCGGGATGCGGCAGCGAAACGCTCGAAGGCGCCCTCGGCCGTCGGCGCGGCGGCGCGACTTCGCTTTACGACCATCTCCCGGAAAGGGCCGGTGGCGCCGACCCGGTGGAGCTAGGCGGCGAAAGTCGCCAGCGCCTCCGACTCGGACTCGTAGACGTCGAAGACCGTGATGAGCTGAGTGACGGTCAGGACGTCGTTGATCTTGGGAGGAAGGTGAAGGAGCTTCAGCTTCCCCCCCTTGTTGGTCACGGAAGTGTAGCAGCCGACGAGCTCGCCGATCCCGGACGAATCGATCGTGGTCACTTCCTGCATGTTGATCAGGATGTTCTTCTTACCCTTCTCGACGAGACCGTTGATGACCTCGCGCAATTGGACGTCACCGGAGCCGATCGTGATCTTCCCTTTCAGATCCACGATCGAGACGCCCTGGACCTCGCGCACATTCGCCTTCATGTCCGGTTTCCCTCCTTCTCCTTTCCCGAGCCCAAATTCTTGGTCAGAACGATCTCCATGCCGCCGCCTTCGAGCTTGCGAAAGCGGACGTCATCCATGAACGTCTTCATGTAAAAGATCCCCCGCCCCGATGTCTTCAACCGATTCTCCGGGGCGAGAGGATCTTCGACCGCCGAGGGGTCGAATCCCTCGCCTTCGTCGCGAATCGAGATCTGCAGGTTCGATCCGACCACGTCCATCTCCAGGTGGATGCGTTTCGAGAGGTCCTGGCGGTTTCCGTGCTTGATTGCGTTGGCGAGAGCTTCGCGCAGCGCCATCAGTAGCCAGTGCTTCGTTTCCTCGGAAACCTCCCTCCCCTCGAGGAGTTTGCCACAAAGGTGCTGCGCCAACTCGATGTTCTCGAATCGGCTGGAAAGGGACATCCGGATGGGACCGGCGTCGTGGGACGGAGGCGTCTTCGTCATTCACGCTGTCGCGGCGAAATCGGCGCATCTTAATCCATAAGCCGGGGTGACTTTCGGGGCGGCCCGGGCCGGGACTGTTGTCTCGTGCCTCCCGCGAACGGGAAAGACCGCATGCTACCCTGCCCCGCGTGAAGCGTTCCGCTTCCTTTGCCAGCGGCGCGGCCTTTCTTCTCGCGTTTCTGACCGCGGGAGCGACGACGCTTCTCCCCACGCGCATCCGAGAGGTGTCGAAGCTCGTCGAGGAGGTCCGTGGGCGCCGGTTCGAGAGCGCCGTTCCCGCCTCCGAGATCGATTCGGCGGCGTTGAAGACGTTTCTGCGGGCCAAACTCGTCGATTCCTTCCCCGCCGCGCCCGCCGAGACGTTGAAGTCTCTCGCGGTTCTCGGTCTGATCGACCAGACCCCGGACCTGCTCGATCGGTTGCTCGACTTCTACGCGTCACAGGTGATCGCGTTCTATGACCCGGAGCCCAGGCGCTTCTACGTGGTTCGAGGTGGGCGCACCGAATCCCTGGAAGGAACCGGCTCCGGGGAGCTCGCCGAGCGGCTCCTTTTTTCGCATGAGCTGACCCACGCGCTCCAGGACCAGACGCTCCGCCTCGATCGGCGGTTCAAATCTCTCCGCGACGACGGGGACCGTGCGCTCGCCCTTCAATGTCTCCTCGAGGGGGAAGCGACGCTCGTGATGGTGCGTGTGGCGCTCCGCGACCTGCCGGGAGCCGACGAAGCGGCCGAAGAAGCGCTGGCGCCGCTCCTGTCCGCCGGCGCGCTCGAGAAGGCGAACGCGCCGAAAAACCTGCCCGACTTTTTCGTCGAGCAGCTCTTCTTTCCCTACGTCGAAGGAACCGCCTACGTGCGCCGTGCCGTCACGCGCGGCGGCTGGAAAGAAGTCGACCGGCTCTGGAACGATCCGCCGGTCTCGACCGCCGACATCCTCCACGGCGACCACCGCCCGCCGGCCACCGACCTCCTGCCGGCCGACGCAGACCGGCTCGCTCAGCTCGCCCCGTCGCGCTTCCGATTTCTCTACTCCGACACGATCGGGGAATGGGCGATCCGGTTCCTTCTGCGCCGTTTCCTCCCGGAGGAAACCGCGTCCGAGGCCGCTTCGGGCTGGCGGGGCGACCGCATCGCCTTCTTCACGTCGGGAGAGACACTCCGCTATCTCTGGCGCATTCGCTTCGAAACCCCCGTCGCAGCCGAACGGTTCGAGAAAGCGATGCAGTCGATCCGGCGCGAAAACGTGCCGACGATGTCCCGGGCCGGTCCGGATGTCCTCTTGTCTCTGGGATTTGAGGAACTCCCCGCGCTCCCCGGCTTTTCCGCCCGCCCGGCCGCTACGCGGCCTGCGCTGCGCGAGTGACCAGAGGGATCACGACGAACATCTGAATGGCGTCGAAGGCGCCGTGCGCGACGATGCACGGCAGCACGTTGCCGTACAGCACGAACGTCACCGAGAGGACCGCGGAGATCACGAGAATGCCGACCAGCACGAGCGGCTGTCCGTAGACGCCGTGGGCGGCCGTGAACATCAGGGTGGCCGCGAGCGGACCGACCCGGGTCTGAAGGAAGGAGCGAAAGAACAGCTCCTCGACGATCATCGCGGAACCGACGATCGCGATCTTGATCCCGACGGGTTGTGACACGATCCAGAGAATCGTGGGAGAGACGGGCGTTCCTTCCGCCGCCGAGGGAGGAAGCGGGCGCCGCAGAAGCCACCAGACCCCGATCACCGCCAGGGCCGCCAGGATCGTCACTACCCAGCCCGCGGCGCCGATCAATATTCCCGAAGAAAGGTCCGCAATCGGCCGGGCGCTCTTGATCTTCAGGAACTCGGCCAGAGACCGACGCCCGGAGAGGGCGTAATAGCAGGCGAGGAAGAAGATCAGAATCGCGTGAACGGCGAAAAGCGAGACGATCGTCAGATCCGCAGTGTCCGGCTGGGCACCCGCGAAGCCTCCGGCGAAGGGGATCGCGACCGTCAGCAGGAGGACGCCGGCGAGGAGCGCGACCGCGAGAGTCCGCCGTCCTGGCTCGTGAAAGCCGTCTTCCGCGAAGACTGCACGGGAACGCGCCCGCGCAAAGGAAAGCGTGATCCCGGCGCATCCGGCCAGGAGCAGGAGAAGAAAAACGAGCGTATTGGTCGTCACGGATTGAGGCCGCTGTCGAGCGGCGCAGGATATCTCAACTGTGTCGAGAAACGCCGAAAAGCACGCGCCGATCTCATTGACACATCCGGCAAGCGACAGATAGATTCCCACCACCAAAGACGAAGCACACTCGCCGCTTTTGCGACAAGGAGGTCACCCATGGCGAAGACCTGGTGGCGCGGCGCCCTCTCGGCGCTCGCCCTCCTTCTCTTTTTCCAGGTTCCCGGTTTCTGCCAGTCTCAGGCCACGACGGGCGTCATCGAAGGCACCGTGGTCGATCCATCGAACGCGGTCCTCCCGGGAGCGTCGGTCGCGTTGCGAAACACCGCGACGAACTTCGAGAAGCGGGAGACGACGGACTCGACCGGCCGGTTCCGGGCTCTTCTGATGCCGCTCGGTCCCTACCGGATCACGGTCAGCCTGCCCGGCTTCACCACGCTCGTTCGAGAGGGCGTCACGCTCTCGCTCGGACAGACGGTGACGCTGCTCATGACGCTCCAGCTCTCCGCTGTGCAGCAGGAGATCAAGGTCACCGGCGAGGCGCCGGTCATCGAGACGAGCCGTACGGCCGGCACGACGTTGATCGACGACAAGGCGGTCCAGAACCTGCCCAACGCCAGCCACAACTTCCTGGACTTCACGAAGCTCACTCCAGGGGTTTCGGTCGTCCAGGGGCCGGACGGTGATGAGCTCACGATCAACGGCCAGAAGGGGATCAACAACAACGTCTCTGTGGACGGGCAGGACTTCAACAACCCGTTCTTCGGGGAGCAGCGGGGCGGCCAGCGCCCCCCCTTCACCTTCAACCTCGACGCGGTCCAGGAAGTCGTCGTCGTGGCCGACGGCGCCAACGCCGAGTTCGGCCGCTCTTCATCCGGCTTCGTCAACGTCGTGACGAAATCCGGAACGAACGACTTCCACGGCTCGGGCCACTTCTACTACAAGGACGACAGCCTGGCGGGGAAAGCCGCCAAACGCGGCGGCGGCCGCGCGGAAAAGTTCGACTTCAACCGGTGGCAGGCGGGGTTCACCATCGGCGGCGCCCTGCAGCAGGACCACCTCTTCTACTTCCTGGCCGGTGACGGCCAGAAGGGCGACTCGACGAAGCAGACCGACCCCGCACGGATCGAGCAGCGGGTCGTGGATTACTTCGCTTCGATCGGGAGTCCCGACGAGAACGGTCCGATCGATCGGACGGACGACGCATTCGTCGGGCTCGCGAAGCTCGACTGGCACGCGACCGAGAAGCACCTGGCGACCCTGCGATACGCGTACACCTATGCGGAGCAGAAGAACGGCACCTTCGACGTGGACTCCTGGGGAACGAGCTCCAACGCCATCGAGAAGGTGTGGTCGCAGAGCTACGGGGGTTCGGTGATCTCGACGCTCTCCGCCAATCTTTTGAACGAGCTCCGCGGCCAATGGTCCCGCGAGGACCGGCCGCGGCCTTATGAGGGGCCGCTCATTACGGGACAGAGCCGGCCGATCCCCGACACGGCGTTCGACTTCGTCCGCGGCTACCGCTTCGGGATGCCCTACTTCATCCCTGTCACTTATTACGACACGCGATTCCAGATCCTCGACAACTTCTCGATCGTCGTGGGCGACCACTCGATCAAGCTCGGCGCGGAATGGAACCGCGTCTCCTCGAACCAGACCTTCGTCGGGTTCGCCAACGGCATATGGAAGTTCAGCTCGACGGACGGCTTCCTGGCCTACGCGCGAAACCCCAACTATGTCGAGTGCAAGGGCCCTGTCCCGACTTCGACGACCGGGACCTGCCCGATCAACCCGGCCACCGGGCTACCGTTCGACGCGACCGGGCCGGTGATCTTCTACCTCCAGCAGGCGGGGGTCGGTGGTCTCACGGTCGAGCAAGCAGGTACGGCGTCGATCATCCAGAAGGAGCCATCGGCGTTCGTCCAGGACACATGGCAGCCGATGCGGAACCTGACGATCAACGCCGGGCTGCGTTGGGAAGGGCAGATCGAGCCGGATCCGCGGACGCCGCCGGACGAGGTGTTCTTCGCTCCCTTCATCGGCCAGATCCGAAACGGTATGGAGTTTCCGTCGAACGGCAAGATTCCTTCCGACAAGAAGATGTGGCAGCCGCGCCTGGGGGTCTCCTGGGACCCGAAAGCCGACGGACGGACAGTCCTGCGCGCCACCTGGGGACTCTTCTATGCGCGCATCCCCGCGCTGAACACCGCCTCGACGCTTTCGACCAACGGCTCGATCGGTCAGGGTATCTACCGGGACTCGACGTTCCGGAACTTCGGCGGTCCGCTGCCGCCGGCGTATCCGAATCTGATCCCGCCGTCCGAGATCGGCAACCCCGATCACCCGAGCGTCTACGTCTTCGACAAGGATTTCGTAAACCCACGGACGAACGCCTTCAGCGCCGCCGTCGAGCGGGAGGTCCTGCCCGGCTGGGCCGCCCTTCTCAAGTACAACTACGCGAAGGGAGAGCACATCACCCGATTCATCAACAGCAACGACCCCCTGCTCGTCAGCCCGACCGCTACGGCGGGGCCCTGGTCCACTGGCCTGGCGCCGAACGGCACGAACGGCATCGCGACGCTCTGGACCGTCGAGTCCACCGGGAGGAGCAAATACTGGGGGGTGACGCTCGGTCTGAACAAGCAGCTCTCCCAGAAATACGCGTTCCAGTTCTATTACACGTACTCGAAGGACAAGTCCGACGACGACAACGAGCGAGATCCGTTCACGCTTCGTTACGCGAAGATCACCGACCTGGACGCCGAGTACTCGTGGTCCGACCGTGATCAGCGTCACCGCTTCAACGGCTGGTTCCTGTGGAACGCGCCGCTCGGCATCGACGTCAACGCGCGGTATTCCTACCGGTCGCATCAGCCGAAGTCGATCAAGGCCGACGGCTCGGACGCCGTCAACTTCACCGATCGGGCCAATCCCGACGGCACGGTCACGCGGCGCAACCTGGGAAGAAAGGACAACCAGTTCTCTTCCGTCGAGCTTCGCGTTTCGAGGCCGTTCGATGTCGCCCCGCTCACCGTCGAGCCGATCCTCGAAGTGTTCAATCTTTTCAACAGCAAGAACTTCCTGACGCCGGAAATCACGAATCTCGTCTTCAACTTCGACGGCACGATCCGCAGCGGCGACGGCGAACCGCGACAGGTGCAGCTCGGACTGCGGGTGACCTGGTAACTCCCAAGAGGACGATTCCGATGAGGGGGCCGCAAGGCCCCCTTTTTCGTCAGCGGTCGGTCACGCCCGGTCTGCGACCGCGCCGGCGTGCCGCCGGCGCAGCAGCACGAGGGAGACGACCATGGCGAAGACGAGCAGTGTCAGGAGTCCGAGCTCGATCATGGCGTTGCGAAAGACGGCCTCGCCCTTCGCGCCGATGTCCGTCGCGAACTCGGCGGTGACGACGAGGATGCGTCGCGTCGCCGCGATCAACCCGACGATCAGGAAGGGCTCGGGAATGAGGGCGTGCTCCCGAAAGGAGACCTGCACCGTATAGAGCAATTCCACGATCATCAGAATCAGAAGGATCCGGTCGAGCAGGTCCACGGCGCTCGCCGGGAACTCCCCCGCCGACAGCCCTTGCCCGAAGCGGATGGCAGCCGCGACGAGGAGGACGAGCGCGCTTCCCGCGAGCAGAATCCCGAGGCCGACGTACACGACGTCTTCGACCCGCGTGAACTGCCGCGAGATCCACTCGCGGGCTTTCCCGGGGCCTTCCCGCCGCGACTCTTTGGATTCCGTCATCTGTCTTGACGAGGGTCTCTCGCCCCGGGTCGGGAGCATGGCATACCTGCCTCTCGCTGGTTGAGCGAACGATAAACTTGCGCTCCATCGTGGCCGTCCCGCTCCCCCTCGAAATTCGCGGCCTCGTCAAGTCGTTCGCGGACCGACGCGCACTCGACGGCGTTTCGTTGGACGTCCAGGCGGGCGAGATCCTGGGACTCCTGGGCCCCAACGGCGCCGGGAAGACGACGGTCGTGCGCTCGGTCGTGGGTCGAGTGCATCCGGATTCCGGGACGGTCCGCGTCCTCGGCCTCCCACCCGACGATCACGGGTCGAAGGCCGCGGTGGGTTACGTCCCGCAGGAGATCGCCATCTACCCGCTCCTCTCGCCGGCCGAGAACCTGGAGTCGTTCGGGCGCTTTCAGGGGCTTACCGGCGAGCCGCTGCAGAAGGCGGTCGCGCAGAGCCTCCAGTGGACCGGCTTGACCGAGCGCGCGAAGGAGCGGACCGACCGGCTTTCGGGTGGGATGAAACGCCGCCTGAACATCGCGGCCGGAACGATTCACGGGCCGAAGCTCCTTCTCTTGGACGAGCCGACCGTCGGCGTCGATCCGCAGTCGCGCGAGCGGATCTACCAGATGATCGAGGAGCTGCGCCGGGGAGGCGTTTCGCTCCTCTACACCACCCATTACATGGAAGAGGCCGAGCGGCTGTGCGACCGCATCGCGATCATCGACCACGGCAGGGTGATCGCGCTCGGGACGAAGGACGAGCTCGTGCGGCAGACGCTTCCCGCGGCGCGGATGCTCACGATCGAAACCGAGATGCCCATCGCGCCCGCTTTGCGGGAAGCCCTCGAGGAGCGCGGCGGATCCGTCGCCGACGGGAAAGTTCACGTTCCGGTGACCGAGCCGGCGCGCGAGATCGCCGAGCTTCTCGAGCGGTTTCGGGGCGACGGCGTCGCGATCCGCGATCTCACCTTGAAGACGGCCACCCTCGAATCGGTTTTTCTCCAGCTCACCGGACGGGAGCTGCGCGAATGATCTTCGCCGTCGCCCGGACGCATTTCGCGAAGTTGAAGCGCGATCGCGCCGCGTTCGTGCTGGCCTTCGTCGTGCCGGTCGTCTTCTTCTCGGTCTTCGCCAGCATCTTCCGCGGCAGCTCCTCCCGCGCCGCCACCCGGCAGATCGCCGTCGCCGTCGTCGACGAGGACCGGAGCGCCAACTCCACGCGGTTCGTCGACGCCTTGAAGCGGGAGAAGGGACTGCGGGTGCTCGAGAGCCGGACTCTCCCGGGCGGAAGGACGGCGCCGATCGCCGACGCAGCCGCGGCGGAGGCGATCGTCCGGAGCGGAGACGTTCCTCTCGCCCTGATCATCCCACCCGGCTTCGGCAGCTCCCCCATCGGGTTCGGACGCGCGGGAGCCGGCCCCGTGTTGAAAGTGCTTTCCGACACCTCGGACCCGATCGCTCCGCAGGTCTTCAACGGACTCCTCCAGAAGGTCGCGATGACGTCGATGCCGGATGTCATGGCCGAGACGGGGATCCAGCAGATCGACCGATGGGGGGGCGGGCTCACGGCCGAGCAGAAGGCGACGCTTCAAAAGAACGTCGAGATCCTCCGGCGGGAAACGCGCAGGACGGGTCCGGCAGCGACCGGCGAGGCCGAGGGGGGGCTCGTGTCCGTGGAGGTCCGGGACGTCTTGGGCGAGAAGAAAAAGAATCCGACCGTTGCCGTTTTCGCGGCGGGCCTCGGCGTGATGTTCCTCCTGTTCTCGGCCGCGGGCGCCGGCGGCGCGCTGATCGAAGAGGTCGAGAGCGGGACGCTCGATCGCATTCTTTCGACCCGCGTGACGATGACCCAGCTACTCCTCGGCAAGCTCCTCTATCTCGCGACCGTCGCCGTGGCGCAATTGACCGTCATGTTTCTCTGGGGGGAGCTCTTTTTCGACCTCGAGCTGCACCGGCACGTTCCGGGATTCCTCGTGATGACGGTCGTCACCGCTCTCGCCGCGTCCGCCTTCGGTCTCGTGCTCGCCGCGCTGTCGCGAACGCGGATGCAGCTCGTGGCGCTCTCGAACCTCCTGATTCTCGTGATGTCGGCGCTCGGCGGCAGCATGTTCCCGCGCTACCTGCTTTCCGAGAGCGTCCAGAAGATCGGCCTCGTCACGCTGAATGCCTGGGCGATCGACGGATTCATGAAGGTCTTCTGGCGAGACGAGCCGATCGTCGCGCTGGCGCCGCAGGTCGCGGTTCTCGTGGCCGCGGCAATCGTTCTTTTCTCTCTCGCGCGCCGGCTCGCCCGCCGGTGGGAGGTCGTCTGACGGAACGGCGCCGGGTGACGGTCGCGATCGCGTTGGCATAGGAGGGCAGGATGGGCACACTGCCCGCCACGACCGATGTCGTGATCGCCGGCGCTGGGCCTACGGGTCTTACCCTCGCCGCCGTGCTCGCCACGGAGGGCGTCTCGTTCGTCCTCGTGGACCGGCTTCCCGAGGGAGCCAACACCTCGCGCGCCGCCGTGGTGCACGCCCGTACCCTCGAGGTGCTGGAGGAGCTGGAGGTCACCGACCGGCTGCGCATCGAGGGACACGTGGTGCCCCGGTTCACCGTTCGCGACCGCGATCACGTGCTGGCCACGATACCCTTCGACGCGCTGCCCACCCGCTATCCGTACACGCTGATGGTTCCGCAGAACATCACCGAAGCGATCCTGCTCGGCCGGCTGCGCGAGCTGGGCGGCGACGTGCACCGTCCGTATCTGGCCACCGACCTGCGGCAGGATTCGGACGGCGTCACGGTGACCGTTGCCGCCGACGGGCAGCAGCCGCAGACGGTCCGCGCCCGCTATGCGGTCGGTGCCGACGGAATGCACAGCACCGTGCGCGAGCGCGCCGGAATTGGCTTCACCGGCGACACGTACGAGCAGTCCTTCGTGCTCGCCGACATCCGGATGAGGTGGCCGCTGCGCGCCGACGAGGTGATGCTGTTCTTCTCCCCCAAAGGGCTGGTCGTGGTGGCTCCGCTCCCCGGTGGTCGACACCGGGTGGTGGCCACCGTGGACGACGCGCCGGAGCAGCCAGGCATCGCCGACGTGCAGCGCCTGCTAGACGAACGTGGTCCGGTCACCGGGGCGGCCCGGGTCGACGAAATCG
>WNGA01008361.1_pt1 | contig 17274 bp, 21 predicted proteins | sample 5400061 | NCBI WGS metagenome assembly WNGA01 (sample SAMN13153366, study PRJNA577476) | soil metagenome | isolation source: 100 cm soil or saprolite under grassland replicate 2 | place: USA:California | collected 2016-06-15 | reverse complement strand
TGAGGCGCGCGCTGGCGGCCGTGGACAAGATCCAGGCGATGGAGCTCGTGCTGGGCCGACTCTCGAAGTTCCCGACCAACGCGGATTTCCTGAAGAGCTTCTAGCCGGGTCGCCGCGGATCGCCATGTTCCCGCGCGCGGTCTTTCATCCCTCCGGACTCCGTAACCTCGCACTCGCGGCTTTGTTCTGCGTCGGATGCATTGGGCAACCTCCTGAGTCCGAGCGTCGAGTCGTCCATGAATGGGCCAGCGAGCCGATGGATCTGATGGCGAAAGGCGAGTACGAACAAGCGGTCCGACTTCTCGAGGCAGTTCCTGAATCGCGCCGAGACGGAATCTGGTACTACGCCTATGTGCTATCGAGCCGCAGTTGCATTCGCAAACACCCGAATGATGCTCGGTACAAGACCTCGATTCTCGACAACCTCGCGGACGGTGAGCGGCTGCATCCGGTGGACGCGTCGATCAAGTTGTGGTACGGGGTTGCGTTGAAGGGCGTCGGTTCTCTCGACACGGCGCGTGAAAAATTCGGGGAGGCGCGTATGCTTGCGAAGGCTGCGATTCGCGAGTCCCCCGACCAGGTAGTCCGGTACGAAAATCGGGTTGTCATAGAAAATTTGGACGCGAACGGGGATTAGCGAGACTACCGTCTGCGGCTCTTTCTCTTTTCGCGGCCGTAGGTGACCGGACCGCCGCTGCCCGCCCGCGGAGGAGGCTTCCGGTGCGGGGCGGGCACCTTTCGCTGCGGCCTCGCCTCGGCAAGCAGTCGTCCTTTCTCGACGATCTCTTCGGGCGCCCACAGGACCGGGATCTGGCGGCCGATCAGCTTCTGGATCGAGTCGAGCGAAAAAACGTAGTCGTCGCAGGCGATCGACACGGCGGTTCCGATCGCTCCCGCCCGACCGGTGCGGCCGATCCGGTGGACGTAGTCCTCCGGATCCTGCGGCAGGTCGTAGTTGACGACGTGTGAAACGCCCTCGATGTGCAGGCCCCGCGAAGCGACGTCGGTCGCAACGAGGACCGCGAGGCGTCCCTCCTTGAAGTCCGAAAGGATTTTCATTCGCCGGTCCTGCGGGACGTTCCCGGCGAGCGCGCGCGCCGGGTAACCGTTCGCGGAGAGCGTTCTCACGAGTTCGGCCGCCGTCGTCCGGCGGTTGACGAAAATCAGGATTCGACTCCGCCCCTCTTCCTCGAGGATCCCCAGCAGGAGCGGAAGCTTCTCCGGGGAAGAGACGTGGTAGAGCACTTCGGTGATCCCGTGCGCGCCGACCCGCTCCGGCTCGATCTCGACCTTCTGGGCGTTGTTGGTGTGCTCATAGGCGAGCTCCATGACGCGGGGCGTCAAGGTCGCGGAGAAGAGCAGGGTCTGTCGACGGTCGTACGGCGGGCACCGGCGGAGGATCCGGCGCAGATCGCGGATGAAGCCCATGTCGAACATGCGGTCCGCCTCGTCGATGACCAGGACCTCGACGGCGCGGAAGGTCGTCGCGCCCTGCTGCTCGTAGTCGAGAAGCCGGCCGGGGGTGCCGACGAGCAGGTCCGGAACCTTCCGAAGGAGGTCCCGCTGCTTTCGATAGTCGATCCCGCCGAAGACCGCCAGGGTGGTGAGCCCGGTGTGGCGCCCGAGGACTTCGGCGTCATTGCGGATCTGCACGACGAGCTCCCGCGTCGGCGCCACCACGAGGGCGCGCGGACCGCGGGGCGCCTCCCGGGGCGGGTGCCGGAGGAGGCGGATGAAGATCGTGATCAGGAAAGCCGCCGTCTTTCCGGTGCCGGTCTGGGCCTGGCCGGCGACGTCTCGGCCTTCGAGCGCGATCGGAAGGGTCTTCTCCTGGATCGGAGTCGCGAAGAGGAAGCCCGCGTCCGTAATCCCCTGCCGGACCTCGTTGGGGAGATCGTACGAGGAGAGTGGCGTCTCGGTCAGGTGCCGGTGCGCGGTGGTCGTCTCGACGGTCGGCACGAAGGAATTGTAGTCTGCAAGCCTGCTTCCGCCCGCGACGCGGTCACCAACTTCAACCCGACCAGAACTTAGCGAAGCCCACGGCGGATCTGGCACGTGGCAACCTGACCCTCAATGTGGCAAGTGGAGACCTGACCCCGAATCGACCTCAATGTGGCAAGTGGAGACCTGACCCCGAATCGATCACCTTTCCGAAGTCCGCCACGAGCGCGCGCCCGGTCGCCCGCGCGAGCGCGAGGCCGATCGCGCGCTTCTCCTTCGGTCCGGCGCCCCCGGCGATGGGGAACAGCTGTCCTCGCGAGCGGGCGGCCAGACGCTTCACGCTCCAGCTCCACCACGGCGAGAGCGGCAGATAGGTCTCGCGCCAGCAGTCGAGCTCGGCAAGGGGGAGCCTTCGGACGCGCGTCCGTTCGAACGCGGTGGTGGCGATTACCACCTCGGATGGTCCCACCTCGACTCTCTCTTCCGCGAAAGCGAGCGCGGCCAGGCCCAGCAGTGTCAGTGGCGTCGTAATCCCGACAGCGAGCGACAGAAAGACGAGAACGGGAAGGGGCAGCTCGCTGAAGCTGCCCCTTCGAAGGCTTGCCTCCCACAGGGGCACCAGCCGGGCGGCACCGAAGAGGGACGCCACGACGACGAGGATCGCTCCGGCCGCCAGCCTCCGACGCCAGACTCGGGAGCGGACGAGCGGTTGAATCTCGACCGTCAGGCCACCCGGATGGGCAGCGATCTGGACCCTCGGGCCGACCTCGACTCGCCTCGACAAACTCGGAATTGTATGATCCAGAGGCGGTAAAACTCCGGTCGGAGAGGGAGGTCGAAGTGGCGAGGAAAGCAAAGAAGGGGGGGCGCGGAGGTTCCCGGAAATCCTCCCGGACATCCGGCGGCAGGAAGAGGAGTGCCAGCTCGCGCGGCCGAGCGACGAAGCGTGCGCCGGCGAAGAGACGCGGTTCCGCGGCCCGGCGCCGGACGGCCGGCACCCGCGCCGGAGCACGAAAGCGCGCGACCGGGCGGAAGGCGGCTCCGAAGCGGTCGCCCGCGAAGAAGGTGCCACGCGCCCGGGCGGGTACGGCGAGCAAGAGGACGTCAACGGGACAGGCGGCTTCGCCGGCCGCGCTGCGTCGTGGTCGGAGGAAGAGCTCCGCGCCCAGGGCGAGGAGCTGGAAGGCGAGACCGCCGAAGAGGCGGAGGAGCTGGAGCTCGAGGAGCTGAACGACGAAGAGGTCGCGGAGCTGCCCGCGAAAACTCCGGTTCCCGAAGAGGAAGAAACCGAGTGGTAAGATTACGGTGACCGGAACCCATTGCCGGGCTCTCGCTCGGCTGGCGAAACGAAGGTCCCGAGAAATCGGGACCTTCTGGTTTTATGGGCGGCCTTCCGTTTTCCGCGGTATCGGAATTGGTCTCCTCTTCTCGTCCAGATTGACGAACGTGACTTCCGCGTTCGTGACCTTCACGATCTCGCCGGCGCCGTCGCCGCGCTGCGCGAACACTTCGACGGAGACGGTGATCGAGGTTCGCCCGATCCGAACGAGTCCGGTGTAGAAGGAAACGAGATCTCCCACGTACACCGGCTCATGGAACACGACCTCACGCATCGCGACGGTCACGATGAAGGAGGCGCCGTGCCGCTTCGCCTCGATCGCAGCCGCCTGGTCGATGTACGACAGGATCACGCCGCCGAAGATCGTGCCGTAGGCGTTGGTGTCCTTCGGCATCAGGACGACTCGGATCGAAGGTTCCTTGCGCGCCGCCGAATGTTCGCTCAAGACCGCCTCGGTCTCCCTCTCCGCGGCGGACCGAACTCCGTCGAGATCCGGGCGACGTAACCGTCGGTCAGGTTGATCGTGAGCGTTCCGTCGGCGAAGTAGTAAGTCCAGATCTCGTGCGACGAGACGCCTTCGGTTCGGACCGAGAACGACGGCTTCCCAATTGCCGCCGTGACCTTTGAGCCCGCCATCCCGGGATCGATCCGGTTGCGCGCCTTGGCGAGAGTTCCGGGCAGGATTCGGGAGTCGGCGCCGGCGATCGCTTCCGCACGACCGTACTTCCGATTTTCCCACCATCGGGGCAACCAGAACGCCGCCATCGCGACGACGACGGCCGCGCCGATCACGAGAAAGAGAACGGGGCGGGCGCGCTCGGCGGCCATCAGAAGAAGACGCCGTCCGCTCCGCCCAGCTGGAACGAGACGGCGCGCTCGAGTTCTCCGGCTCGACGCGCGAGATCGACGGCGGCTATACGCTCGGCCGCGCCCGTGCGTCCCGCCTGACGGGAGACCTCGGCGAGCGCTCCTCGCGCGGTGGCAACGTGCTCCCGCCGCGAGTCGCCCTCGTCGGAAGAGAGCGCGCCCGCCACGTGGGCGGGAATTGCGACCGCTGCCTTTCTCAGATACCGCGCCGTGGTCGGGTCGGAAGGTCGGATCCGATCTGCGAGCTCGTAGGCGGCGTGCGTCAACGCGATCGCCTCGTTCCAGAGAGGATGCTTTTTGTAATCTGGCCGTGCGGTCTCGGGCTCGGGGGAATCGGTCACTGGAGCGCGATTCTAAGCGTTTCACGTCGGCGCGACGCGAACGAGCGCCTCGGACCTTCCGATAGAATTCGCCGCTGTATGCGACAGAAGGTAACGGTGGTCGGCGCCGGGAACGTAGGCGCCTCGCTCGCTCAACGGCTGGTCGAGAAGGAAATCGCCGACGTCGTCCTGATCGACATCATCGAAGGAATTCCGCAGGGAAAGGCCCTCGACATCATGGAATCCGCTCCGGTCGAGAAATTCGATGCGATCCTCTCCGGCGCGAACTCCTACGAGCTCTCGGACGGTTCGGACGTGATCGTCGTGACCGCGGGCCTCGCTCGCAAGCCCGGAATGTCGAGGGACGACCTCGTGCAGAAGAACCAGGAGATCGTGAGCGCGGTCGTGCGGGAAGCGGCGCCGCGATCGCCCGACGCCGTCCTGATCGTCGTCTCGAACCCGCTCGATGCGATGTGCGAGGTCGCCCGGCGCGTCTCGGGGTTCCCGCGCGAGCGCGTCTTCGGAATGGCGGGAATCCTCGATTCGGCGCGGATGCGGTGGTTCATCGCGGAGGAGCTCGAGGTCTCGGTCGAGAGCACGCACGCGTTCGTGCTCGGCGGGCACGGCGACACGATGGTCCCCCTTCCCCGTTACTCGACGGTCGCGGGGATTCCGATCACGAAGCTCCTGCCGAAGGAGCGAATCGAAGCGATCGTGCAGCGGACACGGGACGGAGGGATCGAGATCGTCAACTACTACAAGACCGGATCGGCGTATTACGCGCCGTCCGCGGCGGTCGCCGAGATGGTCGAGTCGGTTCTGAAGGACGAGAAGAAGATCCTTCCGTGCGCCGCTTACCTTCAGGGGGAGTACGGGATGTCCGACGTCTACCTCGGTGTTCCCGTCAAGCTGGGGCGCCGCGGAATCGAGCAGATCGTCCAGATCGAGCTCGAGCCGCCGGAGAAGTCGGCGCTCGCGCGGTCGGCCGAAGCCGTGCGCGAGCTCTTCCGAATCCTGACGGTCTGAAGAGTCCGCATTGACCGGCGAAGAGCGCCACTTCTGGCTTCGGCGCCTGCACTCGCTCTCGGGGATCGTCCCGATCGGGGGTTACCTCGCTTTCCACCTTTACGAGAACTACACCGCCACGCGGGGCGCCGAGGCGTACAACAAAATGGTTCGGGACCTGCAGCAAATGCCGTTCGCGCTGTTCCTGGAGGTCGGCATCATCGTCGTTCCTCTCCTGTTCCACGGCGTCTACGGTCTTTTCATCACCGGTACGGCGCGTCCAAACGTGGATTCGAATCGCTACGTCCGCAACTGGATGTATTTCCTCCAGCGGGTGACCGGAGTGATCCTTTTCGCCTTCGTGATCTTCCATCTGTGGACGACCCGTCTCGTCAATCTCCGCGACCACGAGAGTGTCGACCTCTTCCGGCTGATGCGGGAATCCGTTCAGAGTCCCTGGATCTATGCTTTCTACGTCCTCGCGATCCTCTCGGCCACCTTCCATCTCGCCAACGGAATCTGGTCCTTCTCGATCGTGTGGGGACTCACGGTCGGTCCGCGCGCGCAGCGCCGCATGATGTGGGTCTCAGCGGTGGTCTTCGTCGTTCTCTCTTTCATCGGCATCCGTTCGATTCAGGCGTTCCGCGCGTGACGGCGTGAGTTCCGAGCGCGTCATCGTCGTCGGCGGCGGCCTCGCCGGACTCATGGCGACCATCCGCGCCGCAGAGATGGGAGTGACCGTCGACCTCTTCTCGATCGTTCCCGTCAAGCGAAGCCACTCCGTGTGCGCGCAGGGAGGGATCAACGGCGCCGTGAACACGAAGGGGGAAGGGGACTCCCCCGACATACACTTCGACGACACGATCTACGGCGGCGACTTCCTCGCCGATCAGCCTCCGGTCAAAGCCATGTGCTACGCGGCTCCCGGCATCATCAATCTGCTCGACCGCATGGGCGTGATGTTCAACCGCACTCCGGAGGGACTGCTGGACTTCCGCCGATTCGGCGGCACGAAATTCCACCGCACGGCCTTCGCCGGTGCGACGACCGGCCAGCAGCTCCTCTATGCGCTCGACGAGCAGGTGCGGCGCTTCGAGGTCGAGGGACTCGTCGACAAGCACGAGATGTGGGAGTTCCTGGGCCTGGTGCGCGACGGCGACGGAAACTGCCGCGGAATCGTGGCGCTCGACTGCGTGTCCATGCGCATCGAGGCGTTTCCGGCGCTGGCGGTGATGCTCGCCACGGGCGGGCCCGGCATCGTCTTTGGCCGGTCGACCAACTCGGTCATCAACACCGGGACGGCGGCAGCCTCCGCGTACCAGGAGGGGGCGCGCTACGCGAACGGCGAATTCATTCAGGTCCATCCCACCTCGATCCCCGCGTCCGACAAGCTCCGCCTGATGTCCGAGTCCGCGCGCGGCGAGGGCGGGCGCGTCTGGGTGCCCCGGTCGCGCGGGGACAAGCGGGCGCCGAAGTCGATTCCGGAGTCGGAGCGCTGGTATTTCCTCGAAGAGAAATACCCCGCGTATGGCAACCTCGTCCCCAGGGACATCGCGACGCGCGAAATCTTCCAGGTCTGTCTCATGGGCTACGGCGTCGGCGGGAAGCGGGAGGTCTACCTCGACCTGACGCACATTCCGAGGAAGGAGCTCGACGTCAAGCTCGGCGGCATCCTCGAGATCTACGAGAAGTTCGTCGGCGAGGACCCGCACGAGGTGCCGATGAAGGTCTTCCCCGGCATGCACTATTCGATGGGAGGACTGTGGGTGGACTACGCCGCGAACCCGTCGAACGGCACCCTCGACGAAGCATCGCCCCGCAACCAGGCGACCAACGTGCCGGGTCTCTACGCCGCCGGCGAGGTGGACTACCTTTACCACGGCGCGAACCGGCTCGGGGCAAACTCCCTCGTCGCGTGCCTCTACGCGGGCAAGATCGGCGGTCCGGCAATGGTGCGTTACGGCCGGGACAGCGGTGGTCGTCTCCCTCCGGACGACGGCGCCTTCGCAGCGGCGAAGAAGCGGTGGGAGACGGAGTTCGCAAGACTGGCCCGGATGTCAGGCCCCGAAAACCCTCATCGTCTCGCCGAAGAGATGGGCGACTGGATGACCGACAACGTCACGGTCATCCGCCACGACGGCAAGCTTTCCGAGACCGACGTCAAGCTGCAGGAGCTCGCGGAGCAGTGGGAACGAATCGGCCTGTCGGACCGGAGCGGTTTCGCGAACCGGGAAATCTCGTTCGTCAACCAGCTGCGCAACATGCTCGTGCTCGCGCGCGTGATGACCCGCGGCGCTCTTCTGCGTCAGGAGTCGCGCGGCGCGCATTTCAAGGTGCGCGACCTCGAGAAGGGAGTCACCGAGGAGAACGCGCTTCCGCGCGACGACGTAAACTTCCTGAAGACGACGATCGCCGAGCACACGCCGGACGGCCCGAGAATCACCTACGCGCCGGTCGACACCTCGCTCATTCCGCCGAGGCCGCGGAAGTATTGAGAATAAGCTCTTCTTCGAAATGCCCCGCACCATTCGGCTGAGCGTCCGCCGTCAGGACACCCCGGCTTCTTCCCCCTACTGGGAGGAGTACGAGCTGCCTCACCGGCCGAAGGAGAACGTCATCTCGGTGTTGATGGAGATCGCCAAGCATCCGAGAACCCGCGAAGGCAAGGCCACTTCACCGGTCGTGTACGACCGGGCCTGCCTGGAGGAGGTCTGCGGCTCGTGCGCGATGCGCGTCAACGGCGTCGCGCGGATGGCCTGCACGGCATTGATCGATTCGCTCGAGCAGCCCGTGAAGCTCGAGCCGCTCGCGAAGTTTCCGGTCGTGCGCGACCTCTCCGTCGACCGCGGCTCGATGTTCGAGTCGTTGAAGCGCGTGAAAGCCTGGGTTCCGATCGACGGCACGTACGATCTCGGGCCCGGCCCCCGCATGGCGGAGTCAGAGCGCGCGTACGCCTACGAGCTCTCGAAGTGCATCACCTGCGGAAACTGCCTGGAGGTCTGTCCGCAGGTCAACGATCGCTCGAGCTTCATGGGCGCGGCCCCGATCTCGCAGGTCGCTCTCTTCAACCGCCATCCCACCGGCCGGATGCTCGCCGCCGAGCGGCTCGAGGCATTGATGGGCGAAGGCGGCCTCGACGAGTGCGGCAACGCGCAGAACTGCATCCGCGCTTGTCCCAAGTCGATTCCGCTGACGACCTCGATCGCAGAGATGTTCCGGGCGACGACGTCGCACGGCTTCAAAAAGCTCTTCGGGACGTAACGGTCACGGATGAAAGTCCACGAATACCAGGCCAAGACGCTCCTCGCCCGATTCGGCGTCGCGGTGCCCCGCGGCGAGGTGGCGGACTCGCCGGAGTCGGCGCGGGAGATCGCGAAGCGGCTCGGCGGAGCCGTGGTGGTCAAGGCGCAGATTCACGCGGGAGGACGCGGCAAGGGGGGCGGGATCCGCGTCGCGCGGGACCCCGACGAAGCCTTCGAGCGCGCCGGCGCGATTCTCGGGATGACTCTCGTCACGCCGCAGACCGGGCCGGCGGGCCGTCTGGTCCGGAAGGTCCTCGTGGAGGAGGCGCTCGACCTCGATCGCGAGCTGTACTTGGGCGTGACCCTCGACCGCTCGCGCGCCCGGCCGATCGTCATCGCGTCGCGCTCCGGCGGGATGGAGATCGAGGAGGTGGCGGCACGCGATCCGTCGGCGGTCGTGAGGGAAGCGGTCGATCCGTCGCTCGGCATGTTTCCGTTCCAGGCCCGGCGTCTCGGCTTCGCGCTCGGCCTGGCGGGGGACTCGTTCCGACAGGCGGTCTCTCTCATACAGTCGCTCTTCCGCGCCTACGTCGGGACCGACGCGACGCTCGCGGAAGTCAACCCGCTCCTCGTGACGCGCCCGGGTCGGGTCCTGGCGCTCGACGCGAAAATGACTTTCGACGACAACGCGCTCTTCCGGCACGCCGACATCGGAGAGATGCGGGACCTGGCGGAGGAGGATCCCCTCGAAGTCGAGGCGTCGAAATTCGGATTGAATTACGTCAAGCTCGACGGGAACGTCGGGTGCATGGTCAACGGAGCCGGTCTCGCGATGGCGACGATGGACCTCGTGAAGCTCGCGGGTGGAGAGCCGGCGAACTTCCTGGACGTCGGCGGCGGTGCCAACGAGGAGCAGGTGAAGAACGCGTTCCGAATCATCCTTTCGGACCGGAACGTGCGGGCGATTCTGATCAACATCTTCGGCGGCATCATGCGGTGCGACGTCATCGCGAAAGGGGTCGTGGCTGCGGTGCGCGAAATGGGACTGTCTCTCCCGGTGGTCGTCCGTCTCGAGGGGACCAACGTCGACGAGGGGAAGCGGATCCTCCGGGAGTCCGGCCTCGCCGTCACCCCCGCGGAAGGTCTCGCCGACGCCGCGCGCAAGGCGGTCGGGGCGGCGCAATGAGGCACGTCGCAGGCTACGCCCTGAAGTCCTTCGGCTTCTTCCTCGCGCCGATCTTCATCGGGCTCCTCCTCGCGACGTGGAAGGGATGGCCGACGCTCGCGGCGAACCCGCGGCTTCTCGGGGGGTGGGCCGCCCTGGTCGTTTTCTTCTTCGTCATGCCGCTTTTCCTCGCCCGGGCGGGCCGGGCCGCAATGGGGCACGAGCCGCGCGAAGAAGCGCATCGGGTCTGGCGCACGGGCGCGGCTGCGCTCGTCGTCGGCGCGGCGGCGCTCCTGCTCATTCCGTCCTGGCGCGACCTGGGCTTGTGGCTCTCCGAGACGCTCTCCGAGCTGACCGGCATTCCGATCGTTCCGGTCGGTGCCGGCCGGTGAGCATCTGGGTCGGGCGCGAGACGCGGCTGCTGGTCCAGGGGCTGACCGGACGCGAGGGTACGTTCCATGCCCTCGCCTGCCGCGAATACGGCACCTCTGTCGTCGCCGGCGTGACTCCGGGAAAGGGGGGCACAACGCACGAGGGGATCCCGGTGTTCGACACCGTGGCGGCCGCCGTCGCCGCGACCGCCGCCAACGCCACGATGATCTTCGTTCCGCCGCCTTTCGCGGCCGACGCAATCGTCGAGGCCGCGGACGCGGGCGTGGCGGTGGTCGTCTGCATAACCGAAGGGATTCCCACGAACGACATGCTGCGGGTGAAGGAGTTTCTCTTCGAGAAGAACGGGGCCGGAACCGCGGTGCGCCTGATCGGGCCCAACTGCCCAGGGATCATCACTCCCGGCGAGTGCAAAATCGGAATCATGCCGGGGCGCATCCACCGGCCCGGGACGATCGGCGTCGTCTCCCGCTCCGGCACGCTCACCTACGAAGCAGTGGATCAGCTCACGCGACTCGAGCTCGGGCAATCGACCGTCATCGGGATCGGCGGAGATCCGGTCAATGGGACGAGTTTCGTCGACTGTCTGCGAGCGTTCGGCGACGATGCCGGCACGGAAGCGGTCGTCCTGATCGGCGAGATCGGCGGCATGGCGGAGGAGGAAGCCTCGTGCTTCGTCGCCGGTCATTTCAAGAAGCCGGTCGTCGCATTCATCGCCGGACAGACCGCTCCCCCGGGGCGACGGATGGGACATGCGGGCGCGATCATCGCAGGGGGACGCGGCACCGCGGCGGAGAAGATCAAGGCGCTCAAGGCCGCCGCGATTCACGTCGTCGCTTCCCCCGCCGACATCGGAGCGCGGATGAAGGAAGTCCTCGGGCGGTGAACGGATCCGCCCTCTACCACGAGACCCAGGGCTTCTCGCCGTGGGTCGTCGCCCTGATGCTGGCCGTGGTCGTGCTCCTGGGAGCTCTGCTCTCGATGCGGCTGACGACGACCGTCACGGGCGATTCGATCTCGGTCCGGTACGGATTTCTCTACAAGACCCGCGTCCCCTTGACGGAGATCGCACTCGCGGAGGCGGTCGAATACGCGCCCGTGCGCGAGTACGGCGGGTGGGGGATCCGCGGATCGCGGCAGCGTCGCGCGCTGAATGCCCGCGGGAACCAGGGGGTTCTCCTGACCCGCATCGACGGAACGACCCTCCTCGTGGGGTCGCAGCGCCCGCGCGAGCTTCTCAACGCGCTCGCTCACGCGGGGATCGCGACGCAGGACCGGCTTCCCATCGTCGTCAAGGACTTCTGAGGGAGGACCTTCGATGATCGAGCGCACACTGGCGATTCTCAAACCGGATTCCGTTGCTGCGGGAAAGTCGGGCGCGATCCTCGCCCGCCTCGAAGACGAGGGGTTCGTCGTCCGGGGCTTGAAGCGCCTGCAGATGACGGCAGAGCAGGCGAAGGCGTTCTACGAGATCCACCGGGAGCGCCCTTTCTTCGAGCGCCTCGTCCGGTTCATGACCGAAGGGCCGGTCGTCGTCGCCGCTCTCGAGCGCGAGGATGCCGTCGCGCACCTTCGCAAGACGATGGGCGCCACCGATTCGAAGAAGGCGGAACGGGGAACGCTGCGCCACCTCTACGGCACCGACATCGAGCGCAACGCGATTCATGGCAGCGACTCACGGGGCAACGCCGCCCGGGAGGTCGGCTTCTTCTTCAGCGAGGCAGAGTTCGTCTGAGAACGCGGTGGGCGAGGTGACCGAACGGATCGAAGGCTCGCCGGGCCTTTCCGAAACCAGCCGGCTCGAGACGTTCTCCGACGGCGTCTTCGCCATCGCGATCACGCTGCTCATCCTCGAGGTCAAGGTACCCCACGCAGGCACGGAGGGAGGCCTCATCCGGGCGCTCCTGCAGCTCTGGCCGTCCTATCTCGGCTACGGGATCAGCTTCGCGACGCTCGGGATCATGTGGGCGAACCACCACACGATCTTCACGTATATCCGACGGACGGATCGGTACTTTCTCCTGATCCACGTCCTCTTCCTCATGTGCATCTCGTTCCTCCCTTTTCCGACTGCGGTCCTCGCGGAGCACCTTCCGCATCCCGAGAGTCGGCGCGTAGCCGTCGCGGCGTACAGCGCGACTCTCGTGTTGATCGCCCTCGCGTACAACGCGGTGTGGTGGTACGCGGTGTCCGGGCGACGGCTCCTCGATGCCGCGGCCGATCCCGTCGCGGTTCGCACGATCTCCCGCCGCTACGCGCTTGGTCCGATTTCCTACGCGGTTTCGTTCGCGCTCGCGTTCGTGAACGTCTGGGCGAGTCTTTCGGTGCACGGGATTCTCGCCGTGCTCTACCTGCTGCCGGAGCGCAAGCTCTCGAGCTGACCTAAGACCTTCTCCGGAGCGACACCAGGATGCGGTTCGCGACGCCGCGAAGCAGGGCGACCTCGCGGGCCGAGAGAGGGCGTCCCGCGACGATCCGCCGCCAGTCGCGGAGCGACCGGTCGCGATGGCCCGTGTCATAGAACCCGATCGCGTCGAGCGCCCGATCCCAGTGTTCGATCGCGCCTTCGATCTCCCGCGAGGGGGCGAGCTCTTTTCCGCGGATCTCGTGCACGGGAGACGCCGCGAAGGCCCGATGGATCGCCAGGAGGACGGCAACCGCGTGCGAGAGGTTCATGGTGGGGAAGCCCGGGTCCGTCGGGATGTTCACCGTGACGCTGGCGCGCGACCGCTCCTCCTCCGTCAACCCACTCCTCTCCGGTCCGAACACGTACGCGACGCGCGCTCTCGCCCCGAGAGATCCGAGGAATTCCGGCAGCTCGGAAAGCGACAGCCATCTCCGTTCCGAGCGCCCGCGCAGCGACGACGTCGCGACGACGGCGTCGAAGTCGGCCACTGCGTCAGGGAGAGCGGGGAAGCGGAGCATTGCGTCGAGAACGTCATGGGCGCCCGAGGAGAGCCGATGCGCTTCCTCGTCGGGGGAGCAGGCCGGCTCGATCAAGCGAACGTCGGCGACGCCGAAGTTTCGCGTGGCGCGCGCAACCGAGCCGAGATTCCCAGGGACCCGGGGGCGCACGAGAACGACAGCCAGACCGGACCTTTCCACCTCCGGAATTATCGGACTCGACAGGCATTTATAATTTATCGATGAAACGGACCTTCCGGGGCTTGCTCCTCTTCCTCCTCGCGCTCCCAACGCTCGCCCAGCAGCCGCCACAGCCAGCGACGCCACAGCCAGCGACGCCACAATCAACGACGCCACAGCTGGCGACGCCACAGCCGCAGCAGCAACAGAAGCAGCAGGACGTCCCGACCTACACCGAAACCGCGGGGAGCGAGTACGTCCTCCTGCCTGTTCTCGTTCTGGACAAAAAGGGCCGCTTCGTCGACGGCCTCGAGAAGAAGGACTTCCGGGTGCGGGTCGACACGACCCCCATTCAGATCGATACGTTCGAGCGGGACGACAGCGCCCCGGTCTCGATGGCGTTTCTCGTGGATACCTCGGGCAGCATGGATCTGGCGGGCAAGCTGGTCAATGCGAAACGCGCGATCCGCTCGATCGTAGAAGGCCGGCTGCGGGGAGACGACTTTGCACTCTTTGCTTTCTCCGAGGGAGCCGTCCGCGTGGTGGCGGACTTCTCTTCCGATTCGTCCAAGCTGCTGCACGCCCTCGATGAGATCGAGGCCGGCGGGCAGACAGCGCTCTTCGACGCAGTGGCCGCAACCCCCAGGCTCCTGAAGGGAAAAAACGCGAAGCGCGCCATCGTTCTCTTCACGGACGGGGTGGACAACGCGAGCCACACCTCTCCCGCAGAGATGGCAGAGATCCTGCAACAGGTTTCGACACCGGTCTACGCGATCGGCATGAAGAACGTGATGTACGACCTTCTCACCGAGCAGCAGCGGCAGGAGCTGTTCGTTGACAACCTTCGATCGCTCGCTGCCTCGAGCGGGGGCAAGATGTTTTTGGTCGGAGGGGAAGAGGACTTGAGACCGCTCGCCACGAAGGTCAATTCTGAGGTGCGAAAGCAGTACATTCTGGGGTTCTCTCCCTCGGGGAGGGGTGAGCTAAAATATCGCGTGGTTTTCGTATCGGTCACGAAGAAGGGGAATTGGATCGTTCGGACCCGCCGGGGTTATCGGGGCACGGCGCCGGACACCTCGGCATCGGTCAACATTCAACGAAAGGAGGGTTCATGAGGATCCGAACAGGTTCCAACCGTTTCCTGGTGGTCGGGGCTCTTCTTGTGGGGATCGTCGGCCTTTCCGGATGCGCGACCAAGCGTTTCGTCGGGGAGGAGGTCTCCAAAAGCAGCGCCGCGGCGGAGAAGAGAATCAGCGAGGTCCAGACCCAGGTCGAGACGGCTCAGACGCGCGTTCGCGAGCACGACACGCATCTGGCCGAGCTCGACAAGTCGACGCGCGACGCTCTCGAGCGCGCCGAGGCGGCGGGCAAGCTCGCCGAGGGGAAGTTCGTCTACTCGCTGGTGCTTTCCGACGACGCGGTCAAGTTCCCGATCAACCGCCACGAGCTTTCGAAGGAAGCTCAGGCGAAGTTGACGGAGTTCGCGGAGAAACTGAAGGGGGAGAACAAGAACGTCTACCTGGAGATCCAGGGCCACACCGATGCCAGCGGAGAGAAAGAATACAACTACTCGCTCGGTGAGGCTCGGGCCGAAGCGGTGCGGCGCTTCCTCTCCAAGCAGGGAATCGCGCTGAACCGCATGTCCACGATCTCGTACGGTGAGGACGAGCCCGTTTCGAAGAACACGTCTCGGAAGGGCCGGGCCCAGAACCGTCGGGTGGTCGTGGTCGTTCTTGCCTAGCGCCGACATCCGGGACAGACTTAAGTCCGTCCCCAGTCATTCCGTAATCTACCGCCCCGACTTCGTCGGGGCTTTTTTTTGGGCGCGGCGCCGCAGTGCCGCGATCGCATCTCGGAAGTCTTCCGGGATCGGCGCCTCGGAGCGAACCGGTGCTCCCGTCCCCGGGTGCGCGAAGCCGAGTCGGCGGGCGTGGAGCATCTGGCGGCGCACCGCTATCGGCGGCGCCGCGTGACCGCGCCGATAGATCGAGTCCCCGATCACGGGATGGCCCGCCGAGGCGAAGTGAACGCGGACCTGGTGAGTCCGACCGGTCTCGAGTTGGACCGAAACGAGAGTTGCGCGCCCGAAGCTCTCGAGCGGCCGGTAACGGGTCACCGCGCGCTTTCCCGGCTCGCCCGAGCGGGCGACCCCGCGCCGCCGATCTCCCCGGTCCGGGACGAGTGGCGCGTCGAACGTCCCGGGGGCGCCGACGCTTCCTTGGACGAGCGCGATGTATTCCCGCTCAATCGAATGCGCGCGGAACTTCTGCTGCAGGTCGCGCAGAGCCTCCCGGGTCCGCGCGAAGACGAGCGCTCCCGAGGTCTCCTTGTCCAGGCGGTGCACGACGCCGATCCACGCCCGGCGGCGGTACCGGTGCTGCAGATAAGCGAGCGCGCGGGCGAAGAGGGTGTCTTCCTCGTGCGACGCGGTCTGGACCGTGAGCAGCCCGGCCGGCTTGTCCACGATCAGAAAGAGTGGGTCTTCGACGAGGACGGTCACGCGCGTTCGGACCCGCCGCTCGACCGGCCGGTTCGGGTCGTATCGCAGAGGGACGTCGTCCGCGACTTCGCTTCCGGGCTCGTTGGAGACCTGGCCTTCCGACTCCACGCGGCCGGCCCGCACCGCGTCGCGGGCGGCGCGCCGCGACAGCCCGAACCGCCGGGCGACCGCGAGGTCGAGCCTCACCGTCGCGCCTCCGCGCGGGGCACGCGGATCTCGATGAAGAACTGCGGATCACCGATCTTCGCGCCGGGTTGCGAACCCGGCCCGAACGAAGCGGCCGTCGAGAAGCGGTCGTGCAGAAAGCGGTCGAGCCGGACGAGATAGTCCTGACCGAAGGCGCGGAAGCCATGCCCGACCGCCAGGACGTTGCAGAGAACGATTGCGGCGGGAGGGTTCGCAGCGAGCGTGCGGATTGTCCGCTCTTCGAGCTCGGCGTCGAGGTGGCCCGGGAAGAACTGCTCCTCGGGCAATGCGCTCTGGAGACCGAGAACGTACTCTAAGAAACCGACTTCGGGAAACCCGGCGATCACGCTGCCTTCTCGAGTCCGTCTCGAAAGGTCTCCGAGCGCCAGACGGGTCGTCGCGGCGATCGGCTCCGGCAGAAAGAGAGAACCGGCGGGGGTCTCGACCTCGGTCCAGCCGACCTGACGATATTGCACGCCGAGCGCGGCCACTCGGTAAATGAGAAAGAGGAGAAGCGCGCCCAAGGTGAGCCCGGAAAGGGATTCGCCCGCCGCCGCGCGGAAGCGGTCCGCGGCGGAAAAGAGGAAAGCGGCCGTCACGAGAAGCGGAAGCGGAAGGAGGAACGCGTTGTAAGGACCGGCATAGCCGGCGGCGAGGAAGAGACGCAGGCCGAAGAGTGCGGCGAGTAGCAGAACGGAATCCGGTATCGGGGCGAAAGGCTCGCCGCGTCGGCCCGTGACACGCCCGAGGCCGCGAGCGATTGCTCCGACGGCGACCGCCGCGGGCACCACCCGCACGAGCGGAGGCAGGAGCGCGATCGATCCTGCGAGGGCCTCGGGGGGATGGAGCTCGATCGCGGCCGCGAGAGCGAGCAGCAACAGGGCCGCCACTTCCACCGACCTTGCCGCGGCGCGGCTGCGCACTCGGACCGAGCGGGAGAGGAATGCCGCCGCGACGAGCAGCGTCGCGATGAGAATGAGCAGCACCACGGCGAGCGCGAGCTCCGTCAGCCGAAACGCTGGCCGGTCGAAACCCGCATAGGCGGCATACACGTTGCGAAAAGCCTCGGGAGGGCCCGCAATCGCCAGCCATCCTTCCCGACGAAGCGTCTCGAGGGGCGTCCCGTAGGAGAGAAACGCATAGGCCGCCCCGGCCACCAGAGCGGGAGCGGCGGCGAGAACGACGAGCCGGCGGGCCGGCCGTGCCTCCCAGGCGACCGCGAGGACCGCGGCGAT
>WNGA01006095.1_pt1 | contig 17276 bp, 15 predicted proteins | sample 5400061 | NCBI WGS metagenome assembly WNGA01 (sample SAMN13153366, study PRJNA577476) | soil metagenome | isolation source: 100 cm soil or saprolite under grassland replicate 2 | place: USA:California | collected 2016-06-15 | reverse complement strand
CCACATACCCGAGAAACGGGCCGAGTCGATAGGCGTCGGCCATCGTTTCGCCGTGGCACGCGGGGACGGCGGCAACCGTGATCGCGCCGTGTTGGACGCTTCCGTCCGCCTCGAGCCCGTGCACGCGCGCTTCCGGGATGCCCAACTCGCTCACGCGTCCGACGATCGCCTCGGGAACGACCACTTCGGACGCCGGCGATGCGGCCGCGATCGCCGGCAGTGCCTCCTCGTCGAGGTGGTCGAGATGGTCGTGCGTGATCAGCACCAGGTCGACGCCGTGCGCTTCGGCGGCCGGGAAGGGCGGCGGGATGAGCCGTTCGGGGTGCGCGCTCAGAAACGGGTCCACGAGCACCGTCGCACCGCCCAGCCGCAGAGCCATGCTCGCCTGGCCGAACCACGAAAGCACGACGGCCGACGCGGGAAGGTCGTAGCGCGCGAGGTCCTCGAGCAGCGGCGAGGCGATCGCGCTCACGACGGCCTCAGCTGTACCTTCAGCGCCTCGCCGGCCCGGTCCTTGAGCGTGGCAAAGGCGGCAGCGTGGTCCTCGAGCGCGAAGGAATGGCTGACGAGTGGCTCGAGGTCGAGCAGACCGGCTGCGAACAGCTCCGTCACCCAGCGCCAGGCGTTGCGGGATGCGCCGAAGATCCCGCGTACGTTGAGGTGACCGAGCACGACGACGTCGGCGTCGATCGCCGCCGGCTGCCCCGAGATTCCCTCCAGGACGACGGTTCCGCCGCGTCGTGCGAGCTCCACCGCCGTGCGTGCGCCGCCGGGAGTTCCGGCGGCCTCGAATACGAGGTCGAAGCCGGGCAAAGGGTACTGATCCCGGCGCACGTTCCACGTCTCGGTCGCTCCGATTGCCGTGCCCAGCTCGAGCCGAGACTCACGCGTGCCGACGAGCGCTAGACGCTTGGGGCTCACCCGTCCTAGAAGTGCGACCGCGAGCAGCCCGAGCGTGCCCGAGCCCACGACCGCAATGGTCATTCCCGGGCGGAGATCGACCTCGAGCAGGCCCTGCGCCACGCACGCCGCAGGTTCCAGCAGCGCGGCGGCCGCGAGGTCGCTCCCAGCGGGAAGCTGATGCACGAGCCGCGCGGGGACGCAGACGAACTCCGCGAACGCGCCCGCATGCGTGAATCCGGTCTCGGCGTACTCCGTGTCGCAGAGGTTTGTCAGACCCTCACGGCAGCGTGCGCAGTCGCCGCAGGCGCGAAAGCCCTCGGCGACGACGGCGGCTCCCAGATCGATGCCCGCGACGCCCGGGCCGATCGCCTCCACCACTCCCGCCCACTCGTGGCCGGGGATGATCGGATAGCGGACGTAGGCCGGCGGCCGTCGTCCTTCGAGCACCTCGACGTCCGAGCCGCAGATACCGGCGGCGGCCACGCGGACGAGAACCTCGCCGCGGCCGGGCTCCGGCTTCGGTACACGCCGTAACGCCGCTGCGCCGGGGCGCTCCACGACGACGGCACGCATCTCGGGGCTCAAGTCGGTGTCGCCGCCGACGGTTCCCCGCGCCGCTCCCAGCCCTCGTTGAAGAGGTAGATCCCGGTATGCGTGCGTGGGTGCTCGGCACAGGCGTCATGGTTGAGGCGGATGCCGAGCCCGGGTCGCGAAGGCGCCGGGAAGCAGCCGTCGCGCGGGTCGATCGCGGGCGACTCGTCGACCAGCTCGCCGACCCACGTGTCCGCGAAGTCGTTGAAGTGCTCGAGGACGAGGTAGTTGGGAGTCGCCACGGCGAAGTGGATGTTCGCTGCCGTCCCCACCGGGCCGCAGACGTTGTGGGGCGCCAGCGGGAGCTCGTACGCCTCAGCCCAGCCGGCGAGGCGGCGCAGTCCCGTGAACCCGCCGAAGTGTGTGAGATCCGCCTGCACGATGTCGACGACGCCCTGCTCGATGATCGTTCGGAAGTCCGCGAGCAGGTGGAGGCGCTCACCCGTTGCGATCGGTCGGTTGGTTGCGCTCCGCACGCGCGCGAGGCCGTTGGGGCTGTCGAACGCAACCGGCTCCTCGAGCCAGGCGGGAGCGTACGGCTCGAGCTCGGCGACGATCTCGGCGGCAGAGCCGGGCGAGAACCGCCCGTGCATCTCGATCATGATCTCGACCTCGGGCCCGACCGCCTCGCGAACCGCGGCGACGAGCTCGACCGAGCGCCGCAGCTCGCCCGGCGGCAGCCACATGCGCGCGCTTCCGAACGGGTCGAGCTTGAGCGCGGTGTAGCCGCGCCCGACGACCTCGCGCGCGCTCGCAGCGAGTGCGGCCGGGTTGCGGTCCGACTGGTACCACCCGTTCGCGTAGGCGCGAACGCGATCGCGGTACTTGCCGCCGAGCAGCTGCCAGACGGGGACGTTCAACTCCTGCGCGATCAGATCCCAGCAGGCGATGTCGAACACCGCGAGCGCAGACTGCGTGATCTCACCCGGCCGGCCGTACTCGGCCCTCTGAACGTTGAAGGCGAGCGTCTCGAGATCGAACGGGTCCGCCCCGACGACGTGGCGGTCCGCGAGCTCCGAGATGCAAGCGAGCAGAGTGTCGGTCTTGGTGATCATCCGGACCTCGCCGAGACCGCGGCGGCCGTCGTCCGCGACGAGCTCGACGAACGTCAGCTCGCGCCACGGCGCCCCGACGACCGTCGTGACGACGTCGACGATCCTCACGCCTCGCCGGCCTTCCGTCGCTCGTCGGGTTGGAGCAGCGTGCGCAGATCCTGTTCCGTCTGCTGCAGGTGCTCGCGCATCGCCTGAGCGGCAGCCTTGGGATTCCGGGCCTTGACGGCGTCGAGGATCGCCTGATGCTGCTCGATCACGTCGTCGGCATGGCCGCCACGGGCGCGGTGTCCGGCGAAGCTGCGCTCGCGGCTCTCACGCAAGGGCTCGGCGAACGCCTCGATCAGGAAGACGAATAGACGGTTCCCGGAGGCCGCGGCGAGGTTCTCGTGGAATCGGATGTCCGCCGTGTGAAATGCCTCGAACTCGCCGCCGGCGGCGCGCATGGCGTCGATCGACATCTCCATGTCCGCGATCTCGCTGCTCGTCGCCTTCCGGGCGGCGAGAGCAGCGATGTGGACCTCGAGCGCGCGGCGCACGTCCAGCAAGTCGAGCAGTGCGTGCGGGTCGCGCCGGACGGCGATCTGGAAGAAATCGCCGACAAGGCTGCCGTTGGGCGCGGCGACTCGCGGTCGGCGGCCCTTGCTGATCTCGAGCAGGCCCCGGGCCTCGAGCGTCCGGGTGGCCTCGCGCACGCTCAGGCGGCTGACGCCGAGGGCTTCGGCGAGCTGCCCTTCGGAGGGCAGCGTCTCGCCCGGCTCCAGCCGGCCGAAAACCAGCCCCTCCAGTCGCTCGATCACCGAGTCGACGACCGAGGCCCGGCCAACCGGCTGCAGCTCCGCAAGCTGGAGCGAGCTATCAGTCATGCTTGCATAGCTTGTTTGATCTCCTGACATGAGTCAAGGTCTGAATTCGCGGCTTTCCCGCTTTCGCTGTGCCTTGACAGCGCCGAACATATCAGACAAGCTAGAGCCCGGAAACCGGCGCTGAGCCGCCGGGGGTGCGGGGAGTAGGCGAAGGAAAGGATGTGCCGAGCATGTCGAACCCCATCGAAGACAGTCGGATCTCACGTCGGAAGCTTCTTCAGGGCGCTGCGGGAACCGCCGGCTCTCTGGCCCTTGGTTCGCTCTTCGGACCCGAGCTCGCGAAAGCAATTCCGCGGCGCCGGCTTGCGCCGGTCAAGGTCGTCGTGATGAGTCAGGAGCTGACGAGCGGGGCCGGAAACCCGGGCACGCCGTCGACCTCGGACTTCGAGGACACCCACCCGAATATCAACATCGAGCTCTTGAACGTCGATCCCGCAAAGTTCCAGGCGATGGTGGCCGCCGGCCAGCCGCCGGACATCTGGCGCACTCAGGCTCCGCTGGTTCCGCAGTGGGCGAAGCGCGGACAGCTGCTCAACCTCGACAAGTACTTCAACGCGAGCGACCTGATTCGTCCCGGCCAGCTCACCCCTGCCAACGACTACTACAGGTACAAGGGCGGCAAGATCGGCGTCGGCCCTCGCTACGGCATGGCGAAGGACTGGTCTCCTGACGAGACGGTCTGGATCAACACCGCGCTCTTCAAGAAGACCGGCATCCATATTCCCGGGCCCACCGACAAGTGGAACTACAACGATCTCTGGGAGATCGCGCTGAAGCTCAAGAAGAAGAACAAGGACATCAAGTGGATCCTCGACGTCGCCAACGGCTACGCGTGGATCGACCGGCACGTGATGGTGCAGCTCGCTTCGATCGGGAAGAGCCTGTACCCGAAGGACTTCTCCCACATCAACCTCACGAAGAACCCGGCTGCGATGGAGGCGTTCCGCTACTCGTTCCGCTACTCGCAGCACAAGTTCGATCTCGGGCCCGAGAACCCGAACCCGGACGGCTGGTCGGGACCGGGCTTCGTCAGCGGCAAGATCGCGATGACCCAGTACGGCTACTGGTTCCTCGGCATGGTCTCGGACACGGGAGGCGACGCCATCAAGAACTCGCGGCTGCTGGCCGCGCCCAACTGGAAGAACGGCAAGCACCTCGATCCGACGATCACGGCGACCGGCTGGGTGATCAGCTCGAGGACGAAGAATCCCGACGCGGCCTGGGAGGTGTTCGAGTGGTACATGGGCGGCAAGCCCGCCCGCGATCGCGCGGGCATCGGCTGGGGCGTCCCGGCGCAGCGTTCCCTGTTCGACCGGCTGCCGGAGAAGACGGCGGTGCAGCGGAACGCGAAGAAGACGCTGCTCCACGAGCTCAAGTCGGCGAAGGTGACGCTCCAGTACAACCCGAACCTCGTCGGGCTCGCCGACAACACCGCGGTGGCGACCGCCTATCAGAAGTACCTTGCCGACGCGGCGAAGGGAAAGATGTCCTTCAAGGAGTTCATGAAGAAGGTGGAGGCCGACACCAACCGCGCCATCAAGGTGGGCAAGCAGGGATAGACCCCGATCCCGGTCGTGAAATAGTCAAGTCGTGGCAACGACCCAGACTCCCCTCGTTGCGACCGCCCCCCGACCGTTAAGGCGGGCGTCTCGCCGAAGAAAACGCGAGACGCTCGCCTTCTACGGCTTCCTGTCGCCGTGGCTGTTCGGCTTCATCGCACTGAGCTCGATTCCGCTCGTGCTCGCGTTCCTGATGTCGCTGTCGAACCTGACCACGGTGAACCTCCACACCAACCTGCACTACGTCGGCACCGACAACTACGTCCGCGCCTACCACGACCACGAGATGTGGTACTCGCTGGAACGAACCGGCATCTTGATGGTGACGGTCATCCCGCTCTGGATCGTGACCCAACTCGGGCTGGCGCTGATCCTGAACGCGAGCATCAAGTTTCTCGGGCTCTGGCGCACGCTCTTCTTCATCGCGGTCATCGTCCCGGTCGTCGCGAAGGCGTTCGTCTGGAAGGCAATGGCCGAGCAGGACGGTGGACTGATCAACCGCGCGCTCGGCGCGCTTGGTCTCAGCGGCAACGTCGACTGGCTGCTCGACCATCCGACGGCCGTACTGCTCATGGTCCTCGTCTGGGGTTATGCGGGCACCGGGATGCTGATCTTCCTCGCAGGGCTCAAGAGCATTCCCGAGGAGCTACACGAGGTGGCGCGGGTCGACGGCGCGGGCGCCGTCAGGCGCTTCGTCACGATCACGCTGCCGCTCCTGACACCGGTGATCATGTTTCAGCTCGTCTGGGGCGTCTTCCTCGCCGCGAACGAGGCATTCGTCTTCCCGATCCTCCTCTCGCCGGGGCTCCAGCAGGGGCTCGGGTCGACCGTGCCCACGGACAACGTCTTCACCAACCTCTACGCCCTCCAGCGGATCTTCGGTGAAGGCGACTTCGGCTACGGCGCCGCGGTCGCCTGGATCTTCGTCTTCTTCCTGATCGTCGTGACCGCGCTCCTCTTCTTGAGCGGGCGCTTCTGGGTGTACTCGGGAAAGGAGCAGTACGGCAAATGACGCAGGCCGCCGTAGCCGCGGAAGCTGCTCCGCCTCGCCGCCGCCGACGCCGGCGCTGGGCACCGAAGAGGCTCGTCGTACGAACACTCCTCTATGCACTCGTCATCGTGCTTGCGGGCGTGTTCGTCGCTCCGCTTGTCTGGGGCTTCTTCAACTCGCTGCGGGAGCAGCACCAAGGCGTCAGCGGACCGGCCATCCCGAGCCCGATCCACGAGCACAACTACAACTACGCGTGGTCGGGGCTGTTCCCGTTCTCGCACTACTTGTGGAACACGGTCGTCCTCACGCTCATCGCGACCGTGCCTGCGGTGATCACGAGCGCGCTCGCGGGCTACGCGTTCGCACGTTTGCGCGCATGGGGCCGCAACACGTTGTTCATCTTCGTGCTCGGAACGACGTTCGTCCCGTTCTCGATCATCTTCATCCCTTTCTTCTACCTCGTCGCCCATCTCGGGATGTACTCGACCCGCTGGCCGTGGCTGATCTGGGGGATCGGCGGCAGCGCGTTCTTGATCTTCCTCTTCCGCCAGTTCTATTCGACCTTCCCGTCGGAGCTCGACGACGCCGCCGCGATCGACGGCGCGGGACACCTACGAACGTTCTGGCAGATCTACCTCCCGAACTCGGCCGCCGCGCTCGCAGTCGGCTTCATCTGGCTCGGCACCGGCTGGTGGGGCGAGTACATCTACGCCTCGCTGCTCTTGCCCGAACAGCTCCTGCCGCTGGGGGTGAAGGTCGCGACCGGATACAACGACCCGACCGCGCAGATCACGCTGATACCCATCACGCTTGCGGGCGCGCTCCTCTTCACACTGCCGCCGCTGTTGGCATTCTTCCTGTTGCAGAAGAAGCTCGCGCGCGGCATCGTGACTACCGGGTTGAAGGGTTAGTCGTGGCGGGCATCGATCTTCAGACAGTTGTCAAGACGTTCCCGAACGGCGTACGCGCCGTCGACGGCGTCGACTTGACGATCGAGGACGGCGAGTTCATGGTGCTCGTCGGTCCGTCCGGCTGCGGGAAGACGACGCTCCTGCGCTGCATCGCGGGCCTCGAGGAAGTCACCGACGGGGCCATCTTCATCGGCGACCGCGACGTCACCGACGACAATCCGAAAGATCGCGACATCGCGATGGTCTTCCAGAACTACGCGCTCTACCCGCACATGACGGTGCGCAGGAACCTCGCCTACGGGCTGAAGGTGCGGCGCACGCCGCGCAGGGAGATCGCCCAGCGCATCACGGAGACCGCCCGCCTGCTCGGGCTCGAGGAGCTGATGGACCGCCGCCCGCTGGCGCTCTCGGGTGGACAGAGACAGCGGGTCGCCATGGGTCGCGCGATCGCCCGGCGTCCGGCCGTGTATCTCATGGACGAGCCGCTCTCGAACCTCGACGCGAAGCTCCGCGTGCGCGTGCGTGCCGACCTCGCGCGCCTGCACGACCAGCTCGGCGTGACGACGGTCTACGTGACGCACGACCAGGTGGAGGCGATGACGCTCGGACAGCGCGCGGCCGTGATGAACGACGGCAAGATCCAGCAGGTCGATACGCCGCAGAGCCTCTACTGGTCACCCGTGAACCTGTTCGTGGCCGCCTTCATCGGCTCGCCCTCGATGAACCTCGTCGATGCGCGGATCGTCGACAACTCCCTTCGTTTCGCCGGTTTCTCCCTCCCGCTCTCTGAGCTCGGCCGCGACGCCGCGGACATTCCGGACCGCGTCATCCTCGGGGTCCGCCCGGAGCACTTCACCCTGGTCGACGAGGGCCATTCTCCGGCCTGGTCGATCGAAGGCGAAGTAACCGTCGAGGAGAACCTCGGCGCCGAGGTGCTCGTCTTCTTCCCCGTCGACGCCGCGCCCGTCGAGACCGACGAGATCGTCAGCATCCGCGCGGGCGAGGAGGAGGAGGCGCTGCTCGCTCAGGAGGCTCGCGCGCTCTTCACAGCCAGGCTCCCTTCGGGGACACGCCAGTTCAGGGGGACCAGGATCCGGCTCGCGCTCGACCCCGAGCGCTGCCACTTCTTCGATCCTGAGACCCGCCGGTCACTGGTGATGCGAGCGCCGGCGGACGAGCCGATCCCCGCACTGGCGTAGGACATGCAGACCCCCTGCAGTTCCGGTTAGGCCGGCGTCTTCCTTCCCTCCATCGAGCGCAGCCGCTCCTCCCAGGCGCGCATGTCGTTGGCTCGCTCGACCCGCGCAGCTTCGCGCGCGGCCGGAAGCGCGAAACGAGCGCGAACGACGTCCTCGACCAGGTGGAGATCCTCGGCCGCCTCGCGGGCATCGGTCGGCGGCAAAGCCTCGCCGCGGCACACGCGGAGGAAGTCAGCCGCCTGCGCCAGCTGAGGATCGGTCCACGGCACCTGCGGGGTGATCCGCTCGGGCAGGGCGTCGAAGCCGGGATCGCGATAGAGCTCGAGCGTGCCGGCGCGCTTGCGCGCGAGCGAAGGCGCGGGACGAAGCCGCACGTAGCCGCGCTCGAACGCGACGAGCACCTCTTCGTCGAACCCGACGGTCAGCCGGTACGGCGTGACCTCGATCGTGACCGGGACACCCGATTCGCTCTCGAAGACGAGCAACCGTCCCGAGACGTGCACGAAGACGACGCGGTACCGCTCACCGAGCAGGTGGCGGATGAGGTTGAGCGGGTGGACGAGCTGGTCCGCCGCCGTCGCGAGGGCCCACGAGGCTTCCTCGTCGGCGGCGAACTCGGGCGGCGGCTTCTCGCCGCGAATCGCGGGCGGTTCCTCCCCGGCGTCGCTCAGCGGAGCGTCGGCATTCGCGGTCCAGTCGCCGTCCGAGTAGCACATGCGCACGTAGCGAAGCGCGCCGAGCTCGCCGCTCTCCTTCCAGGCGTCGACCGTCCGTTTGGCTTCGCGCGTCGCCGGATCGGAGCGGCGCTGGTAGCCAAGCATGTGCATGCACCCGGCGTCGGCGGCCAGCGTGGCGAGCCGGTCGGCCGTCGCCGCACCCAAGGCGAGCGGTTTCTCCGTGAAGAGATGCTGGACGCGCGGATAGAGCTCCGGCAGGAGCTCGGCGTGGTGCGTATACCTCTGCGCAGCGACGACGCCGTCGAGCTCCTCCGACTCGAGCAGCTCGCGATGGTCGCGGTAGAGGCGGCGAATCCCGTACCGCGCCGCGACGAGCTCGGCCGTTCGTTGCCGGGGCTCGGCCAGCGCGACGAGCTCACACTCGTCGACGAGTGACGCGTAGCTCCTGATGTGGGCAAGCTGGCCCATGAACCCGGCACCGACGAACCCGATCCGAACCTTCGGGGGCACCTACCAGTCCGCGACGGCGCCGCTCGGATGCCGGAGGAGCGGCAGCTTGTGCGGCCTGTAGGGATGCCCTCGGCAGAGCTCGACGTCGAGCTCGACGCCCCAGCCTGGCTCATCCGAGAGCTCGAGGTAGCCGCCGGCGACGTCGAGCGGTTCCGCGAGCAGGCCGCGCGTCCAGTCGTCCGCGTACAGGCAGATCTCCAGGGCGACAAAGTTCGGCGACGCCATCGCGACGTGAGCCGACGCGATCGTGTTGATCGGTCCGAGCGGGTTGTGCGGCGCGAGCCCGCAGTAGTACACCTCTGCCATCGCCGCGATCGCGCGGGCCTCGAGCACGCCGCCGCAGTGGGAGACATCGGGCTGAAGCAGCGCCGCAGCACCGAGCTCGAGCACCTCGCGGAAGCCCCACTTCGTGAACAGGCGCTCGCCGGTCGCGACCGGGATGGACGTCGCGCGCGCCACGAGCGCCAGCACCTTGGCGTTTTCCGGCGGCGCGGGCTCCTCGAGGAACCAGATGTCGAAGGGCTCGAGGGCGCGGGCAAACTTGATCGCCATCGCCGGCGTCAACCGGCCGTGCGCGTCCCAGGCGATCTCCACTTCGTCGCCGACCGCGTTTCTCAGCGCCTCGACCTGCTCGGCCGCGCGCTGGACGACTCCGTCGCCCTGGACGGGCAGGACGGGCGCCTCCAGACCGGTCTTCATCGCCGTGAAGCCGGCCCCCACAAGCGAGCGCGCGCTGTCTACGAATTCCTCGAGGGTCGCGCCCCCGGGCCCGTTCGCGTACAGCTTGAGCCGGTCGTGGCAACGGCCACCGAGCAGCTCGTAGACGGGCAGGCCCGCGACTTTCCCTTTGATGTCCCACAGCGCCTGCTCGATCGCGCTCATGGCCGAGTAGGCGACCGCGCCGCCCCGGAAGAACGGCTGGCGGTACATCACCTGCCAGAGATGCTGGATCCGCGCCGGGTCCTCGCCGACGACGTACTCACGGAATTCCTCGACGGCGGCGGCGACCGCGAGCGGATGGCCGGGCAGGCTTCCTTCGCCGACACCGCTCACTCCTTCGTCTGTGTCGACGACGACGAAGAGCCAGTTTCGTGGCCCGACGTCGACGACGAGCGGCTCGATCGAGCTGATCTTCACCCGAGATGCGTGCGCAAGTCCTGTTCGGTCTGCTGCAGGTGCTCACGCATTGCCTGAGCCGCGGCCTTGGGGTTGTGTGCCTCGACCGCGTCGAGGATCGCCTGGTGTTGCTGGATCACGTCGTCGACCGCACCGCCGCGCGCGCGATGCCCCGCGAAGCTGCGAAGGCGACTCTCGCGCAGCGGCTCCGCGAAGGCTTCGATTAGGAAGACGAGCAGCCGGTTGCCCGAAGCCGCCGCGAGATTTTCGTGGAAGCGGACGTCGGCGGCGTGGAAGGCGTCCGATTTGTCGGCGCCGGCGCGCATGGCGGCGATGCACATCTCCATGTCCGCGAGATCGCCCTTCGTCGCTCGTTTCGCCGCGAGCGTCGCGATGTGAACTTCGAGCGCGCGCCGGACCTCGAGCAGATCGAGGAGAGCGCGCGGATCGCGGCGGACCGCGCTCCTGAAGAACTCACCGACGAGCGTCCCGTTCGGCGCCGCGACCCTGGGCCGCCGGCCCTGGGTGATCTCGAGCAGCCCCCGAGCCTCGAGGCTGCGGGTCGCCTCCCGCACCGTCAGGCGGCTGACGCCGAGCGCCTCCGCGAGCTTGCCCTCGGCCGGCAGGGTGTCACCGGGCTCGAAGCTGTCGAAGATCAGCCCTTCCAGCCGCTCGATCACGGAATCGAGCAACGAGCCGCCGCCGGTCGGCTCGACGGCCTCAAGACGGAGCGATTTGTCAGTCATGCTGAGGGTCGAAACCTCTTCTCTGGACGGCTACTTGCCTTGACACGAGCAAACATATCAGACAGGGTTGGGCCGTAAGCCTCGCTCCGATGATCCCCCACGTCCTCTACGGAGGCGACTACAACCCCGAGCAGTGGCCTGAGGAGGTCTGGCTCGAGGACGTCGCGCTCATGCGCGAGGCGGGCGTCAACCTGGCCACGGTCGGCGTGTTTTCCTGGGCGCTGCTGGAGCCGGAGCCGGGCCGGTACGACTTCGACTGGCTCGACCGTCTGCTCGACCTGCTCGCCGCGAACGGGATCTTCGCCAACCTGGCGACGGCCACGGCATCCCCGCCCGCGTGGCTCGCGCACAGGCATCCGGAGAGCCTGCCCGTGACACGCGACGGCGCCATCCTCTGGCCCGGTGCGCGTCAGCACTACTGCCCGTCGAGCGTCGCGTACCGCCAAGCGGCGGCCGCTCTCGTCGAGCGGCTCGCGGCGCGGTATGCCGACCATCCCTCGCTGGCCATGTGGCACATCAACAACGAGCTCGGCTGCCACGTGGCGGCGTGCTACTGCGACCGCTCGGCCGAATGCTTCCGCGAGTGGCTGCGCGGGCGACACGGCTCGCTCGACGAGCTGAACGACGCGTGGGGAACGGCGTTCTGGAGTCAGCGTTACGGCGACTGGGACGAGATCCTGCCGCCCCGTCCGACGCCGACGTGGCACAACCCGTCTCAGGAGCTCGACTGGCACCGCTTCGGCTCCGACACCTTGCTCGAGTTGCTCGAGGCCGAACGGGAGATTCTCGAGCGCCTCTCCCCCGGCGTCCCGATCACCACGAACTTCATGCGGTTCTTCAAGCCGAGCAACTACTGGGAGTGGGCGAAGCGTGTCGACTTCACCGCGGACGACCCCTATCCCGATCCGTCCGACCCGGCGAGCGTGCGCGAGCGGGCGGCCGGTGGTGACCTGATGCGCTCGTTGAAGCACGGCGCTCCCTGGCTTGTCATGGAGCAAGCGGCCAACGCCGTCAACTGGCGGCAGCGCAACGTGCCGAAGCACCCAGGGCAAATGCGCCTCGGGAGCTACCAGTCACTCGCGCGCGGCGCAGACGGAATCCTGTTCTTCCAGTGGCGCGCGTCGAAGGCCGGCGCCGAGAAGTTCCACAGCGGGATGGTCCCGCACGGCGGCACCGCGACGCGAACTTGGCGCGAGATCGTAGAGCTCGGCAACGAGCTCGCGAAGCTCGACGACGTCGTCGGCACGCGCGTCCGGGCCCACGTCGCGATCGCCTTCGACTGGGAGAGCTGGTGGGCGCTCGAGGTCCCGTCGAAGCCTTCGCACGACCTGCTCTTGCTCGACCAGGTGGAACGGTGGTACCGGGCGCTCTGGGAGCGCAACCTCGCCGTCGACTTCGCCTATCCGGGGGACGACCTCTCGCACTACCGGCTCGTGATCGCGCCGAACCTCTACCTCGTCTCCGACGCGACCGTCGCGAACCTCGAACGGTTCGTCGCCGGAGGCGGCACGCTTGTGCTGTCGTTCTTCAGCGGGATCGCCGACGAGCGGGATCACATCCGGCTCGGCGGCTATCCGGCCCCGTTCCGGCGCCTGCTGGGGATCGTCGTGCCGGAGTTCTGGCCGCACGCCGACGGCGAAACCCGCACCGTGACGCTCAACGGGGAGCGGTACACGTGCGAGCTATGGAGCGACTGGATCGAGCTCGAGGGTGCGGAGGCGGTGGCCGTTCACGAGGACGGCTGGCTGTCGGGCAGGCCTGCCGCCACGCGTAACGGCTCCGCGTGGTACGTGGGGACGCAGCTCGACTCGGCCGCGCTGGGCGTCCTCGTGGGACAGCTCGCCGACGAGACGAACGTCGCGCCGCCGCTGTTCGTCCCGGCCGGCGTCGAGGTCGTGAAGCGCGAGGGCGACGGAAGGTCGTTTCTCTTTCTGCTGAACCACACCGCCGGTGAGGCCGAGGTTGCACTCGACGGGACGTATCGCGACATGCTCGCCGACAAGGAAGGCAGCGACACGCTTGTGCTCGAGCCGTTCGGCGTCTCGCTGCTGCGAACGTCGTGAGCGAACTCTCCCTCAGAGCTGTGAGCAAGACCTTCGCTGGCGGCGTCAAGGCCGTCGACCGCATCAGCCTGACGATCGAGAGCGGCGAGTTCATGGTCCTCGTCGGCCCTTCGGGCTGCGGCAAGACGACGCTCCTGCGGATGATCGCGGGGCTCGAGACGGTGGACGAAGGCACGATCCACCTGGGAGGGCGCGACATCACCAACCTCGAGGCGCGCGACCGCGACATCGCGATGGTGTTCCAGAACTACGCGCTGTACCCGCACATGAACGTCCGCGCGAACCTCAGCTACGGGCTGCGCGTGCGCAAGACGCCGAAGCAAGAGCTCGAGCGCCGCGTCGACGAGGTGGCCGAGCTGCTCGGCCTCCAGGACCTGCTCGACCGCCTACCGGCAGCGCTCTCGGGCGGTCAGCGCCAGCGGGTGGCGATGGGTCGCGCGATCGCACGCAGACCCCAGCTCTACCTGATGGACGAGCCGCTCTCGAACCTCGACGCAAAACTACGCGTTCGCGTCCGAGCCGACCTTGCGCGCCTGCACGCACAGCTCGGCGTGACGACGGTCTACGTCACGCACGACCAGGTCGAGGCGATGCAGCTCGGCCACCGTTCGGCGGTGCTGCGAGACGGCCGCATCCAGCAGGTCGGCCGGCCGCAGACGCTCTATCGCGATTCGGCCAACCTCTTCGTCGCCTCGTTCATCGGCTCTCCGTCGATGAACCTCGTGCGCGCCGAGCTCGACGGCGACTCAGTCCGCTTCGCGGGTCACCGCGTGCCGCTCGACCGCGGCCGCAGACCTCCGCCCGGCAGCCCGGGCCAGGTCATCCTCGGCATCCGGCCCAACGACCTCGAAGACGCACGTTTCGCACCGCCGGGCCTGCCGACGCTGGACGTGCAGATCGCCTTGGTGGAGGACCTCGGGCCGGAGGTGCTTGCGTTCTTCGCGCTGGACGCCGAGCGCGTCGAGTCCGAGGCCTTCGGCGTCGCCTCGGACAGCTCCGACGAGGAGGCGCTGATGGCCGACCGGCGCGCGCTGTTCTCCGCCACGCTCGACGCGGCGACCGGTGCACGCGGCGGGGAGATCTGTCGCCTCACCGTCAACCCGGCGCGCCTCCACTTCTTCAACCCGTACAACGGCGAAAGCCTGCTCCCACGCGGCTCTGCAGTTCCCGGCCGGCTCCAGGAGGCGATTTGAGGATCGGCCGCACCCTGCTCCTGCTGGCGAGCGCCGCCGTGTTCGCCGGCCCGGTGATCCTCGGTCTCGGACACGTGACGCGCGCCGGCTGGGGGCGATCGTTCCTCAACTCGCTCGTGATCGCGACGACGTTCACGGCGCTGAGCACCGCGTCCGCCGCACTCGCCGGGTACGCATTCGCGCGCCGTCGCGTCTGGTGGAAGAACGTCGTCTTCCTATTCGTCCTCTCGACGCTGATGGTCCCGTGGATCGTCGCGCTGATCCCGCAGTACGTCATCTTCTACCGGCTGCATCTGATCGGGACCCCGTGGCCGTGGGTCCTCTGGGGCATCCAGGGGACGCCGCTGCAGATCTTTCTCTTCCGCCAGTTCTTCGCGAGCTTCCCGCGCGAGCTCGAGGACGCTGCGGCGATCGACGGCAGCGGACGCCTACGCATCTTCTGGGACATCTTCGTGCCCAACTCGAAACCCGTGATCGCCGTCGCCGCCGTGTGGGCGTTCATCCTCGTGTGGGGCGACTACCTGACGCAGGATCTCTTCTTCCTGCTCGACCCGAACGGAACGCTGCTGACCCGGATCACGGACTCCGTCAGCTTCGACGGAGGAACCGTGTCGAGCCTGCCGCTGGCGCTGTACGCGCTTCCTCCGATCGTCTTCTTCGTGCTCGTGCAGCGCTACATCACGCAAAGCGTCGTGACGACGGGAATCAAGGGCTAGGCGGACGAGGGTGAATCGCAGGCCCAAAGAGGTGGCGGCATTCTGCGGCTTCGTCTCTCCATGGTTCATCGGTTTCGTCCTGTTCGCCGCGCTACCGCTGGTCGCCAGCCTCGTCATGTCGATGGCGACGTTCGACCTTTACGGCCTGACGAACTTCCACTGGGTTGGGCTCGCCCACTACCGGTTCGCGCTCGAAGATCCCGACACGCGCGAGGCGCTCGAAGACACGGCGATCTTTACCGCGATCTTCGTGCCGCTCGGTCTCGTCGTCCAGATCGGCCTGGCGCTCCTCGTCGCCAGCGGCACGCACCTGCGGAGCCTGCTTCGTGCGGTGTTCTATCTGCCGGCGGTGATTCCGACCGTCGTCAGCATCATGCTGATCTGGAGGATCGGGATCGCCGGTCCTGACGGCGTCTTCGACCGCGTTTACCACGTCTTCTCACCGCACGGGACGGTTTATTGGCTCGATGAACATGGCCGCCTGATCCTCATCCTCTTCATGGTCTGGGCGACGGCCGGGCTGGGAATGATGGTCTTCCTTGCCGGCTTGCAGAACGTCTCGCGCGAGCTGCAGGAGGCGGCCTCGCTCGACGGCGCCACCCGCCGTCAGATCTTGCGCACCATCACGCTCCCGCTGCTGACGCCCGTCATCTTCGTGCAGCTGATCCTCGGCCTGATCGCCGCGGCGCAGATGATGATCCAGCCGATCCTGTTCGGATCCACGATCGGCAGCGCCGGCTCGCCGTTTTTCTACACGCCGGCGCAGGGAGCGGACATCTTCCCCGCCCATATCTTCGGTACGACGTTCGTCGGCGCGGCGCCTGGGACCGGCGCGGCGCTCTCGTGGATCCTTTTCGTGCTGGTCCTCGCGGTCACCCTGGCGGTCTTCGCGACGGGCAAGGCGTGGGTTTTCTACGGCTCGGACTGAGTGCGCGAATGGAGCTAGCCGGACTCGAACCGGCTGCGGGCGAGCGGAGAAAGGTCTGCCGACTAAGGAACGCCAGGCCCGCCGATGAAGCGAACATTCTTTAGGCGATGTGATGACCTCAGCCCGCGATACTTGCCGAGCGGCTCGAGCACGTAGAAGATCCCGACCGTGTCGTAGCGATCCCCCGCGGCGCGGGTGCTCGCCAAGCAGCTGAAGCTGCGGTAACGCTCCGCCCTTGGCCCTCTCCCGCGGCATTGCCTCACCCGCACGGGGGTACCGCGAATCGACGTGATCGACTCTGCTTGCTCGACCGTCCAGAGTCGATCAGCCGAGTCGCTCGCGTCCGCACAGCCCGCTGCGAAATACGACGTCGCAAGCAGCGCACCAGCCAGCAATCGGCCTATTCGTGGTCGTGCAGGGCACAGGCTCACGCGCACCTCAAGCGGCGATTACCCGGACAGTCAATTGAGGTTGTTCTTCGTTCAGTTGGCAAGGCGTCGACACTACTCGCGATCGCTGAGTCGCCGTCTACCGTTGACTGGGGCCCCCGAGGAATTAGGTTCTTGACTTGGCTGCCATCTGCGGCGGCGGACCAACAGGCAGAAGGGGAGAGTCATGAATAAGAAGTCACGGCTCGTCGCTGCGCTATGCGCGGTGGTGTTTGGCGTTGCGACGGTAGGTACTGCGTTCGCCGGGGAGGTCACCGGAAACGGCGACAACACTCCGATTGGGGCTGCGCCTGACAACGAACTACACGCGCATTCGATCTGCTCTTTCTCGGGACTGAATGACGAGTACTACCGCGATGGCGACACGAGCGCACCGCGGACGCAGCATCCCGCACCGGGCGATCTGCACGGCTCGCCGAACGCCTGCCAGGGTTGACCGTAAAGCGAACGAGGTGATGTCGCGGTTGGCCTCGGCGGCTCATGCCGAGGCCAAACCGTCGGAGGATTGGCCGGAGAAAGGAAGCGGGAGCGACCGCACTCGAACCGCGACCCGTGTCGCGACAGGTCGTAGTCGCACGTTCGGTACCGTAAGTAGAGCTGAAAGTCGTCAGTGATTACAGACGAAGCTCGATTCGCGTGGTTGCAGGCGTTTTTGCGATGGGCCGAACCGTAACATGCACACCATGGAACAGCTCTTTGACGTCACCGCCGTCGAGGTCATCGGCGACCATCGCCTGCGCCTGACCTTTGAGGACGGGACTGTTGGCGACGTCGACTTTTCCGGCCGTGAGTGGCAGGGTGTGTTC
>WNGA01009914.1_pt1 | contig 17279 bp, 17 predicted proteins | sample 5400061 | NCBI WGS metagenome assembly WNGA01 (sample SAMN13153366, study PRJNA577476) | soil metagenome | isolation source: 100 cm soil or saprolite under grassland replicate 2 | place: USA:California | collected 2016-06-15 | reverse complement strand
GGAACAACGACTACAAGGGCCACTTCACGCGCAAGCTGTTCCGCTGGGTCGAGAGACACGGCCGCGCGCGCATGCTCATCTACTACCGCAGCGTCAACGCCGGCACCACCTACGACATCAACCACTGGCCCAGGGCCCGCAAGGTGATGCGCCACCAACTCAACAAGAAGCGCTTCGTCCCCTACGCCTCCGGGCTCCCCCACAACCGTCACCGGCATCGCCAGCGGCGCCACCGCCACCGGTAGGGATCTATCGCCAGACGGGCGGGGATCAGCCCGGTGCGGCGCGATCCCAGCCGGCGCGGGGGCCGAGCTCGCGCAGCCGGGCGCGCCCCTCGGAGAGGCAGCGGTTGACCTTGGTGTAGGTCCAGCCGCAGAGCTCGCAGATCTCGGCGTAGGAGTAGCCGTGAGCGTGGAGCACGATCGCGAGCCGTTCGTTCGGCTTCAGGAGCCCGAGCGCCCGCGCGGCGGAGCGCTCGGCCTGCTCGGCCGGGCCGGGGCGATCGCAGGCAACCTCGTGAAGGCGATCGTCGCCGTCCAAGCCGGTGACGAGACGCTCCCGCGCTCGACGCACGGCAAGCGCCTCCCGGCGCGTTACCACCTGCATCCACGCAGCGAGCTGGTGGGGCGGGCGAGGCGGCGCCTTGGTCAGCAGGATCTCGACGGCCCGCTGGTAAGCGTCCTCCGCATCGTCCGCGCACAGCGAGTAGCGGCGGGCCGTGCGGCGAAAGGCAGGTTCCGCCGCGGCGAGCACCCGTAGCGGCGAAGGGGACTCGTCTCGGGGCCGGGGACGAACGCTGGACGGCACATCCGCTTCAACCCCTGGAGGGCCGGGCGCGCCCCGCCGGCTTGCCGATGGCGACTACTACAAGTGCTAGTGGCCGGGGTTGCCGCCGCCGTGTCCGACCGGCGCCGTTTCGGTGATCCCGGGCGGACCACCGTGCGGATTGGAGCCCGAGTTTCCTGGCGGGCTCGTCGGCCGGCCCACCGGGGTCGAGCCGCTCTGGCCGGGTGGTGCACCGTGCGGATTGCCACCCTCGGGATTGCCACCCTGCGGATTGCCACCGGAGCCGCCATAAGTCGGCGTCGGGCTCTCGCCGCTGCCGCTTCCACCGCCGCCGTTGCCGTGGGTCCGAGTCGGCGCGCTCCCGTGGCCATACGCGCCGCGGGTGGCGCCGGTGCCTCCACCGCCGCTTCCGCCGCCGCCACGGCTCGCGGATCCTCCGCCGTGGTGCCCGCCGGCTGCCGAACCGTCGGCGCCGTGTCCCTGTGCGTTCGCATGGTTACGGCCGCCTTCGCTCGCGCCTTGCTGGCCGTGCTTGCCCCCAGTGGCCTCAGTCGCACACCCGTTTCGTCCTGGTCCGGCGTTGTCAGCGGAAGCGCACGTCCGATGGTGCGTCGCGCGCGGATACCCCAGGGGCAGGTGAACGACGGGATTGACTTCGGACGACTCCGCCTGATTCGGAAGCTCTATCCCGAGCGCCTCGAACGGTGCACGAATGGCAGCGGGAAGAGCAACGCCCGCCGCGGCCAACCCGACGGTGGCGAGCGGGGCTGCCAAAGCGAGGCAGGCGCCCAGCATCGCTAGCCGCATGCGCGTCATGGGCTTCGGCGCGCGCGCCGGCGTTGCACGCAGCGATGCCTCCGCCGGTGCGGGGTTGGTTACCTCCGCGAGCCGCTGGACCTCCGTGACGACCGCAGCGACGTGAGCGTCCTCGACGCCCTCGGGCGGACGGTACGTATACGCACCCCGGAGCTCGGCGACGAAGGCGGACAGCCCGTCGCGCCCGTTGCCATCGGGCGGAAGCCTGCCGGCCAGCAGCCGATCGATGTCGCGGTCGCTCAGTTCGCTGAGATGGCCCATCTCGTTATCACCAGCGCCTGAGTCGCTCATAGGGTTACGCCCATTCTCGAAACGTCGGCCTTCAGCGTCTCCAGGCCGCGCCGCTGGAGAGCCTTCACCGCGCCGGGACTCTTCCCCAGCGCGCCCGCAACCTGCTCGACGGTGAGATCGCCCAGGATACGCAGCAGGAGCACGCTTCGCTGTTCCTTGGAGAGGCCGGCCAGGGCTTGACGGACGCGCTCCTCCCCCACTCTCGCCAGTGCCTCCTCCTCGACATCGCCCCCCAACGGCTCGGGCATCTCCTCCGGCGCTGCTGCCTCAGCGGGTCTGCGCGAGCGGCGACGGCGCTCGTCGAGCAGCCGGTGATGCGCGATCGTCATCACCCACGCCCGAAACTCCGCCTCGCCGCCGTCAAACCTCGAGAGGTCGCGCGCAAGCTGCAGGAACACCTCGCCCGTGAGGTCGTCGGGATCGATCTCTCCGCGCGCCCGAAGGTAGCCCCGCACCCGCGGAGCGAGCTCCTGGTAGAGCTCGCGCCAAGCCCAATCCTCCCCGGTCCGGGCGGCCACAAGGACACCGTCGAAGCTCTCGCCGAACGTCGTCACGTCGGCCCGCTCGGGGAGCTTCGTCCCGTTGAGGCGGAATTTCGTTCCGTTCAGGCGCCCGCCGAGCTTCGTCCCGTTGACGCGGTCCCGAAGCCTCGTCGTGTTCCCCGGTGCCACCAAGTGCCGAATGTAACGCCACCCGCGCCGTGATGTCGCAGTTCCCTACCCCAATAAACGTCCACCCCCAGCACGCACGGTTCGCGCCTGGGGTCAGGGACCGACAGTTCGTGAGTAACCCTACGAGCGGTTCCGGCGCTTACGAGGATGAGCGTCATTCCCCTACCTGAATCTCTTGGAGGAGGCAATCGTGAGTAGGAGGCTCGTTCTTGCACTAGTGGTTTGCGTCGGCGTCATGACGGCGCCTGCGTTGTCCCTGGCCGATCCTGGGAACGGCAACGGGCAAGGCCCGCCAAGCTCGACCCCGGGGAACTCAGGGCAGAACCCGCATGGAGGACCCCCGGGTTTGACGGGGACGGCTCCCGGCGGCAAGCCAGCAAGCTCGCCGTCACACAAGCCCACTAGCCCGCCGGGTAACTCGGCGAGCAATCCGCATGGCGGACCCCCCGGGATAACGGGGTCAGCGCATGCGAGCCCATCCGGTGGATCGGGTGACGAGGACGACACCTCGACGGTCCCGCCGGACGAGGGCAACACCTCGACCGTCGGCGACGAGAACGGTACGTCGACCCCGGCGGACGAGGGGAACGGGGGCGGAGCCAACAGCGGTGCCGAGAGCAACGGCAACGCGGGCGGCAACGGGCACGCGGGCAAGGTCACGCTCTGCCATGCGACCGCGTCGCTCACCAACCCGTTCGTGAACATCACGATCTCCGTCAACGGCCTCAACGGGCACGCCGACCATCAGGACGGCGAGGACATCATCCCCGTGGCGCCCGGCGAGGAGTGCCCCGCGGGTGTGAGCCCGACTGCCGGTGCGAGTCCAGATCACGCCAACGAGCACCCAGACAAGGTCACGATCTGCCACGCGACCGGGTCCGAGACTAATCCGTTCGTCGTCATCACGATCTCCGTCAACGGCCTGAACGGTCATGACGATCATCAGAACGGCGAGGACGTCATCCCGGCACCGGAGAGTGGCGATTGCGCCTCGGAGGCAACGCCCACCCTGGCGGTCAGCCCGCTCGCCGGAGGCAGCGGGCCCGGCTCAGGGCTGAGCCCGCTCACCGTGAGCGCGGTGCTGCCGCTCGCGGAGGAGGCGCCAGGGCATGGCGTGCTCGGCGAGCACGGCTCCGGCGGCTCGAACAGCCCGAAGCTCTCGTCGGGTGTCGAGGCTGTCAACTCGTCCGGCACGTCGCCCTCGGCGGACACCGGTGACACACCGGCATCCCCGAAGGCAACCGGAACGGGCGACACCAAGGACCACGGGCTCCCGTTCACCGGGCTCGACGTGCTCGGATTGCTCGCGGTCGGCGCCATGGCAATCGGCCTCGGCCTGTTGCTCCGCCGGCTCGCGCGGCGACCCGCATAGTCACTCCAACACCAGCTGAAGAGGGGCGCCCATCTGGGCGCCCCTCTTCGTCTTGTGCCGCGAGGGTGCCGTACCCTGCCGAGCTGAGATGACGACCTGCCTAGTCACCGGCGGAGCCGGCTTCCTCGGCTCGCATCTATGCGATCACCTGCTGGCGCAGGGACACCGCGTGATCTGCGTCGACAACCTCGACACGGGGTCGCTCCAGAACATCGAGCACATCCGCGACCCCCGCTTCAGCTTTCTCAACGTCGACCTCACCCAGCCCCTCTTCCTCGACGACGAGGTCGATCTCGTCTATCACCTCGCCTCCCCGGCCAGCCCCATCGACTATGCCCGGCTGCCGCTGCACACCCTCAAGGTGGGCTCCTACGGAACCCATCACATGCTGGGCCTCGCGAAGTTCAAGCGCGCGCGCATCCTCCTCGCCTCGACCTCGGAGGTCTACGGCGATCCCCAGATCCATCCCCAGCACGAGGACTACTGGGGGCACGTCAACCCCATCGGTCCCCGGGGCGTCTACGACGAGGCGAAGCGCTACGCCGAGGCGCTGACGATGGCCTACCACCGCCAGCAGGGAGTCGACACGTGCATCGCCCGGATCCACAACACCTTCGGACCCCGAATGCGGCCCCACGACGGGCGAGCGATCCCCACCTTCCTGCGCCAGGCGCTCCAGGACAAGCCGGTGACCGTGTTCGGCGACGGCAGCCAGACCCGAAGCTTCTGCTATGTGGACGACATGATCCGGGGCTTGGTGCTGCTGATGGAGTCCGAGGCCCACCTGCCGGTGAACCTCGGCAACCCCGACGAGATGTCGTTGCTCGAGCTGGCCAGGACCGTCATCGAGGTCACGGAGTCGCGCTCCGAGATCGTCTTCGAGGCGCTTCCGGTGGACGACCCGCACGTGCGACAGCCCGACATCACCCGGGCCAGACAGTTCCTTGGCTGGGAGCCCGAGATCGAGCTCCGTCAGGGGCTTCGGAGCACCATCGAGCAGGCGGGCGTCGAGCGCCTGGTTGGCGCCGCCGAGTAATTGAGGATCGCGCATCTGACGGCGACGTTTCCGCCGTATCCGGGGGGCGCCGGCAACACGTGCTACCGGTTCGCGAGGGGCCAGGCCGAACGGGGCCACGCGGTGGAGGTCTTCACCGCGCCCGCCGAGGGCGAACCCCCGGACCCGGGCGGCGCCGTCGTGCACCGGATCGAACCGGTGCTCTCGATCGGCAACGCCCCGCTGATCCCGAGCCTCGCGCGCGTCGAGGGGTTCGACGTCGTTCACATCCACTACCCGTTCATCTTCGGCGCGGAGCTCACGCTGCTCGGCCGTTTGCGTGGCACGCGCCGGAGGCAGGCCCTGCTCCTCCACTACAAGAACCGCCTCGTCGGCAAAGGGGGACGCAAGGTGCTGTTCGAGGGCTACGAGCGCACGGTCGCGCCTCTCCTGGCCCGAGCCGCCGACCGCGTTTGCGTGCTCTCGCCGGACCACGCCCACTCGGTCCCCTACCTGCGTCGCATCGAACGACGCAGCCCCGAGAGGCTTGTGGAGATGCCGAACGGGGTGGACACCAAGCTGTTCGCCCCAGGAGCCGGCGATCCCAGCCTGCGGCAATCCCTGGGGATCCCGGAAGGGGCGCTTGTCGCCGCCTTCGTCGCCACCCTGGATCGCGCCCACCACTTCAAGCGACTGGACGTCGCCATCGCGGCCCTCGCGGAGCTCGGCGACGACCGCGTCAACCTGGTCGTGGCCGGGGGCGGGGAGCTACTCGACCGCTTTCGTGCGGACGCCGCCACGGCGGGGGTGAGCGACCGCGTCCACTTCCTGGGGGCCGTGCCACACGCGGAGCTGCCGCGGGTGCTGGGCGCGGCCGACCTGTTCCTGCTCACGACGGAGCCCCCCGAGTCGTTCGGGATCGTCCTGATCGAGGCGATGGCGTGTGGGCTGCCGACGATCGCCACGGAGTACCCGGGCGTGCGTGCGGTCGTCGATGAGGGCAGGACCGGGCTCGTGGTTCCGCGGGGGAATCCGGGGGCGGTGGCGTCGGGCGTGCGCAGGTTGATCGAGCTGGGAGCCGCCGGCCGGCAGGCCATTGGGGCCGCCGGAAGGGCCAAGGCCGAGCGGCTCTGGAGCTGGCCCCGCCTGCTCGATCGCATGGACGATGCCTACGCGCAGGCAGTCGAGGAGCGCCGCAGGAGGACGCGGTGAACCTGCTGCTCGTCGCCTACTTCTATCCGCCGTGCCTGGACACCGGGGCTCACCGCCCGGCGACCATGGCGAAGTGGCTGCGGCGGCTGGGTCACCGGGTGACCGTCCTGACGACATCCGCCTACGGCACGGGCGATGCTGAAGTCGAGGAGGGCGTGGTTCGCACCGCGGACCTCCAGCGCGTGCGCGCGCGCCTGCGGGGGCGCGATCACATCGACGCGCTCTATGACTCCAGCACCTATTCGGGAAGGCCGCACGTGCTGAGCAGGGTCCTCGTGCCCGAGCCCCTCGTGCTGGCCTGGGCGCCGTTCGCGCGCGCGCAGGCCCTGCGCCTGAACCGCGCCGAGCGGTTCGACTGCGTGATCACGAGCTCGCCGCCCGAGTCGGTGCACCTCGTGGGGCGGGCGCTCGCTCGCCGCGGCGTTCCCTGGGTCGTGGACCTCCGCGACGCCTGGGCGTTCGAGCCTCTCCGCCCGCCATTTCCCACCGGTCTGCAGCGCCGGCTCGACGAGGCACTGGAGCGCCGCTGGCTCGCGGGCGCCGATGCCGTGGTCTCCGTCAGCCGGCCGGCCGCCGACGATCTGCGCGAGCGGCTCGGGATCGAACCTCGCCTGGTCCCCAATGGCTGGGACCCGGACCTCTCCGACCAGGGCTCGGCCGCCGGGCCGCCGGAGGGCATCCTGGATCCGCAGCGGGTCTCGCTCGTTTACACCGGGAGGTTCGGAAGCTACGGCCGCGACCCGGCCCCGCTCGTTCGCGCGCTCGGCGAGCTGGCTCGCCAGGATCCCGAGGCAGCCGCCAGACTGGAGCTCGTAGTCGCCGGGCCGCTCACGGCAAGCGAGGCGGATCTGATGCGCACCGACGTGTCGCCCGCTCGGATCGTCGTCACCGGGACTCTGCCGAGAGCGCAGGCGCTGGCGCTCCAGCGCGGCGCCGACGCACTGCTGCTCCTGGCATCCAGGAAGCGCAGCCAGCTCCTGAACTTCAAGCTGTTCGAGTACCTGGCGGCGGGCCGACCGATCCTGGCGCTGGCCGCCGGAACCGAGGCGGGGCGCGTCGTGGAGGAGCTGGGCGGGGAGTCCGTGCCGTCGGACGACGTCCCGGCGATCGTTGGCGCGCTCCGCGGGATCGCGGCCGGGGAGCTCGAGCCGCCCAGTCCGACGGCCCGCGAGGCGTATTCGTATCCCGCGGTCGCTGAGCGAATGGCCGAGGTCGCCGGGCAGGCGATGTTGGAGCGGCAAAGCACCGAGTAGGGACGCTGCCGGCGATGGGCTGGCGTCGGTGGAGCGCCGGCACACGTTGAAGCTTTCGGTACCCCATCGGGTACCTAATCCTTCAAGCCTTGCCTGCTTATGCTGGCCGGGCGCCGGTAGGGGACCCCGGCTCCGAAATCCTGGTCTACGAGGTGGCCTCGCCGTATCCTTACCTAGATGGCCACTCGCCCGACCGAGAAGCCCGCAAGCGGCGAGTCCGGCGGCCCGGCTGAGGGCGACGGCCGGCCCGGCGAGCAGGCCGAAAAGGTCCACGAGGACCTTCACCGCTACATCGCCCCCCTCGTCGGACCCGACGACGAGCACCGCTTCACCGACTCCGGGATCGAGGTGAACCGGCTATATGAGTCCGACGACGTGCGTCCCGGGCTGGAGGAGAGGCTGGGAGCCCCGGGCGAGCATCCGTTCACCCGCGGCATCCACGCCGGTATGTATCGCGACCGGCTGTGGACGATGCGCCAGTACGCCGGCTACGCCAGCGCCGAGGACACGAACCGCCGCTACCGCTATCTGATCGAGCACGGCTCGACCGGGCTGTCGATGGCCTTCGACCTGCCCACCCAGCTTGGCCGCGACTCCGACGATCCCCTGTGCCTCGGCGAGGTCGGCCGCACGGGAGTCGCGATCGACACGATCGAGGACATGCGGATCTGCTTCGAGGCGATCCCGCTGGACGAGGTCTCGACCTCGATGACCATCAACGCGCCTGCGGCGATCCTGATGCTGCTCTACGAGCTGGTCGGCGAGGAGCAGGGCATTGCGGCCGAGAAGCTGCAGGGCACCGTCCAGAACGACGTCCTGAAGGAGTACGTGGCCCGCGGCAACTACATCTATCCGCCAGAGGCGACGATGCGGCTGACCACCGACATCTTCGAGTACTGCCGCGAGCACATTCCGAAGTGGAACACGATCTCGATCTCCGGCTACCACATCCGCGAGAAGGGATGCTCGGCGGTCCAGGAGGTCGCCTTCACGCTGGCCAACGCGATCGCCTACGTCGAGGCGGCGCTGGATCGCGGGCTCGCGGTGGACGACTTCGCTCCGCGGCTCGCCTTCTTCTTCAACTGCCACAACAACGTCTTCCAGGAGATCGCGAAGTTCCGCGCCGTCCGCAGGATGTGGGCCCGGATCATGAGCGAGCGCTTCGGGGCGAAGGATGAGCGCTCGCGGATGATCCGGTTCCACACCCAGACCGGGGGCGTGACCCTCCAGGCTCAGCAGCCCGAGGTGAACATCATCCGCGTGGCGCTCCAGGGCTTCGCCGCCGTTTGCGGCGGCACCCAGTCGCTCCACACGAACGGCTTCGACGAGGCGCTGGCGCTGCCCACGGAGCGCTCCGCCCGGATCGCGCTGCGGACGCAGCAGGTGATCGCCCACGAATCAGGCGCCGCCGACACGGCCGACCCGTTCGCCGGCTCCTACTTCATCGAGTCGCTCACCGACGAGATCGAGGCCCGCGCGTGGGAGCTGATCGACAAGGTCGAGCAGCTGGGCGGCTCGGTCCAGGCGCTCGAGTTCATCCAGCGCGAGATCGAGGAGTCCGCCGCCTCCTACCACGAGCGCTACCGCACGGGCCAGGACATCATCGTCGGGGTCAACAAGTACGTGACCGATCAAATCGACGATGTCGAGATCCTCAGGATCGATCCCGAGACCGAAAAGCGGCAGGTCGAGCGGCTCGCCAAGTTCAAGGCGGCGCGCGACCAGGAGGCGGTCGACAGGCGCCTGAAGGATCTCCGCGAGGCCGCGGAGGGCGAGGGCAACCTCCTCCACCCGATCAAGGATGCGCTGCGCGATGGTGCCTCGATCGGCGAGGTTTGCGGCGCGATGCGCGACGTGTTCGGCGAATACAAGGGCGGGGCGTTCTTCTAACCGCGCTCGCCTGCGAGGCGGTATGCAATCGTCCGGCCCCAGGGAGGACTCGGCTGCGGATGGCAGAAGCCCGCCGGCATGGAAACCAATGCGCAGCGCACGCTCGTGAAGTCCGCGCCGGAGCTGTGGGAGCTCGCCGACGACCTCGCACGCCTGGAGGCCTGGACGGCAGGACTCGTGGGCGCGACCCCTCCCGTGAGGGTCGAGGTCACGGACCGCGACCCGGAGCGGGCCCTCGCCTGGCGCGCAATCGGGGCAGGCGCGGGCGACGCCCGAATCGCGCTGGAGCTGGCGGAGAAGGGCTTCGGCACGTGCGTGTCGATTACCGCCGAGCATTCGCGGCCCGACGGCGCCGACGTGGAGGCGGTCCTGGAGCAGCTCCTCGATGAGCTCGGATCGCCCGAGCGGCGACCCTTCGAGCGGGCCTGAGACCGGGCGGGAGCAGGCCGCGAGCGAGCCCGACGCATCGCCGCCCCGCCCTGACCTGAGTCTCGCGAGCGTGGCAAAGTCACGCGGGGCAGAGTTGCTCGACGCTCTCGAGCGCCACAGCCCGGGGGCCCGCGACCACGCGGACGGGACCGCCGCCTACGGGTTCGCCACGGCGGTCGAGCTGGGACTCGAGCGCGACCACGCGGAGGCCACGCGCGAGGCGGCGAGGTTGCACGAGGTGGGCGGGATCTACCTTCCCTCCAGCGTGCTGAGCAAGCCGCGCGAGGAGCGAAGCCCCGAGGAGCAGGCCCTGGTGCAGTCGCATCACGCGCGGGGCGCCGAGCTGGCGCGGGGCGCCGGGATCCCAGACGCCGTCTGCGACTGGATCGGCGCGACCGGCGAGCGATTCGACGGCCGCGGCCCGGCCGGGCTGGCCGGGGAGCGGATCCCGCTCGAGGCGCGGATCATCCGCGTCGCGTGCGCCTGCCAGGCATCGCTCGGAGCGCGGCTGGCATCCCAGCCTGCTCATTCCCACCGCGGGAGCGCAATCGCCCAGCTCCGCGGCGCCACCGGTCGCGAGCTCGATCCCCGCGTTGTTGAGGCGCTCGCGATCGTGCTCGACCGGGTCGCGGCGACGCCGAGCCGGGCCTGAGCAAGTCGAATCATCGAGCCGTTCGCGGTTCAGATCGCGTACTCGAGCTAGCTTCGCCCACTGTCAGCCCGGCGGCGCGCGCATAGAATCGGCGCGTCGATGCGCGAGAAGTTCCCCGAGACCCACGAGGAGAAGCTCGCCTACTTGAGAGAGCTGCGCGAGCAGGCGATCCACTCGGCCTCGGAGGAGGCCGTGGAGAAGCAGCACGAGAAGGGCAAGCTCACCGCCAGGGAACGGATCGAGAAGCTGCTCGACGAGGGCTCATTCGAGGAGCTGGACACCTTCGTCCGCCACCGCACCTACGAGTTCGAGATGCAGAAGCGCCGGCCGTGGGGCGACGCGGTGGTGACCGGCTGGGGAACGATCGACGGGCGCCCGGTGGCGGTCTTCTCGCAGGACTTCACCGTGTTCGGCGGGTCCCTCGGGGAGGTGATGGCGGAGAAGATGTGCAAGGTCATGGACCTGGCGGCCAAGATCGGCTGCCCCGTGATCGGCATCAACGACTCCGGCGGGGCGCGAATCCAGGAGGGCGTGGTGTCGCTGGGCGCCTACGGCGACGTGTTCGTCCGCAACGTCCAGTGCTCGGGCGTGATCCCGCAGATCAGCCTGATCATGGGCCCCTGTGCGGGGGGCGCCGTGTACTCGCCGGCCATGACCGACTTCATCTTCATGGTCAAGGAGACCTCGCACATGTTCATCACCGGCCCCGAGGTGATCAAGACGGTCACCGGCGAGGAGGTGGGCTTCGAGGAGCTCGGCGGGGCCATGTCCCACAACACGAAGTCGGGCGTGGCACACTTCGCCGCCGACTCCGAGGACGCGTGCCTAGAAGACGTTCGCTACCTGCTCTCGTTCCTCCCCTTGAACAACCTCGAGATGCCGCCGCGCGTCGAGCCCTACGACGACCCCGAGCGCGCCGACGAGGCGCTCGACTCGATCGTCCCGGACGATCCGTCGAAGCCGTATGACATGCGCGATGTGATCTCCTTGATCGTGGACGACGGCGAGTTCTTCGAGGTCCACGAGCACTTCGCGCAGAACATCGTCGTCGGGCTCTCGCGGCTGGACGGCTTCCCGATCGGGGTCGTCGGCAACCAGCCCAAGCATCTGGCCGGGGTGCTCGACATCAGCTCCTCCGAGAAGGCGGCCCGCTTCGTGCGCTTCTGCGACGCCTTCAACATCCCGCTGCTGACGTTCTGCGACGTGCCCGGATTCTTGCCCGGGACATCCCAGGAGTGGGGGGGGATCATCCGCCACGGGGCCAAGCTCCTGTACGCCTTCACCGAGGCGACGGTGCCGAAGCTGACGGTGGTCACCCGCAAGGCCTACGGCGGCGCCTACGACGTCATGAACTCCAAGCACATGCTCGCCGACTTCAACTTCGCCTGGCCGACCTCGGAGGTTGCGGTGATGGGGCCCGAGGGCGCCGTCAACATCATTTTCCGGCGCGACATCCAGCAGTCTCCGACGCCGGAGGAGCGGCGCGAGAAGCTGATCACGGACTACAAGGCGCGCTTCGCGAACCCCTACTCGGCCGCGGAGCGCGGCTACATCGACGACGTGATCGTCCCGCACGAGACGCGGCCGAAGCTGATCCACGCTCTACGCACCCTGCAGACGAAGCGGGTCGAGCAGCCGAAGCGAAAGCACGGCAACATCCCGCTGTAGGGCGCCTCCTTGACGCAACATCCCGCAAGTAAGCGGGGCGCGCGCCCAAGCAAAGGCACCGCCACATCCCGCAGTAGCGCGTTCGCTTCAAGGTGGTGCGCGTTCGGTGACGTTTGCGTCGCCACCCGCGCGTGTTTCTTCATCAGGCTCGGGCGGTGATCCCTTTAGGGTCCGGCAAGCGGCCCCAATCCGACCCAGCGCGGGTGGATGGCCGGAGGCGACACGCTCGCGGGATCGTCGATGGGCTGCCGCCGGACCGCGATCTGGCAGTTCTGGCCGAACGCCAGCACGGAGTGGTGGCCCGGAGGCAACTGCTGACGATGGGGCTCAGCGCCTCCGCGATCAAGCGCCGGCTTCATGCTGGACGGCTACACCCTCTTCATCGCGGCGTTTATGCGGTCGGGTATCGGCCTCTGACACAAAGCGGACTGTGGATGGCAGCGGTGCTGACCGGCGGGGAGGGAGCCCTGGTGAGTTACCGAAGTGCGGGATCGTTGTGGCGCATCCTGCCGGCGATCGATGGTCCGGTCCACGTGAGCCTGTCGGGTCACCGCCAGCGTCAGCCGGGAATCGTTTTTCACAGGATGCGGAGTCTGGGCGCCGGTGAGCGCACCAAGCTCCACGGGGTTCCGGTTACCTCGATCGCCCGGACCTTGCTCGACCTGGCGACTCGCCTTCGGCCCCGCGAGCTCCGGAACGCATTCGAGGAGGCGGAGCGGTTGGAGCTCCTGCACCGCCCCGATCTTGCCCGCCTGTGCGAGCGCACAAGCGGACGGCGCGGAACCGGCGTCCTCAGAGCCCTCCTCGCTGCACGCCCCCTCCCCTTTGCGGATACGCGCTCAGGGCTTGAGCGGAGGTTCCTACGCTACTGCCGCGATCGCGCCCTGCCGATCCCGGCGGTCAACGTGCCGCTGGCGGGCTATGTCGTCGACTGTCTCTGGCGCAACCAGCGGGTTGCAGTGGAGCTCGACAGCTGGGCCTACCACGGCGACCGCGAGTCGTTCGGTAGGGGGTGAGCGATGCCCGAGCGAGTAAACGGCGGCTTGGCGCTGTCTGGAGTCGGCGCGGTGCTGCTGTTCGTGAGCCTGTTCCTTGACTGGTTCGAGCCGAGCCGGAGCGCCTGGACCGTGTTCGAGATCGAGGATCTGCTCCTTGCAGCGCTGGCCCTGTTGACCCTGTTCGCGGTTGCCAGCAATCTTCGCGCCTCGGCTCGGGCACCCGCCATTCCCGAGGCCGGAATCCGCTATGCCGGAGTCGCCGCCCTGATCCTCGTCGTCGCGACGCTGGTCCAGCACCCACCCACCGCGCTGCACAGCTCCCCGCAGACCGGGGCCTGGCTGGCCCTCCTCGGGGCAGCGCTGATCACCGCAGGCGGGCTCCTCCTGCGCGCCCGCGTCTGATCACCGCAGGCGGGCTCCTCCTGCGCGCCCGCGTCTCCATCGTGGTCACCTTGAAACCGCGCGACCGGACGTCTACCGTCCGCGTAGCCGGCCGTCCGGAGGGAACGATGCCCTCGCCGCCGCCTGGCGAAGAGCCCGACTACGAAGCCGAAGACGACGATGAGCCGGAGTACGAACCGGAGGCGGAATACGAGCCGGAGGCCGCGCACGAATCGGAGGTCGAATACGAATCGGAGGCCGAGCACGAGCCGGAGGCCGAGCTGGAGCCGGACTCGACCGAGACGCAACCGATTCCCGACGAGCGACAGCGCTGAGCCGGGCGCGCGATGACGCCCGAGCGCGCCGCGCACAAGCTGGGACCCGGAGCGACGCTCGGCGACCGCTACCGGCTGGAGGAGCGGATCGCCGCGGGCGGCATGGCGACCGTGTGGCTCGCGCGAGACACGGAGCTCGACCGCCCGGTAGCGGTGAAGGTCCTCTCCGACGTGCTCGCCGAGGATCCGTCGTACGTCGCGCGCTTTCACCGCGAGGCGCGGGTGGCGGCCGGCCTCTCCCACCCGAACCTGGTCCGGATGTTCGACTTCTCCGGCGAGTCGGAGCGCCCATACCTGGTGATGGAGTACATCGAGGGCGGAACGCTCGCCTCGCGGATCGCCGCCGGGCAGGCGGGCGACATCGATCCCCGCCGGCTCGCCGAGGAGCTCCTCGGCGCCCTCGCGAGCATCCACGCCGTGGGTGTCGTGCATCGCGACGTGAAGCCCTCCAACGTGCTCCTGGACCGCGACGGCCACAGCCGCTTGACGGACTTCGGCATCGCCCAGCCGCAGGACGCAACGCAGATCACCCGCACGGGCGAGGTGATCGGAACGCTCAAGTACATGGCGCCGGAGATAAGGGAGGGCAAGCCCGCCACAGCGCGATCAGACCTCTATTCGTGCGGCGTGCTGCTGGGCGAATGCCTCGAAGCGTCTCAGGCACCTGAGGTCGCCGCCCTGGTGGAGAGACTGACCGCCCCGGATCCAGGCGACCGCCCGGCGTCCGCGGGCGACGCCCTGACGCTGCTCGAGACCGCGCCAATCGAGACGGTGCGCATGGCCGAGCCGCTGCCGACCGCCGCGACGATGCCCGTCTCACGCGAGATCGAGATCACCGGCAGACGGATCCTCGCCGTCGTCGCCGCACTGGCGCTCGCCGGGATCCTGGTGGCGCTGGCGCTTGCGGGCGGTGGCTCGGATCAGGGGGCCGGGGCCGGAGCGGGCACAGCGAAGGAGCAGAGCACGCCCCCCAACACGGCGTCCACCACCACCAGCAGCAGCAGCACGACCACCGCCCCGACTGCTACGCGGGCGGGGTCCGCCTCCAAGGAGAAGAAGGCGCCGAAGGAGTCCAAGGTGAAGGCCCCCGGGCACGGTGGCGAGCCCCCCGGTCAGGTGAAGAAGGCCGAGGAGGGTGAATAGTTCGGAGGGCGGGCGCGGTGAGCTTCCCCCAGGCCTGGCCAATAAGGCCGAGGAGGGGGATAGCTCAGAGGGCGACGAGCGCCGCCTCCACCCTGCCCTCCCTCCACGCCTCATAGACGGCGATGGCGATTCCCAGGTCCTGGATCGCAAGGCCCGTCGAGTCGAAGAGCGTGACCTCCTCAGGCGATCGGCGCCCCTCGGCCCGCTCCGCAATCACGTCGCCAAGCTGCGTTACTCCTTCGCGCTTGACGACACCGGCTGCGACGCCGTTCGAGAGCTCACCGCCGCCTGCCGCCTGCTCCCACTCGTCGCAGAACAGGCGACAACGCTCGATCGCGGCAAGCTCGACCTCAGCCTTTCCGCCAGCGTCTGCGCCGAGCACCGCCAGGTGCTGGCCGGGACTCAGGTCGGAGGCGAGGATCACCGGGGCATCGCCGGGTGTCACCGTAACCACCACGTCCTGTGCGGCGGCCTCGGCACGGTCCCCCGCACGCCAGCCGAGCTCGGCGGCGAGCCGCTCGGCGGCTCCGGGGCGCGCGTCCGCACAGACGCCGGGCCCGTAGCCCGCCGCGGCGAGGCAGCGCCCCGCCCATGCCCCGTTCACGCCGCAGCCGATGATCCCCACGGTGCGCGCGTCATCTCGGGCGAGGACCGAGGCCGAGACCGCCGCGGCCGCACCCGTGCGCAACGAGGTGACGGCCGCGCAGTCCATGATCGCGACCAGCTCCCCAGTGCCCGCGTCCGAGAGCAGGAGCGCTCCGGTGACGACCGGAAGCCCACGTTCGGAATTCCCTGGGAACGACGTCACCCACTTCAGCAGGGCGAAGCCGCCGCCGCGTGCGGGCATCGCCCGGAAGTCACCGTTCGGCGGCGAGTCCAGATAGACCTTCGCGGGCATCGCCCACTCCCCGCTCGCGTGGCGCTCGAAGGCAACTCGTGTGCGCTCGATCGCCTCGGCGAGGTCGACCGCCGCGTATACGGCGCTCGCGTCGATCACCGGTATCTCTGACACCGGGGCGGAGATTAGAGTTCGGCGCATGAGCGCCAATGGCGAGCGCCGGCCCCCGAGGCCGCGGATCGAGCTCATCACCGAGCCCGCTTCCGAGAGCGAGGCCTCGGCGATCGTCTCGGCGCTCGAGCAGTTCCTCGCCGAGACAGCGCCCTCCCCGGCGGCGACGGGCTCGCCCGTCAGCCGCTGGCAGCAGGCTGCTCTCCGCGAAGGGGTCTCGCGCCGTGACGTGGCGGGCCACGCCTGGGGGCGGATTCCGTAGCTTCGGGCTCGCGGGACTTGCCGCGCGACTCCGTTCCGGATAGAACACCCGCAGCACCCGGGCGGGCAACGCTATGAACAGGAGGGCAGTGTGGCCGTAGTAAAGATCATCGAGTTGGTCGGAAGCTCGAAGACGTCCACCGACGACGCCGCGACGCAGGCGCTCAAGCAGGCGCAGGGCTCGCTACGGAACATCCGCGCCGTTGACATCGTGAGCACCGGGATCCGGGGCGACAACCTGGACGAGTACCGCGCCCACGTGCGCGTCGCCTTCGTGGTCGAGGGCACCGACGTCGGCTGACGCGGTCGGCGGGCGGCGGCGCCCCGCCGCCGCCCGCTCAGTGCCCGGCTAAATGCCCTAAAGCCGGTCGGGATTTGTGTAATACTGCGCCGATGGAGCCGACGGCCACGGAGCGCCGCTCGGCGGCGGAGCGTATCGCCGCCGAGCACGAGCTCAAAGTCAGCCACAAGGACCAGAAGGGCAAGGGGCGGGTGGGTTCGCTCGAGAACCCCGAGGTCTACGAGAACGTCCCGGGCCACGTGATCCCGATCCTCGAGCGCGAGTTCGACGACTTCGACACCGAGGCCGCCAAGTTCATGCGCGGCGAGCAGGGTGAGGACACCTTCATCCCCTTCCGCCTCAAGCAGGGCGTCTACGGCCAGCGCCAGCCCGACGTGCAGATGATTCGCGTCAAGCTGCCGCTTGGCGGCGTCAACCCGGAGCAGATGGAGGCCTTCGCCGACGCGATCGAGAAGTGGGCGCCGCTGCGCAAGGGCCACATCACGACGCGCGAGAACATCCAGATCCACCACGTGCCGCTGCCGGACGCGGCGAAGTTCATCCGCTTGATCAGCGACGCGGGGCTCTCCTCGCGCGAGGGGTGCGGCAACACGATCCGCAACGTCACCGGCGACCCCTGGGCCGGGATCACCGAGGGCGAGCTCTTCGACATCACTCCTTATGCAATGGCCTATGTCCGCTACTTCGTGCGCCACCCCGTGACGCAGGTGATGCCGCGCAAGGTGAAGAGCGCCTTCACCGCCACGGACGAGGACGTCGCGATGACGGGCATGCACGACATCGGCTTCATCCCGCGAGTGCGCGACGGGGTGCGCGG
>WNGA01006555.1_pt1 | contig 17279 bp, 19 predicted proteins | sample 5400061 | NCBI WGS metagenome assembly WNGA01 (sample SAMN13153366, study PRJNA577476) | soil metagenome | isolation source: 100 cm soil or saprolite under grassland replicate 2 | place: USA:California | collected 2016-06-15 | reverse complement strand
CTTTCGAGAGCGATCGTAGTCGCATGGAGGCAGAGCATTGGTTCCGACCGGCTTGATGAGCACAGCATCGCGCAAACCGATCCAACTGTCAAGGGGGCGGGCAGCAACTCCGCCCATGGACTTAGTATACGAGGAGGCAGGCTATGGAACCCCAAGCGATCCGCTACATCAAAGATGTGATGACCCGTGAGGTCGAGACGATTAATGCCGACGCCACGCTGCAAGCCGCGGCCCAGCGGATGACGGCGGCTGACGTTGGGCCATTGCCGGTGGTTGAGGGGGGGCGGGTGGTGGGCATGCTCACCGACCGCGATATCATTACCTGGGCGGCGAGCACTGGCGGCGACACACAGACGACCAGAGTCCGTGAGATCATGACGACAGCGGTCGACTCCTGTGCAGAGGACGACGACGTCCGTGAGGTCGCCCGGACCATGCAGGAGAAGCAGCACAAGCGGTTGGTCGTGCTTGGCCCCAACCAGCAATTCGTCGGGATCGTCTCGCTCGCTGACTTGCCGGTGAGCGGGGTATGATGCGGAGCTGGCTAGCGCGGCGTGAGCGCACACCGAAGGGCCGTATCTTCACCGATACGGCCCGTTTTTACGCAGTTTTAAGTCTCCATAGCATTAGAGTTTATCAAGGTTTATTGATAGAAAGGCCAGGGATTCAGTCGGAGTCGAAAGTTATGCAAGCCCACGCAGACCTCCATGACTATATCACGCGCGGTGTCCTTCCATAGCCGGATCGTGTCTTCGAACAAAGGGCTTCCAGCGAGGCTACTGAGTTCCGCTCGTTGGCTTCCCCAAGCGGCGGAAGCCGCGTATCGTAGAGTCATTTCGATTATCGGCATCGGCGGGGCATAGATCGCTCCCCAATGGCAAATGCGATCGGTACATCAACTTTTCGTTCGAACATTCGCGTGAAAAACGCTGACCTGAATGTTCGAACACGGGCCGTTTTTCCTGATAAATTCGTTCGAACATTCGAGTAAAGTACCACCGCATATCGCAGCCGTCGTGGTGATGCACATGCGCCGTATAGATGACTTTGATCCCGGCATCGCGGCAGATGCGGCGGAGGCGCGGCCGGCAACTGACAAACCGACCTGGACGCTGTAAGCGGCTGGGCAACCAGCACAATCGCAGGTGGGTGGGGGTGGCGCCGGGTCGCCCGCCGCGCGTCTGTTTGGGACGACAAATAACGATTGGTCGCCACCTGCACGCCGAGCACGTGAGCGGGATATCATCAACATGTGTTTCGGATAGTATGGTGCGGCGACGCAGTATTCGAATACTCCGCTTGGTTGCCACTATCGCTGCTGTTGCGCCACGCCAATCGCTTCCGCGGGGAGGGCTTGTATGAACGTGTCCGAGTCTGAAACCCAGCCGAACCGCCCCTGAACGAGCCACAGGGTTGCTTCGTGATTGCTTCTTGGTAAATCCTGTCCCACTACCTCACTCATACAATCCGCCAGCAGCACACATACATAGTCCCTGAACATCGCGTCCCTGACCGTCGATTCGACACAAACACTCGTGGTACAGCCGGTGATGATCAGGTATTTGACTCCCAGTTGTTTGAGGGTCGCGTCCAGATCGGTCTGATAGAAGCCACTGAAGCGATGCTTGTAGATGATAACATCATTCATATGCGGCTCAAGTTCAGGAACAATATCGGTGTTCCAGGTGTCCCGGATAAGAATGCGACCTTCGGCGCCGTTTGGAGCGCGTACGGTCTCTCCAACTCCGTGCGGTGATCGTCCAAGAAACATGTGGTTCGGAGAGTCTGGGTTGCCTAGATCGGACAGATCAGGCCGAAAGCCCATCTTGAGATAGATGATCTTGATGCCCGCCGCACGAGCTGAAGTCAGCACGTGCGCAGTGGGGCCAACGACCTTTTGAATCATGGAAATATCGAGTCCTGCACGGTCGAACATGCCCCCGGGAGCGCCGAAGTCGTTCTGCATATCGACGACGATCACCGCGGTTCTGGCCGTATCAATGACGATTGGTTGAGGCTGTGCATCGAGCTTGATGGTCCGATTCTTACCGTTAGCATAAAGTTGCTGTTCCATCGAATGGTCCCTCCCTGATAACTTGCCCGATCCAAGCGGTATCACCGTTTCCGCGTCACGACTTCGATTGGCACCAGGCTACCGTCCTGATAGCCGCGGGCGACGTTCGCAAGCATCGCAGCCGCCGCGTCGCCATGGATCAATGCGTTAGCCCGATACGGCGGCTTTTCGCCGCGCTCGACCTTTGCCCGCGACTGCGCCGCGAAGTTCAGTGCACGCTGGAGATCGTTCTTCACCTGCTCGACTTCGAAACCCGCGCTTCGCAGTCCATTTCGCGTTTCGTCGGCCGTTGAGAGGAAGCTCTCCGCTCCCGTTGCCGCCCAAGGCGTTGGATACATGACGTCGCCGCCCTTCCCCCGAGCGATCTCCGACAGCACGAGCCAACCGCCCGGCTTCAGCACGCGATGAATCTCACGATAGAGCTGCATCTTGTCGGCGATGTTCATCGACACGAACATGGAGTACGCGCCCTCAAACGTGCCATCATCGAAGGGCATCGCAAGCGCATTGCCGACTTGGAAGTGCACGCGGGCATCCAGCCCGATGAGGCGCGTGAAGTGTTCGGCGATCGCGCAGAACTCTGGGGTCACGTCGATGCCTGTGACGCGGCAGCCAAAACGCGTTGAGAGCCAGCGGGCAGGCCCACCAAGGCCGCTGCCGACATCGAGCAGATGATCGGTCGGCCGCACCGCAACCAGCGCCGCCATGTCCTCCGTCGCTTGCAGTCCGCGGCCATGGAACTGGTCGTATGGCGCAAGCGCTTCAATAGTTGGATGTGCCGGATCGGTACCGTCTGCCCATAGTGCGGACTCCAGCCGGGCAAGCAACCCGCCGACCGCGTAATGTTCGACGATCTTGGATTCCATAGTGCTCATCGACCTCCCTTCGACACGACAATTCGTTACAGTCTACATCGGGGCGAGGCTCTTACGGTTGCAGATTGCCCAGTCGCACAAGCCAGGCGGCGCGATAGGTCGAAACGCGCCAGGCCGTGATCGGAAAATCGTCTAATGAAATGCATTGTAGGTTTGCACGGCTGGCAAGTTTCCCCCAAAATGGGGGATCACCGGGGATTTATCGCCTGTGAATGGCAGATCCGCTCTACTCTGGCGAAACTTGGGCCTAACGGTTCGCGCATCAGCCGACGACGAAGGCGCGCAGCACAGGATGCCCTCAAAGTGCAGCGATCTTGCGCGCCAAAGGCCGTCGGTTGGATGCGCGTGTTGGGCGCTGGCAGGATACATATTACGTCCAGTGCTTCACAAAAGACCCAGCTTCTTCATGAGCAACCGGGCCTCATCGGCGCAGTCGAGCGCATACGACAACAGTGGCAACCATTGCACGTAGAGTTCTTCTTCGGCCAAGCCAAAGGTCTGTACAGCCCGTGGACGGTAGTCGGGGGTACACCACAAGGCCCCAATGGCTGGAAAAACGGCACCCCACCAGATAGCAACCCAAGCGACATACCCCAGACGTACACTATCGGCATCTCCTGACCAGCCTGCTTCGTCCAAACCGTGCAGATATCTCCCAAAGACTGCCGCGTCCAATTGTGCCAATCTGGAAGGAGGCCATTCGAAAAGTGTCGCGCTCATCAGCACCAGCGCAAACAGCTCTGCTCCCAATGGACCAAGTCCACAGAACGCCCAATCGATCAGAACAAGTTCATCTTGTTCGTCACTGCCCTTGCGGATAAAAAGATTGCGACGCTGACTATCAAAATGTGAAAACACCAGGGGCAACGTTTCCAAAAGCTGGTAGAACAGCTCGCGTTCTGCCCAGAGCTGTTCATAGCGGATGCGGATGTCACCAACAATGTGGTGCTGATTGAGGAAGAAGTGAAAATCCTGTGCGGGGTTTGCTTGGTTAAACCAGGAATGATAATGCTGCCGGGTCAGCCAAGGTTCAGCGGGCACCGGTTGATTGGTCATACAGACACCATGCCAATTTCCTAGTTGGCGAGCGGCAAAGGCATACTCGGCAACTCCCCAATCGGCGGTGGGGTGCTGGTTTTCTACATACTCCTGCCATAGCCAGGCGCCGTCGGACGTTTCTTCGGCTCGGTAGAAACGCGGCGCTTTCACCGGGCCGGGCAGACGTGCAAGCAACCCAGATTGAGCGACAAAGAGTTCACGCTTCCAATGCCACAGGTCGCTGAGTGGCGGTTCTGGCTCTTGGCGGTGAAGGATCTTCAACACGACTGACCAGGATCGTGAGCCTTCCTTGTCATATCCCTCGCCACTAAAAAGCCACAAGCCATCTCGGTTACTAACGCCTTTGTCGCTTAAGCGCCGTACCGACCACCCAGTGATCTCAAAGAGCGGGCTGTGCTGATCCTGCCGGACAACATCGGTCAGGATGGCCGAATCGATTGCTTGCAACTTCACGACGATATCTTCAGCCATAGAGCACCTCGTGGACGTAACTATGTCTGATAGGCGCCCACTAGAAGTAGACGGACATTCGTCTACCTATACCAGTTGCATGGGATGTCCGTCCTCCTATTCCTTATTCAGCCCCATGTATCGTGCCATTTGGCTGTCTGCTCTCTGAGCGTAGTAAAGCACAGGTGTCGCGCAGGTGCTAGGTGACAACCATGACACAAAGATGGACAAAAACATGGACAGCGCCGATGGTATCTGATTGCGCGATGCGGTATACTTCGGTGTGCTGCTATGGCGATCACAGGATAGGTGAGATGTGGAGCGGGATGTATCGTTCGGCCGCTTGCTGAAAAAGCTGCGCAAGGCGCGTGACCTAACCCAGGAAGCGCTGGCGCAGCAGGCCTACTGTGCCGTCGACACGATCCGGAAGATCGAGACCGGGCTGCGTCGTCCCTCACGGCAACTCGCCGGGCAGTTCGCCAACTGTCTTGGCCTACTCGGCGAGGAGCGCGCGACCTTCCTCACGGCGGCGCGCGCTGTCGATCGAGACACAGCCGTCGCGCCAAGTGCAACGATGGCAATGGACGGCGGTGCCTCGCTGCCGCTTCCCTCCACACGTCGCAGCAGGCTCCCCGCGCCGACCACCTCCTTCATCGGGCGAGTCGCTGAACTGGCCGCAGTCCGAGACCTACTCGCGCGCCCGACAGTGCGCCTGCTGACACTGTCCGGTTCGGGCGGCGCTGGGAAGACGCGGCTGGCGTTGCAGGTCGGGGCGGAGGTGCTCGACTCCTTTGTTGACGGGGTGTTCTTCGTAGATCTCGCACCACTCAGCGACCCGGCGCTGGTGATTGCGGCCATCGCCGAGAGCGTGGGCGTGCGCACCACCGGCGACCGGCCGCTGCTCGTTCGTGTGCAAGACTATCTGCAGGACAAGCAGGCTTTGTTGGTTCTGGATAACTTTGAGCACCTGCTCCCCGCCGCGCCACTTGTGACAGAGCTTCTGATGGCCGCGCCCACACTGAAGATCCTGGTCACCAGCCGGGCGGTGTTGCACCTGAGTGGCGAGTGGGGTTATGAGGTACCTCCATTGACCCTCCCGGATCCGCACAATCTGGCGCCGCTCGAACGCCTGGCGGAGTACGAAGCGGTGCAGTTGTTTGTCGAGCGCGCCAGCGCCGTCAAGCCGAACTTTGGCCTCACCTCTGACAATGTCGCGGCTGTGGCTGAGATTTGTCGCAAGGTCGATGGGTTGCCACTCGCCATTGAACTGGCCGCAGCGCGGGTTCGCGCGCTCACCCCGCAAACGCTCCTCGGTCAGCTGAACAGCCGCCTGCAGCTTCTGACCGGCGGGGCCGTCGACACGCCCGCGCGCCAGCGCACCCTGCAGGCCACGATCGACTGGAGCTATCAGCTGCTGGCCACCGACGAGCAGATCCTCTTCCAGCGGCTCGCCGCCTTTGCGGGCGGCTGCACGCTGGAGGCCGCTGCGGCAGTGGTCAACAGCGGCGGCGCGGTGGTGCTGTTGAACGGCCTGGAGTCGCTCCTTGACAAGCACCTCCTCGTCCAGACCGAAGTCAGCGCTGAGCCGCGCTTTCGTATGCTGGAGACAATCCGTGAGTACGCGATCGAGCGCTTGGGAGCAAGTGGTGAAGCCGACTCGATCCGGCAGCGGCACGCGCAGTATTTCTTGGAGTTGGCGGAAGCGGCTGAACCGCATATCTATGGAACGGACCAGCGCGCGTGGATCCAGCGCCTGAAGCTGGAACACGACAACCTGCGCTCGGCGCTGGCCTGGGCGGCCCCTCATGCCAGCGCGCTCGCGTTGCGCCTGGCCGGGACTTTGGGCGGGTTCTGGCATTTGTCCGGATATAGTCGGGAAGGCCGCGACTGGCTGCTCCATGCCCTGAACCAGGCCACAGATGGTATGGGCGCTGATATCGACCGCTTGCGGGCGAAAGCCCTCAACCAGGCGGGCTATCTGGCAATCTGGTTGCGCGACGTGCCGCAGGCGACTACCTTGCTGGAGCAGAGTATGGCGCTCTGGCGCGTGCTGGGCGAGCCGCGCGGCCTCGCGCGTGCCCTCTGCGATTGTGGTCTAGCTGTATACAATCAGGGCAATTTTGCAAACGCGCGGGTACTGCTGGAAGAAAGCATCGCGGCCTTCCGCACGGTACGCGAGAAGCAGGGCCTGGTCCGGGCGCTGTTCTGGCATGGGCGTATAGCCTGTTTCCAAGGCGACTTCGCAACCGCGCGGGCCAGCGCAGAAGAGGGCATCCGTCTGGGCCACGAAATTGGGGATATCACCGATATTGCGTCGTGCATGGCCGGCATCTTATTCGATATCGCCGTTCACCAAGGAGAATATCAAGCGGCGCAATCACTAGCGGCAGAGGGACTGCGGCTGTATCGCGAAGTGGAAGATAAACCGGGCATTATGCTGACGCTCGGTGATGTGGGGAGCGTGGCCTATCTCCAGGGCCAGTACGATCAGGCCAAGCAGCGCTTTGAGGAACAGCTGCAGGTATCGCGCGAACTGGACAGCCAGCAAGACATGGCCTGGAGCCTCTCGGCGCTGGGGTATGTTGCGTTGCGGCAACATGAGGAACCGCGTGCAGCCGCGCTGTTTACCGAGCGCCTAGCGTTGCACCGGGAATTGAGCGATCCGCACGGCATCGCCACGTGTTTGGCCGGCTTGGCCGAAGTGGCCGAAGTAGCGGGACAGCTGGAGCGGGCAGCGTGGCTCCAAGGAGCCACAGAGGTGCTTCTGGCGGCCAGCGGGAGGCATTTGGAGGATACTGAGTGGGATATCTTTGGTTATCTCCCGCTGACTAGCCAGGCGGAGTTTGAGCGCCATGTGGCTACCGTTCGTGCCGGGTTGGGGGAAGAAGCCTTCGCGGCGGCCTGGGCCGAGGGTATGGCGATGACACTGGAGCAGGCGCTCACGGAGGTACTCGGTGAAGCCTGACACTCTGTAACGCACAGTATAGAACACGAGACCGGCGCTGATATGGCACCGGTCTTCATTATGACAAATGGCCCAGTATGTCACGAATCTGTACTGGGCAAGCACCTTTTGCACACATTCCACGAGCTTAGAAGAGCCAGATCCGGCGCGCAAATTCATTCGGCGACAGACCAGGGATGCCGATCCCCTGGTGCGGTCGGTCGTTGTACATCGCGCAGAATTGATCCAGCAAGTCTTCCAGCTCATCGTCGGATTGCCAGGCAAACTGCAGCAGCCACTCCTTCAGCGTGCGCACACAGCGTTCGGCAATGCCATTCGTCTCGGGGCGATGGCGCGCAATCGGCACGTGGATGAAGCCGGCGTCTTGAGCAAACTGGGCGAAGGCGTGAGCTGTAAAGTGCGTGCCTCGATCGGATATTACAAATTGCACACTGGAGGGTAGCACCGTATGTAACTGGGCGACCACCTGGTCCGCCGTGACATGCGGACCGCTCATAAACAGCGGCATCCCATAGCACTGGCGGGTGCAGTTATCGGTCACCATCAGGACGGCGCGCCAGTCGGTGACGATCGGCATGTCGGCCAGCGCCTGGCGCAGGCGCAGGCGTTCCTGCCGCCAAACGGCGTCTTCGTGCTGACGCTGGGCCAGGGTTGCCTGACGCTGCTGCTTGAGCTGGCACCACTCCAGCTCGCGGACTCGATACGCGGCGTAGTCGCGAATGAGGGCCAGGCGCGTCTCGTAGACTGTTTGCTCACGCTGGGTCTGGATAACACGCCACGCAGCATCTTGGTGCCGACGTTGTTCCCGTATCGTCCGGCGGCTATTCTGCAACGCGCTGGCCTCCAAGCGGAGCTGCCGCAGACGTTCGCGTGTACCGGCAGCCTCGTCGTTGGCTGGCGGAGCATCCTGACGCTGGTCGCGGGCGATCGAGGCTGTCACAAAGGCTTGCATTGCTGCAGCATAGGGTTGATCCCTTTCTGCAAACACCTGACCTGGCCAGGAGCGGGCGACGGACGGCTCGCGTGGTCGCTCCACCACCAGGCGGCCAGAGGAGCCACTGACCGCTGGAAGTTTCTGATCAGGAGTATGGATCGCGGGCACGAAGCACAGGTCGACGTTTACGGTTTGGCCCGGTTCTTCGGCGGTTCGACTGACGGTCGTGAAGCCCCTTTTTTCTCCAGGGCCACAGGGGCGGACCAGAGAGAGGCGCTGCGCAGGATGCGTTTGACCGTGTTGGGACTGACACGTGGTTGCCACTGGTGGGCTTTGGCTAGTTCGTGGGCAATGCGCTGTTTGCCCCAATCCGGCTGCGCTTGCCGCATAGCAATGACCTGCTGTTCGAGTGACGGATCGATGCGATGCGGCTGTTTGGGGGCGGCACTGGCGAAGTGCTCGAGAGCAGGATAGCCGCCAGCATCGAAACGTGGTTTCCAGTAATAGAAGGTGCGACGGCCGACATGGGCGGTGCGACATGCCAGAGTGACGTTGCCACTCGCCTGCCAGGTTTCGAAGAGGAGCCGGCGTTGCGGGGCCGTCGTTAGCGGAAAATGAATGCGTTTGGTCATGGTGTAAGATCATAGCATGATCTCGTGACCTGTGCAAAGGGTGCTTGCCCACTACAAGTATGTCACGAATCGTTGTCATGTACCAAGTAGCGGCGGCAGAGCCTTGCGATCTCTTGCGCCAGCGCCGCCTCAGTGTCGATCATCGCCGTCCCCGCCGCGTCGGACGCTGCGTTGAGCGATGACGGCAGTGGGCGTCGCTCAGGCCGTCGATCAGTTCCTCAAACTCACTGGGCGCAATGCGGCGCAGCGGCTCACGCTGCGGGTAGACCTTCAGCGCGTCGGCGGGCGCACGCGCCAGCGGCCCGGAACGAATGATCCACGTCGGCAGCCGATGTTGGTGTGTGACCTCGAACATCATACGCGCGTAGTCTTCGAGCGTCAGGCCCGCATCTTCGGCGAAAATCAGGAAGGCGATTGGTCCACCACAATGCGTACAGGGGCAGATCCGCGTGGCGATCTGGCGCGGAACATCGTGCGATACCTTCCCTGGCGTCAGTAGCCCCTCGACCTGGGCACGGGCTTGCACCAGGTCGCTCCCCGCACTACTCAAAGCCCGTTCCAACGTCTCGATGATCGGCTGCAGTGCTGCCTGGCGCTTGTTGGTCGCCGGATCATCCGGGTGGCCGGCGACATGCCCTTCAATGAACAGGTGGTTTTCTCCCAGCGCCGATACCACGACGCGACCAAGCAGCCCTAGCTCGGTCTGGCGCAGGTGAATCACGAACCCGCCGTCGGTGATCGTAGCCTGCGCGATGATGTCGGATGGCGTTGCCCGATCGGTGCGCGGCGTCACTCGTTGCCGCGCATACGTCTGCCCGCGCATCCCATCGCGCGCCCTGTAGAGCAGTTTGGCCTTGTGTTCTGGTAGGAGCAAGGCGATCACCGCCTCGTGCGTCACATCGTAGACCTGCCGCACCATCGCCAGCAACTCGTGGGCATCATCGGGAAGGCCCGGCACGGCCTGGGACATGTCCGCGAACGGTACATACCAAAACTGGCTCCCGTCCTGGCTGACCACCACGACCCCCTGCCCGTGCCCGCGCCCGGCCAGGCCCTGAGCGGCAGCGCTCGCGCTGTCGAGAACGATCTGCAATTCCAGCAGCCGCTGGGCTTCCGTCCGTGGCCCGCGCAGGATGGCCTGTTGGGCAAGCGGTAGTTGCAGTGCGAACACATCGCCCTGGGCGCGCACGAGATTGGTGATGTCGAGGCCGGGAACAGCAGACATGCCTTTACCTTCTCCTGTACATCCTCTATTTCGGTACGAGATCGGAAGCGCGGGACGGCATTGCATCCCAACCTGGTTGTGCTCAATTCTGGGGCGGTGACTCGTCCTCGCGCGCACGCAGGAAAAACAGGACTTCCTCAATCGCGCCCGGTTCGTGAACCAGCTCGGTGATGAGTGCCGCCAGCTTCGCATCGTCGAGCAACAAGGTTGCCGGAGGGACCCCAAGCGCAGTCGCAATGGCGATTAAGTGTTCGACGGTCAGCCGCCGCCGCCCGGTTTCGTAGTTGACCAGCGTGTCGCGCGGCCAGCGCAACCGTTCGGCCAGGCCAGCGGCGCTGAGGCCGTGGGCCTGCCGCGTCATCGCGATCCGCCGCCCAACCTGGCGACTGATCTGATAATACTCCGCCATGTTAATCCCCCAGGTCCAGCCCGCGCTGTTCCGCTAGGTTCAGGGGTGATCCGGTGATTTTTGTATATTGGCGTTCGATGTACTGCACGCAGTCGTCGTACTCCGTCGCCCCTAGCAGTTCATACTTAGCCAACTTGTAGCGAGCTTTCAAGGCGGCCCAGCATGAGCTAATCGCCTCGTTGTATGTCCGTTGTTCGTGCTGTGCCCGCGCGCCAGCCCATGCGTGGACGAGTTGATAGATATAGCCACGCTGCTCGCGGGTAATTGTGCCGCCGATTCGCTCCTCCAGCGCCTTTACCCGTGCAGTGAGCTGGCGCAGCTCGCGCTGGCTCGCGTCGCTGTCCTGGCGCATGGCCTGCTCCAGTGCCCGCTGTTGATCGGCGAGGTGGGTGAGCGCATCGTCAAACCGTTCGAGGTCGTGCAGGTCTTCAATCTGACGGCTCTCTCCTTCCGGCAGGCCCGCCGCCCGCGCAAAGGCGTCGTAGACTTCGCGGATGATGCGGCGGCGCAAATAGCCGATCTGCTCTTTGGCATCCTCTGCTGCTCTAAGACGGCTGACGCTGCCGATCCAGATCGGGACGTGCTCCAGGAGCAGAAAATCTTGATCTTGCACACCACCGGTGGTTACGGCACGGAAGCGCCGCAGACCGTCGGCGAGGTCAGGATCGTTCCGAATCCGTCGTGCCTGGGCCGCCGTGCGGATACCAAGCAGATCGCAGAGGTCGCCGAGCGAAACATAAATACTGCCGTCTGCCGCACGAACCGTGAGACAGGGATGGCCGAAAAAGGAAACCACCAGGCGCTCGACCGGCTCAGACATAGTGCCCTCACTTGTGTTCAAATTGGACACAATCATCATAGCATGGGTCAAGGATGCTGTCAATATGGACACAAGGATCATCCATATATGTGATCCTTGCTGCCAAATTGAACACAAGGATCATCCATATGAATGACCCTTGCTGTCAATATGGACACAAGATCAACACGACAATCTTTACGCCCAAAATGAACACAAGGCCCATCCATATGGAATGGATGGACCCTGCTGCCAGAGTCGACACAAGAATTGCGTTTCATTTTGTGACGAAAGCAGTTTTCTTGCGCTATCTCACTGAACGTACTTCGCACGGTAGGCAGTAACATAGGCATCATCTTGGCAGATGCATAGCCCAGCAGCATGCTTTGCAACGGGATAGGAGAGATATGCTGTCAGCGGCCCAAGCAGATTGATGCGTGTTGTTGTCGTCGGCAGGGTATTGTCAACTTAATCTTCGTGGCGAACACATGTACAGATAAAATGGGAGGAAAACCGCCGGTGCCGGCTGATCGCTCAATCAGCACCGCGGCTTATGCAGTCGGCTGCACTCCCGTTATCGTGTTCCAGATCGCGAACCGCTCCTGTCTGATGGTTCGATACTCGTGTGCCGAGAGGCGATGGCGGCGGGGACAAAAATGGTCTCGAATGGGTCCCTGTGCAGCAAGAAATCGTTGGGCATGACCAGGAGATTTGAACTTCCGCATCGTTTGCTCACGCTGGCGGGTTGGTTGATGCGAATTCTCCGCTCGATTGTTCAGGCGTTTGTGCTGGCGATGTTCCACACTCGGGAGTACTTCCTTTTTGGCTGCCGCATAGCTGCCGAGCTTATCGGTGATCAGCACACGCGGGACGTACTGACAGCCCTTCAGCAGCTTGCGAAAGAACTTCTTGGCGGCGCCTTTGTTCCGCCGGCTCTGAACCAGGATATCGAGCACAGTCCCGTGCTGATCAACTGCCCGCCACAGATAGTGCAGTTTGCCGTTAATTGTAAGAAATACCTCATCGAGGTGCCATTTGTCGCCGGTCTGCGCACGTCGTCGACGCAGTTGGTTCGCATACTGCTGACCGAACTTTCGACAGCACTGGCGGATTGTTTCGTAGGTCAGCACGATACCACGTGCGGCCATGAGCTCTTCCAGATCACGATAACTGAGCGAGAATCGAAAGTACAGCCACACAGCATGGCTGATAATCTCGATCGGAAAGCGATGGCGCTTAAAGGAGCGGGGAGGCAGTGTGTTCATGCGCCGATAATACCACAGCTCCAGGAACCTGAGCCGGCTGTCTGGTTAACCTGACAATACCTTCTCAAGGAGGTGGATCTGCGCGTCACCTTCAGTGAGCGCTTCAAAAGCGTCGCTTCGCGCGAAACCCTCGGGCGGGCGACGGTCCAAAAACGCTTGCTGCTCTGCCTCTACGGTTTGGGCACCAATATGGGGCTCAAACGCGTTGCCGCCGGCGATGACGAGCTGACCTACAGCGATCTGCGCTACATTCGCCGGCGTTTCTTGCATCGGGATGGACTACGCGCTGCCATTATTGATGTCGTCAACGCCATCCTAGCGGCGCGCAAGCCAGAGATTTGGGGCGAGGCCACGACGACCTGTGCCTCGGACTCCAAAAAGCTTGGCGCGTGGGACGGGAACTTGATGACCGAATGGCACGTGCGGTATCGCGGGCCAGGGGTGATGATTTACTGGCACGTGGATCGCAAGTCGACCTGCATTCACTCGCAGCTCAAGACCTGCTCGTCCTCCGAAGTTGCCGCGATGATCACCGGCGTCTTGCAGCACTGCACCACTATGCAGATCGACAAACAGGCGGTTGACTCACACGGCCAGTCGGAGGTTGCCTTCGCCTTTACGCATCTCCTGGGCTTTCGGCTCCTGCCGCGTCTCAAGGATATCTACCGCCAGAAGCTGTATCTGGCCGACGCTGGAACGGCCGATCAGTATCCGCGGCTCAAGCCCGTCTTGGCCTTTCGTTCGATCAACTGGGACCTGATTCGGCAACACTACGACGAGATGATCAAATTCGCGACAGCGCTGCGGCTCAACCTGGCGGACCCCGAGTCGATCTTGCGGCGCTTGAGTAGGCAGAATATCACCCACCCAACGTACCAGGCGCTTGCAGAGCTTGGGAAGGCCCTCAAGACCATCTTCCTCTGCGAGTACCTTCATTCCGAAAGCCTGCGCCGCGAGATTCACGAAGCCCTGCAGGTGATTGAGAACTGGAATAGCGCCAACGGCTTTATCTTCTATGGCAAGGGCGGCGAGTTGGCCACGAATCGCTTTGAGGATCAGGAGATCGCCATGCTCGCGCTGCAACTGCTCCAGAACAGCCTGGTGCTCATGAACACGCTCATGCTCCAGAAAGTCTTGGAAGAGCCGAGTTGGCTGCAGCGGATGACGCCGGACGACTGGCGCGGGCTGAGCCCCTTGATCTATCATCATATCAATCCGTATGGCCTCTTCCAACTGGATATGACGACCCGGATTAACCTAGACACAGCAGCGTAGAAGGACACCAACGATGACCACGACACCACGAACACCAGCCAAGAAGAAAGCGCGTGAGCTGGCCAAGGAGCTGCGCCACGAGCATCCTGACTATGCCTACCTCAAAGAGGTCTTTCGCCAGCTGCGGGCCGAGCTCGAGATCTGCGTGCCTGGGCCCAGCCGCCGATTGCCTCGCGTGCCGACAGATGCCGAGATCCGCCGCTACTACGAGGTCGTGTGGCAAACCAGAAAGATGGCGGATCTGGTCTTGATTAAACTGCTGCGCTACACGGGCGTGCGTGTCAGCGAGCTGATTATGATCAAGCTGGCTGACGTCGACGTGGACCGCTGCCAAATCCGGATTACGGCGGGGAAAGGCAAGAAAGATCGGGTCGTGCCCTTTCCCTCGACCTTTAAAGAGGCCCTGGCACTCCACATGGCGGCCATGAAGAGCAAAGGAGCCAGCTACCTGTTTGAGTCGTCGTGGAAACGCCGCTATAGCGATCGCGGGGTGCGGAAGCTGTTGGCGCGCTACGCGGCGGCGGCCGGGCTGGATCAGACGATCTCGCCACACATGCTGCGGCATTATCTGCTGACCTGGCTGAAAAAGCAAGGCGTTGATGATGCCCTGATCCAACCGTATTCTGGGCATGCCAGTCGGCAATCGCTGGAAATCTATTCACGGCTGGCGATCGAAGAGGCCCAGGAGGAATACAACACGGTCATGCAGAAGTTTCCTGTATGAGTAGTGGCGAGGTGGGGAGCACCCTCGACGCTGAGGATGCTACTTTGCGTTTCACGGAAGCTTCCCTAACACTGGGCCTACCATGTATCGGATCTTGGCGGCGGCGGACGAAGTGCGCGAGCGGCGCGATCAGCTGCGATGCCCGACCTACACCAAGCCGGAGTTGCTCGCCACACGGCCCACAGAGCTGTGGAGCTGGGACATTACCAAGCTCAAAGGCCCAACCACATGGACCTACTACTATCTGTATGTCATTCTGGACGTGTTCAGCCGCTATGTGGTCGGCTGGATGATCAGCGAGCGCGAGTCGGCTGATCTGGCCGAGACATTCATCGCCGAAACGTGTGCCAAAGAAGGGATTTGCCGCGACCAGCTCACGCTGCACGCCGATCGGGGCAGTGCGATGACGTCCAAGAGTGTCGCGCAACTGCTGGCCGACTTGGGCGTAACCGGGTGCCCTCTGGGCGTCCCATTCGCGGCCGCAGGTCTCGAACGACAATCCGTATTCGGAGGCACAGGTGGGGACGCTGAAATATCGGCCCAACTTTCCGGCCCAATTCGGCAGCCTGGCAGATGCTCGCGCATGGGCGCGAGCATTCTTTCAGTGGTACAACCATGAGCATCATCACAGTGGAATCGGATTGCTCACGCCGGCAACCGTTCATTATGGCCAGGCGGCAGAGACGATTGCAGCACGGCAACAGGTATTGTTGACGGCATACCAGGTCCATCCTGAGCGCTTCGTGCGCGGGATGCCCAGACCGCCAGCCCTGCCGAGCGCGGTCTGGATCAACCCACCAACCGCTTCGGAGCTAGGAGCCGAGCAGCGTTCCGTGGTGCGCGAACAAGTGCAATTAAGCCTGGCCGATGCGAGCCAGCCGATCTGCCTTAAATTCAGACCCGAGTTGTCTCAAACTGCTTGACACATTCCGTAGCCCGTGCCAAAAGCCATCGAATTCCAAGATCGGGCGCCAGGGCGTTCTTGACCGGCGCTAGATACCCATCCGGTTGAGGGTATCGATCACCTGCGCTATTGCCGCTGCGAGCGTCGGATGCAGCACCTCGAAGCGATCCATGGCGGTACCGAGCTGTTCCCGAAACGACGGATGCGGCGCCACGGTCGGCGAGGTAGTCGTTTGGGTGAGCAGCTCGGTGGTCACGTGACGCACCTCCTCCAGCAATGGGTCGGTGGCTTCCGGCGGAGGAACGCGGTCAAGCTCGGTCTGCAAGTGCTCGAGCGGCGTGCGGAGTGGATGCTGGTTCATACATGTATCACCTTTCGTGGCGCTGGGGGTGCTCCGCTTGAGATAACGGCGATACTGCTAGCGTTTCTGGCTTTGGGTGACCAGGAATACCGTCAGCGTAACCAGCAGGCTTGTGACGAGCAGCCAGAAAAGTAGCAGAAAGAACATGCCGTTCATTCCACTCCCCATCATTCCACCCCCCATCATCCTGCCGATCCCGCCCATGCCACGGCCGCTCAAGGCCGCAACAAACAACATCACCAACACAGCTCCAGCCAAGATACCGAAGATCACCGTACTGTTCTTACGCATCAAACTCACCTTCGTTTCCCGATCCTTGGGCGCGCGTGATGAACCAGCGACGCTCACCGCGTTGCAGAACAGCGTGGCGGGAGTCGGTGCAGCGCGATCGGGAGGGCTTCGAATACCTCTGCGACTGCGCTCTGGCCAGCGCCCCAGACCTCAATCTCAGCGACAGCGTTATTCGGCGGCTGCGCAAGCAGCACAGCGGTTGTACGGCACTGCAAAACCACCGCCGTCGCAGCACTACGCTGCGTTCGGGGAGGACCATCAAGCGTGTAGCCATTGGCGATCAGTGCCGCTTTAACGACTGGCAGCAACCCGGCTTTACAGGTATAGCGCATGAACTGTGACACGGCGCGTTCTCCTTTCAATGTCAGCGGATGCGCGCCACACGCACGCCACATGGTGATCAGCGCCCGTCGTCACGCTGCATGTGGCTGTCCATTCCCACGCTGCGCTGATGGCGTCGGCGGCCTGCTGTGTGGTGGAGAGCAGGGCGGGTGGTCCTCCGCCACCGCTCTCCATGGGGCTATCAGTAGTCCATCCCACCCATCCCGCCGCCCGGCATTCCGCCGCCACCCGACGGGCTGGCCTCGGGAATGTCGGTCACCAGCACATCGGTCGTCAGCAGCAGCCCGGCGATCGACACCGCGTTCTGCACTGCCGAGCGCGTCACCTTCACCGGGTCGACCACCCCCTGCTCCAGCATGCTGCCGAACTCGCCGGTCAGCACATTGTAGCCATAGGTCGTGTCCCCGCGCTCCTTCTGCGCCCGCCGCACCGTGTCGATGATCACCGCGCCATCCTCGCCGGAGTTGCGGGCCAGGATGCGCATCGGCTCCTCCAGCGCCCGCTTGAGGATCTGCACCCCAAACCGCTCGTCGTCGTTGTTGGTCTGCACCTGGTCTAGCGCGCTCAGTGCGTTGAGCAGTGCCACGCCGCCGCCCGGCACGATGCCCTCCTCGACGGCCGAGCGGGCGGTCGAGAGCGCATCCTCGACCCGGTGCTTCTTCTCCTTCAGCTCCGGCTCGGTCGCGGCGCCGACT
>WNGA01006092.1_pt1 | contig 17281 bp, 17 predicted proteins | sample 5400061 | NCBI WGS metagenome assembly WNGA01 (sample SAMN13153366, study PRJNA577476) | soil metagenome | isolation source: 100 cm soil or saprolite under grassland replicate 2 | place: USA:California | collected 2016-06-15 | reverse complement strand
GCCCGTCGACGAGTTCGCTCTTGAAGCTCGCGACCCAGGCTTCGGCCATCGCGTTGTCGTAGGCGTCGCCGCGCGACCCGACCGAGGGCGCGGCGCCGAGCTCGTCGAGCCGATCGGTGTAGGCGATGCTCGTGTACTGCCCGAGTTCGACCGGTCGTCGCAACACTGCCAGTTGAGAGCGGCATGGTAGTTGTTCGGCCGGGGTGCTTGGTTGCGCGTCGGCGATCGCGGAGGCGGCGTAGCCGCCGGAGCGATTGCCGACGGCGGCTACGCCGCGTCTCCTCCGAATCGTCGTGTCGGCTGGAGTTGGTCGTCGTGCTGTCAGGCCGCGCTGGCCAGCAAGTGGTCGTTGAGGGCTTCGGCGGGTGTTCGCCAGCCGAGCGTCTTGCGTGGGCGGGTGTTGACTGCGAGCGCGACGCCGGCGAGCTCGTCGGCGCTGTGTCGGCTGAGGTCGGTGCCCTTGGGGAAGTACTGGCGGAGAAGGCCGTTGGTGTTTTCGTTGCTGCCGCGCTGCCAGGGGCTGTGCGGGTCGCAGAAGTAGACCTGGAGGCCGGTGTCGATCCGAAGCTGGGCGTGTTCGGCCATCTCGGCGCCTTGATCCCAGGTCAGCGACCTGCGCAGCTGCTCGGGCAGCGTCCGGATAGAGGCGGCGATCGCGTCGCGAACGGCTTCGGCGCCGTGCCCGGCCAGCGCCGGGCCGTTCTTGACACGTGGTCCGTCGCCGTGGCCGTCCATGCGCGGCAGGTGCAGCAGCATCGTGAAACGGGTCGTGCGCTCTACCAGGGTGCCGATCGCGGAGCTGTCGAGCCCGAGGATCAGGTCGCCTTCCCAATGGCCGGGCACGGCGCGGTCGTCGGCCTCGGCGGGCCGCTCGCTGATCATCACCTCGTCGCTGACGAACTTCTTGCCGCGCGCCTGTGTGCGGGCGCGCGGTACCCGCAGCGCGCGCCCGGTCCGGAGGCAGGCGACGAGCTCACGCCGGAGCGCGCCTCTGCCTTGCACGTACAGGGCTTGGTAGATCGCTTCGTGCGAGATCCGCATCGAGTCATCATCGGGGAAGTCGAGCGGGAGTCGATTCGCGATCTGCTCCGGGCTCCACGACTTCGCCCAGCGCCTGTCTTGACGGCGACCATTGCGGCGACCGATGAAACGCACTTCCGGCCCGGGCACCGGCTCGCCGTCAGGTCTGGCGATCGCACCGGCGAGACGGTCCTGCACGTACTCGCGCAGCGCGTCGTTCGTGGCGAGCTTCGAGACCTTCGGGCGGCTGGCGCGTCGCTCGGCATGCCACTGCGCTGTCGTCGCCCGATACACGACCGAATGACTGCGCGTGGAGACGTTGCGGCGCAGCTCCCTCGAGATCGTCGACGCGGACCGTTTCAACCGGCGGGCGATCTCGCGTACCCCCACCTGCTGGGCGTGAAGGATCGCGATCTCTTCCCGCTCAGCGAACGAGAGATAGCGCCCCGACAGCGAGGCCAACGAGATAGGCGGCATCCCGCCACCGTCGCGGAACCACCGGCTGCCAACTGCTTGCGACACGCCCGCCGCCGCGGCCGCCTCCTCGCTCGAGCGTCCAGCAGCGATCTCCCGCCAGAACCGCTGCCGATCCTCCCGCCGCGCCACCGACGGCCGGCCCGGCGACCACATCTGACCGCGCATCGCTCGAATCGCCTGCTGACGCTTGCCAGCACCCATCGCGCACCACCTCCATCACGAGGTGTTGCGACGACCGATTGAATCCGCCCTGCGAGCCTTGATCGGAGTGGTGCACGAGGCCCGCTCGAGGTCGGCGCCGCGCGACGGCCATCTCAAGCGCGTCGACGACGAGCTCGGCCTCGAGGTCGGTGCGCATCGACCAGCCAACGACGCGGCGGCTGTAGCAGTCGACGACCGCAGCCAGGTAGAGCCAGCCCTGCCAGCTGCGCACGTACTTGATGTCGGCGACCCAGAGCTGATTCGGTCCGCTCGGGTTGAAGTCGCGCGCGACCAAGTCGCTGGCGACGCGGACGCCCGGCACCCGGATCGTCGTGCGCCGGAAGCGCTTCGGCACCAGCCCGGAAAGCCCGAGCCTGCGCATCAGCCGCTCGACCCGCTTGCGGCCGACGCGGACGCCGCGGTGGCGAAGCGCGGCATGGACGCGACGGGCGCCGTAGGTCTGCCGGCTCTCGGCATGGATCTCGCGGATCCGCTCGCCCAGCCAAGCGTCGGCGAGGTCACGATCCGAGGGCGCCCGTCGCTCCCACGCGTGGTATCCGGAGCGGCTGACACCGAGCACGCGGCACAGCGTCTTCACGGAGTGCTCGGCCTTCCTCGTGGCGATGAACCGAAAGACGCTCACCGGCTCTCGCCCTCCTTCGCGAAGAAGGCCGCGGCTTTTTTCAAGATCTCCCGCTCCTCACGCAGCACACGCACCTCACGGCGCAGCCGGCGCAGCTCCCCGCGCTCCTCGCTCGTCAGACCGGGCTGCTCGCCCGCGTCGACCGTCGACTGCTTGACCCACAGCCGCAACGACTCCGACGAGACGCCGAGATCGTCCGCGATCTCTCTCAGCGAACGACCGCTGCGGCGATACAGCGCGACCGCCTCACGACGAAACTCCGGCGGGTACGGCTTCTGGAAATTCGATCCCCTTGGCATGGTGGCGCATCCTTCCCGCCAGGTCGGACACTGCCGACCAAGCGCTCAGGTGTCCACGAAAGCGGGGGCACTCCAAGGAAGAGGGCATTGAGAGGGACTCGGTCGTTGATGTCGAGGCGGGCTAGCTTGGTCGAGAACGGGGCGTTGAGGTGACCCCAGAAGGGAGCCGGGGCGTGCTTGCCCATTGGGAGGAACGTGTACATCTGCGGATCGACCTCGTCCGCGTCAGATCGTGTCGCGACAGAAACGACCGCCGGCGCTGTCCAGTCGGTCCAGGCCTCGTCGATTTGGCCCGAGTCCACGCTCTCGGCAAGTGCCTTCTTGAGTCGAGCTTCGTCGACGGCCCTGCTGGCGAGTAGCCATCGCCCCTGGTGGCCAAGGTCGACGAGCTCCAGTCGACCGCCTCCAAGCAATGGTTGGGGCCGAAGCTGCTCGGCCCGCCGAGTGAGGGCCGTCATTTCGGACGGACGGCCGCCCCCGGTCGTGACGATGTCAAGTCGATCGAGTCGCTCGAGGAACAGCATGAGCGGTGCTTTGCTCTGCCTCAGAAACCGGATCTGCTCCTCCGCCACCTGGAGTGCAACTTCCGATTCGAGGGGTAGGCGAACAACGGTGGCCAAGCCTTCGTTGGCCAACTGGCGAACCGCTTGCGGCTTATGCTCGAGCGGGATAGGTAGGAAATAAGGCGAGATGTCGTGCACAACGGCTTGCGCGGCTGTTTCGTCTCCCTCAGTGAGCTTGAGCACATCCTCCGGCTTCGCGAAACCGAAACAAAAGCCGCCGAGCGACCCCGACAAGCGCTGCGCCTCGTCACCCGAGTAGATCTCGGGCCATGCGCAGACTTGAAGGACGCTCGTGAAGCCAACGCCCTTGTGGCCAACGCTCTCGCCGGGTTTCTTGTCGCTTTGGGCAATTTCGCAGAGGGCGTTGAAGTTGCTCTCCGTAAAGGGGGTCCCGCCGTTGGCGACATAGATCGTCCCATGTTCCCCTTCATCTCGAGCGAGACGGATCACGATTCGGCCGTCGCGCTTCTCGGCCAGGTGTGCGTCATAGCCGTTCTGGATCAGTTCGATCAGGAATCGGTCTTCATACTCCCGTGCCGCGGCATCGGTGAGGGCCTTCAGGCTGCTGGCTGCATTCCAGCGATCCCGAGTTTCGAGGTAGGCGCCGATGTGGTCGCGGGACTTCTGCGCGATCAGGTCGTGCGGCGCAGCGCCTACAGCCTCAAGGTCGCTCGAGCCCATCAGACTTCCGATCGAAGTTGCGTTGAAGGGAGTACGGGACCGGAATCAGTGACTCAGCACAACTAGCGGCGCGTCTGTTGAACGGCCGCGAAGCCTTCCAAACACCCTTCCGATTGACACCGTGCATCTGTGATGACCTCTCCATGGGCAGTCGGCTGGCACCAGCGGTCTTCGAGCGTAGAGGGCGCTTTCGTTGCGTCTAGAGCGCGCCTTCGCGAAGACAGGCTAGCCCTGGCCGATCCCGGCCGCCTGCACGTGGACGAGCACCTCGTCGTCCCGGCCAGCGGGTTGTCGATGTCACTATGACCAGGTCGTCTTGAACATCGGCGACTCGCTGATCCAGAAGATCTCGCGTGAGTCGCCTGCTCGCCTCGTCTGCTCGCGGTCGACTGCCCCACCGTCGAGCACCTGAAGCTCGCGAACGCGCTCTGCCGCTTCGTTGAGCTTGCAACCTGACCTTAAGTCACCTCAACGCAGCTTGCGCCTGAGCGTCAGGAGCTCGGCGGTTAGCCAGACGGTATACGCCGCCAAGAAACCGAGTAACAGGACGACGGCAACGATCGAAAGCTCAACCGGGTCGTAGCTCTTGATGGCGTGCCATAGACCGTTGTGCGCCGCGTGGCGGAACCATCGAACGGTCAGCCGGATGGCTTCTGGCAAGAAAATTAGGAACAGCCCCAAGGCGGCGCACGCAAGTGGCGCAGCTCGCGTCCTAATGGCCTCGGCGACTTGTCGGAGCTGAGGACCCGCATCCTCGCGGTGCGTAGGGATCTCGACTCGAAGCGCCGCGCCGATGTCGCCGTACCACAAGCTGTAGAGCACGGCGAGAATGGCGAGCAGGAGGCTCGCAGCACCGAGTACGTCGCCGGTCGTAGGTCCAGTAACTGAGGTCACTCCGGGACGGGCAGGCCGAATCGTTCGCAGAGCCTCAAATACGAGGAACGGCGGAGGACGTAGTTCGAGACCGTTCCACGCTTCTTCTCGATCTGAGGAAGGGACCCGTCGATTGAACCGATCACGCGGTTCAGTGATTCGACGATGTTCTCCGAGTTCACGGTGACGGTCCAGTCATCACCCTCAGGCTCCGCCTCCTCGACGGTGCTTCTGAGACTCGAGTTGATCGCGCCTTGCAACTCGTACTGGTATTTCGACATCACGGAGCGGATTAGCGAGCGGCTTTGTGTCGCGGTCGTTTGGAAGAGGTCCGACACGCGTTGTTCGTCGGGTATCTGGTTCTCGAAGGGCTCCTTGATCAAGAGGAAGAGGCGATACTCCTGAATATCTGCGCCGCGCGTGAAGACCCGCTGGCCGATGAACATACGTGTGTACTCCTCGGTGGCTGCGGCGGCGTATGGCGAAAGCACCGCGTCGAGTTCGTCCGACTCGCAGCGCAAGATCCCCGCGAGCTGTGTCTTCTCTTCGTCGCTGAGGGAGAGCTCGATCGTAATGGCCATCTGTGACCTCCGGTCTCTTTATCTCGCTGCAGGATGTCGCGAGAGATGTCGGGAGTCAACGACGGCACGCGTGCGGGTCCGGAGGTCGGCTTCTCTCTCGCCTGGGTAGGCGCCAAGGGCAGGCGGCACTCACGCTCTCCGTAGCGCTGGTCGGTATGCCCGCACGCCTGTGGAGTCCAGGGCGGAGGCGATCTTGCGTTAGATCGACCAGGGTTGCTGGCGCGTTCCCGGCGAGAAACGCAGCGGCAGGTCAAGGTCGGGGAGCTCGGCGGCGACGAGCGCGCGGGTCTCCGTGACGAGCCGTCCGAGTTCGGCAGAGGCGAGTTCGGGTGCGAGTGTGAACAGCGACTCGAGCCGATCGGCGAGGCGGGGTGGGGCGAGCTGCATCTTCGCGGTGAGGGCTCGCATCCGTTTGAGCTCGAAGCGTGAGAAGTAGATGCGGTTGAGGGCCGCGAGCACGCCGAGCAAGTTCAGGCTCGTGTCGACAAGCATCTCGACGCGCCATAGCTCGGTGTCCCGCGCGACCATCGCTTCGCCGTGGTACCAGAGCGGAAAGAGGTTCCAATACGACTTGATGGTCGCGACCCGAAGTGCATCTGGATACGGGGTGATGCGGTTGCGCCAGCGCTGAACCAACTCCTCTCCGTGGAGCGGGAGACCCTCGGCGATCCCGGACGCAATCTTCTGCAGGGCCGATGCAACATCGTCAAGCTCATCGAGAAGCTGAGCGAGCCAGGAGTCGACTCGCGCCACCGTGGTGAATGAGATCTCCGTCCGGACGCGCTCAAGGGTGAACTCCTCGCCGGCGTGGTACTGATTCGAAGCCTCCCTTCTGATCGGGTTCACGCCGCCGACCGCCGTGCGAATGTCCTCGAGCGCGTCGTCCGGCGGCACTTCGTCGACATAGAAGAGGAGGTCAAGGTCGGAGTAGAAATCGGCATCTCCGCGGCCTGCTGATCCGGCGAGCAACGCAGCCTGTAGCGGTACGCGCTCAAGCGCAGCGTCGACGATCCGACGGGCTTGTCGGCGGAGTTGTTCGCTCGGCGCGAGCATTGTGGTCGAGACTAGACCGGCGTTGAACGCGAGTGCCTAGCCGAACCTCAGGTCGTTAGCTTGAGCCAATCGTCGCGACGCACAAAAGACGCACAAACGGTAGCTCTCGCTTCGAGAAGCGGAGTTGTGGAGCATTTACAGAAGTGCTTCTGTGCAGGGAAAGTAGGGGAGAGGGTGAGTTCGTCGGCGCCCAAGTACCAGCTCGACAAGCTGGAGTTCACTTGGTCCGGGGGGACCCTGGCATCCCTGAAATCTCAATCGACGAGCCAGGCGACACGGAAGGCGTCCTTCCAGTCGGCCTGGTGGACAGGGTCGGCACTGGGGACGCCGGTCGCGGTCAACAGCACCATGTACTTATTCAGCAGCTCCTCGAGCAGATCGATCGCGGCGTTGAGCTCGGCGAACGTCGGGGGCCTCGTCAGCTCGCGCTGATCGTTGTGGGCGACGTGGCGGTCGACGTAGTCCTTGATCGGCCGCGCCGTCTCCTGGAAGCGCTCGAGGTCGGCGCTGTAGCGCTCGGCGGCGATAACGTCCGCGCCCTCTTCTCCGTATCGGTCGAACTGCTCCGCGCCGCGTCGCTGCCAGTGCGCCTCGTCTCCCCAGAGAGCGAGGAAGCGCTCGCGCGTCATCACCGCGGGGTGGGCGGCCATGTGCGTCAGCAGTTTGGCGATCGAGATCGCGTCACGGCCGATGTCGGTCTGACGTCGCACTGCGGCTGCCTGCGTCGTTGCGTACCAGGCGCCCAATGCGTCGAAGAACGAGGACGCGGGGATCGTGTCGTTCGCCTGTGTGATATCAGCCAGGCCGCGGTAGAAGGAGCGGTAGGCGAACAAGGTCACCGTCTCGTCGTAGACGCGTTCGATCCACGTCTTCCACTTCTCGTAGAGACCGTCTTCGATCTGCTCTCGCCGTCCAGGTATGTCTGTAGCGTGACTGGCGCGCGGCGGCGGTGCGTCAAGAAGCAAAGGGCGCTCAAAACCTTCCGGCCCGGCGGTTATGCCCCGGCGCGCTCGAGATCGGCAGTCGGGATCAAGCGATCCTCGGCCGAGAGCGTCAGACGCACGAATGGGCGTGCGCGCTCAGGGACGTCGTTGGCGGCGACGATCACCTGCAGCTCGTCCCCGAGCGTGGTCGACAGCTCGATTAGCTGCTTCCAGGCGTCCTCGATTCGCGCGGCGTCGTACTCGGCGGTGCCGATGTTCTTGTTGATGCCGTCGATCATGATCAGCGCCGGCAGCGGCAAGTCGAGCTCGAGAGCGGCGCGGTGATGCGCGAGCATGTGCGCGATGTTGACCAACACCCGCACGCCGGCGCTCAGCTGCGGGAACTTGCGGCCGTTCAGGATCGGCTCGTAGTCGTTGCGGTCGATCGCCGCCCGCGGCGGGTCACCGAAGACGGGTATCTCGAGCCGCTCGACATAGTGCGCATACCAGCGCTCAAGCGTCTCGATACGCCACGCGGTCACGGCATCGAGCTGCTCGGCGCGCTCGAGCTGAGCGGTGATCTCGGTCTTGCGTTGGGTCAGCTCGGCGATGCGCGATCTCGCCTCGTCGAGCCGGGCGAACAGGCGCGCGTACTCCTCAAGACGCTCGAGCGCCGCCGACGCCTCGACCTCGGCGCGGGCCAGCGCTTCGATGCGGTCAGCCTCAGCGGAGATGAAGGTCGCCAGTCGCTCATCGAGCTCCTGGCCAACGCGCTCGCGCTCGCTCGCGAGCTGCGCGATCTCGGCGTCAAGCGCGTTGGCCCGCTCCTCGTGCGCGCCGACTAGCTCCTCGGTCTCGGTGATCTGGGCGCTGACGCGATCCTGTTCGCCGATCAAGTCGTCACGCGACGGCGCTGGCGGCGGCTCCTGCAGACAGAGATAGCAATGCTCAGCGTCACCGCGCGCGCTGTCGAGGGTTGAGCCGCAGCGGGGGCAGACGACGAAGTCGAAGTCGAAGAAGCGTTCGTCGGCGACGACGGCGCGGGTCAGCCGGGCCAGCTGTGTCCTCAGCTCGTTGCCGAGCTCGACGAGCTGACGCGCGCTTGCGCGCTCGCGTTCGACCGTCGTACCGGCGTCGCTGGCCGCTTGCTCGAGTTCAGTCATCCGGTCGCGCAGACTGATGACATCGGGAGAGACCTGTGCCGCCTGCGCAAGCGCTTGACGGTCGGCGACGATCGCCGCGTGACGGGCGCGCGCCTCCTCGAGCTGGCGGTTGATGTCGGCCCGGTTTTCAAGTGCCGTCCCCGCCAGGAACTGCTCAAAGGCCCCGCTTCCTTGCTCGAGGCCGTTGAGCTCCCGCTCGTTCTGGCGCAACTCGTCTTGCAGGCGGGCGACCTCGGCGTCGTAGCCGCCGTAAAGGATGCGGAAGACGTATCGACGCTTGACGTCGCGGAACGGGTTCGACGAGCCGAGCACGTTGACGTCGATCTCGTCTTGTCGCAGACGGCAGTAGCGGATGTAGTCGTTGATGCTGACCGGGATGAATGCGGACTCCTCGGGTCGCGTCGGCGCTTGCGGCACGCGCAGCGTCGGCAACCCCAATGCGTCAAGTAGCCACATGCCGTAGCTCTTCGGCGAGGTCGGGTCGGGACGCATGGCCGGAAAGCGTGCGGCGACGCCGTCCCCGGCGACCTGCACCGGCGCGGTGTCGGTCGTCACCAGTCGCCGGACGACGGCGAAGTCGCGCTCGCCGATGTGGATCTCGGCGGCGAGGTCGCTGACGGTGCGATCGACCTCCGGCGTCACACCGTTGTAGGCGCCGCCTACGACGATCGCCAGCAGATGCATCAGCGACGTCTTGCCGGTGGAGATCGGGCCTTCGATCACGTTCAGGCCGGGCTCGAACGTGACTTGGCGCGACGTGCCGACCAGCGCCAGCGTGTTGATCCGCAGCCTCAGAGCTGCTCGCCCCAGTGCGCCTGCGTTACCTCGGGGAAGTGCTCGTAGATCCAGTTCTTGACCGACGAGCCGCGCTGGCTCGGGAACGCGCGCTTGAGCAGTTTGGCCCGCGCCCCGACCGCCGCCCAGGCCTCCGACCCGGCGAGTTCGGCGGCGATCTCGCGTCCGCGCTCCGTCGTTCGGAAGCCGAGGTAGTTGCGCTCGGGGATAGTCGTGATCAGCCCTCGTCCGAGCAGCGCGCCGAGCAGCGCGTAGTAGGCCGGATCCCAGGGGCCGTAGCGGTAGCGCACCATGCGCTGGGCGATGTTGTTCTCCGCCGCCTCGTCGCGCTCGACCGCGGTCGTGATCTTGCGCAAGGCCATCGCTCGCTCAAAGAACTTCGGATAACGCAGCAGGAAGTCGAGCTTGGCTAGCTTCGTGCGTCCCTGCAGCGTCCCCGAGCCGGTCGAGAAGGCGTCGATCAGCAAGAGGAGGCGGGCCTCCCCTTCGAGCGAGCCGGCGAATGCCGCGCGAGTCATCGCCGCCGATCGTTTTTCAGGCACGGAGGCCCCACCGGAATTTGCACTCGTCGCTCAGCTGACAGACCTCGCCGAGCAACAAGAGCTGGTCACGACGCAGCAGACGCTGCGGGTCGTAAAGGGGTGGATTGCCGCCGAGGCGCCGCCCGAGCTCGTCCCACACCGCGGGCGCGGGCGTCGGCGCGTCCATGACGTCGGCGACGCTCTCGGCCTCGTTCAGCAGACGCAGATGGAGGTCGGCGAGCAGCGCGTCGACGTCGAACAGGCTGCGGCCACGCTCCTCGGCGACGCGGATAGCGGCGAGCGCGCGGAACTGCTTGGCCCGGTCGACAAGGCTGGTCGAGGCGCCCGCGGCGAGGAGCTTCTTCTCGAGTGCCGTCGCTTCGAGCCGGTCGGGGTCGGTGACGGCGACGAGCAGGCGGTAATCGCCGCCTTCGAGCTTGGAGAGCGCCGGTCGCAATGCGTCGCGGTCGAGACGCTTGGCCTGGGCGCGGCGGGCGGTGGCCTCCTCCGCGCTCGTCGGCTCGACAATGGCCATCGGCCAGGCGTCGGCGAGGAGTTCTGCGCCCATCGCTCGCTTGACGATCTCGATCGTCTCGTCGTAGATGTCCTTGAGCTCGTTGGCCGACAGTTGCCCGGCGACGGTGCGCAAAAGCTCACGGTTCTGCGCCTCGATCAAGCCGCGCGGCGCCTGGTTCGGCCATACCGTCACGCGCGCAAGCAACGCCTCGGCCCCAGGATGGTCGATTCCGAGCCGGTCGGCGCACTGGCCGCACATGCCGTCGTTGGCTCCGTCGCCGCCGACGAGCAGGCGCCGGATGTCGTCGCCGGAGTCGACGGCGCCCTCGAGGCGGATGTCGTACTCGATCAGCCGTTGTTCGCTGAGCCCGGCCAGCGCGCGATGCGTCCGCAACAGGCTGCGGAGGGCGCCACCGGCGTCGAGCAGGTGACGGTATTTCCAGGGACCGCGCGAGGCGTCGCGGGTCTTGATCTGGACGAAGCGCAACTTGGCCGTGTACTCGACGAGGAGATCCTCCCAGTGCTCGCAGTAGATGGCGGTGACCGCCTCATCGACGTCGTTGGCGAAGTAGCACCGCAGGCAGAAGGGGAACGCGACGTGAGCCTGGTAGCCGTAGCGCTGGAAGGCATCGCTACCCGAGTCGTCGGGTGGCGGCGTCGTGGTAACAGAAGTCATCGCTCGGCGGATAGTACGCCGGGTTGTGGCTAGCCAAGGTCGACGTCGCGGCCGGAACGGTCCTCTCGCCTGGTCTGCTCACCGCATCCTCAGACGCGATGAAGGGAGTGCGATCGGTCAGAGTGAAAGTGCCAGGCTGGTCCGAAGTTTGAGCGCACGCCTGCACGGCGCGGCGGGGGAACGCGCGCCGTGCCAGAAGGTTCATTCCGGTTCCAGCCGCCGAATCTCCACAAAACGATAGGCGAGGCGGACGCCTCGAGATCGTGGAGGACGTCCGCGCCCGCCGCCAGCTAATCCGCCGCCCACGGCAGTACGCTCGACGGGTGCTCAGCGACGCAACCCGCCGGCAGCTTCAACGGCTGCGGTTCCTGCTCGAGGAGGCGCTGTCGCAGACGCAGGACGCCACGGAGGTTGGCCGGCACTCGGCTCTCGTGCTGCTCGACGGGGCCTGCGAGTACGCGATGGGCATCTCGCTCGGCTATCTCGGGAAGCCGATCCCGCGGGAGTTTCGAAAGAAGTTCGACGAGCTTCGGACTGCGCTTCCGGCCTGGACTGCCGACACGTGGGCGTCGGTAGCTCAGCTCCACGAAGCGCGTAACCAGGCACAGCACCAGGGCACGGTTGCTGACGCGAGCTACCTGCCGAGCTGGGCAGCGCAGGCGCAGCGGTTCACGGAGTCGCTTGTCAAAGACGTGTTCCACATTGACCTCCGCGATGTCCTTGTGGCGGAATCTGTTCACACCGAGGAAGTTCGGCGTCCTCTCGTCGAGGCCGAGGGAGCGCTCGAGCAGGAGGATGCAGCCCCGGCCTTCGCGGCTGCGGTCGCGGGCTTCGACGTCGCGCGTGGCGCGTGGCGTGGACAGCGCGTCGATGCGATCGGAGATCTGAGACTTCAAGCGACAGGTCTCGGCCATTTCTCCAGCGCCGAGACCGACCCGACGAACCTCTCGCTGATCCGGTTCGAGGATCTGCTCGAAGTCCAGCCGTTCGCACCTGACATTGCGGAGTACCACTGGCTGGTCGCCCGCCGGGGCGAAGTCGAGCAGGGACTCGTGCCGTCACTCGAGGTGGCGGGGCGCGCGTTCCTGTTCGTCGTCGCCTGGGTCTTGCGCTGGGAAGCGTTCGCAGCTCGTTATGAGGCGCGCCGCTCGCCACCGCCTCCGCCGCAATACGAGCCGCCGGTGACGGGCGCCGATCACCCGGTGCTCTACGACGCCGACGTCGAACAGCTCCACCACATCGGTGGTTGGCGCGACGATCCGACGCTGGAGAACATCCGCTACTCAGTCCGCTTGACGCTTGCCGACATTCCGTCGGAGGAGCGCGAGTTGTGGGCGATGCAGGTTGGTGATGTCCTCAACGAGATACTCGCCGAGCGCGGCCCGGACGCAGCGAGCGCGGCAAACGTCAGCGCCGGCGGGATCGTGAGACTGCACGGCGTGACGGCGAAGCCGAGCGGTGACGAGATCGTCGCGTGGCTAGATGAAGCCCTTGCCGAGGGCGATCGGCGCTACCGGGCGAAGCTCGCCGAGCAGAAGGAGCTGGCGGGGAGGCTGCCTGTGCTTCGCACGCGGCTTGCGGACGCGCTCGGCAGGACCGCCGCCGCTGAAGTCGCGGGCGAGGTCACATCCGAGGAACGCGAAGATGGCAGCACATGGCTCGGCGTTCGGCTGCAGATCGGCGATGCGGACGATCCAATGTTGCTGCAGGTGCTTCAGGAGGCGGTCGTCGCCGTGTTGGCTGGTCGCTCGGATGTGCAGTACTTCCAGAGCACGGTTTGGTTCCAGCTCGACCACGACACGACCGGCGCTGCGGAGATAGTCGCGGCCGCCGCGGCCGAGTATCGGGAGCGCGCCGCTGTTCGAGCCGCCGGCCAAGACGCCGTCGAAGAACGCCGTCGGGCGTTGGAGAACGAACTCCACGCGGCCGCCGCGCGCAAGACGCACACACAGAGCTAGCGATGCCGCCGAGTCATGAAAAGGCTGGGCCTCCGGCCTCGACATCCGCGGTTACGGTTCGCGCTCGTGCCTAGAGAACGTGACGCGCCACCGCCGCATGTGCGGCTCGACCTCGGTCAGATCTGCGACACCGTTGACCAGGTGCTCGAACTAGTTCGCCGAGAATGGCGCCCGCAGGAGAACCGCCCGAACGTGAACGATTGGAATGACGAGTTCCTCGTCGCCGCCTTCGCCCGCGCGTTCCGCTGCCTCCGTTCGGTGCGCGAAATCGCCTGCCGTGGCGAGGCCGATGACGCTGCGGTTCTAACGCGCGCCCTGATTGCGCTGACGCTCCGCTACCTGTGGATAGGACGCGCTCCCGGCGAGCAACGGCGTGAACGACTTGAACGGCTTCGTCGGCGTGCCGCGGACGATCGTGCCACGCTCGGGGAGGAACTCGAACTTGTCGCGTACCTGCCGGCGGGCACATCGGCCGAGATGCGCGCGGTTGCGGACGAGCTCAAAGACGCGGGGGTTAAGGGAATTCCCGACGACCGGTCAATCGCGAAGCAGCTCGACAGAGAGCTCAACCCCGAGGCGCCGCACTGGTTCGAGACGTTGTACGCGCGCGTCTACAGGTGGACCTCGGAGCCGGCGCACTACGGGCTCGCGGCGCTGCTGCAGGGATTCGAGGTCGCGCCCATGCCCGGGCCGGGCATCCTGGCGATCGACCGCCGAGACGACGAGCGCGCTGCCGAGATGCTCGGCCTCGCACTGATCTCCTTCGCCACGCTCGCGGACTTCTCCGAGCCCGTCGTCCGGCACGGGCTGACGCAGCAGATCGGCGACCTCGTGCAACAACACCATCAGCGGTTGCTCGAGGCGCAGGAAGAATGACCCTCGTCCGCGAGGAGCCTTAATGGGAGAGAACGTGTCGCCGTCGAAGCCCGGTGACCGAAAGGTTGGCGGGTTTCGGCGTTTCTCGCCCCGTGCTAAGGGTCGATGCCGAGCTTGCGTAGTTCGACGATCGCGGCTCGACGCCAGCGGATCGTGTCGGGAGAGAACGGCAGCGTGAAGGGCATGCCGTTCTGCTTCCGGAGCGGCTTCCCGTCGCGGAGGACGTGGTAGTGGCCGGGCGTCGACTCGACCGTGAGGCCGACTGCCTCGAGCCGGCGGATGAACTCGCGAACGTCCTTTCTCATGTGGCCGCGTCCGTCTGTCGAGCGCCGTTCACCATGGGAATGAGACGGAAGACCGGGTGTCTCGGAAGCTCTGCCGCCACGTCCTTGTCGGCTGAGTCGGGGGAGGCGTCGAAGTAGGCACGGGTGACCCGGATCTGGCTCATGTACTTACGAAGCACCGGGACGGCGCCCGGACGGTCGGCTTCTTCGGCATGGAAGCGTTTGGATTGTCGGCCGCGACTGAGCGTGACCTCGCCCGCGGCGCGGACGTTTCGGACCCAGTTGGTGGGTCCATAGCCTGCGACCAGCCAGCGCTGGTCATCGCGCTCGATGATGTCGACCGGAGTCGAGTAGAGCCGCCCGGTCTTGCGCCCGGGCACCGTGAGGATGTGCCGATACGACGCTCCCAACCCGAGCCGGGTCAGGGCCCGGAAGAGCGAGTTGATCAACCGCGTTCTAGGACTCAGCCGGTAGGTCTTAGCCATCCCGGCAGGGTCGCCGATGCGTCCCGCCCCCGCAAGCTCGCGCCCGGGGTGCAGCCTGCGCGATGACAACTCCGCGTGGAGCGAGTGCGAAGGTGTCCGTGCACCTCTGCGTGCTGACCGCGCGGTGTCCGACGGCCTCAGCTACGTCAGCGGTGTCGTTATAGGTACACGCGCCCGAGGGAAGCGACGATCGCGCAACGCTGGAAGACGGACCGGTGTGGGCCGGTGTGGGGAAAGCGCCACATGTCGTCACACCAAAGCCCGGGCGGCCAGGAACTCGCGGATTGCCGAGAAGAGGCGCAGCTGCTCGGCGTCATTCAGCTTGCCGAACCGTCGCAGTAACCTCGCGGCCTGGTGCGGGAGATGGCTGGGCGTCGGCCTCATGTTAGGGCGGTTCCGTTCATCCAGGGGCTCATTTTCTCGCGACCGTCGGCCCTACCTGACGTTGAACGCCAACAACCACTCGGAGGGCTAGCGTGCTCGTCGTGGTCGAGAGACACACTTACTTGGGCTACTGGTGGCTTCCCGCGGACGAGGGCAACAAGCTCGCCGGGACGCTGACGGTTACGAAGGGCGACGTGAAGCTAGAGCTTCTCGGGAACTTCGGCTACCACCCACTTTCGGAGACCGAAACGGAGAAGGTCTTCTCCCTTGCGCTCGAAGAGCGACCGCGGATCGTGGGCATCAGCACCGACGGCAAAGCGATCACGGTCGAAGGCCACCAGGTCGCGAGCAACACCGAGAACTTTCCCGGCATTCCGACCTCCACCTACTCCCGGGACGTGGCACTGATCGGAGCGCACTTCGCCGAGGACGAAGAGATCGGCTTCGACGAGATCGCTATCAGGGCGAGCGACCTCAACACCTGGACAGGGATCTCAGGCTTCACCACCCACGTCGGAATAGAGAAGCACGAGGAGAAGGACTTTCTCATCTTCTCCAAGGTCGACATCGGCTTTGAGGCGCCTGACGACATTGAGATGCCGCTCGCTCGTGGCGAGCGTGCCTTCATCCGCTTCAACGCGCCGAGCGAAGGCATCGGGCCGGGCACCGATCACGTCAGCGTGAAGCAGGAAGCCGCGTTGCATCTCCGCTTCGCCAAGCGCGCCAGTCTCAATCAGGTCTTTGGTCGCGTCGGCCAGATCCGCAATTTCCTCAGCCTCGCCGTCGGCCGTCCGGTCGCGATCCTTTCGGTCACCGGCTATCAGGACGACTTCGTCCGCGAGAAGTCGGAGACACCGATGCCGATCGACCTGCTGTGGCGGATCCCGCACAACCCGGATCCCCCGACTCGCATCCGGCAGCCCTGGGAGATGCTCTTCACCTTGCCTGGCGCGACGCCAGACATCTCGCGGGTGATGCGCAACTGGTTCGCCAAGCAGGCGCGGCTAAAGCCGGTGTTCAACCTCTTCTTCGGCTCTCGCTACCACCCTGATCTATATCTCGACGTGCGCTTCCTCCTGCACGCGCAGGCGCTCGAGACCTACGACTACCGGCGGCGGCGCAAGCCGGGCAACAAGACACTGGTGCAGCGGATCAGCGACGTGCTCGACGAGTGCAAGACGGTGTCAAGACGAATCGTCGGTGCCACCCCCGCCGAGCGCGAAGCGTTCATCCAAGCGGTAAAGATCGCGCGCAACTACTACACGCACTACAACCCGAAGTTAGAGAACAAGGTCGCTCGCGGCGCGGCACTTCTCCTCTTGCTTGTGCAGCTACGGGCGATCATCGAGATGTCGCTGCTCCGCGAGCTGGGCTTTACGTCCCGCGCCATCAACGAGATCCTTGACCGGGTTCGCCGTTTCGAGGAGATCGAGCATTTCAAAGCGCTCGTCGCCGAGGAAGCGGGAAGCCGCACCACCTAGATCGTCACAAGACCGGATCGTAAGGAACGATCGTGACTGATCCGGACGCCGCACGCGAGAAAGTTAAGCGGATCCTCGACGAGGGGTAGGCGTTGCCGTGTTTCGGTGAGCTCGAGAAGCGGATCGTGCCCAACGGGTTCCAGGTCCCCGAGGCGATCAAGGGCATTTGCACCCGACGCCGAGTGGGTGCCCGTCTACGGCCTGAGCGACCTGCCTCGCGATGGCTACGCGGTGAGGGTGGTCGACTACGTCACCGCCGGGTTCGGCCGGGGGCCGCGTGAAATCAAGTGGTACCGACGCAAGGGGCGCCAGCTCTCGTTCGCGCCGACGCAGAAGCAGGTCGAACGCTTCCGCGAGGTGAGCGAACGCCTGCTCGCAGCGATGGGCGAGGCACTCGACGATGCGACGGAATACGGCAACGCGCGCCGCGGGTACGCAGCGTGCGCGCTGACCGACGTACTGCATGCCCAGTTCGAGCTTGCACGAGCACGCTTCAAGGCCGGCGAGCTTGACTACGCCAACGAGGTGGAGGACGTTCTCCGCAAGATGCCGGAGCAGCGGAGACAGATCTCCGAGCTAGAGGACGGTTAGCACGCGACGCGCTCGAAGCTGACGAACTGACGACAGAGGCTCAGACTGATCTCGCGTGCGCCAGTGAGTTCGGGAATGACGCCTGAGCGCGTGTCGGGCGTCAGCCGATCTGCTCGGCCAGCCCGATGAGAATGCCCTCGGGGCCTCGGACGTAGCAGAGCCGATACACGTCTTCGTACTGGACCACTTCGTCGACGAGCTGCGCGCCGTGTCTGCGGAGCCGGGCGAGCGTATCGT
>WNGA01010324.1_pt1 | contig 17283 bp, 16 predicted proteins | sample 5400061 | NCBI WGS metagenome assembly WNGA01 (sample SAMN13153366, study PRJNA577476) | soil metagenome | isolation source: 100 cm soil or saprolite under grassland replicate 2 | place: USA:California | collected 2016-06-15 | reverse complement strand
GAGCTGATCGCCGACGGCGTGGTCAACACGGCGCTCGCCGGCGGCGCCGACGCGCTCACCCGGATCTGCTTCATGGGCTTCAACGCGCTGAAGCTCCTCGATCCCGAGCCGTGCCGGCCCTTCGACCGCGACCGCCGCGGGATGTCGCTCGGCGAGGGCGCCGGGTTCGTCGTGCTGGAGGACCGGGAGACCGCCCGGGCCCGTCGCGCGACGGTCTACGCGGAGCTCGCGGGCCACGGAATGACGACGGACGCCTTCCACGTGACCGCGCCGCATCCCGCGGGCGACGGCATGATCCGCGCGATGCGCGCGGCGCTGGCCGCGGCGAGGGCGGAGCCCGACGACGTCGCCTACGTCAACGCCCACGGTACGGGCACGGCGCAGAACGATCGTATCGAGGCGCAGGCGCTCCGCGCGGTCTTCGGCGAGGGCCGGGTGCTCGTCAGCTCCACGAAGTCGATGATCGGTCACACGATGGCGGCGGCGGGGAGCCTCGAGGCGCTGGCCACGGTGCTGGCGCTGACCCACGAGGTCGTGCCGCCGACGGCGCATCTGCACACGCCCGATCCCGACGTGCCATTCGACTGCGTCCCTGGCGTCGCCCGCGAGACCGCGCTCTCGACGGCGCTGTCGAACTCGTTCGGCTTCGGCGGACAGAACGTCACCCTGCTCTTCCGGCGAGCATGCTGAGATCGGTCGTCGTCACCGGGATCGGTGTGGTGACCGGCGGCGTCGTGGGTGGCGGCGAGTCGCTGCGGCGCTTCCTCGCCACCGCCGGCCCGGCGCCCGGTGGCCGGGTCGTCGACGGGGTGACGCTGGGGGCGCTGATCGATGGCGCCGACGCGCGGCGGACCTCGCGGGTCAGTCAACTGACTCTCGCCGCGACCCGGCTTGCCCTGGCCGATGCGCGGCTCGACCTCGCGGATGCGGCCGGGTTCGTCCTCGGCACCGAGCACGGCGATCTGCATTCGACCATCGAGTTCGCCGACGGCTACCTGCGCGGCGGTTCCGCCGGATTGTCGCCGCTCCTGTTCCCCAATACCGTGATGAACACGATGGCCTCGGCCACGACCATCGCCGTCGGTGCGCGGGGGCCCTCGCTGACGCTCAACGTCCGCACGGTGGGCGGCGAGCTCGCCGTCGCCCGCGCGGCGCGCACGGTCGCCTCGGGACGGCTCGACGTGGCGCTGGCGGGTGGCGTCGACGCCCTCGATCCGCTCGTGGACGAGACGCTGGCCACGCTCGGCGGGGACTCCGAGACGCGTGGCGAGGGGGCCACGGTGCTGGTCCTCGAAGCGCGCGATCATGCCCGGGCTCGCGGCGCGACGCCGTGCGGCGAGATTCTCGGTGCCGCGTGGCGCGGGCTCGCCGCTCGGCCGAACGGGGTCGGGCGCCGCGTCGAGTCCGCGGCGATCGGCGCGGCCCTCGCGGAGGCGGGGCTTTCCGCCGGCGACATCGCGTGGGTCTATGCCTCGGCGAGCGGTGATGAGCCGCGTGATGCGTGGGAGCGGAGCCTCCTGGCGCGTGAGCTCGGCCCGCGCGCGATGGTCGCCTCCCTCGCGCCGCTGCTCGGTCAGCACGCGGGCCTGGGTGCTCTCCGTGTGGCGGCGGCGGCGTGGACGGCCTCGTCGGGATTGCTCGCCCGGCCGCCGTGGCGGCCAGGCGGCGATGATGCGGGGACGACGCTCGTGAGGGTGCCGCCGCGGCCCGGGCTCGTCCACGGTCTCGCTCGCGGGGGCACGCACGTGGCGCTCGTCATCGGCGGCCCCCCCGACGGAATGCCATGACGCCTCCGTTAATCATTATCATTCCCGTCTATAACGAGGCCGCGACCGTCGCGGACGTGGTCGAGCGGGCGCTGGCGCACGCGCCCGTCATCGTCGTGGACGACGGCTCGACCGACGACAGCGCGGCTCGCGCCGAGATGGGGGGTGCCGAGGTGATCCGTCATCCCCGACGGTTGGGCAAGGGCCAGGCGATTCGCAGCGGGATGGCGGCGGCGGCCATCCGTGGCGCCGGCGTCGTGGTCACGCTCGACGGTGACGGTCAGCACGACCCGGCGGACATTCCTCTCCTGCGCGCGGCCGCGGTGGCGCGGCCCGGCGCTCTGGTGGTCGGCGGACGCCTCGGTCAGAGCAGCGGACTCGTCCGGGGCCGCCTGAACGCCGTGCGCGTCGCCGGGTTTCTTGATCGGGGCGTACCTGGCGGAGGTGGGAATGGGCCGGTGGCTCGGCGAGCTGAGAGACGGGCTCGCCGCGGTCGTCGCGCCGGTGCGTCGCCGGCGACGTGTGGCGTCGGTCGGTGCGTGGTGGCGGCACCCACGCCGGCGCCGCGCCGCCGCCGTGGCCTGGGGAATGACGCTGTCGCCGATGCTCCTCGGCCTCGCCGTGTGTCAATCGCTCCTTGGCCTCGCCGGAGGCCGGCTTGCCGCGCGCCGCGTGCCCGATCTCGTCACGCCCGTCGTCACCCGGTGGTTCTCGCAGGCTCGTCTGTCCTCCCTCGGCCCCGACGACGCCTCGGCGGCGGTCGCCGTCGAGCCGGGGGCACGGTCCCGCTCATCCGCGCCGTTCGCGGCGCCGCCCGCGCTGTCCTCATGACGCTTCCGGCGTACGACGTCGCCGTCATCGGTGGCGGTCCCGGCGGCGCCGCGACCGCCGCCTTTCTCGCGCGTGCGGGGTTCAACGTCGGCCTCTTCGAGCGCGAGCGCTTTCCTCGGATGCGGGTCGGTGAGTCGATGCTGCCGGCGATGCTGCCGCTGCTCGACCGTCTCGGCGTGGGCGAGGCCGTGGCCGCCCAGGGCTTCCTCCCGAAGTACGGCGCGATGTTCCACGATCAGGAATCACAGCTCGAGAACACCTTCTACTTCGCCCCGGGCAAGCCGTGGCCGCCGTTCGCCTACCAGATGCCACGGGCGGAGTTCGACACGCTGCTGCTGGAGCACGCGCGCAAGCAGGGCGTCCACGTCCACCAGCCGGCCACCGTGGAGTCCGTGGCCTTCGATGACGCCGGGGTGACCATCAATGCGCGCACCGGCGACGACACCATGACGACGAGTGCCAGGTTCCTCGTCGACGCGAGCGGGCGTGATAGCTTTCTCGCGACGCGCACGGGGACGCGGACGCGGATTCCCAACCTCGGCAAGGTCGCCCTCTTCGCGCACTTCCGCGGGGCCGCCCGCGCCACGGGGCGTGACGAGGGCTGCCGCCGGGTTTCGGAGGGGCTCGCCGGCGCCGAGCGCATCACACCCGTGTACCCCGTGGCGAACTTCTCGTACATGAACCGGCCCTGCGTCGGGGACCGATTCCTCTGCGTGGGAGACACGATCGCGTTCGTGGACCCGATCTTCTCCGGCGGAGTGTTCATCGCGATGCAGTCGGGCGAGCTGGCCGCGGCCGCCATCGAGCGTGCCTTCCGCGACGGACGGTTCAAGGCGGCCCGCTTCGCATCCTACGAGCGCGCCGTCCGCCGCGGCTTGGCCCCGTTCTTCCGGATGATCCACAAGTACTACGAGCCGGCGTTCCTCGAGCTCTTCCTCAGCCCCGGCGCTCGCAACACCGTGGTCGACGCGGTGCTGAGCGTGCTGGCGGGCGGGTTCTTCCAGCGTCTGCCGTGGCGCACGCGGCTGTCCCTGTCGCTCCTCTTCCTCGGGGCGCGGATCAACACGTGGGTGCGCCGACGGCACGGTCGGCCCGTCGCCTCGCGCCTGGAATGGTGACGCTCCTCCCCAGGCTGCGCGGCTATCTCTTCACGGTGATCGGGATCGCGGTCGGCGTGGCCGGCCTGGTCGCGCTGGGCGCGATGAGCGAGCGCATCGTCCGCTTCATCGAGGGGGGTGACCGGTTCGTCCTGGGTCAGATCTCCGTCGCGGGACGAGGGATGGGGATGGGAACGGGCTTCACCGCGGGGGGACTCCTGCCCGCCGCCACCTTGCGCGCGGTCGCGGGCGTGCCCGGGGTCGACGGCGTCCAGGCCCAGGTGATGCTGCCGCTCAATCCCACGACGTCCCAGTTCATGACACTGACCCAGGAGCTCGTGCTGGGCATGGATCTGTCGGTCCCGTCGCCGAACCGCCACTACCGGACGCTGCCGATCCGGAGCGGCCGATTCCTGCGCGAGGGCGATCGTCGCGTCACCGTGGTGGGCGCGTCCTTCGCCGCCTCGCACGGAGTCGACGCGGGCAGCCGCCTCGCCCTCGAGGGACAGGACTACGAGGTGGTGGGCGTCCTCGAACGGATGCTCACGGCGCCCGACCGCTTCGTCATCGTCCCCATCGCCGATGCCCGGGAGCAGTGGGTCGCCAAGGATCCGATGTTGCGGACGCTTCTTGCCTCGGGAGGCGTGGCCCTCACGGCCTCCGACCTCAACACCGGGGCGGCCGTCGGGTGGCGGAACGGGGAGGACCCGGACGCCGTCGCGCTGCGCATCCGCGAGCGGGTGCCCGCCGTCAACGTCCAGATCCCGAGCGAGCTGTCGCGCCTGCTCCGCTCGTCGACGGCGTTCTTCGCCGCGCTCACCATCGGCATCAGCGCGCTCGGGCTCGCGATCGGGGGGCTCTCGCTCGCCAACACCGTGGCCGCCGCCGTCTTCGAGCGCATCCGCGACTTCGGCGTCAAGCGCGCGCTGGGCGCCACCGATCTCCAGCTCGGCCGCGAGGTGCTCGGGGAAGCGCTGGGGGTCACGCTCTCGGGGGGGATCGCCGGCATCGTCATCGCTCTCGGCCTGGGGCTCGGGATCGACGCGTGGGCGAGCCGCTCCGGCCAGCAGCTCTTCTTCTTCTCCGCGCGGCTCTTGGTCGGAGCCCTGGGGTTCTCGCTCCTGCTCGGCGCCGCTTCCGCGATGTACGCCACGCTGCGCGTGGTCCGCCTGTCCCCCGCCGAAGCGATCCGGCGCGGAGGGTAGGGCCATCGCATGCTGCGCGCGGAAGGGATCGTGAAGACGTACCGCGGGCCATCGGCGCCGATTCCGGTCATCGTCGGGGTGGACTTCAGCATCGAGGCCGGCCAGTTCGCGGTCATCGCCGGGCCCTCGGGGTCGGGCAAGAGCACGCTGCTCAACGTCCTCGGGCTCCTGGAGGACGCCGACGGCGGCACGGTCTGGTTCGGCGACGTCGCGGTCAATCGGCTTTCACGCTCGGACAGGAGCCGCCACCGTGGACGCTTCGTGGGGTTCGTCTTCCAGGCGTTCCTGCTGCTGCCGTCGCTCACGGCGCTCGACAACGTCCTGCTCGCCGGCCGTTACGTGGGCGCCGTCAGGGCCGAGGGCCGCCGGCGCGCCTCGACGCTCCTCGAGCAGTTCGGGGTGGGCGAGCGGGGCGCCCATTATCCGCGAGAGCTGTCCGGCGGCGAGCAACAGCGGGTGGCCTTCTGCCGGGCGATCTTCAACGATCCACCGCTGATCCTTGCCGACGAGCCGACCGGCAACCTCGATGACGACAACGGCGCGCTCATCCTGAAGGCGCTGCGCGCGCGCGCGCAGGCGGGCGGAGCGGTGGTCGTCGTCACGCACCGCACGGACGTGATGGCAGGCGCCGACGCGGTCTACGCGCTGGACAACGGGCGGCTGCGGCGATGGTGATTCGAGACGATCGAGAGGCCCTCTGACATGTTGAAGACGTTCCTGCTGGTCGTGGTGGCCGTCGTGCTCGGCGGCGCCGGACACGTGATGCTCGCCAAGGGGATCCGTCCCGTCGGCGATCTCACGGAGGCGCCCACGGGACGCCTCGCCGGCATGGTGACGCGGGTGATCGGGAGCCCCTGGGTGCTCGCGGGTGTCGCCTTGCAGGCGGCCTTCTTCTTCCTGTACCTGGCCCTGCTGTCGCGCGCGGACATCAGCCAGGTGCTGCCCATGACGGCGCTGGACTACATCGTCGTGGCGCTCCTGGCCCAGTGGGCGCTCGGCGAAAGCGTCACGATCGTACGGTGGGCGGGCATCGGGTTCATCGTCCTCGGCGTGGCCCTCGTATCACGGACGTGACCCGAATATGACCGAGTACCTGCGCACCCTGTTCTTGCATCCGCCGTCGTTCGAGGGGTTCGATGGCGGGGCGGGATCTCGGTATCAGGCGCGGCGTGAGGTGCGCTCGTTCTGGTATCCGACGTGGCTGGCCCAGCCGGCCGCGCTCGTGCCGGGCAGCCGCCTCGTCGATGCGCCCCCCGCCGGGCTCGGCCTCGGCGACGTGCTGCCCCTGGCGCGGGACTACGACCTCGCGGTGTTGCACACGAGCACGCCGTCCTTCTCCCACGACGTGCGCGTCGCCGAGGCGCTCAAGGCGGCCCACCCCGCGCTCCGCATCGGCTTCGTGGGCGCCCACGTGGCCGTGCACCGCGAGGCCGCGCTCCAGGCGTCGCGCGCGATCGACTTCGCGGCCGGCAACGAGTTCGACTTCACGATCGAGGAAGTCGCGCGGGGCCAAGATCTGGCCTCCGTGTCGGGTCTCAGCTATCGCGTCAACGGTCACATGCGGCGCACCCCCGAGCGCGCCCCCCTGGAGGACATGGACCGTCTGCCCTTCGTCGTCGATGTCTACCGGCGTGACCTAGTGGTGGAGCAGTACTTCATCGGGTATCTCCTCCACCCATACGTCTCGCTCTACACCGGCCGCGGGTGCCGCTCGAAGTGCACGTTTTGCCTCTGGCCACAAACCGTCGGCGGCCAGCGCTATCGAACGCGCAGCGTCGACCACGTCGTCGCCGAGATCGCGCGGGCCCAGCGCTATTTCCCGCAGGTCCGCGAGTATTTCTTCGACGACGACACGTTCACGGATGATCTGCCCCGCGCCGAGGCCATCGCGCGCGGGCTGGGTCGACTCGGCGTGACGTGGTCCTGCAACGCCAAGGCGAACGTCCCGTACGCGACGTTGAAAGTGCTGAAGGACAACGGGCTCCGGCTGCTGCTCGTGGGCTACGAGTCGGGCAATCAGGAGATTCTCAACCGCGTCAAGAAGGGCGTGCGCCTGGACATCGCCCGGGAGTTCACGAGGCATGCGAAGGCGCTCGGCATCAAGATCCACGGCACCTTCATCATGGGGCTGCCCGGCGAGACGCCCGAGACGATCCAGGAGACGATCCGTTTCGCCCAGGGCATCGACCCCGACACGATCCAGGTCTCGCTGGCGGCGCCTTACCCGGGCACCGCGCTCTATCGCGAGGCGCTCGAGCAGGGCTGGCTGGCCGGGGACGACCTCGTCGACGGCGACGGCGTGCAGGCGAGCGCGCTCGGCTATCCCGGTCTGCCGCGCTCGGAGATCTTCACCTCGGTGGAGACGTTCTATCGGCGATTCTATTTGCGCCCGCGCAAGGTCTTCGCCATGGTCAGCGAGATGGTGCGTGATCCCGCGCTGGGACGCCGCCGGTTGCGCGAAGGACGCGACTTCTTCCGCTTCCTGCGACGGCGCCGGCAGACGAGTTCCGAGTGACGTCACGGGAGCGACCGACGTGCGGATCGGCGGCGCCCCACCCGATCCTCAAGCAGTATTACGGGAGCGACGGCGAGCGGCGGTCCTTCGTCACCGCCCTGTTCGATTCCGCGGCGGGGCAGTACGACCGGGTGTGCCGGCTCGGGTCGTTCGGATCCGGCCAGGTCTATCGCCGCCAGGTGCTCCGGCGGGCCGGCCTCCGGCCCGGGATGCGGCTGCTCGACGTCGCTACGGGCACCGGCCTAGTCGCGCAGTCGGCGCTGCACACCCTCGGTGATCCCCACGCCGTGATCGGCCTCGACCCCAGCGCCGGCATGCTGCGCGTGGCCCGGAAGACGCTCGGCATCCCGCTGGTGCAGGGAAGGGCCGAAGAGCTGCCGTTCACGAGCGATCGCTTCGACATGCTGAGCATCGGCTACGCCCTTCGCCACGTGGCCGATCTCTCGGTGACCTTCGAGGAATTTCTGAGGGTATTGAAGCCTGGCGGCTGCCTGTTGATCCTCGAGATCTCCCGCCCTCGCTCGGTGCTCGCCCAGCAGCTTCTCCGGGTCTATCTGCAGCGGGTCCTGCCGCTGATCGTGCGACTCGGTACCGGCGGCGTCGAGCCGAAGCAGCTGATGAGGTATTACTGGGACACGATCGCGGAATGCGTAGCGCCAGAGACGATCCTGGACGTCCTGCGGCGGAGCGGCTTCGTAGCCGTGGAGCGCCGCGGCTTCGGAGGCCTCCTCAGCGAGTACGTGGGCACGAAGCCGTGGCCCTGAGCCGTGGCGCGCGCGATCATTCCGTCCGCGTCCAGACCTCCGCTTCGCAGAAGGACAGCACGCAGCCTTCGACCTTGAGCGTGGTCGGGCTCGGCAGCGCGATGCTGCCGCGACAGGTCTTGCCGTCGTCGATCGGGTCCTTCAGCCAGACGACGGTCCCGCAGAGCCCGCCGCCGCAGTCGGCCACCCGCACCTTGGCGTCGCGGTCCTTGGTCCACCAGTCGCCCCTCGGATCGCCCGCGACGGCCGGGCTCGTCGTGACAGGTTATTACACTGAACCAGTGGGGACCGTTCGAGGCCCGAGCCTCCGGGGGTTTGGGGGGCGCCCGGAGCCCCCCATGTAATGAATCACACGGCGGGCAGACCTCCGAGGACGGTGCGGGTGAGCTGCGGGTGCTCGACGCCCGCCTTGCGGAGCTCCTTCGTCGCCTCGATCCAGTCGGCGTCCCGCGGCAGCGCGACGCCGCCCGACCGCACGGCGTAGACCCCGGGATCGTCGACGCCCGGCGGGATCGTTCCCGCGTCGCGCAAGGCCTTGGCGGCGTCGATCAGCCGCTTGCGAGTGCGGATGACCATCAGGTCGCTGGTGCCGAGGTGCTCCTGCGTGCGGTCGTAGATCGGGCCCATGCTCTCGGTCACCGCCTGATCCTGCAGGAAGATGCTGCCGATGCCGGTGTAGCTCGTCGTGTGCTGCGCCTTGCGGTCGAGGAGGTAGTCGTTGCCGGCGTTGGCGACGCACCGGAAGCGGCCGTACCAGTCCGTCGTGTTCGGCAGCGTCTCCGGCGGCCCCACGACCTGGCGGCCGGCCGCGCGGCTCTGCGGGGGCGCGACCCGGCTGATGGTCAGGGCCAGCGTGTGGTCGTCGTCCATGGGCACCCAGGCCCGCACGCGGACCTCCAGGCCGAGCACGCCCGTCGGCACCATCGCGTAGAACGGGAACAGGAAGTTGGCGATGCGCCAGTAGTTCATGCCGGCCTCGGCCGGACGGTAGGCGCCATACGTGACGCCGAAGTCGGTATCCGTCATCGCGTAGCGCGGCGCCCGATCGGTCAGCGCGTACCGCGCCCACGTTCCGGGCGGCGCCTCGTCGGCGGCCACGGCGCCCAGGTGCAGGAACACGGTGTGACACGTGTCGATGTCGCCTTCGAGCGCCTGCATCCAGTTGCACTCGCGCTGGTAGATCTGGATCGAGCAGTCGGCCGCCAGCAGCGGCTCGAGGTCGGGCAGCGGCGGCGGCGTCCGGCGTGGACCGAGATAGGCCCAGACGAGCCCCCCGCGCTCGACGCACGGATAGGCGACGGCGCAGACCTTGTCCTTGAAGCCCCGCCCGGCGGGCTCGTTCGGCATGTCCACGCAGCGGCCCGCCACGTCGAACTTCCAGCCGTGATACACGCAGCGTAGCCCGTCGCCTTCGTTCCGGCCGTAGTAGAGGCTCGCCCCCCGGTGCGGGCACTGGTTGGCGATCAATCCGACGGCGCCGGACGTCGCGCGGAAGGCGATGAGGTGCTCGCCCAGCAGCCGGACCCGCAGCGGCGCGCCGCCCGGGTCGGGCAGCTCGCTCGAGAGCGCGGCCGGGACCCAGTACTGGCGCATCACGGCGCCCATCGGCGTCCCCGGCCCGATCCGGCAGAGCAGCTCGTTGTCCTCGCGACTCAGCATGCCGCAGCCCTCCGAGGCAAAAACAGTATCACGGTGTTCGGCGCGCTACCCGGCGCCGATGGTTGGTGGTACAAATCGGCCATGGCCAATCATATCGTCCGGGTCGGCAACGTCGAGATCATGGCGCTGTCCGACGGCATGCTCGAGTTCGATCTCTGCAACTTCTTTCCGACGATCCCCGAGGAGCGGTGGGAGCCGCACCAGGCCGCGCTCACCGAGGAGCACAAGGTCCGCTTCAACCTCGGCTCCTATCTGATCCGGGCGGGCGGGCGGACGATCCTCGTCGACACGGGGCTCGGTCCGCGGCCCGCGGACACACCGGACGTCCCGTGGGGCGAGTTGCTCCGCGATTTCCAGGCCAACGGCGTACGCCCGGACGAGGTCGACATGGTCGTGATGACGCACCTGCATCGCGATCACGTCGGCTGGAATCTGCTGCCGCAGGACGGACGCTGGGTGCCGACGTTTCCCAACGCCCGGTACTGGATGAGCGACAAGGACTGGGAGGCCTGCCATCAGCCCGACCTCCAGCCGACACGCTTTCCCAACGCGCCCACCTGTGTCTGGCCGCTGGCCGAGCTGGGCCTCGTCGAGCTGATGCACGGCGAGCACGCGATCACGGGCGAGCTGACGGCCGTGCCGACACCGGGCCACACGCCGGGCCACGTGAGCATCCTGGTGACCTCGCAGGGCGAGCGGGCGCTCGTGCTCGGTGATGCGGCCCACAGCCCGGTGCAGGTCCAGGAGCCCGACTGGGTGTCGCGCGCCGACATGGACCCCGAGGTGACACGCCGGACCCGCCGCGCGCTGATGGAGCGCCTCGAGCGCGAGAAGATCCTGGTGGCCGCCGGACACTTCCAGGCGCCGGGGTTCGGACGGATCGTGCGGCTCGAGGGACGTCGCTACTGGCGGGGGATCCAGGCCTAGTTCGGCTCTCGCGCCGCGAACTGCGGCGTTCGCCAGCTCCAAACTTTCTCGTCGGCGTGAGTCTCGATGGGCGGCTCGAAGTTCCACCGCCACGTCGCGGCCGCCCACGCTCCTCGGTACTGGATCACGATGCTGAGCGCCGCGAGGACGGCGCCGGCGATGACCAGCGCGCGCGGCGCCGGCCCGTGGTCGAGCATGGCTCGCACGCCGAGGACCGCGAGAACGAAGAGCCACGGGACGATGCCCGTCGTGTACTTGGGGCCATAGGCCGCGCCCGCGTGCCACAGGGAGAAGCCGGAAATGACGACGAGGTGGGCGATCATGACGGCGGTGGCGAGCGCGACAAGGCTGCGATGGGGAAGGTTGCGGCGGTAACGAATGACGAGCCAGAGCACGAAGAGCACGACGGGCACATAGACGAACAGCCCGCGGCCCGGCGAAAGAAGGTGGGCGGCGAGCGGCTTCCAGAACCGCTCGAAGGTGATGTCCTGCCTCATGTAGTAGCTCGGAAGCGGGCGATGGAAGTGCACCCACGAGTAGGCGATGAAGGCGACAAGCCACGACCCGCCGACGCGAGAAAGATCGCGAACGTCGCGACGAACACGATTGCCGCGACCCCAGCGTCGCGGCGGTGCATGACCTACCCGAACACCACGACGCTCCGCTTCACCTCGCCCTTGAGCATGAGGTCGAAGGCGTGGTTGAGGTCGGCCAGCCCCACGCGGCGGGTGATCAGCTCGTCGAGCCGGTATTTCCCGCTCATGTAGAGGTCGATCAGCATCGGCACGTCCGTGCGCTGGTGCCCGCCGCCGAACGAGCTGCCCGTGAGCACACGCTGCTGGAGGAAGAGCGAGGGGTCGAGAGACAGGCGCGTGCCGGCGGGCGACACGCCCACGACGACGCACGTCCCGCCCCGATGGGTCGAGAGCAGCGCCTGCTCGATCGTCGTCTGGGTCCCCACGACCTCGAACGCGAAGTCCACGCCGCCGGTGCCGCTGAGCGCGTGGACGCGCGCCACCGGATCCTCGGTGGCGGCGTTGACGACGTGAGTCGCGCCGAACTCCTCCGCCCACGCGAGCTTCTGTGGCATCACGTCGACGGCGATGATCTTGCCCGCGCCCACCAGCCGCGCGGCCTGGATCGTGTTGAGGCCGACGCCGCCGCAGCCGAACACGGCCACGCTGGCTCCCGGCGGCACCTTCGCGCGGTTGAAGACGGGGCCGGCGCCGGCCAGCACGCCGCAGCTCACCAGGCACACGACGTCGAGCGGCGCGTCCTTGCGGATCGGTATGACGCTGGGCTCGGGCAGCACGGAGTGCGTGGCGTAGCCGGCGACCTGCAGGAAGTGATGGAGGCTCGCGCCGTTCTTCCGGAAGCGTGAGGTGCCGTCGAGCATGAACCAGCGCGGCTTGTCGCGCAGCGCGCACATGGTCGGCTGGCCGCCGATGCAGTACCCGCACCGACCGCACGAGGGGATGTAGCTCGAACACACGTGGTCGCCTGGGGTGACGGTCTCGACCCCGGGCCCGACCCGCTCCACCACCCCCGCGGCCTCGTGGCCCAGCACGACGGGCAGGGGATGCGGATAGTCGCCGGTGATGACGTGCAGATCGCTGTGGCACACGCCATTGGCCGTCCACCGGACGAGGACCTCGTGGGGACCGGGCTCCAGCAGCTCGACGTCCTCGACCACCACCGGCTTCTTGACCTCGTAGAGCACGGCCGCCGTCGCGTTCATGTGAGCCTCCTCGGAGCGCGGAGTGCCGTCATCATACCGCTCCCCGTCGACGGCCTCGCCCTCAGTACTCGGCCGCCGGCGCCACTCCTCGTTCAGGATCACGAAGCCGGGCTCCGTCCCCACGAGCTCGACGACGGTGCCGCCGTCGAGGAGCGACCGCTCCCGCTCCGGTGCGTGCATGGGTGCCACGCTCAGCCGGCGGCAATGATACAGTGCACCTAGCCTGAGCGCCCGGAGGGCCGAGATGCCTTACGACTTGCTGATCAAGAACGGGATGGTCGTCGACGGGACTGGGTTCGCACGCTACCGCGCCGACGTCGCGGTCAAGGATGGCCGCATCGCCGAGATCGGCCGCGTCCGCGGCGCCGCGGAGCAGACGATCGACGCCGACGGGCTCTTCGTGGCGCCGGGCATCATCGATCTGCACACCCACTACGACGCCCAGCCGTTCTGGGACCGCCTTTGCACGTCCTCGGTCTGGCACGGCGTGACGACCGTCCTCACGGGCAACTGCGGGCTGACGCTGGCGCCCCTGCGCCCCGAGCATCGTGAGGCGATGCTCGCGACCTTCTGCTGCGTCGAGGACATCCCCGTTCGCTCGCTCAGCAGCGTGGTGCCCTGGACGTGGGAGACGTTCGGCGAGTTCCTCGACGCCATCGACATCGGGCTCGGCGTCAACATGCTGCCGCTGGTCGGCCACAACCCGCTCCGGCTCAGCGTGATGGACAAGGCGGCCTGGGATCGCGCGGCGACGGCCGACGAGATCGCGGCGATGCAGGGCCTGCTGCGCACGGCCCTCCAGGAGGGCGCGTGGGGCTGGAGCACCACGGTCTCCCCGACCCACGCCGGACCGAAGGGCGAGCCGGTGCCCACGCGGCTGGCCGCGAACGAGGAGCGGGTCGCGCTCGGTCGCACGCTCGGCGAGTTCAATCGCGGCGTGATCGAGATCCTTCCCCCTGGCGCCGGCCAGCCCGACGAGGCCGATCGCCAGCATCTGCTCGACGTGGCCCAGGCCAGCGGCCGACCCGTCTTCTTCCTCGGCTTCAACGCCGACGCGCGCGGCTTCGTCGAGTCGGCCACCCGGCAGGGCGCGCAGCTCTACAACCTGCTGCGCGCGATTCCCTTCAACCCCCGCTTCACGCTCAAGAAGACGACCTACTTCGCCAACCTGGACGTGTGGGACGTGGTGCTGGCCAAGCCGTTCGAGGAGCGGATGGCGTTGCTGACCAATCCCGACAAACGCGCCGAGCTGCGCGAGGCGGCGTTGCAGCGCCAGCGCCGGCGGCCGGGCGTGCCCGGACGCTTCATCAAGTGGAAGTCGATCATCGTCAGCAAGGCCGCGCTCGAGAAGAACCGCGCCCTCGAGGGCCGCACGCTCACGGACCTGGCCGAGGCGCAGGGCAAGCACGTGGCCGACATGATGCTGGACCTGGTCGTCGAAGAAAGGCTCGAGACCGAGTTCCTGATGCAGTCGCGCTCGCACGAGGAAGACGTCGAGATGGCGGAGTACGTGAAGACGGGTCACGCCATTCCCTCGCAGACGGACGCGGGCGCGCACCTGAACACCAACTACTGCACCGCGGGCGAGTCGAGCTACGTGCTCGGCGAGTGGGTCCGGGAGCGCTGCCTCCTGACGCTCGAGGACGCCGTCCGCCGCTTCACCTTCCAGCCCGCGCGCATCATGGGCCTGAACGATCGCGGGCTCGTGCGCGAGGGGCTGGTGGCCGACCTCATGGTCTTCGACCTCGGGCGGATCGGTGTGAAGGAGGACGAGATCACGCGGGACGGCCCGAACGGCTCGCCCCGCCGCGTGCAGGGCGCCGAAGGCGTGCACCACGTCGTCGTCGGTGGTGAGCCCGTCTTCGACCACGGCAAGCACACCGGCGCGCTTCCGGGTCGCGTGCTTCGGAGTGGCAGGAGGCAGTAGGAGGTGAGCCGCGCCTAGCGGCGAGCCGACGCTTCAGTGGCTCGAAAATGAGTAGTCCCGGTGAGGTGCGGTTCCGCCTCGTTCACCTGACCGACACGCACATCATGGTGGGCGGCAAGTGGCGGCCCCGCTCCGCCGACTTCGAGTTCGACACCGAGGCCTCGCTGCGGCGGGTGGTGGCGACGGTGCGGATGCTCGATCCACCGCCCGCGTTCGCCGTGCTCGGCGGCGATCTCGCCAGCCCCGACTTGCTCCCCCGCGACCGTCCCCCGACGGCCGAGGAGTGGGAGCCTTCCTATCGCCGGCTGGCCGAGATCCTCGGCGAGCTGCCGTGCCCGATCCACTTTCTCGTCGGCAATCACGACCACCGTGTGGCCTTCAACCGCGTACTGAGGCGCGACGCGCCGGCGGCCGATGCGCCCCACTATTACGCCTTCGACCACGAGGGCTATCGCTTCGTCGCCCTCGACTCCCAGGAGACGGGGCAGGCGGGAGGATTCGTCGATCCCGCGCAGCTCGCGTGGCTGGAGCGCGACCTCGCGCGGCATCGCGAGCGGCCGACGATCCTCTTCGTGCACCATCATCCCTGGCCGCTGGGGCTGCGATGGATCGACACGATGAGGATCCGCAACGGTGACGCGCTCATGACGATGCTGCAGGGACACGCCCAGGTCCGGTGGGTGGTCTGTGGCCACGTGCATCTCGATCAGGTCATCGAGGGCGGCCGGCTGACGATGCTCACGACGCCCTCCACCTGCCTGCAGATGTCCAAGGTCTCCCAGGCGGGCAAAGCCCTGCCCGGCCCTCCGGCGTTCCGCGTGATCGACGTGGCGGGCGACGCGCTCTCGACGCGCGTGCTGCATCTGCGCGACGACGGCTCGGGCGAGCTGTAAGGCCGGCGGTTGGATCGCTTCGTCGTCGAGGGAGGCCATCCCGTCACCGGCACCATCGCCCCGGCGGGAAACAAGAACGAGGCGCTTCCCGTGCTCGCGGCGTCGTTGCTCGTCCCCGGCGAGGTCGTCGTCGACAACGTGCCGCGTATCGAGGACGTCGCGATCTTGCTCGAGGCGCTGCGCCAGCTCGGCGTGGCCGTTCGCCACGACGGCGCGCACACCGTTTGTCTCGATGCCACCTCCCCGGGCTCCTGGCCCGGAGCGGCCGCGCCACGTTTCCGCGGCCCGGCGGCGATCGTATCGGACGTCGCCGTCTCGACACCCATCTCGCGGCGCTCGAGGCCCTCGGGGCCCGGGGCGCGTCGGAATCGTCGCCGGAGCTCCGCATCGACGGCCGGTTCCGGGGCGCCGAGGTCTTCCTCGACGAGACCAGCGTCACCGCGACCGAGAATGCCGTGATGGCCGCGGTCCTCGCCGACGGTCCGACCGTCATCGACAACGCCGCCAGCGAACCGCACGTCCAGGGCCTGTGCCGCTTCCTCAACGCGGCCGGCGCCCATATCGAAGGCGTGGGGACGAACCGTCTTCGCATCGAAGGCGTGCCCGAGCTGCGGCCGCTCCGCCATCGTCTCGGCCCCGACCACATCGAGGTCGGCTCGTTCATCGCGCTCGCCGCGATGACCGGGGGCGAGCTCGCCATCACCGACGTCATCGCCGACGATTTGCGGATGATCCGCTTGATGTACCGGCGGCTGGGTGTGGAGACGCGGATGGAGGGGACCGCGCTGATCGTTCCGCGCAAGCAATCGCTCGAGATCGCCAGCGACGCCGACGGCGCCATCCCGAAGGTCGACGATGCGCCGTGGCCGGGATTTCCCGCGGACCTCACCTCGCTCGCCCTCGTGCTCGCGACCCAGTGCCACGGCACGGTGCTCATCCACGAGAAGCTCTTCGAGAGCCGCCTGTTCTTCGTCGACGGTCTGATCGCCATGGGCGCCCGCATCGTGCTGTGCGACCCTCACCGGGCCGTGGTCGTGGGGCCGACGGAGCTGCACCCGGCGACGCTGGTCTCGCCGGACATCCGGGCCGGCATGGCGTTGATCGCCGCCGCGCTGTGCGCGCGGGGACGATCCGTCATCATGAACGCCCACCAGGTGGATCGCGGCTACGAGCGGATCGATGAGCGATTGCGCGCCCTCGGCGCGCAGATCTCGCGGATTGACTAGATGGGGGGTGCGAGACGCACCCCCCAAGCCCCCCGGGTTCGCGTGCCGATCGAGCTGGCGCTCGATCGCGTCTATGGACTAACGTCCGCTAACGAGCGTCGGCGAGTGCGGCGCGCACCTTGGGCAACACTTCGCGGGCGACGCGGGCCATGTAGCCGCGCTCGGGGTGGTCGGGTGTCGTCGGGTTGGGGACCGGGTGGAGGACGACGTGGTCGAAGGGCGCGGGGGCGGCACGAAGCACCGCCAGCAGCTGCTCGACGATCTGCGTCGGGCCGCCGCGTAGGCAGAACGCGTCGGCGGCCTCTGCCGGCAGGAAGTCCACCACACGGCCGCTCGATTCCAGGTCGGGCGCGTGATGGAAATCGGGCCAGACCTTGTGGTCGTGCTTCAGGATCTCCGGGTGGGGCCCCGACCAGGCGAGCGCCGGGGCCTCGAAGAGCGTCGGTGAGTACTCGTAGTACCCGGCCGCCATGGACTTGCCCATGGGCAGCGCCCGTGCGGGATCATCCACGAACACGGTGTGGAACACGGCCCCCAGGCGGACGGTCGACGGATCGCGTCCGGCCTCGGCCGCCCCCTGGCGTATGGCCTCGATGGACCGGGCGATGTTCGCGCGATGCGTCCCCACGCGGATGAACACGCCGTCGGCGACGCCGCCGGCCATGCGGAGCGTGCGGGGGCCACCGGCGGCGACCCAGATCGGGACGGGGCGGTGGTGAGGCAGCCGGGCCGGCT
>WNGA01010068.1_pt1 | contig 17288 bp, 18 predicted proteins | sample 5400061 | NCBI WGS metagenome assembly WNGA01 (sample SAMN13153366, study PRJNA577476) | soil metagenome | isolation source: 100 cm soil or saprolite under grassland replicate 2 | place: USA:California | collected 2016-06-15 | reverse complement strand
GTTTAGGAGTTCGAGAATTGTTTTCGTATCCATTTTTTGCTCCTTAAATAATCCCTTAGATCAAGCTAATTGAACAAAAAACACCACTACACATCTAAATGTAGTGGTGCCTGTGGCCTAATGGGCCTGTATTTGTCGGGGCGAGAGGATTTGAACCTCCGACCTCTTGCACCCCATGCAAGCGCGCTAGCCGGACTGCGCCACGCCCCGAGGGACAAGGCAGGATTATAGCCGCGTTTGAAATTTGTTGCAATGCCTATGCTATTTACGAGGTCTGATTTTCTCATGTGAGCCTAACCCAATGCAGGTAAAGTGGAAAGAAATCATGGTTTGAAAATTCATATAAATTTGCATAGTGTGTCAAAACTCCATGAATCAATCTTAACATTTTGTAAGAAGATCGTAATTTATACACCTATAGGGGCAGGTGTGACATGAAATATTTGTGCTAAAATAAGGCACTTGGAGTTTCCAATGACAGAAATGATAGAAGTAACTATAGATAGCGTCCGCGTGCACCTGATGACTCCTCAGCGCGTGGTCGTGCTCAAACAAATCGATATAGAGCGTTATCTCACCATCTGGGTTGGGCCTTACGAAGCAGAAGCCATTACCGTCGCCTTGCAGGAAGTCGAGATGATCCGTCCGCTTACGCATGACCTGCTCAAAAACGTTTTCAACGCCTTCAACGCTCGTATCAAGCGTGTTGAAATCGTAAAGCTACAGGACGATATTTACTATGGCAACATCGTCGCCGAAGTGGATGGGTCTGAGATCCAGATTGACTCTCGTCCCTCGGATGCGATTGCGATTTCAGTGCGTGCTCACGTACCTATCCTCGTCCATCCAACTGTGATGGATGCAGCGGGCATCATTCCCGAAGAAGATATACCTGAGGATACCACCCCGCAAAATAAAGAGGCGCCAACCCCTTTGTCTGATGAAGGAACCAAAAGGTTGAATGTCTTCAAAGATTTTATTGATAAATTAGACATCGATAACCTAGACGATAAAGATAAAGACAAACCCGATACACCACCGAACTAAACCTGCTCCCGTTATATGACCGATTTCCTCCCTTCCGAAGAAATCACCACCCCCGCCAACCCAAGCATTCCACATAGTCGAGAAGCCGAAGAAGCTGTCGTTGGGGCGGTGCTGATTAACCCCGAAGTCTATTATGACGTTGCCCAATTCCTGAGCGCGGATGACTTTTATATTCACCGCCATAGATGGATCTGGGAAGCTTTCACGCGTTTGCACGAGCAACGTATCCCAATTGACCTGTTGACCCTCTCTGAAGAACTCGATAAGGTGGGGCAGCTTGCCGAAATCGGCGGCCCTGCTTATCTGACCGCGCTTGTCAACCAGGTGCCATCTTCATTAAATGCAGAATCTTATGGTCGGATTGTAGAGGGCCATGCGATTCGCCGCAAGATGATCAACGCAGCGAACCAGATCGCTGCACTTGCTTACAACGAAAAAAATGTTGTAGATACGGTGATGGACGAGGCTGAGAAAGCCGTGTTCAATGTTAGCGAACGCCGACTCAGACACGACCTTCAACCAATATCCTCTGTCCTTAGCGATTACTACGACCGCATTGATGATCTCGCCAAACGCCCCGATGAATTCTTTGGTGTACCCACAGGCTTCATTGACCTTGACCGCCTATTAAGTGGCTTACAGCCCTCGGATTTGTTGATCATTGCGGGCCGTCCGGGTCAGGGCAAGACGGGTTTCCTGCTCTCTGTTGCGAAGAACGCCGCGCTAACGCATAAAAAGAAAGTAGCCATCTTCTCGCTTGAAATGTCAAATGAGCAGGTGGTGCAGCGTTTGATCGCACAGGAAACCGGCATCGATTCGCAACGTCTGCGCTCCGGTAAATTGACCGAAGAGGAATGGCCTCTCTTCACTCACGCCATCGAAGTATTCTCAGATACAAAAATGTTTCTCGACGATACACCCGCGATTACGCCATTACAGCTTCGCACAAAATGTCGCCGCTTACATATGGAATATGGACTTGATCTGATCCTTGTGGATTACTTGCAACTCATGGGCGGGGAAACGCGCAATGATAACCGCGTGCAGGAAGTTTCTTATATCTCGCGCAACCTAAAGGTTTTGGCACGCGAGTTAAATGTCCCGGTTCTTGCCGCAGCACAATTATCCCGTGCTGTGGAACAACGCGCTGATAAACATCCTGTGCTTTCGGATTTGAGAGAGTCAGGATCTTTAGAGCAGGATAGCGATGTTGTGATGTTCATTTATCGCCCTGACCAGTATGAGAAGGATACGGTCAAGCAAAATGTAGCGGAGATTATCGTAGCAAAACATCGTAACGGCCCGGTAGGTAGTGTGGAATTGATTTTCCGCAATACATTGGCAAAATTTGAAAACGCAGCGACGAAAATATTTAGACCAAATGAATAACTTTGCTCCAGGCGGCATCCCCGCGGGACGCTGCCAAGGACGGCGGCTTGAGCACATTTAAAGGCTTTACTGACTCCGAATCCCTTACTCAATTTCCTGATTCTTTTTTTCATCATTTACTGAATGAAATCGAAGATATCGCAGAGTTGAAGGTGACCCTCTACCTGCTCTGGCGCATCGAAAATATGGAGGGTGGACTTGATGCACTGTGCGAACCAGATTTGCATCCCAAGGATTTGGGGCTTTCTGCGGACGAGATCATGCGCGGGCTGGAGAAAGCCGTACAGCGCGGGAGCATATTGAGGGCCCACAATGATGCGGAGATGTTCTACTTCCTCAATTCACCGCGTGGACGCGTAGCTGCCGAAGCGTTCGCAAAAGGTCAGCGGATCGAGTCGACGAAAATATTATCGGCCGCTCCTGTTCATCGCCCCAATATCTTCAAGCTGTATGAAGAGAATATTGGCCCACTAACACCATTGATCGCTGATGCATTGAAAGATGCGGAAGAACTTTATTCAAGCGAATGGATTTCCGAAGCAATCGAATTAGCTGTTACAAACAATAAACGTAGTTGGAAATATACCGAAGCAATCTTGAAACGCTGGAAGGAAGAAGGCCGTGGCCAAAAGTACGATAGACGAGACAATAAAAAAGATAACCAAAACCTCGACAGAAAAATCGAGCAACTTCGCCGACGCTCAAAGAAATGATCTTCCAGGTGACCCGAATTGCCCACACTGCGGCGGTGTTGGTTATCTACGCGCAGATGTGCCTTTAGGCCATCCTGATTTCGGCAAACTGGAAGTGTGCGTTTGCCGCCGCGCAAAGGTGACTCATGCGGTGCGCGAGCGTTTATTCTCGTTGAGTCATCTCGATGAACTGAAAGACCTCACTTTTGAATCGTTCAAGCCACACGGACAAACGGGGCTTGGAGAGATGCAAGCAAGCTCGCTTGAAAAGGCTTTTAATTATGCCCGCCATTATTCACAAAGTTTAAATGGCTGGTTGTTATTCTATGGTAGTTATGGTTCTGGCAAGACTCATCTGGCTGCGGCGATTGCGAATTTTGCTGTTGGCATGGGCGTGCCGACACTCTTCTTAACTGTTCCAGATCTATTGGATGCTCTGCGCTTCTCATTTGACAGTGAAGACACATCCTTTGAAGAACGGTTTGAAGAAATTCGCAATGCTAAACTGCTTGTGTTAGATGATTTTGGAACCCAAAACACCACGAGCTGGGCACAAGAAAAATTATTCCAGATCATCAATTATCGTTATATCAACAAACTTTCTACGGTCATTACTACAAATTTATCTCTTGACGAGATTGAACCGCGTATCCGCTCGCGTCTCTCTGACTCTGAACTGGTGGCCAATGTTGAAATTAAAGCGCCTGATTATCGCCAGCCTTTGAAAGACACGAGTCATCATGAGCTTTCATCGCTTGAACTTATGACAGGCAAAACATTTGGATCATTTGATGACCGCGCTCGCGAAAGCCTCAGTGCAGATGAATTGAAGTCTTTGCAAAAGGCCCTCAAAGCCGCGCATGTTTTTGCAGAGAAACCAAAGGGCTGGTTGGTTTTTGAAGGAACGTATGGATCTGGTAAAACACATTTGGCTGCAGCCATTGCCAACTACCGTGCCAGTCTTGGTGATCCACCGCTTTTCGTAATGGTGCCTGATTTGCTCGATCATCTACGCGCGGCATTCAGTCCACATGTAGGGACGAGTTATGACCGCCGCTTCGATGAAGTCCGCACTGCTCCGTTGCTCTTGCTGGATGATTTAGGCTCGCAATCCGCTACGCCGTGGGCAAAAGAGAAACTGCTTCAGTTGTTAAACTATCGTTATAACGCTGAGAAACCCACTGTAATCACAGTAGCAAAAGAGAGTATTGAGCAGCATCAAGTGGACGAACGCATTATCACCAGAATGCTAGACGAACATATATGTAATTATATTGTGATACACGCGCCGGTTTATCAGGGCAAAGGGAAGAGGAAAGTAAGTAGGAAATAAAAATTACACTTTGTCCAAATTTTGTGATGACGAATATTTATCAATTTTGTGACAAATATCTTGTCAAAACATAACCCTGCATGATAAAATTTTCCTGACAAATCAGCCTAAAATAGGCTGATTTTTATTCATTACAACAAGGAGAAGGAATCATGAATTTTGTCCAAACAGTTCTGCTTGGCGCCATCGCTGGATTTACCATATATCTAGGATTGCCAATTGGTAGAATCAAAGGAATGTCAGATAAAACCCGCTCGTTTCTCTCAATGACTTCGGCCGGCATTTTGATTTTCCTATTCTTTGATATTTTTGGACAGCTTGCCGAGCCAATTGAGGCGACTCTTAATCAGGCAAATTTCGCTGAGTTTTCTGTTTTACTTGGCATCTTTATCGTAGGATTTGGTATAGGCCTGCTAGGCTTGATTGTTTTCGAACGTCGCTTTATCCGGTTCCGTGTGTCTGCCAATCAGGTGTTATCCCCAACCAACTTGGCGTTGTTGATTGCTACTGGAATTGGGCTGCATAATTTCTCAGAAGGACTAGCGATTGGTCAATCCGCGGGGCGCGGTGAGATCGCATTTGCTGCAATTCTCATTGTCGGTTTTGGTTTACACAATGCCACAGAGGGCTTTGGCATCGTGGGGCCACTTATGGGGAAGGAACGGCCTACGTGGGGATTCCTAGGTCTCGTTGGCCTGATCGGTGGAGGACCGACTTTTCTGGGTACTGTTGTAGGATATTACTTTATCTCAACCGCAATGTCAATTTTGTTCCTTTCGCTGGCTGCAGGCGCATTGGTTTATATTATCGGCGAATTATTCCAGGCAAACTGGCGCTCAGTAACAAAATTGCAGGCAAGTTGGGGACTTCTGGCTGGTTTTTTCTTTGCCTTCCTCACTGACTTGGTGCTCGTCTTTGCTGGGGTCTGATTATTCCCCAGATATAAATCACCCAACTTCAAGAATCAAGTCAGCCTATTAACGAAAACAGGCTCCAGGTCCTTTCCGGACGCGGAGCCTGTTCTTTATCAGATCACGGTGCGGTAACGACGAAATTATCAAACTTGATATCCACGCCTCCCTCTTCATACGTGGTGGCAATTAAACCCACGTCGCCGCTGGTATGAGTGTCATCCGTGACGCTTAATAGTTCCTTTCCGTTGGCAGATAACGACAATCGATTTGCAACACATTCGGCAGTGATGTGATTAGATGCATTCCCACTTTGAATGGCATCGAACTTAAGATCACGCGCAGAGATTTCCTGTTGTTCGCCATTCACTATTTTTACGATGGCTGCATAGCTATCTCCGGCAATAACCAGATAATAAAAATTATAGATACCATTCGCTTCGTTATAACGGCATACGACGCCATATTCCGCTGGATCGGGGCCTGCAAGTTTTTCACTATCCACATCGATATGAACATCTGTAAGATTTTCGCCGGCGGTCGTCCAGTACAGATTTTGAGGCACCTTGATTTGAATATGGAACGTACCATCCTCAATAGCAAGTTTGGCCTCTCCATCTTCGCCGGTGCTCCAGTTTGATGCCGGATTAGAGAAATCATCCTCAAAAAGAACATTAGCTTGTGGGGCTATAGCGGTTGGAGTAGTTGGTACAATAGTTGGAACATTAGGTGTAATGGTTGAAAAGTCAACAATACTAGTCGGCGTCACATTATTCCCACCAGGGCTTGTAAGCGTCTGGCAAGCCAGACTGGCAAGCACTAAAATGCTAAAACTAATAAAAAATCTTTTCATTGCATTCTCCTTATAAAAACGTGAATATAGTGTAAACATAATTATAAAAATTTACAATCCTACTGCCAGACCACCTTTCGATTTTTCATCCGCTTGACAATCAGCCTCCCAAGCGTACAATGAACATGCAAGTATAGCGACTCCATGGCGTTGTAGGATGCTTCGAATCTTGTCATTTGAAAAATGACAAATCGCTTAACCTCTTATGGAAGTCGCGGCATAAGCAGGAAAAAAACCAATGAATACTTCTCCTCTTCCCTTACCGAACTTTTTTGACCCAGACCGGGTCGGCATGATCTGGAGGGTTCCTTATGAAGAGCGCGCCAAACAAGCACAGAACTGGGCAAATCAACACGGACTTGGGGCTGTTTCCGATTCGAGCAGCCGCGTCTGGCTGATGCTTGTTGACGTGCAAAACACGTTTTGTATACCCGAGTTTGAGTTATATGTAGGCGGTCGCAGCGGACGCGGCGCAGTGGATGATAATAAGCGGTTGTGCGAGTTTATTTATCGTAATTTGGGTGAGATCACAACTATTTCTGCCACCATGGACACGCACAAGGCGCAGCAGATCTTTCACGCCATTTTCTTTGTAGATAAAGACGGAAACCATCCTGCCCCTTATACCGATATACATCTAGAAGAATTGCGTACAGGCCGCTGGAAATTCAATCCCGTGCTTGCGCCACAGTACAATATTGCACCCGAATATGGCCAGCAGATGGTCATCCATTATGCTGAGGAATTGGAGCGCACGGGCAAATATGAATTGACTATTTGGCCGTATCATGCCATGCTAGGCGGGATAGGTCACGCACTTGTCCCTGCTGTGGAAGAAGCAATCTTCTTCCACTCCATGGCGCGGCAGACTCAGGCAGATTTTGAAGTAAAGGGTGATAAACCGTTCACCGAAAATTATTCTGTGATTGGCCCGGAAGTCTTGACCGGACCCATGGGCGAGACACTCGGCATTCGTAATATGAAATTCATCGAGAAGTTGCAGGAAGTGGACAAGTTGATCATCGCCGGACAAGCCAAAAGTCACTGTGTGGCATGGACAGTTTCGGATCTACTCGAGGATACTCAACTCACTGATCCCAATCTCACCAAGAAAGTGTATTTGCTGGAAGATTGCACATCTCCAGTGGTTGTTCCCGGTGCAGTGGATCACACCGAAGCAGCAGACGCGGCCTTCGAAAGATTCGCGGAGGCGGGAATGCATATTGTGAAATCTACGGATAAGTTTTAAGCTGAATTTTTCCCAAGCCAGAACATTTGCTTGCCAGATACTACCTCACTTTATAGAATTCCCAGAGATTTGATCTCCATGTCCATCTTTGATAAAAAACGCCTCACCAACGAAACATTCAAACTCGATATTGAGCGCATGCGCCGAGGTTGGTATTCGGATAAATATTTCGAAAATATCAATCGCATGTTGACTGTGCTTTCAGCAGAGGGATATACCTACGCAGGTTCCTATCCCAACCTACCGAAAGGAATCTCACCTGACCATATTCCAGTGGGCGATATTGAAGTTGAGATGCAGTGGTTTACCCGGCACGTGGGCAGAACGGTTGTTGTCGGCGTGGATAAGGCCCTGGCAATGCTCAAGCATTGTACTGGGTATTTCAAGGGCGAGAAGTTTATTGAAACAGCAGATGAACTTGAAGTGTGGGCAGTCCATGACGGAGTAGTGATTGAATCTGATGGTGACCCGATGAACGTCCAGCCGATGCTGCGGGTGCACGGACGCTATCGCGATTTCGCGGAACTTGAGACACCCACTCTCGGCATCCTCACACGCGCTAGCCGCGTGGCAACAAATGTTTATGAAACACTGTCAGCGGCAAAAGGCAAGCCAGTGCTCTTCTTCCCAGCGCGCTTCGATTTACATGAAGTGCAAGCTGCAGATGGATATGCTTATAACATCGCGGTACAACGCTTCAACCTGGATTTCTCGCATCAGGTGGGGCCTTTCATTTCCACTGACGCACAGGGTGACTGGTGGGGCGGCGCGGGCGGCGGTACAGTAGCGCACGCAGCCATTGCATCTTTCCTCGGCGATACAGCCGAAGCTATGATGGCTTTCTCACGCGTCCTGCCAGCAGGAATCCCGCGCATTGCGTTGGTCGATTTCAACAATGACAGTGTCCGTGATACTTTGCTGGTTTTGGATGCGTTGTTCGCAAAATATCGTGAGTGTACGGATGCAGGGGATAAGGAAGAGGCCGCGAAATATAAACTTTACGGCGTGCGGCTCGATACAAGCGGCAGTGTACGAGATGTCTCGGTGCAACCACTGGGCGACCCGGCGCTCGATCTTGGCGTCACGCCTCGGCTAGTGTTCAACGTCCGTCAGGCGTTGGATTCTGCATCAGAACGCTGGAGTCTGCCCGAGGCCTGGAAAGAGGCGGCGAGAGAGTATTGTCGCAACGTGAAGATCGTTGTGTCGGGTGGGTTCAAGCCCGATAAGATCAGCAAGTTTGAGAAATTGGGAGTCCCCGTGGACATTTACGCGGTTGGGTCATATCTGTTCAACAACAATGGGTCAACCGTCAATGACTTCACAGCCGATGTGGTACGGGTGAAAGTGCATGGTGAATGGATTGACATGGCAAAAATAGGACGCAGGCCCCGTGATAACCCGAATTTGGAACGGGTGTGGTAGATAGCTCGTTGCAGGGCTAAGCCCTGCAACAGCGGATATAATAGTTTTATTTCTTCAAAAACTCTTCCATCGCCTGAAGCAATTCGTCAATGTGGCTCATCTGAGTTTCGCCCATGTGAGCGATACGGAAGGTCTTGTTTTTTAATTGCCCATACCCGTTTGCAATCCTCATGTCGCGTTCTTTGAGGTAATTATTAAGCGTTGAGATATCTATGCCACGATCATTCTTGATCGTCGTCACCGTTTGTGAGCGATAGCCTTCCGGCGCATAAATAGACTGGTCGTGCGCTTCAGCCCATTCTTGTACGCGCTTTGCCATCGCGGAGTGACGCGCGAAACGATTTTTCAAGCCTTCGTAGAGTATTCGATCAAGCTGGTAATCGAGCGCAAAGATCAAAGACATGGCTGGTGTGGCTGGAGAGGAATCTTTCAGGCGATGCTTCTCCATCCGCACAAGGTCGAAGTACCAGCCGCGGTTCTCTACCTTTTCTGCTTTCTTCATAGCACGGTCGGAAACGGCTCCAAGTGCGAGTCCAGGCGGAAGCGCGAGACATTTTTGTGAAGAAGTCAACACCATATCGAGGCCCCAGGCGTCCATTTCGATTTTCGCACCCGCAAGCGATGAAACCGCATCGACCAGGATCAGTGTATCAGGTGCAACGGCCTGAACTGCCTCTGCGATTTCCCTAACAGGATTTTGTAGGCCCGTAGATGTCTCGTTGTGGACAACTGTCACAGCTTCGTATTTGTCGTTTTTAACGGCTTCCGCGACACGGTCCGGGCTGACCGGTTCGTCCCATTCAAAAGCAAGTTCCTCCGCATCCTTTCCGTTATAAACCGCGACCTCATACCATCTTTCCGCAAATGCACCGTTGACACAGGAAAGCACTTTTTTGTTTACAAAGTTACGGATGGCAGCTTCTTGAAGCCCGGTGCCGGATGAGGCAGTGAGGAAGACACGATGCTCGGTATAAAATAATTGTTGTGATTTTTCGGATACGTTTTTATAAATCGCCTCGAACTCTTTGCTACGATGCGGCAACATAGGCTTCGCTTGTGCCTGCAGAACTTCATCCGCAACATCCACTGGGCCGGGGACAAACATGCGAGACATAGGATCTCCAGAGACCTGACAGGTTTTCGCGAATATCTTGACCCAGGTGAGTCTTTATCCACGCGTGCTTTGTAGATAGAATTAGCGCGGCTGAAACCTGTCAGGTCTTATTGCTACCGCAGAAAGAACGAAAGCACAACCAAGACGACGATGAAAAATCCAGCAAGTGTGCCAATGCGCTTTAAGTCCCTTTTGGTCGTGCTGTAATCGGGATTGAATTCTACACGCGCCGACTGTATAGCTTGTGCACTTGCGGATCTCCTGTATTTATTTTTCTTGGGCATATGAATCTCCTTTGATTCCGTCATTGCGAGGAACGTTCGTTGCGACGAAGCAATGACATTAATTTTGTAATCGCGCATAAACCACAATGCGCTGTTTATCTACAAGATATGGATAACATGAAATCAATGTAACCGTTGGGTTTCCTGTTGCAGCCATCACCTCAACTGCAGTCGGTTCGACCAGAACAGTTTGATCTACAATATATGTATACTGGCGCTGTTGCGTATACAGGATGACTTGGTCGCCTGGTTTGAGTTTATCCAAGTATCGAAATAATTCACCATAGACATCGTTATGAGCGGATAGAACTATGTTTCCATCCTGACCCGGATTTGACGAGCCGATATGTTGAGCGACGCCCTTCTTAAGCTGTTCCCAACCATCTCCTTGAACGACAGGTGCATCTATCGGGATAGCTGGGATTTGGATGCGGACTGCTTGATCAGGCGCCGATGTGGGGATGGGCATATTCGCCAGCGATTGCATCATTGGGCGCAAATGTTCCGGGATTTCCGCTTCGTTTGGAGCAGTATTGCCCTGGGCGTCCGGGGGCGTGTGCCCTGAGGGAAGAACAACCGCCATCACTAATGGCGTGGGTGTAGCCGTTTCCGGGTTGAGTGCTGAGGCCACTTCTTGATTTAGAGTGCGCAGTAAACCAAGTCCATTTACTAGCACACCTATAAAGCCCACGACTGCCAAAATTTCCACACCAAGCAGAATGCGATCGATTATTTTGCGGCGCGGGTTGACCGGTGCGGCTATGGCTGACCCGCTACCTTCAGCATTTTCCAATGTATCAACTACTGGAGCAGACTTATCAATAATCTCTGGCAAATCTGGCTCAACAGTTACAACACGTCCTGTGCGGCGGTAATGTTCCAATCGTTCTTTGCGCACACCACGCCGCTTCTCAACTAGTAAACGGCGGAGTTCTTCTACTGAAAGATCTTCAGGAGCTTTCCTGCGGGCCATAGCGAGAGGATTATACCGCATGGTTTTGAGTAAAATACTTGGGTAAGAGAACTGTGTTCAAGAAGGTCAGTAGATAGATAGGAATCATGGTTTTCTCAAAGTTGGAAATGAGTCCGCGAATTAGTGGATAAAACCAACGCTCACCTAAACTTTAAGAAAGCCATAAGCTAGGAATGAATGGTGCTTGATTTCGAATTTGATTTGTGTTAAAATAAAGAACATTTGTTCCAGTTTGAGACTTAAATTGTTAACAGAGTACCGCAGCTTCCACATAAACTGCATGGAGGTTGCGGTACAAGCGGTAAACCACGAGGAATGAAATGAGAACCAGACTTTTGGATGAAATTCAAACCGGTCTCGAACAGAAAAGAGCCAACCTGATGAACTGGGTAGAGACAACACCGGAAGAAAAACGGGACATTCAACTCGGTCCTGAAGATGAAACCGCCGTCGAAGAACATTTACAGGTGATCGACGAGTCGCTTGAAAAAATCGAAGAGGGGACGTTCGGTATCTGTGAGATCTGCCACGAGCCGGTAGATAGCGAGCTGCTGCAGATGGATTACACCTCTGCTGTCTGTTTGGGTCACTTTTCTGAAGAGGAACTACGTCAACTGGAAAGTGAGCTGGAGCTATCTCAGGTTGTTCAACGCGCCCTGCTACCACAGCAAGTCCCTACGATTGATGGGTTGAATATTGCTGCCTTCAGTCGCCCCGCACAAATCGTGAGCGGCGATTACTTCGACTTCATGAATTTCAAAGATGGCGCGCACGGTATTGTGATGGCTGATGTAAGTGGACATGGCGTTTCCGCTGGCATGCTGATGAGCAGCCTGCAGACTGCTTTTCAAACGTTAGTCCCTGAGTCGGATTCCCCGCTGGATGTGTTGGAGCGCCTCAACCGCTTCTACATGCACAACATTAATTTCACAACCTTTGTCACCATCTTTTTCGGCAAATTCGACCCGCTAACGCGCACATTGACTTATGCCAATGCAGGACACAATTCCGTTTACTTGTATCGGGCCTCGACGGACGAAGAAATCTGGCTGCATCCGACTGGCCCAGCAATCGGGCTGATGGAGGGATTCCATACCCACGCTGCAGAGGTTAAACTGGAGCAAGGAGATACTCTCCTTCTATACACTGACGGCGTAACGGAGGCCATGAATGGTGATGGCACGCAATTGGGTCTAGATGGGCTGGCAGAGGTGATTCGCCAGAACGCGGGCTGGCAGAGGTGATTCGCCAGAACGCGAATCTAACGGCTGAGCAGTTGATTCAAAAAGTGTTGCGGGCCTTAAAGGATTTCACAAACGGAGGTCAACTGGAGGATGATGTTACGCTGGTGATATGCAAGGTGAGATAGCGAACATTGTATTGCCAAATCTGAGCAGCCTCGTTATAATGTGTGCCTGTTCGGGCGGGTAGCTCAGTTGGTTAGAGCACTGCGTTGACATCGCAGAGGTCGCAGGTTCGAGCCCTGTCTCGCCCACACATAAAGCCCTTCGGGGCTTTTTTGATTTACAGAGTGCCGCAGCTTCCACATAAGCTGCATGGAGGCTGCCCCGCCAATAGCAGGCGGGATTCCGGTACAAGCGGCAATCGCATACTCTAATCTTCTCTTAACGCACATGAGAACTATGACGCTACAATGAATGTATAAATCAGACATTTCATATCCTTTTATCAATATTCGGAATAACCAGAGCTAACTCCCGCCATTCTGCTGCAGCCTGTCATTGTATGGCTTACTGAAAGTGGGAATCATATGGAGAGGTTATGATACCTTTGAAAGATACAATCCAGTCGCGGTCTTTTCCGATTGTCAACTGGATCTTGATCGGGCTGAATATCGTTGTTTTTCTCACGCTGCTCTCAATGGGATCACGGGCCGAAGTTTGGGTGGCTACATTCGGTGCAGTTCCAGCTCGTTTGCTTCAAACTCCGAATGTGTCTCAACTTGCTACTCTTTTCACTTCGATGTTTCTTCATAGTGGTTGGGCTCATCTAATCGGCAATATGCTGGCTCTCTACATTTTTGGTGACAATGTGGAAGACCAGCTGGGAAGTGGCCGCTATCTTTTGTTTTATTTGATCTGTGGTCTCGTTGCGGCCATTGCACATATCGCGGTTAATCCAAATTCGTCTGTTCCCACTGTTGGAGCTAGTGGGGCAATAAGTGGAGTGTTGGCTGCTTATCTCCTATTTTATTCTTCTGCTCGGGTGATCACACTTATCCCTCTCTTTATCTTCCCCTGGTTTGTCGAGATTCCTGCAATCGTCTTTATCGGCTTCTGGTTCCTCTCTCAGTTGTTCAACGGTTTCCTGAGCGTGTTTGCCGGAACACAGGCTTTTGGAGGCGTGGCCTGGTGGGCGCATGTCGGTGGCTTCATCGCAGGTCTTATTCTGGCTCCGATATTGGGATACAGACGGTACGTGCGCCGTGCCTATGTTGACGAATATTACCCTTGGTAAATAAAATTTTAGGAGGTCAGAATGGATTTCTTTTCTCTGCTCTGGATTTTCTTCATCATTTCGTCTCTGCAGCCTATCATTCGTCAAAAGATTCTGGAAATGAAGCGGTTGCGCATGTTTGAACAATTGGAGCGTTCCCGGACGAGCCGGGTGATTGCGCTGATTCACCGCCAGGAGACGATGAGCCTGCTGGGGTTTCCGCTCTTAAAGTGCTGGAACGTAAACCTATCGGAGAAGTCGATGACGATACGATCATTATGGCCGATATTGCTGAAAAGGCCATTCGACAAGTCAAGGTAATTGTCGTCGAGTTGTTGCGTGAAAGGATGGATGCACAGCAAGCTGATCAACTTGCAACTACCCTAACCAGTGGAGTATGGACACACGATTATCCAATTAGAGTGCGCGAAGCACGAGATTTAGGTTTACCTGTCAGCACCACAATGCCGGCTGAAGTCATACAAATTATGACGCTGTACCCTCAAACAGCCCAACGCCGTCCATCTGTGGAGTACATTCCATTGCCGCGCTCGCGTGAACCGGAGCCATCCGGGCCTCGCCGCGGAACAAAGTGAATATGGCCTTGACATAGCGTAGGTCACGAGCTTGAGTTCTGTCTGAACCATACAAAAAGTCCTAAATGCGGGTCTTTTTGTTTTTACACATCCCGCCAAAAACGGTAATTGAATTTTTGAAATCCGAGACGTTCAAAGAAAGCGTGCGCTTGCGTATTGAAATCCCAAGAGTCTAACTGTATTTTCGTTATCCCTAGCTCTTTCGCCAAAGACTCAACTTGTGCAATCAGAGCGCTGCCTACGCCATCTCGCTGCGCCGCTGGGCGGACTGATATCTGGTCAATGTGCAGGAAGCGGTTGGCCAACGTGAAAGGATTCTCGGGTCGTTCTACAAGTTTACAAAAGACATAGCCGAGAGATTGTCCATTTTCTTCAGCAAGATAAGTAAACATTGTTGGGTCAGCCAGCATCTGGTCAAAGAAAGAGGCGGCAAAGTCCTCCTGTTGTGGCATCTTGAATACATCCGGGTGATGTTCAGCGTGCAGCCGTTGAACATCCATACAAAGACTAGACAGTATTAATGCATCGGTCGAAGTTGCAGGGCGAATATAAATCTGGCTCATAGCATGAATTCCTCGTTTTCTAATCCGCTTTTAAAGTAACTCATAACTAAATAAGAGAGAATGGGTTGTAAATTTTTGGATAATTTTTATCCTAATAGCAAGGAGACAATATGTTCATAGATTACCTAACTGTGGTTATGATCAACCTCGTCGCGGGTTCAGCCTTACTGGCTTACTATCTGTGGCGAGGCATTGATGAGGCAGATCAGCGTCCCTATGCAGCAGCATTCTTCGGTGTGGGCTTACTGTCCTTGATCACAGGCCTTCACCTGTCGTTCAACTGGCCTCTGCCCGGCAGTTACAACGTTGGCTATGGAGATGCCACCACATTGTTCGGCGTCGTCTTTCTCGCTACTGCCCTCGCCTTGTGGAACGGCTGGAATCTGACACCTGTGGCGATCTATGCCTTTTTCGCAGGAATTGATGCGGTGATTGTCGGCCTCCGCATTTTTTCTCTCCAGCTTACAAAAGAACCACTGATCTCTGCAGTTGGATTCGTCCTGGCCGGTCTCGGTGGAATAGGGGCAGCGCCATTCTTCATGTGGTTCCGAAATAATCGGACAGCCCGCTTACTGGGTGTGGCGCTTCTGGTTGCAACGGCAGCTATCTGGGCGGTTACCTTCTACGGTGCGTTATGGGGACACTTAGCAAGCTTCAGCAAATGGGTTCCCGCCACGATGGGCGGAGGTCAATAAAATAAGTTGTTGCTGTTAGCCAAACCTGAAAAGCGAACTCATGCAAAGTTTAAAGGTGAACTCTTGAATTGGCGAGCGGCAGGCTGACGGCGTCCACCATTTTTTGGTTCCACCAGATGCGGACTTCCATCACTTGTTTGGCTGGATCAGGGATTAAGTGGAGTTCAACCTCTTCGTGCAGAGGCACTTGCGGCAGATCGATCTGGTGGTTGAAAATAGAAATCCTGCAATAGCCATTCACGGTTCTGGTTTCTCTCAGACAGAAGACGTCCTTCGAGGAGGCGTACGGCTTGGGCAAGGTGAAGAGGCGGAAGAGACTGTTGCCAGTTCGTTTGGCGTTGGTGAAGCGAATAGAGGGGATTTCGCCGGTGGTGGAATGGACCTGGTGGAAATTGTAGCGCTGGATCTCCTGTTGGAGCACCGCGCGCACCTCATCGAGGGAGGCGAGTTTTTCGAGAGCACAAGTGCGGACAATCCGATCCTGCAGCCAACGAAAAGGGCGTTCGATCTTGCCTTTGGCTTGAGGCGAAAGGGCATAGATCACATTCACCCCGAGCAGGCGCAGACAAGTGCGCCATTGGGGATCGACCTCATCGGTTCCGAGAACCTGCTTGTGCCAGAGGCTATCTCGATTTTGGATGAAGCGGAAGACCCGCAGATTGTCGACGTAATATTGCAAAGGTAATCCAAAGGTCTGCATCACGCTTTGGGCAGCCTGAATATGGGCCCAAGAGGTCTCCTGGCGCACAAAATCGGCATAGAGCAGCAGGCGGCTGTAATCATCAAGAGAGGTGATCAGAGTCCATTTCTCGGAAGCATAAGGTGACCAAAGATGGGTGGAGGCATCCTGTTGGACCATGGCCCCGATGGAGGCTGTGACTACCTGGCGGTCATGCACCTTTTTCTTCGGACGCGGCAGGTAACAGCCCAGTTCTTTGGCGCGTTTGGTGATGGTGGTGGCCGAGACGAGCATGCCCTTCTTTTGCAAGCGATCCCGCAGGGCAGAGTAGTTATAGTCCCAGATCGGCATTTGGGGATCCTCCACCAGTGCTTTCTCCTGTACCAGTTCTTCTGCGATCGCCGCCTCCACCTCAGCGGACAGGTGGGCGGGAGTGGCTCGTTCATAATCGATCGAGAAGGTTTCTGGATCATAACGATATCCTTTGAGCAGCTCAAAAAAACGGGTCTTGTTGATCTGCAAAATTTCTTCCACTTCTCTTCTTTCAATCGTGCCTTGCACGTATCCTTGAAGAAGAACCTTCACTTGCTCAATGCTGAAACGCTTATGTAACTGCTCCATGATCGCCTCTTTTTGCCTGAACTCTATCATCGACGACCAGTTCGCTTTTCAGCTTGGAACAGTTCACTTTTCAAGTTTGATCGGTTCGCTTTTCAAGTTTGAATAACAAAAATAAGTTGTTGCTTGACAATCTCTACATGCAGTATATAATAAGAAAGCATAATCAAACGCGATGACCGGGACGAGTAATCGGTCTACCAGCTGACAGAGAGAGCAAGGCCACTTGTTGAGAGCCTGCTCCAGCAAACCCGATGAAAACCACCCGCGAGCGTAAAGCAGAAAGTAGGTGCGGACAGCCGTCCGCCCATACAAGTAAGTTGAACGGTTGGCCTCGTTATCGGCTTAAGAGATGTCTTCCAAGCCTTGCGAAGGTTATGAACCTTCGCAAGGGTCGATGACAAATCGGGTGG
>WNGA01006085.1_pt1 | contig 17290 bp, 16 predicted proteins | sample 5400061 | NCBI WGS metagenome assembly WNGA01 (sample SAMN13153366, study PRJNA577476) | soil metagenome | isolation source: 100 cm soil or saprolite under grassland replicate 2 | place: USA:California | collected 2016-06-15 | reverse complement strand
AAAGTCTTGACACCCATAGCGAACGACCACTGGCGTATCGACCGCTTCAGAAAGCGGCCTAGCAAAAACTCTACACTTGAAAGATACCGCTGGTTTATTCCGCATGAGCAAGCACGTGCCAACGGGATGCGCTTTGTTTTGGTATGATGGGCAGCGCGGTCGGACTGCGGGTCCGGCCAGATGGCTGCAGGAGGTCTTCTCATGACGTGCGACCGCACCCTTTGGTATGCCATTCTCGATGCAACGGCCCAGGCCGCCCAGCGTGCCTTCCCCAAGGGCAATCTGTACATGACCATGCGCGATGTCATCGGGCCGATCTTCACCAACCCTGATTTTGTCGACCTGTATCACGCCCGTGGGCGCCCCGCCGAAGCCCCCGCCCGGCTCGCGTTGGTCCTGGTCATGATGGAAATCGAGCAATTGTCCGATGCCCAGGCGGCCGAGGCCGTGCGGGCGCGCATCGACTGGAAATGTGCGACACGAAGTCGCATTGGTTGAGTGGGAGGTTGTGAGAAAGGAGGTGTAGCCACAACAGCCCCAGGCGAGTGTCCAATGCCTGTTCCCGCCCTGGCGTGCGTCGCTGGTAATAGCGAGGTGCGAAGCCCAGGGAAAAGCCCAAGAGCGCCCAGCCATCGTGGCGCCACAGGCGAGAGAAAGACCGGAAGGGCGAACGTAAGTGAACTCCCAGTGAGGCTTCGTCATCGATAACCGCCGTGGATGGCTTAAGTGGCGGATGGGTCAAGGACTATGGTTCATTTCCGCCAGAGTCAAGGACACCAAGACCCCGGAGTATCGGGAGCGCCCGCCCCGGTTGCACCTCACCAATGTGGAACGTGGAAACCCCGCTGTGGTCCGCCAAAGCGGTAAGCCGACCGCAAGGAAAGCCGAACACCTCTGCGGGCACAGGACGTCCCGAGAAGCGAATGCCAGCGGCCGAAAGGCAGAGGGAAACCCGCAGCAATACTGTCGGATAACCTGCTGGATACGGCACAAGCCGACTCGAAACGAGGGCTGACGCGGGATGGGTGAACCTCTTGAAGAGCGTCGTAAAGTGCGCAAACCGAGGAGCCGATAGATGCAGACAACTGCAATCGAAACCGAGGGACCCCTGGCCTGGAACGCCATCGACTGGCGGACTGTCAACCGGCGTGTTCGCAACCTGAGACAGCGCATCTTCAAGGCCGAACGGAACGGCGAGCGGCGCAAAGTGCGCTCGCTCCAGCAACTCATGTTACGCAGCTAGGGGTAGAATAAGCGAAGGTGACACGAGGGGCAACCGGTGCAATAGATGGCTTTCTGAAGCCATGTTTTTACTTACGCCGCTCCATGAGCAGATGACATCCCTCTCATAGTGTATTTTTGACAGAAAGCATCAGAATAACTTCTGTGAAGACATATTGCCCCTCATATCAGCTATGCTTACTTTACGCCATGCAGCCGTTTTTTGCGCCGGTTGCCTCACTCCTGCCGCAGACAGTCATGGCCGATTTCACCCACCAACTGCTCGATCGGGATTATCTGTTCCAGACCTATATTCGTGGTACGCCGTGGTCAGATTTGCACGACCGCCTCACCACCGAACAGCAAACAGCATTGTACCGCCAACTTGGAACGATCACGCGGCAGATTCACGCGGTGACTGGCCAAGCATTCGGTGCTGGAGGCGGGTCCTTTCGAACCTGGAGTGAAGCGATTATCAACGCACTTGAGCGGGTTGTGGCTATGCTAGAGCAGTATCAACTTGATAGCGGTGACGTGCGGGCTGTTTTGGCGATTGCACAAACACACGCGCACATCCTCGACGCGATTACACAGCCGCATCTGCTCCACGGCGACCTCTGGCATCAGAATGTGTTAGTCGACTGGATCAGTGATGCCCCACAGATTGTTGGAGTGCTTGATACGGGCTTTGCCTCGTGGGGCGAGCCACCGTACGATTGGACCCTCATCCGGTTAAGTCTGAGTCCCCCAGCAGAGTCGGCCAGCTTTTGGGATACCTATGGCCCGCTGGACCCGAGTGCGGATGCGCAATTCCGGACGAGGATCTACCAGGCGCGGTCATTAGGGGTGTCGTTAGTAGAAACGCTACGATTGCAGCAGATCGAAGGTCATACATGGGTCCGGGGCAAACTGCATGAGATCACGGCGCGGCTGCGGACGATGTATGGGTAGCGGCGTTGTTGCATAATTCGGAACCAGTCTTTTATCGTGTCCTAATGCAGCAAAGCCGCAGCCGCCACCCAACACGCGCATGTAGCCGACCGCCCCTGCCGGTGCGCTCAAGATCGTTGGAATTTTGACGAGTGCTTTCCCGATTTATTGATGCTTTCCTCGCAGGGGCGGCGGCTAATGCGCAAGCCGTTGGGCGGCCTTCAGTTAGAACGTGGTCTCGTTCACGAGGTGCAACTGATGATGATGCACTCGAACGCCATCGCGTGCTGGCCTAATCTCAGGCAAGCGTATCGCGATGGGCAGCGCATCCGAACGCGATCGTGTGCTGGGGTGGCTGGCTCAAACACATCGGGTGCGGACAGGCATTCGGGCGCCTGCGTGTGCCAAGTGATCCCAGGCAAGCTGATCGTGTTGTGCCTGTTGATCGATCTATCAATCCTGCCGCCCAACAGGCGCTTGCTCAGGAACGCCCATCGATCTCCCACTATGATGGGAGTTCCTGCCGTACTGACATGCGCTCTGGCGCATGGGCGGTTGCAGCGGACGGCGCTTGGCGCCCGCGAGATCGGAGCTTTTTTGAAGCGTGGCTTCGGCTCGACTGCCATCTAGATCTCGAACGCGCCGCCGCTGAAGCGCAAGACGTTGGGCGCGATCCATCATCGCCTTCTCAATTGGAAGGTGTTATACTTTGTGTGCAAATCCCGAGCCATCATATGAGGTAAGAGGAACCAATGGACAACACTGAGTTCGTTATATTGCCGAACGCGCCAACTATCCCTGGCCTCCGTTTCCGTCCATGGCACGATGTGCATGATTACCAGCAGATAGCCGCCGTCCGTGAAGGGTCGCGCGAATGGGATCGCGTCGATCTCTTATCAGCACGTGAGGATGTGCCGACAGCCGAGGATGTCGCATCTACATTTCCCGAGTCCGTTGTACGCGATAGCCCTGATCTGCTCTTGACCGAGATTGATAACCAGATTGTTGGGTATAACCACGTTTTCTGGCGCTGGGCAGAAGCAACAGGCGTCCGCGTTTATTTGCACCTCGGCTACCTTTTACCACACTGGCGGGGCAAAGGCATTGGGAAGTGCATGTTGCACTGGGCGCAGCAACGTATCCGTGCCATTGCAGCAGACGAGCAATCGTCTGGGCAAACAACGTTTGCCACAAACGTGTCGACGACAGAACGCGAAGCCGATGCGCTGATGCAGCACGAACAGTACACCGCAGTACGACGATTAAGCGATATGGTGTTGCAGCCACTGAATCAATCGCCGCCCGTGTCACTGCCAACAGCAGTAACCCTTCGATCGATTGAACCGGGCCATTACCGCGCAGTCTATCGCGCTTGGAAGGATGCCTTTGCCGATCTGTGGACAAGTACCGTTGAGAGCGAAGAAGATTATCAAGAGTTCAAAGCGGATAACATCGATGTGCCGAACTTTGATCCAGCACTCTGCCATGTTGCGTGGGTTGACGATGACGTTGTTGGTTTTGTTTTGTCACGCATTCATAAGGGCGTTGGTACGATTCCTGAAGTTGCTGTCCGTAAAGCATGGCAGCGACGCGGTATCGCTCAGGGGCTGATGATACATGCGCTCAATGTCTTACATGCACGCGGAATGGCGCAAGTGCGACTTTTTACCGATGCAGATGACGGGCAAGGCGCACGCAGTTTGTACGAACGTGTCGGCTTCCGCGAAGTCAAGCAGCACATTTTCTATCGGAAACCATTTACATCTGAAACCCTATAAGGTTGTCCCATTGGCTATCCCTAGACATACGAACGCTGGCGTGCGGCATGAGCTTCGCGCCCAACACGGCATTGCAGTTGACCGCTTCGCGCGCGAGATCGAAGGCTTTTTGAAGGCTCGTTGGGGTGCGCTCGCGGCAACTGAATGCCAAACCGTTGGGCGGCTCATCATTGTGATCTCATCCTTTTGATGGTTTCTCAATCGCTGCGTCTCAGCGTATACTCTTCAATACAGGCGAGGTTGAGAAAGAGGTCGAGAAAATGTTGCCTACTGATGATGCCGCATTGACTCCGATCGCGACCGCAATCGAGGACAATTTGTGTGCTTATGCGGCCTTCTTTGGCGCAACACCTTTGGCTGAACTCAACGACCACACAGGCTTGCTGTGGGTGATTAGTCGTATTCCAACTTTGCCGTTTACCGGCATTCTGAGACCTTATCCTCCCGCAGCCACACTTGCCAACACCATCAAGACTACAATGGCCTACTTCCAGCAGCAGCACGCCCGTCCTTCTTGGATATTTAACCCAGCACGAAGCTCGCCCGACCTAATCGTGCATCTGAGCCAATATCAACTCACCGAAACCGCTAACCTGCCCGGCATGGCGCTGAATCTGTCTGCACTTCAACCAGTAACTCCCCATCGGCTGCATGTGACGACTGTGGCTGATCCAGCGATGCTTGCGATATGGATTAGTATCTATGCTGAAAGTAACGGCGCCCCTGACTGGATTGGAGCCGAACTACTCGCGCTGTTCAGCGCTACAGACTACCGCTCTGCACAGCCACTCAGGCTCTATCTCGGCTGGCAAGCCAATCAGCCGGTCGCGAGTGCTGCGAGCTTTGGTGCTGCTGGTGTGGTGGGAGTGTACGAAGTAGCAACTCTGCCAGCGTTCCGGCATCAAGGCATTGCCAGCGCGATTACGCATCAGGCGCTGAATGACGCACATCAAAATGGATATGAGATTGCGACGCTGATATCCTCCTCAATGGCCGAACAGTTATATCGGCAACTCGGATTTGCTGAATATTGTCGTCTAGTGATTTACAACTAAGGCAGCGTTCAGGCCGCTCGTTCATTGAACGCCGTTCCAGAGCCACCCAACAGGCGCTTGCTCAGGAACGCCCATCGATCTCCCGCTATGATGGGAGTTCCTGCCGTACTGACATGCGCTCTGGCGCATGGGCGGTTGCAGCTGACCGCCCGAGGGCGCGCGAGATCCTAGCTATTTTGGCAGTTTTTGCAGCGCGCCTCGTCGGCAGCTGAAGCGCAGGACGTTGGACGGCAATCTATCGCTCGTCTCTCGTTGAGCCACTTGAACAGATCAACCCAAAGCTCTTTACTCATAGCTGATACAATCTTCTTTGGAGAGCAAAATGCCCAACATGATAAAGCGGTCAACTATTTCTTCGTGATTGCCGTACTGAGTAGCATGCTCATACCTGTACTATTCGGCAGTAGTGCTTGGTGGTGGTTTTTTAGTGTTTTCATTATCGTCGCTCCGATAGTTGGCTGGATGGTCAATCGCAGAGGGAACAAACCAACACATTTTGGTTGGGACACCTATTTGTTCGTGTTCTTTATCCTGACCAGTACGATTATTAGCGTACTACTCGGCACAAACGCTTGGTGGTGGTTCTTTGGGGCATTCCTGATTGTCGCGCCGATTATGGCTTGGATGGTAATACGCAAACGGAACAGGGCGGACGAATAATACATCGAAACATATATCGGATGATACCGAACTCATGCATAAAGGAACTTCGTTGATGCTCAGCTATAGCAATCCTATCTGAGTTGTAAACTGAGCGGTGAGCCAGGTTTCGGTTTCAGCATCAACAAGCGATAGAGCGACCAAGATTGTTTACGATTCTGGTAGCTTTGCTATTATAACCAAATCTATCACCCATGATTGCCGTCCAACCGGCGCTTGCAGCTCACCGCCTTCGGCGCGCGAGATCGTGCCTTTTTTGATGCTGCCGTGAGCAGCGCGCCTCGGCGGCAGCTGAAGCGCAAGACGTTGGACGGCACCTGATGAACGTGATACACTCATCGCTATCGATCGATTCGAAAGATAGGTCTTGTGTGGACCGTCATATAGCGCGCTGCACTGAAATCTAAACTCAGTTCTTCCTCTGCATCGGGCTTGGCTCTTGCCAAAGACATCGGTCTGGCCGCCAGTTTAGGAATTAATGTAGCGCGCTATAGTCATGCAGGTATCGTCATGACCGAGCTCATCGGACGTTGGAGTACTTTGGGATTTTACCCCCACGATCCGCAAAATGAAGTGCTGGTCTTTCTGCCAGATGGGACGGGTGTGTTCGAGTTTTATTGGTGGCGCCTCAGTTCTTATGAGACGTTCAACTATGTTGTCGAGAGCAACCAACTTACCATCCATGGCACTGAGATGTACGCGTACAGCGACGACACCAAGCACGTGGAGACCGAAACTTCGCGACTTCGCTTTGTGAGCAGCTTCTCGATTAGGCAAGATGACCATCAAGCGACTACAGGATATGTCAATCTGCTTGAATTCGATCGGCCATTTTCGCTTTCGCGCGCGACGAAGTTTGGGCGACGCGCAGCAGATGTTGATGTCTCGGTCTACAAGCCTCCCGTATTTGCAGGGATGGACACCGATCGGCAAGTGTAATTGAGTTGATATTCCTACAGATATGTCGCACCGACAATAGCAGCGCTACTGATCGACCTTTTGAGTTATTGCGTGATGACACCAATACCCGACGGTGCCGTCCAACAGGCGCTTGCTCAGGAACGCCCATCGATCTCCCGCTATGATGGGAGTTCCTGCCGTACTGACATGCGCTCTGGCGCATGGGCGGTTGCAGCTGACCGCCTTCGGCGCGCGAGATCGTGTGCATTTTGACAGTTTTTGCGCCGCGCCTCGGCCGCAGCTGAAGCGCAATACGTTGGGTGGCCTCCAGCGAGAACGCCACCTCGTTCACGCGATACTCTGATGGTATGGATTCGAAGCTCATCGCCTGCTGGCCTGATCTCGGGCAACCGTGGCGCGATGAACAGAGCATTCGAATGTCAAGATGTGCTGACGCAGTCTCAGACAAGGTTATCTGTTCATGCCCGACGCACTCGAACGCGATCGTATGCTGGCGTGGCTTGTTCAAGCAATCACCTGCTGACAAGCATTCGAGCGCCTACAAGTGCCAGGTGATCTCAGGCAACGTGATCGTGTTCTGCCCGCTCATCACTGTATCGGTCCTGCCGCCCAACCGGCGCGTGCAGTCGACGCCGCTACGCGGCCGCAAGATCGTTGCGATTTTGAAATCTGGATTTGTTCCGAAGCTCATCTCACTCTATCAGTGCGGCGCAGCTGACGCGCAACACGTTCGGCGCCTTCCATCCCCCACACATTACTTAATTTGTCCTTGCATCGCACTACCCATCCCGTTATCATGAGAAGCTCAGACCAACATGTTTACACTTCGAGTGCTGTTCACTATGACGACCTATCTCATTCAACAAGACCAACACGCCATCCGCCTGATGCGCGATCAGCTTGATGACTACACCATCCTGGCAAAATGGCTGACCGATCCGATCGTGTTGGAATATTACGAAGGTCGTGATAACCCCTTCCCGCTCGAACGTGTGTACCAGAAGTATGCGCCACGCGTTCAACGCCTGCACGCGACTGTTCCCTGTTTCATGCTCGACAACGACAAACCAATTGGTTATCTTCAATATTACCGATTGTCCTCAGCCGACTGCGCTGCTTTCGAGCTTCCCACAACGGCAGGCTCGTTTGGCATAGATCTGTTCATTGGCGAAGCTGCCCGCTGGAACCGCGGGCTCGGGACAACCTATGTGCAACTTGCCACCCGCTATCTGACAGGCGCCTGTGCGGCGAGGCATATCACGGTAGATCCGCATGTTGAGAATCTGCGCGCTATTCACTGCTACGAGAAATGTGGCTTTCAACAGCGTAAGCTGTTACCGCAGCACGAATACCACGAGGGAGCGTATCGTGATTGTTGGTTGATGGTCTATACACAACCGTAATCAACGGATGAAGCGCGCTCATAGCGAGATCGGCTGGCGCCGAACCGGCGCTTGCAGCTGACCGCCTTCGGCGCGCGAGATCGTGCGTTTTTTGAAGTCATCTCGGGGAGCGCGCCTCGGCGGCAGCTGAAGCGCAGCACGTTAGCCCGCAATTCATAGACGACAGCGCACTATGAGATCACTGTTTCGGAATTGCTGTAGTATCATGCTCCTGAGCGACTGCTCAGCCAATCGCGCATTGATCCACCATTGCCCATGAGAGTGTGACATGGATCAGGCAACTTTTGAAGCAACCTTTCAGCACTGGCAACGCGCCTACCTCGACGATAACGCCACATACCCGGAAGACCTTTGGACACAGATTGGTGAGCATCCGCTGGACCTGCGGCTTACTGAGCTCGCCGATCTTTATCTATCGGCCAATCCAGATCAACGCCTGGCTCTATACCAGGACTTTCATAATTACGAACGTCGATTGTGGGAATTGGTGGTATATGTGCGGCGCATGGCCAAGATGCTTGCAACTCCTGCCGATGGCCACTGGTTGCGCCGTGGATTGGCGATTGCAGCGCTGGAAGGAGCTCGTAGTGATTTTCGCGATACAATTGTTTCTTTGATCTTACTCAGATGGGGTGCGGAGCGAGCGCAAATCGACACGCGCTCATACTTTATCGAAATCATCGCGATAGCACCGCGCGAAGCACGCGATGTGTTCCGCAATGCCAAATCGCATCACCGTGCAGCTATGGCAGCCACACTCCAAGTGTTTGGTCCTCGTGACTGGATCGCTGAAGGACGAACGTAGCACAATATGGATCGCTCTACGACAAGGTTCAGGAGCACTGCCGATACGGATTGCGGGCTAACCGGCGCTTGCAGCTGACCGCCTTCGGCGCGCGAGATCGTGGGCATTTTGACAGTTTTCGCGTGCGCCTTGGCGGCAGCTGAAGCGCAACACGTTGGGCCCAAACCATACTGAACAGAAAAGGGTTTGTCCTGGGCACATGTAGTTACACAGGCATGTTACAGCTATGGTAGCAGTACCGCTGACAAGGACGCAAGATCTTTGCCCGTGTCCTAGCGGAGCACGATCGTCTACAAGATCGTTCCCCAGCGCCGCGACCTCTGATCTGGCTCCGCCGTTCGTCTGGGAGCGAGTTCTTGGCATAGGCTAGCCAGGAGAATTACCATGCGCATCCTGTTCACCACAGTCCAACGGCACGGCCATTTCCATCCACTCCTCCCCATCGCACGGGCCGCTGTCGCGGCCGGGCATGAGATCGCCGTCGCCTGTGCGGCGTCTTTCATCCCCCACGTCGAACGAGCGGGTTTCCAAGCCTTCCCGGCCGGCTTCGATGACCGCGGCCGCTCCACGGCCGAGCTCTTCCCGGGTTGGCACACGATCCCAGAGCACGCGACTGCCTCGTGGGCCATCCCCAATGTCTTCGTCGCGATCCACGCCGCGGTAATGACGCCTGATCTGCTTACCATCGCCCGTGACTGGGCCCCGGACCTCATCGTCCGCGATGCCATGGAGTACGGCGGCTGCCTCGCCGCCGAAGTACTTGGGCTCCCGCACGCGAGCGTCCGGACCGGCTCGATAAGCTCACGATATGGGATAAGGCAGCTCATCGCCGAACCCTTGGCACGGCTCCGCGAGGTGAATGGGTTGCTGCCGGATCCCGAGGTCGCCATGCCCTTCCGCTATCTGCACCTCGTCGCCGAGCCACCGGGCTTCGCGCTCCCAGGCGAGGTGGTCGCACCGACGATCCATCGGTTGCGCCCCGACGACGCAGAGCAATCCCGCGAGGCGATGTTGCCTGCGTGGGCCGCGGAGCTCCCCCGCCGCCCCACCATCTACGCGACCCTCGGGACCGTCTTCAGCACGTACCAGAGTGGGCTTGCGATCTTCGCTGCCATTATCGCGGCTCTTCGGGACGAACCCGTCAACCTGATCGTCACGGTCGGGCGGGCCAACGACCCGGCCCGATTTGGCCCACAACCCCCACATGTGCATATCGAGCGGTATATTCCCCAGGGTCTGCTGCTGCCCAGGTGCGACCTGGTGATCTGCCATGGGGGCTTCAACACGATTACCGGGGTGCTGAACGCCGGGTTGCCGCTGATCGTCGTGCCGATCAGCACGGACCAGCCCTACAATGCCGAATGCTGCGCTGCGCTCGGCGTGGGGCGGGTGCTCGGGCTGGAGGAACGCACGCCCGAGGCGGTCCGTGCGGCGGTACGGGCTGTGCTGGCGGAACCGACCTATCGCGAGCGGGCGGCACAACTGCGGGAGGCAATGGCGACGCTGCCGGGGCCAGAGCATGCGATCACCCTGCTCGAACGGCTCGTGGTCGAGCAACGACCGCTACTGAGCGCATAACGTAAGCGATGCTCGTCTTGCACAGAACGTCGCGGGCCTGGCAATATCCAACAGAGTGCGCGCCCTGTGGACGCACAGATCAACCTATGTAGTTGCGTGCACCGTGCTGTCGCCTGGCGTTCGGACTATAAACCAGATCGGCAGTCCACCGCCGGCAATGTGCCATGCCTCGGTCACCCCAACACCGCTGCGTTCATACAGTGGCAGATTCCGCTGATGAGAGTTCTCCAGGTACGCCTGGACATGGTTGCGATCGCAAATCTGGCTTTGGGTTTGGGCCCAACCCGCCATTGCACCCGACCGCCTGCGGCGCGCGAATCTGGGCAATTTTCAGAGTTCGTGGGCGCCTTGGCGGCGGGTGAATGGCAAGCCGTTGGGCGGCATTTCGACGGAACGCGATCTCACTCACGAACGCGGTAATCGTTCACGGATTCAGACCAATGTTGGTGCAGGCAGACCCTGCCAGTACGCATCGACGGCTGTAGTCAAGAAGGTGAGCAGATGGCGTTCCTGTTGCCGACATGTCGCTGCAACGGTCAGGATACGTTCAACAAACGTGTTGCCCGCCGCGCTTTGGGCGCCGAAACAGCCTTTGCGCCACAACACCGCCGGACGCAGCGCTTGCTCGGCCGCATTATTCGTCGGTTCGATCCCCTCGATGGTCACAAACGTCCACAAGGCTGGCCACAGTTCCAACAACTCCACGCTCAGCCCCTCGGCCTGATCGTAGCGCCGCACTCCACGTTCCAGGAGGGCGCGCACCGTCGCTTGAACAGGCTGCATACTTGCCACCAGCGTCGCGCGGTCGATCCGTCCGTTCCGAAAGGCATGCCACAGCGCGAACAGAATGTCGCTTTGTGCCAGCAAATCGGCCGCCCACATCCCCAATGCGCCATTCCGTTCGGCCAGCGCCAGCAGGTTGCGGATCAGGTGTGCCCAACAGATTTGGCGCTGATCCACCACCAGCGCGCGGTAGGATTTCAGCCGATCCGACGTGACGATGCCCGCAAATGTCGTGCCCAGCAGCGTGGTGATCACTTTCCCACCCCGACTCGTCGCCACGTGAAACAGCGTGGCGACTGTACTCACCGCGACCCACAACCAGCGCCGTTTGCCGGCTTCTTTCCAGCCGGTTTCATCCATATTCAAGTGGCTCTGCTGCTGCACGGTGGTCTGGATGGCTGTATAGGTCGGTGCGATGGCGCAACTAACCGCCTGTTGCAGGCTGACCACACTGCCCAGACTGATCGGCAGCCGATACAGATCGTGGAGCAGGGCCCGGATCTCGCGATCACTGAGCCGATAGCGGCCATGCAGCAGGGCCACAGTGGCGGCCGTCTGCGGGCCGAAACTCCCCGGCGGCACATCGGCAGGCCTCTCGGCCGTGACCAAATCGCCACATTGGGGACAGCACACGGTATGGTAGTGATGCGCCGTGATGTGGGGCCGTACGAGCGGCAGTTCCCAGACATACTGGGTGCGCACCGCGCAGGCATCCCGCAATGTCGTGGGCAAGGGGTCAAGGCACTGCGGACAGATCGGCGGATGATGATCACGCACGGTGTCGATCTGATCGGGCATTGGATCGGGCCGTTCGTGCCGGGGATGGCCTGGCTGTCCACCTTTGGGACGTCCGCGCGGCGTGCGCGCCGGACGCGGCGGCGCCGATGGTGGGTCGGAGGAGGGTGGTTTGGACGAATTCTGGGAATGCTGGTTCAGGCGCAGTTCAAGCTCAAGCACCTGGGCCTGGAGTTGGAGCAGTTGCTGCTGCTGTTGAGCGAGCACGCTGAGCATAGCAGTAATGAACTGCCGCACACTCAATGGAGTGGCAGCCCATTCCGTAGCGCTAATCCCAGCTGGTGGTGTCTGATCGCCCATGCTACAAGTATGCTGGGCCATGGCGCTGCTGTCAAATGCGACACTCAGATGCTCTCCCAGCGGCGTCATGAACGGTTACCTCAAACGGGAGTTGACTGAGGTCATGAACAGGAAGCAGAAGCTGGCGATGGCGATCCGGTCCCAGTTCAGGCAGCCCCGTGGGTTCGCGGGCTGGCTCGCCGGGTGGGAGATGGCGCTGCGGTCGTCGAACCGCCAGCGCAACGTGTGGGCAGTCGGCCTGCTCGGGGTGGAGCCAACCGACCGCGTCCTCGAAATCGGCTTCGGGCCGGGGATCGCGATCCGAGAGCTGAGCCGTCGGGCGACGCATGGTCTCGTGTGCGGTGTCGATCACTCGGCCGTCATGGTGCGGCAGGCGACGAGACGCAACGCGGAGGCCGTGCGTGCGGGGCGCGTCGTTCTCCGTCTCGGTGCGGCCGAACATCTGCCGGCGTTCGCGGAGCCGTTCGACAAGGTCTTGGCCGTGAACAACATGGGCATGTGGCGCGAGCCGGACGAAGGGTTGAAGGCGCTCCATCGCCTCATGCGGCCCGGCGGACGGATCGCGATCGTCTCCCAGCCGCGGTGCCCCGGCGCCACGGCCGAGACGACAGCGGCCGCGGGCCGCGAGATTGCGGCCCGTCTCACCGCAGCGGGCTTCAGGAATATCCGGTCGGACACGCTTGCGCTCACGCCCCCCGTTATCTGTGTGCTCGGGCAGGTCCCGTGAAGACTGCTGTGGCGGACAGTGTGTGATACAGTTCCGTCCACTCCTCGTTGGCCAGAAAGCGAGTTCCCGCCATGGACACCAGTCCTCAAGACCACAGCGGCTCGGACGCAACCCAGGAGGTCGCGAATCTCGGCATGGTTCGACCGCCACTGGTGTATGGGGCCGCAATTGTCACGGGGTTGTTCCTCGAGTTCGGCTGGCCACTCCGATTCCTTCCTCGTCTACTCGCCGCTCTGCTCGGCAGTGTCCTCGTGGTGGTCGCCGTCGTAGTCTTCTCATACTCCATACGGACATTCCAGACGGCGGGCACGCCTGTGCCCGGCAACAAGCTGACCACCGTCATTGTCCGCACGGGCCCCTATCGCTTCAGTCGGAACCCGATCTACTTGGCGTTCTCCATCTTCCAGCTGGGTATCGCGAGTTGGGTCAACAGCGTGTGGCTGATCGCCACACTCATAGCGGCAGTGGCCCTCATGGCCTCCATCGTGATCCCAAGAGAGGAGCGGTATTTAGAAAGGAGGTTCGGTGCCGACTACTTGGATTACAAACGTTCCGTGCGCCGTTGGTTGTAGAGCGGCCTCCCAAGAAACTGCTCCCAGTGCGGGAGCAGAGGCAATCCGGTAACGCTGTGCAGTTCCTTTCCGTTGTACAGCTGCGCAGGGGCATAAGGGCCTAACGCTCCGCTTCAGGCGACGGCGTACAGCGTCCGCTGCGCTCCCGCTTCCCGCCGCGCCTGAAGCGGAGCGTTAGCCTGATTGCTCGCTCAATTCTAGCATCCTACACGCAATCGTTTGTTGCCTATTTTGGCACATATCTCGGCTGACCCCCATCCTCGACGGAGTCGAGGCGACGCGCCGGCTGCGCGAAATGCAACCGGATTGCCGGGTGATCGTCCTGACCACCTTTGACGACGACGAGCTCGTCTTCGAGGGCCTGCGCGCTGGCGCAGTCGGCTATCTGCTCAAGGCGGTCTCCTCGCCGCGCCTGCTCGAAGCCATTCACGCCGTTGCCCGTGGCGAGTCGATCCTGGAACCCTCGGTGACCGCCAAGGTCGTTGCGGAATTTGCCCGCCTGGCGAACCAGGCAGCGCGGCCGCAGGCGCTGGCTACTCCCCTCTCGGATCGCGAGACGGAGGTGCTGCGTCTGGTGGTGACCGGCGCAACCAACCGCGAGATCGCGGCGACACTGGTCATCGCCGAAGGGACCGTCAGAAATCACATGACCAATATCCTCGACAAGCTCGAGGTCAGCGACCGCACCCAGGCCGCGGTCAAGGCCAAGGCGCTGGGATTCGTGTAATACTGCTTGTGCATACAGATCTTGGCCACTTTTGGTGATCAATGCCGAGAATCGGGCCGGGCGTTTTCGCGGGAAGGCATACCAGAGCCATAGCGCATGCCGACTTCACCAAAAGTGGCCATGAACCGAATTCACGTCACTTAATGATAAACTTTACACGTATTCCTTCATTTAAAATGTTATCGAGGCTACAATGGTTCCCTCAACATCCCAAACGAGAAAATCTTGCCCATCGCGCGCTCCTTCGCATCGCGGAGCAGAAGCCCGTGATAGCCGTCCTGGGTCGTTGTGCATGCTACGCTTGCACGTGCTGCACCGCCAGGAGCGTGATGTCGTCGAACTGCGGCAGAGCGCCGGCGAATGCCAGCACCGCCGCCCGTACCCGCGCGACGGCGGCCTCCACGTCGTCGCCGGGGCCGGCGGCCAGCGTCGCCAGCAGCTGCGCGGTCTCGAAGAATGCTCCGCCGGCATCCTGCGCCTCGGTCACGCCGTCCGTGTAGAGCAGCAGCCGGTCGCCCACCCCGAGCACCACCGTCTCCTCGCGCCAGGTCACCCCCGGCTCGACCCCCAGCACCAGGCCGGTGGGGTTGAGCAGCTGTACCGCGCGCCCTGTGCTATCGGCCAGCAGCGGTGGCGGGTGCCCGGCATTGGCGTAGGTCAGCGTCCCGCTGGCCAGGTCCAGCAGCCCGAAGAAGGCCGTGATGAACAGCCCGGCGTGGGTGTCTTCGAGCAGGCGGGCGTTCACGCCGGCCAGCACGGCGGCGGGCGCGGTGATCCCGAGCGGCACCAGCGTGCGGATGAGCGCGCGGCCGGTGGCCATATAGAGCGCGGCGCCCAGGCCCTTGCCGGCCACATCGGCGATCACCAGGGCCAGGCGGCCATCGGCGAGCAGGAAGCAGTCGTAGAAGTCGCCGGCGGTCTCGCGGGCAGGCAGGAGCGCGGCGGCGATCCGCCACCCGGGCGGCTGCGGGAGCGTGGCGGGGAGCAGGCCGAGCTGGATCTCGGCCGCCAGCGCTACCTCGTGGGCCAGGTCGTCGATCAGCACGGCGGGCAGGATGCCACCAGCGACGGTTGCTGTCGCCTGCAATTCGTCGAGCGCCGCCAGCGCCTCGGCGTGGGCCTGCTCCAGCGTCAGCGCCTTGCCCGCGGCCCACGCCGTCGCAAACGCCGCCTCGTCGAGCTGGGCACGGGCGGCGGCCACATCGCGCGCGTAGGCCGGGCGTGTAGCGGCTTTCGGGTGCGCGCCGATGGTTGTGCGCAGCGCCTCGGCAGCCCCCAGGAGTCGCGCCGCCCGCACCGCCCGGCGCTGCCCAACGACTACCCCCGCGCATGCCTCCAGGCTCTCGATCATCTCGTCTTGTTGCCCAGCTTGCTGCTGAAGGATCAGCCCATCGCGGAGGATCGCGCTGGCCTGGGCGCTGTCACCCTGTGCATTGACCAGCGCGCCCAGAATATGGATCAGCCCTATGAGGCCGCTCAGTACAGCCTTCTCCCGGAACCAGCCGACGTGCTGCTGCAAGAGCGCCAGCACGCGCCCATCGTCGCCCTGCACCAGCGCCAGCCAGCCCAGGTTGCGCAGCGGCCACATGCTCGTGAAGTAGTGCCGCTGGTCCTGCACCAGCAACAGGGCCTCCCAGTACAATGCGGTCGCCCGTGGGAGATTACCCTGGTTACATGCCACATCCCCCAGGCCACTGAGGACCCCGGAGGTTTCGTCGACATACCCGCGTTGACGACACATGGCCAGGCTTTGCTCCAGCAGCGCCACGGCGCGGGCGGCATCGCCGTGATCGCGCGTAATATCACCCATGCAGTGCAGCACGGTCGCGATATAGTAGTGATCGCCAAGCTCCTGGTACATGGCCAGCGCTTCTTCAAGCAGCCGCATTGCCCGTGCAAAGTCGCCATGATCCCCGGCGCCGACCCCCTGGCCATAGAGCACGTAGGCGATACCTGATCGATCGCCTGCCGCGTGGAAGAGCGCCAGGGCCTCGTCATGAGCTGCGAACAGACGCTCCCACGGACCTCCGTGCAGCATGCACCCGCACACCGCGGCCAGCAGCAGCGCCCACGCTCGGATCGCCGGCGATAGCGCGTCGCGCTGCGCCAGCACCGCTTCCAGCCAGCGCCCCCCTTCGCTCCAGTAGCCACGCACACTCCAGAACCCGTCCAAGTCCCGTCCTGCGAGCGCAATGGCGATGCGGGCCCCAGTCTCTACATCGCCGCCCGCCAGCGCCCACCCCAGCGCCGCGCGCAGGTTGTCGTGCTCGACCTCTAACCGATCCAGCCACACGCCCTGCTCTGCGCGACCAAGCCAGGGCTGCGCTGCCTCCGCCAGCGCCAGATAGTGTGCGGCGTGGCGCCGCCGCACCGTGTCCGCCTCACCGCTCGCCGCCAGCAGCTCCGCCGCGTACTGCCGGATCGTCTCTAACATGCTGTATCGCGCACTGCCGCCCTGCTCCTCCACGACCACCAGCGACTTGTCGACCAGGTGCGCCAGCCCATCAAGAATTGAAAATTGAGAATCGAGAATTGAGAATGAATCGTCGCTCTGGCCTTTTTTCAATTCTTCATTCTCAATTCTCAATTCCGCAGCGACAGCTTCGGCGGCCTCCAGTGCCCAGCCGCCGGCGAAGACCGTCAGCCGCCGCAGCAGCACCTGTTCCTCGGCAGTGAGCAGGTTGTAGCTCCAGTCGATCAGCGCGCGCAGGGTCTGGTGGCGCGGCAGCGCCGTGCGGCTGCCGCCCGTCAGCAGCCGGAAGCGGTCGTCCAGCCGCGCGGCGATCTGCTCCACGCTCAGCACCCGCAGCCGCGCCGCGGCCAGCTCGATCGCCAGCGGGATGCCGTCCAGCCGCCGGCACACCTGCGTCACCGCATCGGCGTTCTGCGGCGTCAGCGTGAAGTCCGGCCGCGCCGCCACCGCCCGCTCGACGAACAGCCGGATCGCTTCGTACTGTACCAGCGCGTCCACCCGATCCGGTTCGTGCTGCGCGGTGCTCGGTGCTAGCGGCGGCAGCCCCAGCGGCGGCACGCGC
>WNGA01014456.1_pt1 | contig 17293 bp, 17 predicted proteins | sample 5400061 | NCBI WGS metagenome assembly WNGA01 (sample SAMN13153366, study PRJNA577476) | soil metagenome | isolation source: 100 cm soil or saprolite under grassland replicate 2 | place: USA:California | collected 2016-06-15 | reverse complement strand
CAAGGGGGCACGAAACGTCATCGACACGAAAGGTAGCGCAGCCGAAAGAGCCCGCACAGCGACCCGAGCGACACGTCATGCTGACTCGAACCTGTCGCCGGGTGTAGACTGCCGCTCCACTCCCGATGGCGCTACCCGAACGCGCTGAACGCGCCCGTGGCTTCAGCGTCCTCCGCTTTCGTGCCGCCGCGCCGCAGCTCGAGCTTCGGTACCTCGGCCGCATGCTTCTGCATGCCGCGCTCGTGGGAGCGGTGACCGGCACGGTAGGATCGCTGTTCTTCGTCGCGCTCGAGGTCGTTCAGCGGTTCTTGCTCGAGGACCTGGCGGGGTATTTGCCGCTGCGAGCTCACGGCGAGTTGGTCATCCCCAATCGAGTCGAGACCCCCTTTCGTCCGTGGTTGCTCGTGATTTTGCCGGGGGTCGGAGCTCTGTTGGGCGGGGTTCTCACCACTTTCATGGCTCCCGAGGCCCAAGGAGGAGGGGGGGACGCAACGCTCCGCGCCTTTCACCATGAGGAGGGGGTCGTCCGGCGGCGCGTGGTGAGCGTGAAGGCGCTGGCGTCGATCCTGACGCTCGGGTCGGGTGGCTCGGGAGGGCGCGAGGGGCCGACGATGCAGATTGGGGGGGCGATCGGATCGCTCATCGGCCGGTACCTGCAGGTAGGGACGCGCCAGCGACGGATCCTCCTCATCGCCGGCGTGGCCGGCGGGATGGCCGCCGTTTTTCGCACGCCGCTCGGCGCTGCGCTGCTCGCCGTCGAGATTCTCTATCGAGACGACTTCGAATCCGACGCTTTGATTCCCGCCCTCCTGGCGAGCGTGGTCGCCTATTCGGTCTTCATTTCGTTTCTGGGCGAGTCGACTCTTTTCGCGCACGCACCACGCTATCCTTTCGTTCCCGCCCACCTGCCCTGGTACGCGTTGATGGCGGTCCTGATCGCCGTTCTCGCGAGCCTTTTTTTGAGTCTGCTTCACGCCGTCCAACGGGGGACCGCGCGCCTGCGCGTTCCCGTGTGGGTGCGTCCGGGGCTAGGGGGCCTCGCGCTCGGACTCATCGCTACGCCGGTCATCATGGTCGTGAGCCCGCGCATCGGTCAGCTCGGGCAAGGCTTCGGCATTTTCGGTGGCGGCTACGGCGCAGCGCAGGTTGCCATCATCGGGGCGGCATGGCTTCCCGAGGGCTGGAGGGGCGCCGAGCTCCTGCTCATGGCGGGTTTGCTCAAAATCATGGCGACGTCGCTCACGGTTGGAACAGGCGGCAGCGCCGGAGACTTTGGTCCCTCGCTGGTGATGGGTGGGCTCTTCGGAGGAGCTTTCGGCCGAGCGCTCGCGGTCACGCTGAACGACCCTCGCATCGATCCAGGGGCATTCGCGCTGGTCGGCATGGGGACTTTCTATGGCGGAATCGCCCACGTACCGGTCAGCTCTCTGGTCATGGTTTGCGAGCTCGCCGGTAGCTACGACCTGCTCGTCCCCCTCATGTTGGCCGAAGGCATCGCGTTCATCGCCTTGCGCAAGCGTTCGCTCTACCGCGCGCAACTTCCGACCAAGCGGGAGTCTCCCGCGCACCGCCACGATCTGGTGTTCCACACGTTGGAAGACATGCGGGCGGGAGAGGTTGCCGTCTACGATCGTCCCTACATCTCCTTCGAGATGGCGACGCCCGCCCACCAAGTGATTCATCAGATCGCCGACAGCTCCTGGCAAGACGTGTTTCCGGTGGTGGGAAAGGACGGCAAGATGGTGGGAATGGTGAACACCGAGCTTTTGCGAACGTTCGCCAGTCAGCCCGATTTCGAACAGGTCACCGTCGCCGCGGATCTCATGCAAGCGCCGTTGTCGGTCTCCTCGTCGGAGAATCTGCACGTGGCCATCGATCTCATGCTCCAGCACCAGCTGCGCGAGCTCCCGGTGACGGACGAGTCCGGCAAAATCGTCGGCTTTTTGGACGAAGCGGACATCACCCGCGCCTACATGAAGGCGGCGATCACGCCAGCCGAAAAGTGATCGCCGCCGGCGGGTCCCCGAATGGCGTCCGACCGAAGGCCGACAACCGCCCGGTTCGGACCGAGCCGGCGATCGATCGGCTGAGGAAAGTGTCTCGTGGTGGTGCGATCGGCTGATCCCGAAGACGGCTCGTGAGCCCTGACGAAAGCATCAAACATGTTATCTTGCAAAGGGGGGTCCGCCTGACGCTCGAGGACCGAGGATGATCGACTGGGAGCAGAGAGACTACATTCTCATCATCGAAGATGACGAGGACGTGAGCGAGAGCCTCACCGAGATGCTGCAGGAAGAAGGGCACCGCGTGGTGACCTTTGGCGACGGCCGGCTGGCCCTCGATTACCTGCGGCAAAAGAGCATTCTTCCGAAGCTCATTTTCTTGGATTTTTTGATGCCTCACATGGACGGCTGGCAGTTTCTCGCCGAGTATCGCAAGGACGGGCGGCTCGCGAGCTTGCCGGTCGTCGGCATTTCGGGGAGTGACGAAGTGCACGAGCACACGGCTTCGCACAGCCTTGCCGACCTCTTGAGGAAGCCCGTCTCCCTCGACGCGCTTCTCGACGCCATCGAGCGGTGCGGCTCCGGGCTTCATCGACCTCTGGCCTCTTAGTTTGGTGCGATCAGCGGGTCTTTGTTGGTAAGCAAGCCGTATGAAACGGCTCGCCAACTACTTCTTCCAGGGTCTCATCTTTTTGGTACCCATCGCTCTCACGATCTACGCGTTCGTGTGGGTCTTCCGCCTCGTCGACGGCTGGCTGGGACTGTCGATTCCAGGTCTCGGTCTGCTGGTGACGCTCGTCGGCATCACCCTGATCGGCTTTTTGCTGTCGCACCTCGTGACGCGCAAGCTGCTCTCGATTTTCGAAGCGTTCTTCGTCAGGGTGCCGATCGCCAGGTTCGTGTACACGTCGATCAAGGACTTGATGGGAGCCTTCGTGGGCGAAAAAAGAAGGTTCGACCGTCCGGTGGTGGTCGACGTCTTGCCGGGAGGGTTCATGATGCTCGGTTTCATCACCCGAGACTCGCTCGATGTCTTGCAGCTTTCGGAGAGCGTCGCCGTGTATTTCCCTCAATCGTACAACGTCGCTGGCACGCTGGCGTTGGTGCCCCGCGCGCGGGTCAAACCGATCAGCGTCGATGGCTCGCAGTTCATGGCGTTCATCGTGTCAGGCGGAATCACCAGCATTGGCGTGTGATCCGAGACGCAACTCAAGCAGAGACGTGAGCGCGGAGGAACGTGTCGATCGCCGCCAGCATGCGGGCGTCGGCGTCGGCCTGGGTTTGTCCCGACGCCTTGAGCACCGAGGCCGACACGTTGAGCGAATGATCACCGCCTTCGACGCGGTAAACTGACGATGGCGCTTCCATTTTGGCGCGCACCTGCTCGAGCAGATCCAGCGGCCCCAGGGAGTCGCGCGTGCCCTGCACGAAAAGAATCGGTACCCGCAGCCGGAGCAGCACCTCGTCTCGAACGATCTTGCGCTTACCCGGCGAACTCAGCGGATACCCGAAACAGACGAGGGCGCGCACCGACGATTCCTCGAGCGCAACGTGGCAGCCCACGCGCGAGCCCATGGATTTTCCCGCAAGCACGAGCGGCCCATCATGCTCGGCCGAGGCGCGCGCCAGCGCCTCGCGGTGCGCGGTTACCAGCCTGGGGAGCGGATCGGGGCTGCGCCGCCCCTCACGCATGTACGGGTAGTCAAAGGTGACGACCGTTGCGAGCGAGGCGAGACGCTCTTTCCAGGCGAGCATCCACGCGGAACTCGACGGGGCACCGGCGCCGTGGGCCAACAGAATGAGCATGCGTCGGCGCAGATACACCCGCGGGCCAGCCGGAGCAATGTGGCTGGAGTAGGCTCCTATCTGTTCTCACGGATGAGCTCTAGGAACAGCGCCTTCAGCAGCGCGTACGTTTCGCGCAGCACGCGCGTCTGCAGAGCGTGCATGCGCGGCTCGTCGCAGACGTAGGCATCGAAGGCGTTTTTCGGCTTGCGGCACGCGTTGGAAACGACCGTCGGTTCCCCGCAAAGATAGCCTTCGATGACGCTATCGGCTTGTTGACAGAAGCGAAGCGCAGGACCGGGTGGAGGCCCGACCCGGATGGGCGGGTCGGCAGATGCGTTCGGTTCGTCGGCGGGCTCGGGCTGTGGACAAATCGGTGACTCGTAGACACATTCGTTCAGCTCGGCGGCAACCGCATCGGCGCACGATGCGCGCGCAGTGGTAACGGGCTGCGTCATGAAGCCTTTGGCTCTCCGCGGTGGTTGGGGGTGATACCCAGCTCATCGGCCCTGGTGTGCTGGAGTTGCGCGATTTGCGCACCGAAGAGCCAATGTGGGAGAGACTCGCCAAAGAAAAGTGCGCGCTAGGACTATAGCTCTAGCGAAATCCACCGAGTAATTCAGTGTGCAGGAGGAATCATCATGCCTTCCTTGCCCGGCGCAATCGATGGGCGTGCGCATCGTCGTTTTCGCATTGAACTCGAAGTCAGCCTGCAGAGCGACTCGAACTTCTACATGGGGCTCACCCAAAACCTCTCGTACGGTGGATTGTTCGTGGCAACCCAACTCGTCCAACCCATTGGCACTCAGGTCGAAGTCGCGCTTCGACTTCCGACCAGCAAGGCCCCGCTCTCGTTGCAAGGGGCCGTCCGATGGGTGCGCGAGATCCCGATCGGATTCGAGGGTCTGCCCGGCATGGGAATCGAATTCGAAAGCATGTCGGAAGTGGATTCGCGCATCATCGCGGATTTTCTTGCGACGCGAACTCCCCTCTTTTTCGACATGGTCTAGCCGTGCGAACCACACGAAGACTCGAGATCACGATGTGGGCGGGTGAGTGATGATCACCGCGTCGATCCATACGCTCCCAACTCTTGCTCGCTGTATAATACTGAGTCTCGACATGTTCATCTCGATCGACGGGGAGAGCAGATGAGCATCTTCTCGCGGCTCTTCAACAAAAATGCTGAGGACGACGACGGCAGCGACGCTGCCGGCGAGGAAACCGGTATGAAATCGTCGGGCGAAGAAGAAGTCGCGTCCAAACTCGCGCTGCCGTCGGAGCCGAAGCCCTCGCAGCCCGAAGGCAAGGGAACGATGCGTCCGAAGGCGCCATCGTTCCAGATCAATCCTCCGGCCGTCGACGTCGACGGAGGCTGGCCCCCGGCCGTCTCGTCGGTTCTGCCGGTCGATCGCGCGGCGAAGAGCGCGCAGCAAGCGTCGGCGCAGGCGGCAAGTGCTGCTGCTCGCACGCAGGTATTCGGAACGATGCCGCAGCCACCGGCGTCCCATCGCGGTACGGCGCGAGTCGGACACCCCGGCGCTCCCCCGGCACCTTACGCTTCGCCGCCTGCGGTGGCTGTCGCTGCCGCCGCTCAGCCGACCCGCTCTCCTTTGGGCGGGCAGCGAATCGGGAGACCGGCTGCTCCGCTTCCACCGCCGCCGGGTGCCGCACGCGAAAAGGCGCAAGCGCAGCCGATCGCGGCACCGCCGCCCCGCGCCCCGTTTCGGCCGGCGCTCGACACCGAACCGCACTTCGCTCCGCCGCGATCAGCCGTCGCGGCCGCGCGTGCCGCTTCGGCTCCTACTCCCGACGAGGTAGCCGACGGGCTGCTCACTCTCGAGCTGGGAGCCTCGGCCACGATGGAAGTTGCGGCGCCCGTGCCGCCGTTTGCCGAACCGCCCGCAGCGCTGGATGTTCCTCCGGTTGCTGCGCCACCGCCCGTCGCCCCGCCCCCCGTTGCGCAGGCTCCTGTCGCAACTGTCGACATGGCAGCGATTGCCGTCGCCGCGATTCCACCGAAGCGACGAACGCCGCCTCCGCCGGCCACCGATCTCGACAGCATCGGCAACTTCCTCAACGACCTCGACGAGGCGTTTGGCGCGATCGTCGAATCCGCCAACGGTCACGTCAAGCGACTTCGCCCTTCCGAACAGCCGCCGCCGAGCCACTCGATTGTCGAGCTGAAGGATCTCTTCGTCGCCCTTGCCGTCAATCACATGCGCCAGGTACGCGACTTCATGATCGGCGTGCGCTGGGGCGAGGCACCGCGCAATTGGCTGCCCATCTGCGAGCCGGCGGTGAACTCGTTGCTCCGCGCCGCCAAAGAAATGGAATTGACCGACCTCTGTGTCTGGCTCGAAAACTTCAGAGCCGCGCTGACGCACGCGGCCGACACGACCGGTACCACGATCGCCGGTGAGTCGCGCGAGGCGCTGCTCGTCGCATACGCCAATCTCACCGAACAGATGCCCGAGGTGTTCGCGCTCGACGAGGAGCGAAGTCGCCGCGAAGCGATCATCGTTCATGCGCTTTTGCAGCAAGTCCCCGAAGTTCACAAGGTCACCATTGACAAGATCTATGCGGCCGGGTTGACCAGCCTCGACGTCCTCTTTCTGGCGAAGCCCGACGAGATTGCGGCGACGACCGGCGTCAGCGAGCAGCTCGCCGCGCGAATCGTCGAGAAAGTTCGACATTATCGCAACGACATCGCCTCCATTGCCGACGCGACGCGTTCCAGCGAGCGCGAGCGTCTGGCCCAGCTCGCATCGGAATTGCGCGAGCTCCACGAGGCTTACGAGCAGGCAGCGACGGGCTGGTCGGAAGATGCAAAAGGCAAGAAGAAGCAGTTGCGTCAAGCTCGAGCCGAAGTTGTCTTACAAATCAAGGTGCTTCTCGCCTTTTTGGGAGAAGTCGATCGTCTCAATCAAATCGAAAAGCTGCCGTTTGGCCGCAAGATAGAAGAGCTCGAAGCATATCTTCGCCAAAAAAAGGCGGAGCGGCGACCGGCATCATAGAAGTTCCATCAGTCAATTAGAGGGAGGATCGTGTTCCCATGGCGGATTTCACAGCTGATGACATCCTGAAAAAAGTCAGGAAAGGGGAGAAGGTCGAACGAGCCGACCTTCGCGGGGTCGACTTGTCGAAAGCCGTTCTCGAAGGGGCGAGCTTCGGACGCTCCGATCTCGAGGGGGCCAATCTCGAAGGCGCGAAGCTCAAGCGCGCGAACTTCAAGAATGCCAGCTTGCGTGAGGCGTACCTCGCCGGCGCCGATCTCACCCAGGCGAATCTCGACAACGCCGATCTGGAGGGAGCGAACCTCGAACGGGCGGTGCTCGCTGGCGCCAATCTGAGCCGCGCCAACCTCGAGGGAGCCAACCTCACCGGTGCCAATCTGGTCGGCGCCAAGCTGAGCAACGCACAGCTCGAGTCGGCTTCGCTGGGGGGCGCCGATCTCTCGACCGCAGTCATCGCGCACGCGAGCCTCGAAGAGTGCGATCTCAGCGGGGCGAAGCTGAGGAAGGCCGATCTCTCGAACTCGAGTCTGCGCGGAGCCAACATCGAAGAAGCCGACCTTACCGAAGCGACGCTGGCCAATGCGCAGCTCACCAATGCTCGCGCGCGCGGCGCCAAACTGAACAAAGCATCGCTTCACAAGGCGGACCTCTCCGGTTCGGTGCTCGCCTACGCGGATCTGTCGGGGGTCGACGCGCGCGACGCCAACCTGTCCAAGGCCGACCTCACCGGAGCGACCCTCACCGGAGCGAAGGTGGCCGGCGTTCTCGCGGGGGGCTCGTCGCTTGCCAACATCCGGGCCGACTGGCTCGACGCCAGCTCGGAGGGGGACGGTTCGCGCCGCGTACCGGGCGATAAGGTGCCGGCGTTGCTCGCCAAGGAAGGGCGGATCGAACCGACCGAGGGCTTGGCCACGCGCCGCTACTTCGGTCGCGGTGACGTGCTCCGCAATGCCGTTCTCGAATTCGATTCGGGAGCCTTCGTGGAAATCGAAAGCCTTTTCGAGCAGTGCTCGATCTCGCTCGGTAAGGGCACCGAGCTGGTTGTCGGCAAGGGGGGCGTCCTCTCCGACTGCCAAATCAAGGGCGGGGGCAATATCACAATCAACGGGCACTTCTTCGAGCGCCAGAGTCCCGGCATCGTCGGAGCGGAACAAGTGGTGGTGAGCGCGGGAGGAGCCCTGGTAGGCGCCGTCGAGCAGGCTCCACACTCCACGCGGTTCGCTTTCGAGCCAGGATGCAAGCTTCGAATGAAGATTCTACAAGCAAAGAAATCAACGGCGAAGGCAGGAGAGACGAATGGACAATCCTAAGAATTGGGACGCGGGCGGCAAGAAAACGCTTGTGGAGGAGGGAACCCAGTTCAAGGGCTCGCTTACTTCCAGCTGCCCCATCGTGGTCAGAGGAAAGATCGAAGGGGACATCTCGGCCCCTTCGCTCCAGATCAGCGCGACCGGTGCAGTCTCGGGCAAAGTCAAAGTCGGCGAGATGCACTCGCAGGGCGAGCTCGCCGGCGAGTTCGACGCCGAAACCGTGCAGCTCTCCGGCATCGTCAGGGACAAGACGATCGTGCGAGCCAAGTCGCTCGAGGTGAAGCTCTTGCCAACCAACAACAAGATGCAGGTCGTGTTCGGCGAGTGCACGCTCGACGTTGGCGAGATGCCCAGCAAAGAAGCAGCGGTTCACTCGGCCACCGCGCCAAAGGAGGCGGAAAAACCGGCCGTCGCCATCGCCAACGGATCATCGCCGCCGCCCGCAAATGGCAAGAACGCGCCGGCCGCGGACGAGGTCATGCCGGCCATCGCCGCCGAGGCAGCCGCGGAACGATCGCGGTCGGCACCTCCGCCCAAACGTCCCTGACCTACTTCAGATTCCCCAGCCTCCGCTCAGGATGATGTTGGTCCCGGTGACGTAACGTGCGCCGTCCGACAGCAAGTAGGCAGCTGCTTGGACGGCGTCGTCGAGGGCTCCCACGTACCCCGCGGGAATATTCTTCACCATCTTTTGCAGCTCGTCGTCGGGAGCGCTGCCGGACGCGACGAAGCCTGGCGAGATCGTGTTCACCGTAATTCCGTGCGGCGCCAGAGCGCGCGCCAGGGTGCGCCCGAGCACCAGGACGCCGAGCTTGGAAATGTAGTGGGCGGTAACGCCCGTCTGAGCGGCGGCCTTCTCGGCGTTGGCCATGCTGAAGGCGAGCATGCGCCCCCACTTCTTCTGGATCATCGCCGGGGCGGCGAGTCGAGCGCAGTAGAAGAACGAGTCGAGATTCTGAGCGAACATCGCTCGCCAGCCTTCCGGTGTCTCTTTCAGCACATCCACGCGGTGGTAAGGGCCCGCGCAATGAACGAGCGCATCCGGCGCTCCGAAAGCGGTCTCTACTTCTTCGAACAACCTCGCGACTTGATCGGGCTCAGACACGTCGGCCCGCACCGCGAGCGGTCGCCCCCCCTTTTGTTCGATTTCGGCGGACGTTCGATCGGCATCCGCTTCGCTGGTGCGATAGCAGATCGCCACGTTCCAACCCTGGCCCGCGAGGTGAAGCGCTATCGCGCGCCCAATTCCTCGTGCTCCCCCGGTAATCAGTGCCGTGCGCATGACCCAACCTTATTACGAGGCCTGATAGGTCATCGCCAAGATTTGACAGGTCGTCTTGACTGATAGGGTTGATTTTACGGGGAGGCGGGGAGGCGGGGATTTTTCGGGTCGTGCGCTGCAAAGCGTGCCGCGGCGCGGTCGACGATCGTCTCGGGCCAGCGCCGAGACGCGAGGAACAACGTCTCAATAACCAAAGAAAACTCCCCGCTTCCCCGTCTCCCTGTGAATCTTCCCTTGCCGGTCAGGAGGCGCTGGCGGTCAGGCGCGGCCTCAAGGGAGGGCGGTGGCGCTGAATTGACAGCGTTATCGTGGGTACGAGGCCCATCACGTCGCTCATCTTGGCCCGCCCGGTGACCAGTCCCCGCAGCTCGAATTTTCCCGTCGCCGGATTGGGGACGATGTCGATCGTCAACATCGGATCGTAGAGCGCCACCTGGAGATGCCAAAATCGGAACGGGATTCCCTGGGGAAACGTGGCGACGACCTGGTATCTGCTGACGTACGCGTCGACTGACGTCCGCTGAAGAACCGCGCCTCCCGGATTGGTTCCATCGGGCGAGGGAGGCTGCACGAACGTGCTCGGCTGGACGGGCCATACGTCGGTACCGTCCCAGCGTGGCGCCATGGCGGCGTCGGCTTGCGCGCCGCCGCCATCTGCCTGCGTTGGTCCGGGGAGGACCGGGAAGTACCAATCGACCTCGACGTGGTTGTCGCTATCGAGGCCGTCGTAACCGCGAATGCGAAAGAGGGAGGTCGGCGGTAGCGTCGCCGCTTGAACCTCGTCGTTCACGAGCTTGCTGGTGATGATCTCCTGGCCGAATGTGCTCTTGATGGTTGAGATCATGTGTCCGAGCGCGTCGTCGATGCCGTTGATCCCGTCGCCTTCCGACGGGTCCGACCTATGGGCGTTGGTGCAACTCGGCGGGTCCCCGGCGCTCGTGCAGCGACCATCCAGGTCGAAACCGAGCTTGCGATATTCGGGTACGCCGTCGATCCCGGTCGTTTCTCCAATGTTGATCGTTCGGATCGCGAAAATCAGCTCGACATTGCCCCCCGTCTCCTGGGTCACCACGGGCGCCGGCGGACGGGCGAGCTGACAGGCCGCTCCCCCGCCGTCGAAGCTCGAGTCGGCGCCGGAGTCACTCGTCGATTCGACGAACCGATAGCTGTCCGACGAAAGAAGTTGGCGGCAACCCAGAAGGAGAATCGCGCATGCGATGGCGATGGTTCGCCGCATGACTTAGAAAGTGCCGGTCAAAAAAGCCGATCCGATTCCGAGGGCGGGTCGCAGCACGAGCCCCGTTTTACTCGCAGCCGCGGCCGTTGTCGAAGGCTTCTCGGACGTCGATCGCGCCGACAGCAACAAGAACGTGCCCACGCCGCCGGCGAGCACGCCGACCGAAAACGCGATCGTCGAGACGTCGGCCAAGGTGTTGAGCGCGTCGCGTTCGGAAGACAGATTCGAGGGGCACGCGGCCTTGGAGTCCCCGCAATTTCGGTCGAGCGTGTTCTTTCGCTGGATGGCCAGGATGCCGGCGATCGAGCCGGTTGCGATGCCGGCGGCGCCGACGCCGAGCAAAATGTAAACCGGCAGGCGGCTCGGTTTGGCTACATCGGCCGTCGTGCCGTTCGAAAGGGCACCGGTGACCGGCGCGCGATTGGCGGCGGCCGAGACGCGGACCGGGAATTTGAGCTCGAACGACGAGGTCGTTCCCGGCGCAAACGTGCGCGTGACGATGACGTCGTCGGAGCCTGCCTTCGTGAGAGTGAAGACGTGCGCGCCTGGGTCGAGCAAAAGTTCGAATCGGGCGCTGAAGGGCACTTCACCGAGGCCAAGCTCGCGCGTCCCGGCGGCGAGCAGGGGAAGTGTGCGCGCGGCGTCGACGGTTTCCAACGGTCGGCCGTCGACGGAGAGGCTGGCATCGGGTGGGTCGAGTGAAACGGTGGCCCGCGCGAGCCGAGCATCGATCTCGCTCAGGTACTTCTTGGCGTCGGACGTGACGTCGGCAGAGAGCGCGGTGCCGCCCCTGGCGTCGTTCTCGGCGAGCGCTTTGGCGAGGAGCTTACGCGCGCGCGTGTATCGCCCGAGCGCGCGTTCGCAATAGGCGATGTTGTAGGTCGTGAACGTGTGCGGTCGCAGGCTCGCCGACCGCTCGAACGCGAGCAGCGCCTCGCCCCATTGGGCCTGGCGAGCGAGCGACGTTCCTTCTCGAAAGGCCGCGCGCGCCTCGGCCACCCGAGGGTCGTTCGAGGATGCTTCCTGCGGGCTCGCCGCGGGCGCTTGGGCCGCCGCCGGTCGCGTGGCCAAGAGGGCAAGCGTGAGCAGGCAGGGGCGGAGGGCTTCAGAAGGGGACATCCTCAATCAGACCTCCCGCGCGCTTCTGGGTGGGGTTTTTCGAAGCATCGGCTTCGCTTGGACGAGCGCCGCCGTCGGTCTTGGTGGCCGGTGGCTTCGTGGCGCCTCCGTGGAGAGAGAGGCCGCCTTTCGCGGACTTGTCAGCGTGATCGGTCTTGCGCGGCGTCGGGTCGGAATTTTCGGCTGGCTCAGGCAACGCCAAGGGCAATGTTGGCGGAGGAGAGAGCGGGACGATGGACGGCGTTGCTGCGCTCTGGGTGCCGTTGCTCGGAGGGAGGACGGCGCCCTGAGGGGATCGACCGAGGCGCCAACCGACGCCCCCGACCACCAGCGCGCCCAAGGCGATTCCGGCAAAAAGCGCGATCTTGCGCGAGTCCTGCCGCTCGGGGCGAGAGAGCGCGTGGGGGCTCGCGGTATCTTGGGGCAAGGCGCTCGCCGCAAGGAGCGTCGGCCCGTCCTGCGCGTGCACGGGGGTCCGGGGGCGGGTTTCGCTCGAGCGTTCGGCGATGTCCTGCGATGGCGGATGGGATCGCGCCGCACCGAAGGCACGAACCGAGAGGGTCGAATACCGCTTGAGGACATCGAGCACTTCCCGCATGTCGCTCGGTCGATCTTCGCGCGGACGGGACAGCATCCTGCCGGCGAGGCGCACGATGTCGTCAGGCAGACCAGGTACGATCTTCTCGAGGGGAACGATGTCGCCGGTCGTGATGATCTTGAGAACTTGCCCGAGGTTCTCGCCGTACACGGGAAGCTGGCCCGAGAGACACTCGTACAACAGGACGCCGATGGCCCAAATATCCGCGCGATGGTCGATCTCTCTTTCGCCGAAGAGCTGCTCGGGGGAGGAGTAACAGGGTGTCCCGAGCAAGGAACCGGTTCCGGTGAGCTGGCTTTGCATCAGTGCATCGCCGTCGATGTTTGCGAGCTTCGCGATACCGAAATCGAGCACCTTGACCTCGGTGCGCCCTTCGTCGTCTTCGGCCAGGAAGATGTTTTCTGGTTTGAGGTCGCGGTGCACGATGCCGCGCGCGTGTGCCGTTCCCACGGCCGACACGACGGGCAGCAGGATCGAAGCCGTCTCCTCGAGCGACAGAAAGCGAGCGATGTCGAGCCGCGCCGCGAGCGTCCGTCCGACCAGGAGGTCCATCACCATGACCGGCGTTTCGTCGTCGAGCTCGAAAACATCGTGCACTTCCACGATGCTCGGGTGGTTGACCGCACTGGCCACCCGCGCCTCGCGCATGAAGCGGCGCCGCATCTCGGGTCTCGCATGCGCCGGTCCCCTCAGGAACTTCATGGCCACCGCTCGGCGTGTGATGGTGTGGGTGGCCGCCCAGACGACCCCCATGCCTCCTTGGCCGAGCAGGCGATCCAGGCGATACCGCCCGGCCACAACAGTGCCTGGAACCAGAGAACTCATCGGGCAAGCCACTTTACCTGATCTGCTCTCGTGCGAGGGCAAGAACCCGCGCCATCGTTGCAGTGTCCGGGAGGTCGAGTAGGTTCTCAGCATGGCCGAGCCCGCATTCGATCCTTACGAGGCATTGGGGCTTCGTCCAGGCGCAACCAAAGCAGAGATTCGGGCGGCCTATCGGGAGCAGGTGGCCCGTTACCATCCCGACAAGCATCGGGGTAACCCTCTCGAGGAGCTCGCCCAGGCCAAGCTCGTGGAGATCAATCGGGCGTACCGAATCCTGTCCGACGATCGAGAGCGAAGTGCCTACGAGCCATCGCGATCGACGCGAGTTTCGGGGGCGCCGTCTCGCGCGCCGGGCGAAAATGCCGCGCCGCTCGCCCAATGGGGAACCAAGCTTCTTCGCTCCATGGCCTACGCGGCCGGGGCCATTTTCTTGCTTCGTTTTGGTCTGGTCCTCGGACGGCAGGTTCTCCTCGTTGTACGAGGCCTCGTTCTCGGCGTACTTTGGCTGTTGCGGCTGAGTCCGATCTTCGCCATTGCCGTGATCCTCGTCATCGCCATGACAACCAGCATGATTCTTCGATCGCGCAAACGATCTCGCTAGCTTTCTGCCTCAGATCTTGGCTACGGCAGATCACGATCGGCAATTTTCGCGGGGCGGCCACGTAACCTACGGCGAGACCGTCGGAGCTGTGCCTCAGAGCGGAATGGCCGCGAGGCCTCGCCTCTTCGGCTTTGCCGAAAGCCAGTTCCGCTGTTCGGTCAGTACTTTCGTTGAACTATGGCTACTCCGATGCAACGATCTGGTAGTGAGGATCTGACACAGTAATGCTAGGGAGCAAAATGGGAAAAATCGCCATCGTCACCGGCGGTACGGGTGCCCTCGGTTCTGCCGTAGCTCGCAAGTTTGCGGATGTCGGATACGACGTTCACCTGACTTCGCTCTTCGACGCGCAAGTGAAGGCCTGGCAGGGTCCCGGACGAGCTCACGCCATCGATTTGGCAAACCTCGAGGCCGTGCGAGCGTTCGCCCGCGACTTCGCCGACGTCCACGCCCTGGCGCTCTGTGCCGGCGGTTACGCGGGTGCGGAGATCGCGCGCGTCACCGCCGCCGATCTCGAGGGCATGATGAATATCAACTTCAAAACGGCAGCCCATTGTCTGGCCGCTTTCGCGTCCAACTTGGTCGCCGGGTCGGCTGCGGTCCTAGTAGGCTCACAGGCGTATGAGGGTGCCGCGGGTTCCGCCCCCTACGCCGCGTCCAAGGCGGCATGCGTCACGCTTTTGAAGCCGAAAGGCGTACGGGTGAACGCCGTACTACCGGATGTCATCGATACGCCCGCCAACCGCCGGGGGATGCCGGACGCGAACTTCGACGGCTGGAGCAAACCGGAGGAGGTCGCCGACGTCATCGTTTGGCTATGCTCGCCAGACGCCAAGGTGGTATCGGGAAACGCCATCAAGGTGGGAAGGTAGGACTTGCGAGCGGCCGGCGAATCGATGAGGATCGGGCCAATGAGAGCTCTCCACGTATTCACCCTCTCGACATTCGCTCTCTGCGCGTGCGGCGGAGCATCGTCATCGAACGCGCGCTCCCCCGGCTCGCCGGAAGCCACGCCGGCGGGAACGACCGCCGGCCCCGCGAACCCCACGGCGACGCCCGCCGCGAGCTCAGGTTCGGAGCTCGCGGACAACGCTCCGGTTGCTTTTCGAGCCGACTTTTCGAATCCCGAGGTCGGTCTCCCCTGGAACATTTTCGGGGCGCAAAGCGGAAACCGCGAAGTCAAAGGGGGATCCGACGGCCTGTGGGTGAAGATCGCCGACGCGGAGAAGGCCTGGGATGCGGTGGGGGCTCGCACCGCCAAGGTGAAGGTCGACGGCGATTTCGACCTGCGGGCGCGCTTTCGAGACTTCTCCGCGCGCGGCAATGGGTCGGCCAAGCTCATCGTCGTCGACGCCGCCATGCCCAAGGGGGAAGCCGCGTACGTGGAGCGAATCCAAATCGACGGCAAGAACCTCTTCAAGTTCGGCGGTGAGGTCGAAGGCAGCCTCGAAAACTGGGGCTTCATTCCGACGGACGCGACCGGTGCCGACCTGCGTCTCGCCCGACAAGGGAACAAGCTGCACGCGTATACGCGTCCCGACGCAAGCTCTTCCTGGAAGGAGTTTGCCCGGGCGCAGGATGTTCCCAGAACGATGCCCCGCGTCGTCAAGGTCGGCGTCAAGTTATCGGCCGAGGCGCACCGGTCGGCACAGGTCCGGTGGGTCGACCTCATCGTGAACGGTCAGGTCATCCGCTCGGACTGATTTCTTTTTTTCGCGGTCGCGGCTGCCTGAGCGGCCCATTCGCACGGCGCCAAGGGCCTCCATTTCACGGGACGACCGAAGGCTTTGCGCTACACCCTCGGAAGGTCATGAACGAAACGAACCACGACGATCTCTACCCAGCCCGTTATTGGCACGAACTAGCCGATGGTCGCATCCAGTGCGATCTCTGCCCGCGTGATTGCCGCCTGCACGAAGGCCAGCGCGGCCTCTGCTTCGTGCGCCAGCGCAGCGGCGATCGGATGGTGCTGACGACGTATGGACGCTCGAGCGGTTTCGCCGTCGATCCGATCGAAAAAAAACCGCTCAATCACTTCCATCCGGGGACGAGCGTTCTTTCCTTCGGGACCGCTGGATGCAACTTGTCCTGCAAATTTTGCCAGAACTGGGACATCTCCAAGTCACGCGAGATGGACAAGCTGGCGTCCTTCGCCGGTCCCCAAGCCATCGCGGAGACCGCTCGGGAGAGCGGGTGCACCAGCGTCGCCTTCACGTACAACGATCCGGTGATCTTCGCGGAGTACGCGATGGATACCGCCGACGCGTGCCACGCGCTCGGTATCAAGACCGTGGCGGTGACCGCCGGCTATATCCATGCCGAGCCGCGCCGTCACTTTTACGAGAAGATCGACGCTGCGAACGTCGACCTCAAGGCCTTCACCGAGGACTTCTATCACAAGCACACGTCGTCGAGCCTCGAACCGGTCAAGGAGACTCTCAGGTACCTCGTTCACGAGACCAGCGTCTGGACCGAGATCACGACGCTTCTCATTCCTGGTCTGAACGACTCCGACCGCGAGGTCGCCGAGCTCAGCGCATGGGTGGCCGAGGCGCTCGGTCCAACCATTCCCCTTCACTTCAGCGCGTTTCATCCCGACTACAAGATGACCGACATTCCCCCGACCTCGCCGGCCACCCTTCGAAGGGCGCGCGACATCGCCATCCGCGAGGGTCTCTTGTACGTCTATACCGGCAACGTGCATGATCGCGCCGGCGACACCACGATTTGCCCGAACTGCGCCGCCGAAGTCATCGTCCGTGACTGGTACGAGATTCTGGCTACCAACCTCGACGGTGGAGCTTGCGGGTCGTGCGGCGCGGCCATCGCCGGGAGGTTCGGCGACAAGGTCGAGAACTTCGGCCGCCGGCGCGTACGCCTCGCGGTCAGCGCCTAACGATCAGAGGGAGCGCAGGTAGGTCGCCAAGTCGCCAATCTGTGCGGTGGTCAGCTGGGACGTTTTGCCGTGCCGGTCGCCTCCGCCGCAGGCGCTGAAGCGCGCCTCGAGCGTCGGGGCGCAGCCGTTGTGCATGAGGGGCAATCGAGCGCCGACACCGATGAGCGAAGGGACGACGAAGAGTCCGCCCGTGCCGACATCGATCGCTTGGTTGTTGGTGTACGACGGGCCGTTGTGGCACGACGTGCAGCCGACGGTCGTATCCAGGAAAAGCGCGTGCCCCCGTTCGATGGCGGCGGGGTCGAGATCGTCGGCGGGCAGAGGAGCACGAATGGTGTCCAGCCAGGAAAGGAGCGCCGCGCTCTGAGCCTCGCTCGGCACGACGGGCATCGCCATCCGCTTCATCATCACTTCCTCGATGAGACCGTTCCAGTCGCGAATGTCTCCAGCCCAATGGAAGGGTGCGCGCTCGCTGACTTTGGCTTCGAGCGGCTGGGTCACCCGATTGCCGAACGCGCTGAAGTTCCAAACATGGCGGTCGGTGCCCCCCTCGGGATGGCACGACGCGCAGGCGACTCCGCCGCTCGCGTTGACCTGAAACAGCGCGAGACCAGTATCGG
>WNGA01010716.1_pt1 | contig 17295 bp, 13 predicted proteins | sample 5400061 | NCBI WGS metagenome assembly WNGA01 (sample SAMN13153366, study PRJNA577476) | soil metagenome | isolation source: 100 cm soil or saprolite under grassland replicate 2 | place: USA:California | collected 2016-06-15 | reverse complement strand
CTCTAACCCGGCTCGTCGCCGCCGCGCAAGCGGACGAACAGGAAGATCGCGCCGAAGGACAGCAGGGCCAGCACGAGCGCCGTGCCCTTGCTCACCCCGACGGACAGCAGACCGCCCCAGATGAAGAGCGCGAGCACAACCGCCCAGATGAAGGACGTCACGCCTGGATCGATACTGGGAGGCCGTAGGTGCACCGCGGCCGATCGTAACGCGGTGCCTGGCACCGCGGTGGTCGCTGGGGGAACCTCCCGGGTCCCCCAGACCCCTTCCACTGGTCCGCTTCGCGGACACGCGCTTCGCGCGGGACCAAAAAAATTCGCCGAGCCGGTTTCGCTTTCGTCCACCGCTTCCGCTGACCTTCCCCTTCCGGGTACTGCCCTCGGACTCGGTTTCGACCTACTTGCGCTCCGTGCTCGGCGCAAGCAGCACACTAACGTCTGCGTCAAGCGGGTCAAGGGGCCGGAAAAGGGCGTGGCCGCAATTTGCGGAAATTTCATTTTTTAACATTTCCACAGTCATTTTTGCATCTTGTGGACAGTGTTGTGGAAAGGATTTGACGCGGGCCGCAACGTAGCCGAAACACTGCCGCAGTCGCCACGTCGACCCTAACGCATTGGTGATACTCGCGTGTGTGAGCCGTGCACGCATCGGCGTCGCGCTCGCCGGCGCGGCTCTTGTCGTCGCCGTCGTGCTCGCGGCGTTCGGGGTGGGGGAGTCGCCGGGGAAGCTGTCGGACTGGCAGGCGTTCGTCCTCGGCGTCGTCCAGGGCGCGACCGAGCTCTTGCCGATCTCCTCCTCCGGGCACCTCATCCTCGTGCCGTGGGCGGCGGGGTGGCGCTACCTCGAAGAGCATCCGGACTTCAACAAGACGTTCGACGTCGCGCTGCACCTCGGCACGCTGGTGGCCGTGATTCTCTATTTCTGGCGCGATGTCGTGCGGCTCGTGCGGGCGTGGTTCCGTAGCGTCGCGAACAGGCGAATCTCGACCGATGACGAGCGGGTCGCCTGGTACGTCGCCGTCGCGACGGTTCCCGCTGCGATCGCCGGCGCGGCGGGGGAGGACTTCATCGAGAAGAAGCTCGGGAATCCGTGGCAGATCGCAATCCTGCTCGCCGTCTTCGCGGTGATCCTCTGGCTCGCCGATCGAGTGGCCGCCCGCCGCTCGATCGAGGAGATCGGCTGGAAGGGCGCCGTCGGAGTCGGCCTCGCCCAGTGTCTGGCGCTCATGCCGGGCGTGTCGCGCTCGGGCGTGACGATCACCGCCGGCCGCTTCCTCCGCCTCGATCGCGACCGGGCGGCGCGGTTCTCGTTCCTGCTCCTGATCCCGATCGTGTTCGGCGCATCCGTTCTGAAAGGCGTCAAGGACATCGCGTTCGGCAATGGTCTGCCGCCCGGCTCGGCGGGGCCGTTCATCGTCGGCATGCTCGCGGCCGCCGTCGTCGGCCTGGTCGCGATCTGGGCGCTGCTCGGCTACGTCCGCCGGCACACGTACTCGCTGTTCGTGCTCTACCGCCTGGTTCTCGCCGGCGCGATCCTCGTCGTCATCGCAGCCGGCTGGCGGGACAAGAACTTCTAGCCGACGGGCGTTCGGAGTAGCGACGCGTACGGGATGCCCGTCGCGCCGTCGACATACACGGCCCGGTACAGCGTGGGGGAGGTCGGCGGTACATCCTTGGCGCTGAAGGAGCCGTCCGGCGCGACCTCGGCCCTCGCCGCGAGCGCGCGAGCCCCGCTCGGAAGCTCGCGAAAGACTTCGACGAGGCCGCCGCTCGCGCCCTCGATGCGCCCGCTGAGAGTGCCGGCCGCGTCCGCGCTGAACAGGACTCGGATCGAGGGGCGGGTGGGAGCCTCGAACCACTCGAGCCCGCTGGGCGTCGACAGGAGGAGCTGTCGCTTGCCGCCGGGAGCAGACGCGTAGCCTTCGAGCCGTCCGTCGACCTCGGAGAAGGATCCGGATCCGTCCGCCAGGACCCCGGCGTAGACGAACGAGTCGCCTGCGAGTGTCCAGTCGTACGCCCCGACCTCCGGGCGACCGCCGTCGACGAGCAGTGAGACGAAGATGCCGTGGGCGACGACGACGTTTGTCTCCTGCGTCGCCGCGCTCAGCGTCAGCAGCACGCTGATCGCGTCCGAGGACAGCTGTGTCCACGCCGACCAGAGATCGTCGCCGCTTGCCGCCGCGGCGACGCGGCCGGTGGGGGAGCCGATCGTGCTGGCAAAGAGGTACTGCCCGATCCAGCCGCCGTTGCGCTGGGGCTGCCAGTCGATCGCTGCCGACGTGTAGGTCTCGACGACGTGCAGCCGGCCGCGGACCAGCACGGGCGCGGCGCCCGGGACGACGCTGCTCGACGGAAAGCCGCGCTTCGTGATGGGCCGCGTGCAAAGCCTTCCGCGGGCGGCTGTCGTGACCAGCCTGAGGTAGGTCTTGCCGGACGCCAGCCGGAGCGCGTACGCAAACGCCGGCCGGCCCGTCGCGTCCAGCGTCAGGCCGGCGGGACCAAAGGAGGCGCCTTTGCGCGGACGCGCGACCACGCGCAACTTCGCGCCGCGGCCCGCGAGTGCGAGCCAGGAGCCGTTCTGGCTCTCCAGGAGCACGCTTGCCCGTGCATTCCGATCGACGACGAGACCAGCGATGAGCACCCGCCCCGTGGGCACTCGCCCGGCGCCCGCGAACGTCCACGTCGATGAGGCGCGCCTCGCGAGGACGAGGTCGCGGCCCGAGAGGAACGCGACTCGGGGCGTCCCGTCGGGCGCGATGGCAAGGAACCCGCGGCTGGCCGTCGGCGCAACGATCTCGGCAAGGGACGGCCAGGGGAGGACGGCGGTCGCGACAGCGATCCCGACCGTTATCGAGGCCAACTTGACATAACGCCGGTTATCGTGCATTCGCGCCAGAACCCTAGGCGGGCTGCGGCTCGCCGTTGAGGGCAACGCACGACTTACGTTGCGCCCCGTAATGCCACGCAGCTCATGCCATAGCTCGGGATTAGATGCGCGCATTCCTCTTCCACTTGGGCGTTTGTCGAGCTGTTGCAACGGGACGCATCCGGCCGCACTGGTATTTCCCGCTAAGAGCGGCCTGCGCAAATGTGCTGATCGTTATTAGAGCGGGTCCGCGGTAGGTTGGATGGGCGGGCGGATGCTCGCGAACACGGAGACCGCCCCCAGTGGGTTGTGTGTTCGTCACCTTCCCCGGGGCAGCCGTCCGCTCTTTGCGGTCATTCCGTTCGCGGCGTCTGGCTCCGAGGCTCGTATTCCCCATATTGTGGTCGGTAACGAAGAGGTCGACGCCGGCCTTTGCCGGGTTTGCGCGGGTGATGTGGGGATCACCGCTGGGGCGTGCGTAGGCGAGGCTGGCGCTCTCTTCGTGAGGCGATGCGTCGCACCGACGACTCCCCCGTGCCGGCTGAGCTTTACCCACGTGGGGTGCGCGCGGACGTTTCGGCGATTCGCCGTTCGAACGTTAGACGCGTCGCAGCGTTTAGCGGACGCGCGCAGGCTTCCCTTGACATCCGGCAATCACTGTGAGATGACAGGTGCGTAAGCGAACGAGAGCGCCGCATGCGGCGGCGAGCGCGCTCAAGGAGGTGCGCCATGCCGCCGCCAGTCATCATCGGGCCGCGCGCGAACCGTCGCGTTACCTGCGACTTGAGCCCGAGCAACGACCGCAGCGAATCGTCGATCGCTGCCAACCCGCTTGACCCTTACAACCTCGTCGGAGCGTCGAAACGCTTCACGAGTCCCGCGACGTACGCATTCTCGCTCGCGGCGTATGCCTCATTCGACGGCGGCCTCTCGTGGACCGAGTCCGCGCCGCTGACCTTGCTTCCGGGCTGGGCCGGAACCTCCGACCCCTCGGTCGCCTGGGACGAGGTCGGAAACGCCTACCTCGTCGCTCTGCCGTTTGCGCCGTCGGGGTCGCCGACCGACTACGTCGGCGCGGTGATTGGCATCGCGGTCTACAAGTCGGTCGACGGCGGCCGGAGTTGGGGTGCGCCGAACCTAATCCATACGAGCGCCGGCGACGACAAGCAGTGGGCCCAGGGCGACGGCAATTCCGGCAGCCCGTACTACGGCAACGTCTACGCCGTCTGGGACAACGGCTCGCAGTTGGCGTTCGCTCGCACGAGCGACCACGGTGGCTCGTGGCAAGGAGTAGGCGCTCAACCCGTCGGCAGCCCTTTGGCGAGCGACTCGTTCTCCCCCGAGGTGTCGGTGGCAGTGGACGGGACGATCTATATCGTCTGGATCGCCGGCGGCGGCACGAGCATCAAGTTCGTCAAGTCGACCGACGGCGGCGACAGCTTCACAGCGCCCGCCGTGGCGGTGAGTGGCATTACACCGGTGCCCTTCAAGCTCCCGGGCGGAACCTTTCGCGTCTTTTCGCTGCCGTCACTCTGCGCGGGCTCCGGAAACGTCGTCGTTACCGCCTGGGCCGACTACCGCGATGGAGTCTCGCGGATCTACTACCGCCGCTCGACGAACGGTGGGAACAGTTGGTCGGGCGCAGCATCGGGACAGCCGTTGCTCGATGCATCGGTGGCGTCGCCGGCTGATCAACACGACTTCCATCCTCAGATCGTGAGCACGCCGGACGGCGACATCGGCTGCACGTTCTACGAGTTCGGCCCGCGCGGACCCGGCGGCACGCCGCCACGGCTGATCGACGTGGTGCTCGCGGTCTCGACCAACAACGGGATCAGTTTCAAGGACCGGGTCAACGTCACCGACCAGGCCTGGGATCCCGCGGTCGACGCACCGCTCGCGCACGGCGATCCGACTGTTACGTTCATCGGCGATTACTTCGGGCTCGACGCGAGCCGGCTGGGGTTCTTCCCCCTCTGGACCGACACACGCACCGGAGTACAGGAGCTGTATTGCTCGCGCATTTCGGTTCGACCGGCTGACGTGTACATCCGCGACTCGAGCCTCGACCTGGGCGTTGCTCCGTCGCCCGGTTTCCACTGGGAGGCACCTGATCTGATCGTGCGCCGACAGCAGGACGGAGGCATGACGTTCGTGAACGAGGACCTCCTCCACGACGGCGTGACCGACCATTACGTGTACGGCCGCGTCACGAACAATGGCCCGAACAGTGCCGAGAACGTACGGCTCGCCGTCACGGTCGGCAACTATCCGTCGCTCATCGGCCTTCCCGGCACCGAGTTCCGCTACCCGCAGGATTGGTATCCGGGCGACTGGAGCACGCCGGCGGTCTTGGCCCGCCATCTCTTCCTCGGCGAGGGCCCGCCGATGAATATCCCGAACGGCCAGACGAAGATCCTCGGTCCGGTTCTTTGGCCCGCCGCGCAGATTCCGCCGCAGGCGACGTGGCATCCGTGCCTCTTGGCGGAGGTGCGCGCCAACAACAACGACGCCGCCGGCGGCCCGAACGGAGCGGAGATCGACGCCGACGCGGATCCCTGCGTCTACGGCTCCTACTTCTGGGGCTCGAACAACGTCTGCCAGCGCAATCTCAGCTACGCAACGGTCATCGCCGGGCTGGCTCACCTCGTCGAGCTTCCCTTCCTTGCCGGAAGCGAGTGGAGCACGTCGAGCTTCCTCGAGTTGATCGTGGACAAGGGACACGAGCTGAGGAACGTGCCGATGTCCTTGCGCCTCGAACCGACCAACGGCCGTGTGGATCTTCCCCGACAGCAGGAGGGAGTTCCCGAGCTGGTCCTCGTCGACGGCGGTCGCGCACTCGTGCGCATCGGCGGCGTCGAGACGGACGAGTTCGTCGGCGGACCCGGAACGGTCTGGCGACCGACGCTGCCCGGGCGACTTCCGTTGCAGTTGCCGGAGCACAGCTTCGGTGCGGAGCGTCACGAGCACGAGTGGAAGCTGACGGCCCCGCGCGCCGCGGTCGGCTTCCCGGTCGTCGCCGGGCAGCTGCACAGGATGACGCTCTCGTTCCGCGTGCCCGCCTCGCTCGAGCAAGGTACCCACACGATCGTTCGGATCTTCCAGCGAAACGACAAACGGCAGATCACGGGCAGCGTTCTGCTCGACATCGAGTGCCGTGCCGAGAACGAAGCGCACGAGCGACCGACGAAGCGGCGATCGACTCGGCGAAGCAAGGGCGGGAGCCGGAAGAGCACAAGGTAGGAGGAGGCGCGAGAAGCTTCAATCGCAGTTACCGGCAGCACCTTTTCCGAGCCCCTGTCGACTGTTAGGGGGCAGCTTGGCCAGACTCTCCGGCTCGATCTCCGGCTTAACCGCTCGGAAGCGGCGCCCGAAGGCGACCCCGAGAGTTGACCTGCGGCCCCAAGCCTGACAGCGTCGGGTTTGGCACTTCCCAATGTGTGGGCAGAGAGAGCCGGGAGATGACGGTCGAAATCGAGTCCATCCTCCAGCACGAGGACATCCAGGGTCTGCTGGAGAACGCAGAGACAACGGGCTCGGTCCGTCAGCCCGAACTTGCCGAGGTGATCGAGCTGCACCAGCTCGACGCGCTCGAGACTGACGCGCTTTTCAACGAGCTCGAGCGGCGAGGGATCGAGGTCGCCGAGGAGGCCGAGAAGGAGAAAGAGAAGGAGCCGCCTCCTCCCCCGCTCCAGACGTCGTACGAGACGACGACCGACGCCCTGCAACTCTTCCTGCGCGAGGCTGGGCGCCACCCGCTGCTGACCGCGGCCCAGGAGGTCGAGCTGGCGAAACGGATCGAGCGCGGCGACATGGGCGCGAAGACGCACATGATCCAGTCGAACCTGCGCCTCGTCGTCTCGATCGCGAAGAACTACCGCAACCAGGGCCTGCCGTTCCTCGACCTGATCCAGGAGGGGACGCTCGGTCTGATCCGGGCGGTCGAGAAGTTCGACTGGCGCCGAGGCTACAAGTTCTCCACGTACGCGACCTGGTGGATCCGCCAGGCTGTCGCGCGGGCGCTCGCGGACAAGGCCCGCACGATCCGCATGCCGGTCCACATCGTCGAGCGGTTGCAGAAGATGAACCGCGCCGAGCGCACGCTGTGGACGCAGCTCGGTCGCGAGCCGACGCTCGAGGAGATCGCCGAGGAGGCGAGTTTGCCCATTCAGCAGGCGCTCGAGGTGCGGGCGGCCGCGCGCGCGTCCGCATCGCTCGATCAGCCCGTCGGCGAGCAGGAGGACGCGGTCTTCGGAGACTTCGTCGCCGGCGACGACCCGTTGCCGGAGGAGGAGGTCGAGGTCTCGCTGCGCTCGCAGGCCCTCACGACCGCGCTCTTGTCTCTCCAGGAACGCGAGCGCCAGGTGCTCGTTCTGCGCTACGGGCTGGACGACTCAGAGCCGAAGACGCTCGAGGAGATCGGGCGCCGGCTGGGCCTCACCCGCGAGCGTGTCAGGCAGATCGAACTGGAGTCGCTCAGGCGCCTGGCGACGCTGCGCGAGATGCAGGCCGTGACTGCCTGAAGACTCCCAGCACGGTCCCGTCGAACAGAGGCAGTGCGCGATCCCCAAGCCGTTGCTCGACGAGCTCGTAGGCCTCGTCGAGGTGTGCGGGCCGGGTGGCGCGGTGCCCGTCGGAGGCGACCACGTTGGCGACGCCGCGTTCGAGCAACGCCCAGCCGAGCTCCTCGGGCTCGGGTCCGTGACGGCCGAGCAGCGAGGTCGCGTTCACTTGCAGCGCCCACCCGCGCTCCGCGAGCTCGTCTGCGAGCGGCGGCTCCGCCAGCACAGCCTCGGTTCGCTCCGGGTGCGCGATCACCGGCCGCAGGCCGGCAGCTTCGACGTGCTCCGCGAGCGCGAAGACGAGATCCGCGGGTCCGGCGAACGGCACCTCCATCAGGACGCAGTCCGTCCCTTCGAGCAGGTAGCGACGCGGATCCTCGTCGAGCAGCGGGCGCGCAGGCGTGAGTTCGTAGCCGAGTCGCAGCTCGAGCCCGGCGCGCGGACGCATGCGCTCGAAGGCGGCGCGAATTTCGGTCTCGCGCTCTTCGCTGAGCGTGAAGTACGGCCAGACGTGTGGCGTCGCGAACAGGACAGCCGTTCCGTGCTCCCCGGCGCTGCGGCAGAGCGCTAGCCCTTCCTGGATCGATCCCGCGCCGTCGTCACCGGACGGGACTACATGCGAGTGACAGTCGACGAAGGGACCCACCGGTCCCACGCTACCCGCTACGACCGGAGATAGAGCTCGAGGTCCGGCGCGACGGCGCGAAGCTCGCGCAGCGCCCGTGACTCGAGCTGGCGCACGCGCTCGCGCGTGATCCCGAGGCCCGCTCCGACCTCCTCGAGCGTCTGCGGCGGTTCGCCGTCGAGACCGAAGCGGAGCGAAAGCACACGGCGCATACGCGGGTTGAGGCGGAGCAGTGCTTCCGCGAGCTCCGCGCGGCGGAGCTTCTGTGAGGTCGTCTCGTCGGGTCGTTCCGAGTGGATGTCTTCGATCAGGTCGGCGTACATGCTCTCGCCGTCGCCGACGGGCGTCTCGAGGCTGACGGGATCCTCGACGAGGTCGAGCAGCTCCTGAACCCGCTTTTCGGGAAAGCCGCTCTCCTTCGCCAGCTCCTCCTGCGTCGGCTCGCGGTTGAGCTTCTGCGCGAGCTGGCGGCGCGCGCGCATGAGCCGTCGGACCTGGTCCGCGACGTGGACCGGGAGCCTGATCGTCCGACCCTGGTCGGCGAGCGCGCGCGTAACTGCCTGACGGATCCACCAGGTCGCGTAGGTCGAGAGCTTGTAGCCCATCTTGTAGTCGAACTTCTCGACGGCGCGGATCAGCCCGAGGTTGCCCTCCTGGATCAGGTCCAGCAGGGGAACGCCGGCCTTCGTGTAGTTGCGCGTGATCGACATGACCAGCCGCAGATTCGACTCGATGAGCTTCGTCTTGGCGTCCTCGTCGCCCTCGTCCTTCCGGCGGGCGAGCTCGCGCTCCTCGGCCGGGGTCAGGAGAGGGCCGTCGCCGATCGCCCGGACGTAGAGCTTGAGCGGATCCTGGGTCGTCTCGGGCTTGGCCTTGGCAGCGGCCGGGGTGTCGTCCTCCCCGTCCTCCTGCTCGTCGGCTTCCTCCGCTTCTTCCGTCTCGGCGATGTCGGCTTCCTCCGCGTCGGCGACGTCGGGCAGCAGTTCCAGCCGCGGCTCGGCGGCGGCGGGGTCTTCGTCGGTGGGCAGGTGAGGGAGCGGCCGCTGCTCCATGTGAGGGATATCGGCCTCGCTGAGAGGACTCTTGAGCCGTTCGTCAACCCTCAGGAGAGGGATGCAGTTCCCCTTACAGAACGTTCACCTAACTTCGGCAACGGCCGATGCGTCTAGGAACATGAGCGACCGAAAGGGTCGCTTCGTATTTGGCCAAAACTTTGTGCGGAATCGCCGGATATAACCTCGATCCCACGAGCCGCGTCGAGCGGACGCTCGCCACGCGAGCGCTCCTGGCCGGCATCGCCGAGCGCGGTGCGGACGCGGTCGGCTACGCCTACCGTAACTCGCAGAACCGCGTAACGGTGCACAAGCAACGCTCGGGTGCCTCCGCGCTCCTCGAGCGCGTCCGGGTGCCGGAGGACGCGACGCAGCTCCTCGTGCACGTCCGCGACTACACGAAGGGCCATCCGAGCCTCACCGCGAACAACCATCCCATCCGGCACGGCGCCGTCGTCGGCGTGCACAACGGCGTGATCGGGAACGACGACGACCTCTTCATGCGCCACGGAATCGAGCGCGCCGAGCCCGGGATGACTGTCGATTCCGAGATCATCTTCGCCCTCGCCGAGCGGTCTCGCGGCCGCACGGCCGAGGCGCTCGAGCAGCTCTACGGGTCGATGGCGACGGCGTGGCTTGACGAAGAGCGCCCCGAACTCCTGCTGGCGCGAGGGATGGGCCGGCCGCTCTGGCTCGGCCAGGGCAAGCACGAGCTTTTCTTCGCGTCGACGCGGCTCGCACTCGAGCTTGTCGAAAGCTATGCCGGGATCAAGCTGCGCAAGCGCGAGCTGCGCGAGGGAACGGTGATCGCCGTCGATCATGGCCGCGTGGTCGCGCGCGACACCTTCCGGCCGGATCTATCGTTCGAGGAGGAACCTTTGCCGGCCGTGCGCGCGCCCGACGAAGCACGCTCCTGCCTCGAGCGCCTGGCGACGCTGCACGTCGCCGCCGCGTAGACCTTAGAAAGTCCTTACGCGAGTCTCAGGTTCCTCTTAGGAGCCGGTGAGACGTTGCTCGCAGGTGTTGCGGAGGTCCTTCACGAGGCGCCGCGCGCTCGCCGCCGCGGCCTCGGCCGCTGGAGCAGGGGCGGCCGCCAGGCTGACCGGACTCTCGCCGCTCCCCGAGGCCGCCGCGGCCCCTCCCCACTCGCATCCACCGCTCGTCCCGGGCTCGATGCACTCGGGTTTCGCGCAGGGCCGCACGACCGTCGATCCGAAGGTGAACGGCTTCGACCCGAGCGCGATCATGCGCGACTTCGACTGGGGCAAGACGCGTCGACTCGCGGGCGGCCGCATGCTGCGCGAATGGGAGCTCGTCGCCTACGACAAGGAGATCGAGGTCGTTCCCGGCGTGAAGTTCGCCTCGTGGACGTACAACGGCCGCGTGCCCGGGCCGACGTTGCGCTGCCGCGAAGGCGACCAGTTGCAGATCCATTTCGTCAACGCCGGGACCCATCCGCACACGATCCACTTCCACGGAATCCATCCCGCCGTGATGGACGGCACCCCCGGAATCGGCGAGGAGATAGGCGGCGGCCTCGTCGACGTCGGCGAGGAGTTCACGTACGAGTTCGACGCGCGCCCGTTCGGATTGCATCTCTACCACTGTCACGCCTCGCCGCTGGCCGGACATATCGCGAAAGGCCTGTACGGAGCGTTCATCGTCGACCCGGCCGAGCCGCGGCCGGCAGCCGACGAGCTCGTGATGGTGCAGAACGCGTTCGACCCGAACTTCGACGAGGACAACGAGGTCTACGCGGTCAACACGGTCGCGTTCCACTTCATGTACGAGCCCGTACGCGTCCGTCGTGGCGAGCTGGTGCGGATCTACCTGATCAACATCGTCGAGCTCGACCCGATCAACTCGTTCCACATCCACGGGAACTTCTTCCACCGCTTTCCGACCGGGACCTCACTCGAGCCCACGGAATACACCGACACGGTCATCCAGGGCCAGGGGCAGCGGGACGTCCTCGAGCTCCGCTTTCCGTACCAGGGGAGGTACATGTTCCACGCCCACAAGAGCGAGTTCGCGTCGCTCGGCTGGATGGGGTTCTTCGACGTCGCGGACTGAGCTGTGGTCGACCGCTCCCTGGGACGCATCTGGTTGCTCGGAATCCCGATAGGAGTCCTCGTTGCGGTCGCCGTTCTCGTGGTCCTGCGGCCATGGCACGCCACCGCCGGCTCGGAGGAGCTCAGCGTCGAGCAGGCGACCCTGCGTCCCGGCACGATCGCGCTCGTCCTGTTGAACGGCTCGGAGAAAAGCGCGCGCGTCGCTCAAGTGATCGTGAACGATGCATACGTCGACTTCAGGGCGAGTCAGCGCGCCGTCGGGCCCGATGATGCGGCACGAATCATGATCTGGTACCCATGGATCACGGGCGAGTCGTACGAGATCGAGCTGCTGCTCTCGTCAGGGGGCGCGGTCGAGTACGAGATCGAGGACGCAGAGCCCGGCAGTCAGCCGGCCGAAGCAGCCTAGGGCAATCGCCCGTCCGAGCCGACGCGGCGCCCCTCATCCTCGAGACGCTCCTTGATCAGGAACTGGAAGGTCGACCAGGCGCCGCGACGCGCGTCGAACATGCGGTAGACCTGCCACTCGGTCATGAGGCTGTCGTCCCTGCGTCGTGCCCCCGCCCAGTCGGCGAACTTCGGCAGGCGCTTCAGCTTGCGCGCGAGCGCGACGCCCTGCTCGACGGCACGCTCGAGTCGTTCCTCCCCGATCGGAACCCAGCTCGCGCAGCAGCCCGACGAGCTCCTCACGCGTCGCAAAACGCCGCGGGACGAGACCTGCCTCGCGTTTGGCGGCGTTCCAGCTGCCAAAGTGCTCGATCACCGTCTGTGGATGGACGGTCGTCTCGGGATCGGCGGCGAACTCGCGCATCGTGGGCGAGCGGCCGAGCCGCTCCGCGGACGCACGCAGCTCAGCCAGGATCTGGTCGTTCGAGTAGCGCTTGCGGATTCCGGCCTGAAAGGACGCGAGCGCGCCGGGGTCGATCTTCGCGACCGCCCGGAAGGGCTTGCGGGCCATGCCAATAAGGATAGAGCGTTCTGGAAAGAACGCAAGTTGAGGCGTGAGATGCGCTAGGAGGCGACGGAGAGGCGGGTCCGCTCCGGCTTGCCCTCGAGCGTCTCCAGCGGGAGGATGCGCTCGAGCGCCGTGACGCAGCGGGGGCAGAATTGTGTCCCGGCGGAGCGCCGCAGCTCCCGCAGGGCTTCCGCGGCCGGGCGCGCGGCGCGGTAGATGCGCGTCGTCAGCATCGAGTCGAGCGCGTCGGCGACGTGGATGATGCGGGCGCCGAGCGGGATCTCCTCGCCGCGGAGCCGGTCGGGATAGCCGGTGCCGTCGAAGCGCTCGTGGTGGTGGCGGATGGCCGGGACGGCGTCGTTGAGGAAGCCGAGGCGGTCGATGATGCGGGCACCCTCCTCCGCGTGGCGCTGCATCAGCGACCACTCGTCCGGGGTCAGGCTAGCCGGCTTGAGCAGGATCGCGTCCGGAATCGCGAGCTTGCCGATGTCGTGGAAGAGGGCCGCGTGACCGAGCAGGTCGAGCTCGGCCTGCGAGAGCTCGAGTTCGCGACCGATCGCGAGGGCAAGCTGTTGCACCCGGCGGGAGTGACCTGCGGTGTACGAGTCCCGCGCGTCCACGGTCGCCGACAGCGACTCCATCGCCGCCGTCGAGCGCTCCTTGAGCAGCTTGTTGGCCAGCTCGAGAGAAACGTTCTGGGACTGGATCGTCTCCGCCGCCTGGCGGAGCTTCTGGGCGCTGCGCTGCGTGTGCTTGAGGTACGCCTCCTGCGTCTTCCGTTGGAGAAGGAGCGGAACCGAGAAAACGGCGAGCGCGAAGAGCTTCACCGCCTCGTACGCGAGTGCCATCACGCCGCCGATGAAGCCGTAGACGAGGTAGTGAGGGAGCAGCCACGCGAACCGCTCGCGGAAGACGTTCCACCAGCGTTCGTGACCCTCGAGCCCGATCGCGAGCGAGAGCAGGCTCATGTTGATCGCGAAGTAGACGGCGCCCGCGCCGAGGCCGAGCGCGGCCACGATGATCCGGTGCGCCGTGCCGCCGGCGACGAAGTCACCGACCTTGAACACGCTGGCGGCACCGAGCGACGCGAGCGTGAGCGCGCCGATGTTGAAAAGCGTGTTGTGGAGCGGCGCACGGCGCGCGCTCCATTCCACCGCCACGACGGTGACGGCGAGCGCGAGCGCGACGCGCGGGCCGAACAGGGCCGCTCCGGCGAGACAGCCCACTGCGCTGACCGAGATCGAGCCGCCATCGTCCACGTCGAGCGCCAGCGCCTGCCCCACTCCGACAAGCGCGAGCACGGTCAAGAGCCCGAGCAGGTCCTTCGAGGTCCAGCTCAGTGCGAGGCCGACGATGCCGGCGCTGACCCCGAGCGCGCTGACGAGCCCGACGGTCAGGCTCAGTCGGCGGTCGAGCGAGAGGAAGCGGGGCCCGTGGACAGCGTGTGGACGCGGGTGGCGCGGCTCCGCCCGCCGCTCCTCCTTCGGCTGCACCTGTGCCGCGCCCGGGAGCACGGAATGATGGTCCCCTTCCTCGGGAATCGCGACAAGGCGCGCGGTCCGGTCGCTCGGGACGAGGAGCGGCTCGGAGCTCGCCCCGAGTACCCGGTTGCGTCCCTGGAGCTTGGCGCGGTACACGGCGAGGTCGGCCTGGTGGATCAGTTCGTTGGCGTCGGTACCGTCCTTCGGGAACCCCGCGACGCCGATGGAGACGGTGGCACGGATGGGGTCGCTGGACGTCTCGACGTCGAACATGCGCTCGGCGACGGCGCGCCGGATCCGCTCTGCGATCTCGAGCGCCTGCTCCGGAGGCGTCTCCGGCAGGAGGATCGAGAACTCTTCGCCGCCGAATCGCGCAGGTACGTCGTAATGGCGGAGCTGCGCGCGGAAGACTTCCGCGATGCCCTTCAGTACTGCGTCTCCTGCGAGATGGCCGTACGAGTTGTTGATGTCGCGTAGGAGGTCGAGGTCGGCCATGATCAGCGACATCGGCCGCTCGAAGCGCCGCGCACGGCCGATCTCCTCCGACAGTGCCGCGGCGAAGTGGCGTGCGTTGAACAGGCCGGTCTTTGGATCGACGCGAGCTTCCGCCTGTAGCGCGGGAACGCTGAGGGAACGGTGAATCAGGAACAGCGGTGTGAGCGCGAACGGGACGAGCCAGGGGTTCGACTTCCAGAACGCGTAGAGGGCGACCCCGAGCGCGGCGAGCACGAGATCGGTGGCGAGATACTCGACGTCGAACAGACCCGTCTGCCGGAACGTGAAGCCGCGCGCAAGCCGAAGCATCACTGCGAGCACGACGTGGTTGATGGTGACGAAGACGATGCAGGCGGCGAGGCCGGCGATCGAGAGTCGCAGTGCGTCGTTCGCGATGCCGACGTGCTCGAGGATCAAGATGCGGCCGACGAACCACGCGGCCATCGCCGAGAGCAGGTAGTCGAGGATGTTGAACGTCTGCAGGTACCAGCGGTAGCGCATCTTCAGCCACTCCGGGACCATCTGCACGACGGCGACGAGCACGAGCAGCTCCGGCGGCAGGATCAGCGCTGCTGGGATGAGGAAGACGATGTCGGTGTGGTACGCCTGGTCGGCGGGCGTGCGCACGACGAAGAGCCGCGCCGTGGCGGCCGCAGAGGCCAGGATCAGGAAGGCTGTCCAGTGGTGCGTGTTCTGAAGCCGGCCGACGAACGGCAGCGTGACCGCGGCCGCAGCTGCGGCGACGAGGACGAAGTACACCCGTGCGCGCAGCGGCAGGTTCTCGTTCCGCCCGGAGCCAGGCTCTGTGACGAGCGAGATATCGGTGGGCATCGAGTTCATGCCCTCGATTCGACCTTCATGCAGGCGTTCTCCTTCCACGCAGTGTGGGCCGCAGCCAGGAAGCCCACCGCGGAACGTAGGCCCGCGTGAATGGCCGGGCATCCCCCGATCGGGGAACACTCGATCGGTTCACCCTTTTGGGGCACGCGAAGGCCGCCAGGCTGCTCGGATAGCCTCTCCAGCGCCGTGCGTCTCCCCGTCCCGCTCTCCGCCGAGATCGCCGTCGCGCGGGCAGCAGGACGGCTCTCGCGGCTTGCCGGTGCCGGAGGCGGCACGACGATCCCCGGCAAGCTGCTCTGGAGGCTCGATCCGGGCGCCATCGACCGGCTTGCAAGACGCCTGCCGCTCGGGTCCGCCGTCGTGTCGGCGACGAACGGCAAGACGACGACCGCGGCGATGACGGCACGCATCCTCCGCAGCCGCGTCCGGCTCGCCCACAACAGCTCCGGGGCCAACCTCGTCTCCGGTGTGGCCTCGACCCTCCTCGACGCACGCGGAGCCGAGCTCGGGCTCTTCGAGGTCGACGAGGCCGCCCTGCCGGAGGTGGCCGAGCGGCTCAAGCCGCGAGCGCTCTGCCTCGGCAACCTCTTCCGTGATCAGCTCGACCGGTACGGGGAGCTCGAGCATGTGGCGGCGCGCTGGCGGACGGCGGTACGCGAGCTCGCGGCGGACGCGGCGCTGTGTGTGAACGGCGACGATCCGCAGGTCGGGGATCTTGCGCGCGAGCGCCCCGGCTCGATCGTCTTCGGCGTCGACGACCCATCCTGTGCGCGGCCGTCGCTTCAGCATGCGGCCGATTCGAAGTACTGCGTGCGCTGTGGCACGCCCTACGACTATGCGGCGGCATACGTCGGACATCTCGGCGATTACCGTTGTCCGAGGTGTGGGCACGCTCGTCCTCCGCTCCACCTCGCGGCGCGTGAGATCGAGCTCGGCGGGCTCGACGCCGTGCAGTTTCGGCTCGTGACCCCGGCCGGAGCTCGAACAGTCCGAATGCGCGTCCCCGGGTTGTACAACGTCTACAACGCACTGGCGGCGGCCGCGCTCTCGAGCACGCTCGGCGCGTCGTTCGACGAGATCGTCTCCGGGCTGGAAGGCTTCAGCGCCGCCTTCGGGCGCTTCGAGCGGATCGTGATCGGAGATCGTCGCCTGCTGATGCTCTTGATCAAGAATCCCGCCGGCGCGAACGAGGCCGTCCGGACGATGGTCGACGGCGGCGCGCCGTCCGTCGCCGTCGTGGCGCTCAATGATGGGATCGCCGACGGTCGTGACGTCTCCTGGATCTGGGACGTGGACTTCGAGCCGCTGATCGGCGGCCTCGAGCGAATCGTCGCCACCGGTGAGCGCGCGGCCGAGCTCGCTTTGCGCTTCAAGTACGGGGGCCTGCGCGAGGACGCGATCGAGGTCGTGCCGTCACTGGAAAGCGCGCTGGACCGCGGGCTCGAGCTGACGCCCGCGGGCGGCGAGCTCGTCGTCCTCCCCACCTACACGGCGATGCTGGCGCTTCGCAAGATCGTCTCCGAGCGCGGCTTCGTCCGGCCGTACTGGAAACGCGCGGCGTGAGGCACCGGTGCCGTCTTCAAGACGTGCGGGCTTGCTGGCGCGTCCGTCTGCGCCGCCGATCGAGAACGCACAGATCGAAGGGGACCGCATGAAGATCGTCGTCGGCCATCTCTTTCCGGACTATCTGAACATCTACGCCGACCGCGGCAACATCGCCGTGCTCGCGCGGCGTGCGGCCTGGCGGGGGCACGAGCTCGACGTGTGTTCCATCTCGGTCGGCGAGCCCGTTCGTCCTGGCGAGCACGACCTCCTCTACGTCGGCGGTGGTCAGGACCGCGAGCAGGCGCTCGTCGCGCCAGACCTGGTCGCGAAGTCGGACGGGGTGCGCGAGGCCGTCGCGGGCGGCGCCGCGCTCCTCGCGGTCTGCGGCGGCTACCAGCTCCTCGGCCGCTCGTACCGTGACTTCCACGGCATCGACCTGCCGGGGATCGGGCTGTTTCCGCTCGACACCGTCGCCGGCGAGACGCGCATGATCGGCGACGTCCTGCTCGAGTGCGAGCTGGAGCCGGGCGTTCGGCGCACGCTGGCGGGCTTCGAGAACCATGCCGGCCGCACACGGCTCGATCGGGCCGCGGAAGCGCTCGGGCGCGTCGTGGCCGGGTTCGGGAACGACGGCGAGAGCGGCTGGGAAGGCTGCCGCGTCGGCCGCGCCGTCGGGACGTACCTACACGGCCCGCTGCTGCCGCGGAACCCCTGGTTCGCCGACTGGCTGCTCGCGCAGGCGCTCGCCCACCGCCTCGGCGCGCCCCCGGAGCTGGAGCCGCTGCCGGACGACCTCGAGCACC
>WNGA01012844.1_pt1 | contig 17303 bp, 18 predicted proteins | sample 5400061 | NCBI WGS metagenome assembly WNGA01 (sample SAMN13153366, study PRJNA577476) | soil metagenome | isolation source: 100 cm soil or saprolite under grassland replicate 2 | place: USA:California | collected 2016-06-15 | reverse complement strand
CACCAGCTCCACCGATGCGTCGCGCAACTGTACTTCGTAGATTACAGAGGGCGCGGTGGTGATGAGGTGCATGCCGTACTCGCGCTCCAGGCGCTCCTGCACGATGTCCATGTGCAGCAGGCCCAGGAAGCCGCAGCGGAAGCCGTAACCCAGCGCCTGCGAGGTCTCGGGCTCGTAATGGAACGAGGCGTCGTTGAGGTGCAGCTTTTCGAGCGCGTCGCGCAGCGCCTCGTACTCGTTCGCTTCCACCGGAAACAGCCCGGCGAATACCTGCGGCTTCACTTCCTTGAAGCCGGGAAGCGGCGCCTGCGCGGGCCTGTCCGCGCGCGTGATCGTGTCGCCCACTTTCGCGGCGCGCAGCTCCTTGATGCCGGCGGTCACGTAGCCGACTTCGCCCGCCGACAGATTCTCCTTATCCTTCGCCTTGGGGGTGAACACGCCGAGCTGATCGCACAGATAGTCGGCCCCGGTGCTCATCAGCAAGATGCGGTCCTTCGGCCGCAGGCTGCCTTCGAACACGCGCACCAGCATCACCACGCCGACATAGTTGTCGAACCAGGAATCGATGATCAGCGCCTTGAGCGGTCCTGCGGCGTCGCCGCGCGGCGCCGGCACGCGCCTGATCACCGCTTCGAGGATCGCGGGGACGTTCTCGCCGGTCTTGGCACTGGCGCGGATCGCGTCGCTCGCCTGGATGCCGATCACGTCCTCGATCTCCTGGATCGCCTTCTCCGGGTCGGCGGAGGGCAGATCGATCTTGTTGAGCACCGGGATCACCTCGACCCCCTGCTCGATCGCGGTGTAGCAGTTCGCCACGGTCTGCGCCTCCACGCCCTGCGACGCATCGACCACCAGCACCGCGCCTTCGCAGGCGGCGAGCGAGCGGCTCACCTCGTACGAGAAATCGACATGTCCCGGGGTATCGATTAAATTCAATAAATATAGGTCGCCATCGCGCGCCCGGTATTCCAGGGCGGCCGTCTGCGCCTTGATGGTGATGCCGCGCTCGCGCTCGAGGTCCATCGAGTCGAGCACCTGCTCGGCCATCTCGCGCGCGGGCAGCCCGCCGCACATCTGGATGAAGCGGTCGGCCAGCGTCGATTTGCCGTGGTCGATGTGCGCGATGATGGAGAAATTGCGGATGCGGCTCTGGGCCATCTAAAGAAAGAGGGTGCCGCCGGCACCCTCGTCGGCCGCTATTCTATTTGATTCAGCCTTTGTCGGTCAGGCCCGAGATGGTGACGAACGCGGTGGTCTCGCCGCGCTTGACCTGCAGGGTGATGACCGCATTCCTGTCTAGGGCCCCGAGCAGCTTGTTGAACTGCTCGACGGATTTGAGCTCCGTGTGCTGGCCCTTGTGGACCATGGTCAGCAGGATATCGCCCTTGCGCACGTCGGCCTTGGCGTCGGGCCGCACGTCGGTGACCACCAGGCCGCTCGAGATGCGCAGGTCCTTCTTCTGCTCCGCCGAGACCTCCGCGACCACGATGCCGAGCCGGTTGGCGGGGCCGTCGGCGGGCTTCTGGCCGCGCGGCTTGTCGGCCGAGGCGACGCGGTCCTCCTGCAGTTCGGCCACGGTGATGTTGAGCGAGCGCTTCGCGCCCTTGCGCCACACCTCCATCACCGCATGCGAGCCGGGTCGGGTGGCGCCGACGATGCGCGGCAGGTCGCTCGAGCTCTCGACCGCCTTGCCGTCGAAGCTGAGGATGATGTCGGTCGCTTCGACGCCCGCCTTGTCGGCGGGGCTGCCCTTCTCCACCGAATTGACCAGCGCGCCGCGCGCGCGGTCGAGGCCGAACGAGGTGGCGAGGTCGCGCGTCACTTCCTGGATCACGACGCCGATCCTGCCGCGCGACACGCGCCCCTTCTCCTTCAGCTGGCGCTGCACGTCGAGCGCGACGTCGATCGGGATGGCGAACGAAAGGCCCATGAAGCCGCCGGTGCGGCTGTAGATCTGCGAGTTGATGCCGACCACCTCGCCGCGCATGTTGAACAGCGGCCCGCCCGAGTTGCCCGGATTGATGGCGACGTCGGTCTGGATGAAGGGCACGAAGTTCTCCTGCGGCAGCGAGCGTCCCTTGGCGCTCACGATGCCCGCGGTCACGGTGTTCTCGAAGCCGAACGGCGAGCCGATCGCCAGCACCCATTCGCCGACCTTGAGCTTGGCGGGATCGCCGAAGCGCACCGCGGGCAGCCCGCCGGCGTCGACCTTGATCACCGCGATGTCGCTGCGGCGGTCGGCGCCGATCACCTTCGCCTTGAGCTCGCGCTTGTCGGTGAACCTGACGTTGATCTCGTCCGCGCCCTCGACCACGTGCGCGTTGGTGAGGATGTAGCCGTCGGCGCTGATGATGAAGCCGGAGCCGAGCGAGCGGCTCTCGGGACGCGGTCCCGGGCCGGGCTGCTGGCGCGGGATGAAGCGGCGGAAGAACTCGAGCACCTCCTCGTCCTCGATGCCCGGGACCTGGGGCAGCGCGCTGCGGCGCACCGCCTGGGTGGTGCTGATGTTGACCACAGCGCTGCCCTGCTCCTCGACCAGGCGGGTGAAATCCGGCAGCTCGCGCGCTTGCGCCAGGGCCGCGGCACAAAACGCCGCCAGCCAGAGCGCGGCGAGGCTTTGCATGACTCGCATGTTGTATCGTCTCCCGTTACTGCTGCTTCATCGCGGCTGGCGGTATTCAACGGCATCCGCGATGCGCTGCACGCTCGCAGCCGGCGCCTCGCCGACTACGGTCACCATGTGATCGGCGACCTCGCGCGTATAGATGTGGATCGCGCCCATGCTCGCGAGGCCGGTGCGCACCGCATCGCGCCGGCCCGGCAGCGGCTCGATGAACACCGATACCGCGGCGAGGCCGTCAGAATACACCACCTGGCCAACGGGCTTCGACTCGCCCATGCGGCGCTTGAGCTCGATGATCTTGTGGAATCCGGGCAGCTCGGCGGAGAGTCCCCAGCCGGTGAGATGCGCCGGAGATGCCGCGGCGTCTTCCACCCTCCAGCCGCGCGCCGCGTGGCGCGGCTTCACCATGTCGCGGGTGACATTGCCGATCGCAAGCTGCGTGAACATGAACTGCTCGACGCTCTCCCCGGCGGCGTCGAAAGTGACCGCCTTGAGCAGCATGCCGCTCGCCACGTCGGCGTACAGCCGGTAGCCGTAGCGCAGGTTGTCCTTGGGCGTGAGCACCACCGCCTGGCAATCGAAGCCGGCGATGCGTCGCGTCTCCCCCAGGCTGACGTCGTAGTAGCGCGCGAGCGCCGCGCTCTTCTCGGGCAGCAGCGCCGGGAAGCTGCGATCGGGCGTGCGCCGGTCGATTTTCACCACGCGGCTGTCGGGCAGGTAGCACTTCACCGTATCGCGCGTGCGCACGATCTCGCGCGGCACGCCATCGAGCACCTCGAGCCGCTCGATATCGCCCGCGCGGCCGTCGACGTAGCGCGTGATGCGCGAAGTCTCGCTGCGCGCGCCCTGCTGATAGACGAAGGTGCCGGTATAGGAAAGCTTCTGCGTCGCCTGTTGCATCTTGCGCAGCCAGCCGAGCGTTTCGGGCGACTGCGCCTGCACTGCGCCTGCGGCGAGACCGAGGGAAACCCCCAGGATCGCGAAAACCCTCACCGGCGCTTTTCCTGCCCCTGGTCGGAAACCGTGCGCACGTACGGCGCCATGCCTTGGAACGACACCCGGGGCGAGAAGCCCTGGTGGGCGAGCAGATAGTCATTCGCGGCGGCGGAGAGCGGCACCATGACTGGCGGCTTCGCTTCCGCCACCACGGGCGCCAGCGCCGGAGGAGCTGCTTGCTGGGGCGCAAACGCGACCCAGCCCACCAGGGCCACCGCGGCAGCGCTGGCCGCGAGCGGCAGGGCGAAGCGAAGCCGCGGCCGGGCCGCGAGGCGCACAGGAGCGAGCCCCGGCTCGGCCGTGAGCCGGTGGCTCATGCGCATCGCATCGCCGATCAGGTGATAGGTGCGCCAGGCTTCGAGCGCAGCGTGCTCGCGTCCCAGCGTATCGATCGCATCGCCGGCGTCCCTGTCGTCGAGCTCGCCGTCCATCAATGCCGAAATTCGGTCCTGCATAGCCCTACCACCTGCCTTCTGGCCTTACCACCTTTTGTCCTTGCTCGTCCCCAGCAAAGGCCGCAACTGTTCCGCGATCGCTTCCCGGGCGCGGAAGATCCGCGACCGCACCGTGCCGATCGGGCAGTCCATCGCTTGCGCGATGTCCTCGTAACTCATGCCTTCGATCTCGCGCATCTGAATCGCCTTGCGCAATTCCTCCGGCAGCTTTTCGATCGTGGAGTTCACTGTCTCCGCGATTTCATTCGACAGCAACAGGCTCTCGGGTGTGTTGATGTCGCGCAGCTGCTCGCCTTCCTCGAAGCCTTCCGCCTCCTCGGCCTCCACCTCGGTGGAGGTCGGCGCCCGCCGACCCATGGCCATGAGGTAGTTCTTGGCCGTGTTGATGCCGATCCTGTACAGCCACGTGTAAAACGCGCTGTCGCCACGGAATGCGGGGAGCGCCCGGTAGGCCTTGATGAACGCCTCCTGCGTCACATCTTCGACCTCGGCCGGATCGCGGATGAAGCGAGACAGCAGCCGCGCCAGCTTGCGCTGGTACTTCTCTACAAGCAGCTCGAAGGCCTGCTTGTCGCCACGCTGCGCCCGCGCGACCAGCTGCCGGTCGATTTCGCGGTCAGACATCGGACCGCGCCCGCCCGTCGCCGCGCGGCAAGGGCTCCCCACCCCGTTTGCAACGCCTATGTGCCACAGACACACGCACCTGGAAATAGTTCGAAGTAGTCGCCGGCCGCCGCTCAGGCCGGCGGTTGCCGGGTCTCCACGCCGGGCAGCTTGCCCCACAGCGCCCAGATGCGCAGCCGCCGGAAGGCGTCGCGCTCCAGCATGTCGCCGGTGATCAGGATGGTGCGCCGCATCGGGGGACGCAGCGGCAGGCTCACCATGAACCGGTTGACGTAGCGGCGCCCGGCCGGCCGGCAGACGATTCTTTCGCCGCTCGCGAGCTCGAGAGTGACTTCAGATCCTGAGACTTCCAGGGCGCGCAGCGATGCCGAGGACTTCAGCAGCGCGCGGCCCCACGCGGCGGCCAGGCCAAGAAACATCAGGCAACCTGCCAGCACGGCGCCTGCAGTCGAGGGCAATACCACCAAAACGCAAACGGCCGCCGTGGCATGCAGCGCGACGATGGTTGCCGCCAAGGCGCGGGATGGCGCGAGCTCGAGCCGCAGAGGGGCCCGGGCGCTCAAAGGCGCGCCATGACCAGCGTGCCGTTGGTGCCGCCGAAGCCGAATCCGTTGGAGAGCGCGACGCGGATCGGCATCCTGCGGGCCGCGTTCGGCACGTAATCGAGGTCGCACTCCGGGTCCGGCGTGCGCAGGTTGATGGTCGGCGGCGAAACCTGGTCACGGATCGCGAGCGCAGTGAATACCGCCTCCACGCCGCCCGCCGCGCCAAGCAGGTGGCCGGTCATGGATTTGGTCGAGTTCACTGCCACCTTTGCCGCATGTCCGCCGAGGAGCCGCTTCACGGCCCTGGTCTCGGCGAGGTCCCCGAGCGGGGTCGAGGTACCGTGCGCGTTGATGTAATCGATTGCCGAGCTCTCGAGATTCGCGTCCTTGAGAGCGTTGCGCATGGCGCGAAAGCCGCCGTCGCCATCCTCGGGCGGAGCGGTCATGTGAAAGGCGTCGGCCGAGACGCCGTAGCCGACCAGCTCGCAGTAGATGTTGGCGCCGCGCGCCTTTGCATGCTCGTATTCCTCGAGCACCACCGCGCCGGCGCCCTCGCCCAGCACGAAGCCGTCGCGCTCCTTGTCCCAGGGGCGGCTGGCGGTGGCAGGATCGTCGTTGCGCGTCGAGAGGGCGCGCGCTGAGGCGAAGCCGCCGACGGCCAACTCGGTGACCACTGCTTCGGCCCCGCCCGCGATCATGACCTCGACCTCGCCGTAGCGGATCGACTTGGCCGCCTCGCCGATACAATGCGTCGAAGTGGTGCAGGCGGTGACCATCGCCAGGTTCGGCCCTTTGGCGCCGATCTGGATCGACAGCAGCCCGGCGATCATGTTGATGATGCTTCCCGGGATGAAGAACGGCGAGATGCGGCGCGGGCCGCTCTTCTTCAGCTCGTCGTGCATGGTTTCGATCAGCGGCAGGCCGCCGATGCCCGAGCCGAAATTGATGCCGATGCGCTCGGCATTCTGCGCGCCCGCCTGCAGCCCGCAGTCGCGCCACGCCTGCAGCCCGGCGGCCATGCCGTAATGGATGAACTGATCCATGCGGCGCGCCTCCTTCGGCAACATATAAGACGAGACGTCGAAGCCCTTTACCTCGCCGGCGATCTGGCTTGCGAGGCGCGACGCGTCAAAGCGCGTGATGCGGGTGATGCCGGGTCGGCCGGCGAGCGCGCTGTCCCAGGCTTGCTGGACCGTGTTGCCGATCGGACAGACGATGCCGAGCCCGGTGAGGACCACTCTCCGGCGGGTCACTTAGGACTTGGCGTGAGCCTTGACGTAGTCGATGGCCTGCTGCACGGTGGTGATCTTCTCCGCCGCCTCGTCCGGGATCTCGGTCTCGAACTCCTCCTCCAGCGCCATCACCAGCTCGACGGTATCCAGCGAGTCGGCGCCCAGATCGTCGACGAACGACGACTCGGTCTTGATCTCGGCCTCGTTCACCCCGAGCTGCTCGGCGATGATCTTCTTGACGCGTTGTTCGATGTTTTCCATCCGCTGCTCCTTCCAGATTGGAGGGTTGCGCTGCAGGCCAAAAGGGCCCGTATTTTACGACATATACATGCCGCCGTTGACGTGCAGCACCGCGCCGGTGACGTATCCGGCCGCAGGCGACGCGAGATAAGCAACCGCCGCGGCGACGTCTTCCGGCGCGCCCAGCCGTCCGAGCGGAATCTGCTCGAGCAGAGCCGTGCGTTGCGCTTCGGTGAGCGCGCGCGTCATGTCGGTATCGATGAAACCCGGGGCGACGCAGTTCACCGTGACGTTGCGGCTGCCGAGCTCGGCGGCGAGCGACTTCGTCATGCCGACCACCCCGGCTTTCGCCGCCGCGTAATTCGCCTGGCCAGGATTGCCGGCGGCGCCGACCACGGAGCTGATGTTGATGATCCTGCCCCAGCGCGCCTTCATCATGCCGCGCATCACCGCGCGCGAGAGCCTGAACACCGCGCGCAGATTGGTCTCGATGACTTCGTCCCAGTCCGCGTCCTTCATGCGCAGCACAAGGTTGTCGCGCGCGATTCCGGCGTTGTTGACGAGAATCAGCACAGCGCCATGCTCTTTCTGGATCGACTCGACCAGCGCATCGCATTGCGCCGCATCGCGCACGTTCAGGACTTTCCCGATCCCCGAAATCCCCATTGCGCCGGCTGCGCTGGTCGAAGTGCCCACCACCTTCGCGCCCTGCCTCGCAAGCTCGATCGCGATGGCGCGGCCGATGCCACGCGAGGCTCCCGTGACCAGCGCGAGCCTGCCTTCGAGCAGGCTCATGCTGCGCCGACCGCCTGCAAGGCTTTCTGCAGCGAGGCGCGATCGGCGAGCGCGGCGGATTGCATGCCCGCGTCGATTCTCTTCGTCATCCCGGCGAGCACCCTTCCGGGCCCGCACTCGATCACGCGGGTCACCCCCAGCTCGCGCATCTTCGCGATGGTTTCGACCCAGCGCACCGCTGAATACGCCTGGCGCACCAGCGCGTCTTTGATCGCGAGCGGGTGGTTCTCGATTTTCACGTCGACGTTGTTCACCAGTTTGATTTTTGGAGCTGCAAGAGCAACCTTCTCAAGATAGACGCGCAACTTTTCTCCGGCAGCTCGCATCAAGCTCGAATGGAACGGCGCGCTCACCGGAAGCGGCAAGGCGCGTTTTGCGCCGCGCGACTTGCACAGCTCGGAGGCGCGTTCCACCGCGCGTTTTTCGCCGGCGATGACTACCTGCCCCGGCGAATTGAAATTGACCGCCTGCACTGCTCCGCCCGCCTCGGCGCAGGCCTGGCGCACGCCATTGTCATCCAGGCCCAGGATCGCCGCCATCGCCCCCTCGTCTTGCGGCACGGCCTCCTGCATGGCCTGCGCGCGAAAGCGCACCAGCGGCAGGCAGTCGCGGAAGCGGATCGTCTCGGCCGCGACCAGGGCCGTGTACTCGCCCAGGCTGTGACCCGCGACGAGTTCCGGCTGCGGTCCGCCGAGCGCGCGCCATGCACGGTAGGCGGCGTATCCGGCGGTGAGCATCGCGGGCTGCGTGTTGATGGTCTGGTTGAGCATTTCAGTGGGGCCTTCGTCGAGCAAGCGGACAAATGGCGCCCCAAGGGCCTGTCGTGCCTCTTCCAGGGTTTCCTCTATTCCGGGAAGGCCTGCGTAGCCCTTCAGCATGCCGACCACCTGCGAGCCCTGACCCGGAAAAACCAGCGCGAGCTTCATACCGTAACGAGCGAGGAGCCCCAGGTGAAGCCGCCGCCGACGCCTTGCAGCAGCACGCGCTGCCCGACGCGGATCTTCCCGGCGCGAATGAACTCGTCGAGCGCCAGGGGCACCGAGGCGGCCGAAGTATTGCCATGATGGTCGACGGTGACGACCAGCTTCTCCAGCGGCAGCCCGAGCTTGCGCGCGGTCGCCTCGAGGATGCGCACGTTCGCCTGGTGCGGGATCAGCCAGTCGATGTCCTCGATGGTCATGCCGGCAGCGGCGACGGTTTCGCGCGCCGACTCCTCGAGCACCTTGACCGCGAACTTGAACACCGCCTGGCCGTTCATCTGCACGAAAGGCGAGCCGATGACGCAGCCGCCCGAGAGATTGCCCGGCACGGAGAGCAGCCCTGCCTGGCTGCCATCTGCACGCAGGATGCTCGCATGCACGCCCGGCGTGGCCGAGGGTACCAGCACCGCGGCGCCGGCGCCATCGCCGAACAGCACGCAGGTGCCGCGATCGTTCCAGTCGAGGATGCGCGAGAAGACCTCGGCGCCTACCACCAGCGCGCATTTCGACATTCCGCTCTTGATGAAGCTGTCCGCGGTCGCCAGGCCGTAGACGAAGCCGCTGCACACCGCCTGCACGTCGAACGCCGCGCAGCCCTTGATCGCCAGCTTGGCCTGGAGCAGGCAGGCGGTGCTCGGGAACACATAGTCCGGCGTCGAGGTTGCGACAATGATCAGGTCAAGCCGATGCGGGCCGATTTGCGCGCTTTCCAGGGCTTTGCGACTCGCTTCCAGCGCCAGGTCGCTGGAAGCCTGCGACGCCTCGGCGATGTGCCGGCGCTCGATGCCGGTGCGGCTGCGGATCCATTCGTCGCTCGTCTCCAGGCGCGCGGCGAACTCCTGGTTCGTCATGACGCGCGGCGGCAGGAAGCTGCCGGTGCCGGCGATGCGCGAATAGATCACCGCGCCACCGCCTGCCGCTCGGCCATGCGCCGCTCGATGCGCTGCGGCACTTCGTTGCGCACCTCCTCGACCGCGCGCGAGAGCGCCTGGCCGAACGCGAACACGTCGGCAGAGCCGTGGCTCTTGATGACGATGCCGCGCAACCCGAGCAGGCTCGCGCCGTTGTAGCGGCGATGGTCCATGCGCCCGCGGAAGGCGCGCAGCACGGGTAGCGAGACGAGAGCGGCCAGCCGCGTGAAGGGATTGCGCTTGAACTCCTCGCGCAAGGTCGAGGTCATCATCTGCACCACGCCCTCGGAAGCCTTCAGCGCCACATTGCCGACGAAACCGTCGCACACCACCACATCGATGTTGCCCCGATAGATATCGTCGCCTTCGACGTTGCCGGCGAAGTTGAGCCCGCTCGCGCGCAGCAACTCGGCGGCCTGCTTGACGGTTTCGTTGCCCTTGATGTCTTCGACGCCGATGTTGAGCAGGCCCACCAAAGGACGCTCCTTGTGCTCGATCGCCGCCACCAGCATCGCCCCCATCATGCCGAACTGCAGCAGGTTCTCGGCGGTGCAATCGACGTTCGCGCCGAGGTCGAGCATGTAGGTGTTGGTGCGACGCATGTTGGGCAGCACGGTGGCGATCGCGGGCCGGTCGATCCCCGGCAGCGTCTTCAGCACGAAGCGCGAGATCGCCATCAGCGCGCCGGTGTTGCCGGCGCTGACGCAGGCATGCGCCTCGCCGCTCTTCACTAGATTCACCGCGACGCGCATCGACGAGTCCCTCTTGTAGCGCAGCGCCTGCGCCGGCGGCTCGTCCATCGCCACCGTCTGGCTGGCGGCGCGCACGCGCAGGCGCGGCCCGGGCGCGGCGCCGCGCGCGGCAAGCTCGGACTGAAGCTCTCCGGCGAGTCCCACCAGCACGATCTCGACGTCGGCAAGCCGCGCCATGAATTCGAGCGCGGCCGGAACCGTCACCTGGGGGCCGTGATCGCCGCCCATACAGTCGACGGCTACGGTGATCAGCGGAATTACTCGGCTTGGGTTTTGGAGACTTTCTTGCCCCGGTAGAAGCCGGTCGCGCTGACGTGGTGGCGCAGGTGCGTCTCGCCGCTGGTCGGTTCGACCGCCAGGGCGGGCCCGGTCAGGCGATCATGCGAGCGACGCATGTTGCGCCGCGACGGCGATTTCTTGTTCTGATGAACTGCCATGTCTGGACTCCTCTCGATATCCGGCTCGGCGTCGATCTCGGCCTGCGTCGCAGCGAGCACCAGAATCTCGTCCGCATGCATCTCGAAGGGCATCACCCCGAAGCAGCGCTGGCAGCGCAGCGACAGCGTGCCGCGCACCCGGACCCTCAGGGCGGGTCTGCCGCGCGCGTCGCGCACGCCCTCGACTACGTACGTTACTTCGCCCGCGTCCGTGGCTAGCATGTCGCGCAGGCGGGGAAACTCGCTGAGCGCCCAGACCCCTTGCTGCGTCGCTCCGGCCGACGCGAACGCGAAACCGTCGATCACCGGCTGGTGCGACATAAAAGCGCGAATGATATCATTTTGGAAAACCCTCGTCAAAACAAAGTGATGGCTCAATCCAGGCAACTCGTTCTGGCGTCCAGCTCGCGCTACCGGCGCGAGTTGCTCGAGCGCCTCGGATTGCACTTCAAAGCCGCCTCGCCGCAATGCGATGAGACGCCGTTGGCCGGCGAAGCCGCGCCCGACACCGCATCGCGGTTGTCGATCCTGAAAGCAAGATCATTGCAGAAACGCTTTCCCGACGCGCTGATCATCGGGGCTGACCAGGTCGCATCGAGCGCCGGCGAGCGTCTCGGCAAGCCCGGTGACCACGCCACCGCGGCCCGCCAGCTGCGCTCCTTGAGCGGAAAAGCGGCCGACTTCCACACCGCCGTGGCGCTGCTGGATGCCCGCAAGCATCAGATCCAGTCGCGCGTCGTGCCATGCCGGGTGTTCTTCAGAAAGCTAAACGAAAAAAGCATCGAAGCGTACTTGCGCCGCGAGCAGCCTTACGATTGCGCCGCCAGCGCGAAGGCCGAAGGCCTCGGCATCGCGCTCATCGAGCGCATCGAGACCGAGGATCCGACATCGCTCATCGGGCTGCCGCTGATCGCGCTCACCGAAATGCTGGAGCACGCGGGACTCCCCGTCCTTTGATTCTCTACGCCATTCCAACGCCGCTCGGCGGCGCGCCCGAAGCAGCCCTGCCGGCGCCGGCGCTGCAAAAAATACGCAGCATCCGCGACTTTGCGGTCGAGAATGCCAAGAGTGCGCGCGCTTTTCTCGGCGCGCTGGGCATGCCTGTGCGCGAGCTGAATATCCTCACCATCGAGGTTGATGTTTCGGTATTGCTCAATCCGTTACGCGAAGGCCGCCCCCTGGGACTTCTCTCGGAAGCAGGCTGCCCGGCGATCGCCGATCCGGGCGCCGCGCTGGTCGAGGCCGCGCACCGCGGGGGCTTTCGCGTCGTCCCGCTGGTCGGCCCTTCGGCGCTCACGCTCGCGTTGATGGCCTCCGGCCTCGAAGGGCAGCGCTTCGCCTTCTGCGGCTACCTGCCAAGAGAGGGTTCTGCAAGAATCAGAAGAATCCGGGAACTGGAAAAGCGCTCCCGGGCGGAAAGCGAAACCGAGATCTTCATCGAGACGCCCTATCGCAACCAGGCGCTATTGGATGCTCTGGTAAAAACCTGCAACGAGGAGACGCTGCTTTGCATCGCGACGGATCTCACGCTGCCAGGCGAGTCCATCACGACGAGAAACATCGCCGCGTGGCGCCGGGCACGAGTCACGCTCGGCCGCCGCCCCGCGGTGTTCCTGCTGCTAGCGGATCGCCGCCGATCCGCTTAGCGGATTCCCGGCGAGTACTTGAGGGTGAACTCGGCGAGCGCGCCCGCGGCGCCGGCGCCAAAGCGCCTGGCGACCTTCTCCGCGAAACCCTCTTTCTGCGTGTAGTCGACGATGTCCTCGGCCTTGATCACGTCGCGCGCCACCGAGTCGAGAGTGCCGAAGCCGTCCGCAAGGCCGAGCTCGACACTCATCTGCCCGGTCCAGATCAGCCCGCTGAACATGTCGGGAGTCTCCTTGAGCCGCTTGCCGCGCCCTTCGCGCACCACGCCGATGAACTGCTGGTGGATGTCTTTCACCAGCGTCCTGGCGTACTCCACGTCCTTCTGGTTGACGGGCGAGAACGGGTCGAGCATGCCCTTGTTCTCGCCGGCGGTGATCAGGCGCCGGTCCACGCCCAGCTTGTCCATCAGCCCGGTGAAACCGAAGCCGTTCATCAGCACGCCGATCGAGCCGACCACGCTCGACTTGCTGACGTAGATGCGGTCGGCGCCCGCCGCGACAAAGTAGCCGCCCGAGGCGCAAATGTCCTCGACCACCGCGTAGAGCGGAATGTCGGGGTATTTCTTGCGCAGCCTGCGCATCTCGTCGTAAATGGTCTGCGACTGCACCGGGCTGCCCCCGGGGGAGTTGATGCGCAGCACCACGCCCTGGGTGTTCTTGTCCTTGAACGCCGCCTGCAGCGCGCTGGTGATTTTTTCCGCGCTGGCGTCGGTGCCGGGCGCGATCAGGCCGCTCAGCTCCACCATCGCCGTGTGCTTCTTGCCGCCGGCGAGGTCGGCGCGGCCTTTCCAGTCGACCGCCATCAGCAGGATGAAGCTGATATAGGCAAAGGTCAGCAGCTTGAAGAAAATGCCCCACAGCCGCGCGCGCCGCTGCTCGCGTAGCGCCGCCGTGGCGAGCTTGGTCACCAGCTCGCGTTCCCAAATGCCGCCGCTGGACTTTTCGTCATCATTAGTCATCTTCGGACCCCGTGAAATAGACCATGCCGTCGTGTTCCTCGACCCGGAGCTTCACCAGCGGAGAGCCGTTGCACGGCCCGCCCACGCAATGTCCGCTCGCCGCGTCGTAGACGGCGCCGTGTGTCGAGCATAGCAAATCGCGTCCATCGGAATCGAAAAATACTCCTGCCTGCCAGTCGAGCTCCATCGCGACGTGCGCGCAGCGATTGAGATAGGCATGCACCCGGCCGCGGTGGCGCACGACGAACGCGGGTGTGCTCTGCCCGAAGTACTCGACCTCGAAGCGCACGCCGCCTCCGGCGTCCACCAGCGCGCTCGAGGGGCAGATCAGGCGTTCGCCCTCAGCCATGCGTGTAACGAAGTCACATCTGAAAAACAACCCAGAGGGCCGCAAGCGCGCAGCACCGGCTCGGGGTGTGCACCGTAGGTGACCGCGAGCGCGTCGACGCCCGCGCCGCGCGCCATTTCCATGTCGTGCGAAGTGTCGCCGATCATCAACGAGTTCTCTACGGGTGTTTCCAGTTCCTTCATGATCCCAAGCAGCATCTCCGGATGGGGCTTCGGCCGCGTCTCGTCGGCGCAGCGTGAAGCCGAGATCAAGGGCCCCAGTCCGCTCGCCTCGAGCGCCCGGTCGAGCCCGCGACGGCTCTTGCCGGTGGCGATTGCAAGAACATGTTTTTTCGAAAGCTCATGCAGAAGTTCCCGCATGCCGCGGAAAAGCTGCATGGCAGCCTCGCGCGCGAGGAAGTGCTTGCGGTAAAACCCGGCGAACTCTGCGTAGCGTTCCGGCGCGAGCTGGGGTACCGCGATGCGCAGCGAGTCGTGCAGCCCGAGGCCGATGACGTGGCTCGCGCGCTCCCGCCGCGGCACTTCGAGCCCCATATCGCCGGCCGCCTGCTGGATGCACTCGACGATGGTCGAGGCGGAGTCGATCAGCGTCCCGTCCCAGTCGAACACGATGAGCGGGTATTTCACTGCAGGTTCGCTTTAATGAACCGGCTTATGTCGGCAGGCAGCGGCGCCTCGAGCCGCAGGCGCTCGCTGCTTGCCGGATGCTTCAAAGCGAGCTTGCCAGCGTGCAGGAACAGCCGTTTTGCGCCCGCCTTGGCCAATGTACGGTTGGCCGCGAAATCGCCGTATTTGTCGTCGCCCACGACCGGGTGCCCGGCGTGCGCGAGGTGAACGCGGATTTGATGCGTGCGGCCGGTCAGCAGCTTCACCTCGAGCAAACTGAAGTCAGAATTCTTCCTGAGAACCTTTACCTGAGTAACCGCTGCCTTGCCGTCCTCGTGCACGCTGACCCGACGTTCGCCTTGGGCGTTCACGTATTTGTGCAGCGACTCGCGGATCTCCTTGTGGCTTGCCTCCCAGCGGCCTTTTGCCACGGCAAGGTAGGTTTTTTCCACTTCGCCCTCGCGCAGCATGCGATGCAGCTCTACCAGCGCGCTGCGCTTCTTTGCAATCATCAGCAGCCCGGAGGTATCGCGGTCGAGCCGGTGCACCAGCTCGAGGAGCTTCGCCTGCGGTCGCGCGGCGCGCAGCGACTCGATCACGCCGAAGCTGACGCCACTGCCGCCGTGGACCGCGACCCCCGCGGGCTTGTCGATCACCAGCAGCGCGGCGTCCTCGTGCACGATCGGAAATTCCGCGGGTTTGGCCGTTGGGGGTCTTAAAGCAGTTCTTACCGGAGGAATGCGTATGCGGTCCCCGGGCTGCAAGCGGTACTCGGGCTTTACCCGCCCGCTGTTGACCCTGACTTCCCCGCTACGCAGGACCCGGTAGACATGGCTTTTGGGCACGCCCTTCAGCCTGCGGAACAGAAAATTGTCGACGCGCTGCGCCGCGCTTTCCTCGCCGACTTCCAGCCAAGTCGCCCGAGTCTTGCTTAAGTCATTCATTTTCCGTATGATATCGGCGTCGCTTTGAGTTGCGAGGCACAGGTCGGTGTGGCGCGGAGACCGATAAGGTAAGCCGTAGCCGGGACCTGCAACCCGCCTCCTGCCTGGCCACAGCCGGGCCTGAAGCGCTGGTTAATTTCGCTCACCGGAAGTAGCGATACTACTAGAAGCGCGCGTAGGTTTTGTTTTCCCAAGGAATCTTCAGCCGCCCCCAAGGGCGCACTACCCATTAGGAGAGCAATCAAGAGCTAAGCTCCTGCGCGCGCAGGAGAACAACAAGTGAAGCGCATGTTGTTTAATGCGACGCAGCAGGAAGAACTGCGCGTCGCGATCGTAGACGGACAAAGACTAGTCGACCTCGACATCGAGTCAGCCTCAAGGGAACAGCGCAAGAGCAACATCTACAAAGGCCTCATCACCCGCATCGAGCCCAGCCTCGAGGCTGCCTTCGTCGATTACGGCGAGGAGCGGCACGGGTTCCTTTCTTTCAAGGAAGTCTCCAAGAGCTACTTCAAGGCCGACATCGACATCGGCCGCGCGCGCATCCAGGACGCGCTGCGCGAAGGCCAGGAGATCATCGTGCAGGTCGAAAAGGACGAGCGCGGCACCAAAGGTGCGGCGCTCACCAGCTTCATCAGCCTGGCCGGGCGCTACCTGGTCCTGATGCCCAACAACCCGCGCGGCGGCGGCGTCTCGCGCCGCGTCGAGGGCGAGGATCGCAACGAGCTGCGCGACACGCTCGACCAGCTGCAGCTGCCTGACGGCATGAGCGTGATCGCCCGCACTGCTGCGATCGGCCGCTCGCTGGAGGAGCTCACCTGGGACCTCAACTACCTGATGCAATTGTGGCAGGCGGTCGAGAGCGCCTCCCAGGACACGTCGAAGAAGCCGTTTCTGATTTACCTCGAGTCGAGCCTGGTGATCCGCGCCATCCGCGATTATTTCCAGCCCGACATCGGCGAGATCCTGATCGACACCGAGGAGATCTACGAGCAGGCCAAGGCCTTCATGCAGACTGTAATGCCTGGCAACGTTAATAAGGTCAAGCTCTACCGGGATGATGTCCCCTTGTTTTCGCGTTTCCAGATCGAGCATCAGATCGAAAGCGCCTACTCGCGGCAGGTGGCCCTGCCCTCGGGCGGCGCGATCGTCATCGACCACACGGAAGCGCTCGTGGCCATTGATGTCAATTCAGCCCGCGCGACACGCGGAGGCGACATCGAAGAAACCGCCCTCGCCACCAACGTCGAGGCCGCGGACGAACGGGTGCAGATCGGCAAGATCTCGCGCTTCGGCCTGATGGAGCTGTCGCGTCAGCGGCTGCAGCCCTCGCTCGAGGAGATCGCGCACATCAGCTGCCCGCGCTGCAGCGGCACGGGCTTCATCCGCGGCACCGAGTCGACCGCGCTGCACGTGCTGCGCATCGTGCAGGAAGAAGCGATGAAGGAGAACACTGGTGCGGTGCACGCGCAGGTGCCGGTCGACGTGTCGTCCTTCCTGCTGAACGAGAAGCGCGGCGAAATCCAGAAGCTGGAGCAGCGGATCAAGGTGAACATCGTGCTGGTGCCCAATCCGCACCTCGAGACACCGCACTACAAGGTGCAGCGCCTGCGGCACGACGAGCTGAACGATATGGAGCACGTGCCCTCGAGCTACGAGTTGGTGGAGCGGCCCGAGGAGCCGAAGGCTCCGGGCGAGGAAGCCGAGGCGAAGCGCGAGCGCCAGGAGGCCGTGGTCAAGGCGATCACGCCGGCGCAGCCAGCGCCCATGGTGGACGAATCGCAACCGCGGCCGGCACGCGCCGCGGAGCCGCAACCGGCCCCACCACCTGCCTCGCGACCGGCCGTGCCGGTGCAACCAATAGCAGTCGCAGCCGAGGCAGGTCCGACCTTCCTGTCGCGGATCTTTGGGCTGTTCAAGCCGCCCGCCCCGAGCGCGGCACGGCCGGCGCAAACCGCGGCCCAGTCTGTCCCGCAGCAAGGCGGGCAACAGCAGCGCCAACAACGCGACCAGCGGCGCGACCAGCAGCAACGCCGGGACGGGCGCCCCGATCAGCAAAGACGCGATGGGCGCGACGCTCGGCGGGACGGTCGTCCGCCACGCGACGAGCACCGCGACCGGCAGCAGCAAGGGCGGCTCGAGCAACACCGCAACGGGCAGCAGCGCGGCGAGCGTGGAGACCGCAGCGAGCGTGGCGACCGGGGCGGACG
>WNGA01009168.1_pt1 | contig 17304 bp, 18 predicted proteins | sample 5400061 | NCBI WGS metagenome assembly WNGA01 (sample SAMN13153366, study PRJNA577476) | soil metagenome | isolation source: 100 cm soil or saprolite under grassland replicate 2 | place: USA:California | collected 2016-06-15 | reverse complement strand
CGTTCGCATTCGGATCCCACGGCGTGTGCGGGGTGAGCAGGGCGGCTTCGACCCCGCCGGCGTCCATTTCCTTGAGCGCGTCGTCCTTCAGGTAGGCGGGCACCTGCCGGTGAGTGGCGCTGGTGGGGTTCCCCGCGTTCCAGAGGTGGATCTGCGCGTCGACGATCAGCATGTCCTCTCCTTCACCGCTTCCAGCCGAGCCAGTCACAGACGGCGCGGCCAATGACGAGCTCGAGACCACGCCCGCGGAGCCACGGCACCTCTTCGCTGAACAGCGTCACCGCGCTTCGTGTCCTTGAGATCGTCGAGGTAGAGCTCGTTGACCTTACCCGTGCCAGAGACCGGCAAACTGAGTCGCGACCAGTTCGCCGTACCGGACCTCCCCTTCCAGGGCGCCGATCTCGCGAGCGAATCGGCTGATATGGGCGACCATCTCCTCGCTTATGGTCGGGTTGTAGAAGGGAGCATCCCGTGCCACCTCGTAGGCGATGAGACTCGCCTCCTCGGCTGGAAACAGGCGCTGCGCGGCCTTCGCGGCCAGCTGCGGGTCGGCCTGGAGCGCCCGCTGGGTTTTCACGATGGCCCGCACAGCCTTTGCGGCGATGTCCGGATGCTCCTTGACCAGCCGCTCCGTGGTTGCGAGCGCCGGGAAGGTCCAGTGGCGGGCCGCGGGCGGCCCGTCACCCCGGCGCACGTCGAGCAGGATCTTGGCGATGCCCCGCTTCACCCCCAGGTCCGCCCGCAGTCCGTTGCCCCAGTAGCCGTCTGAGACGCCCTGCTCGACGGCATCGACCCCATCCCAGGCCCAGTTGGGGCTGGTGCGCCAGGGGCTGGGGACGATCCGGACGTTATCCCGCCGGAGGTCGATGCCCGCTTCCTCTAGCAGCCGCTTCATCGTCAGGCCGGGGTCTGCCGACGCGCTCAGGCGCAACCCTTTTACCGCACTGACGTCTCCCCGTTCGCATTTGATGTCGGAGCGGACCGCCAGGAACCAGTAGGTGTAGTGGGAAAGAGCGCACAGGAGAACGCCGCCCCGCCAGCCGGGGAAGGTCCGCAGCCCGGTGTAGGGAGACCCGCCGAAGAAGTCGATGGCCCCGTCCTTCAGGGCCTTCGATGGATTCGGCGGCGAGAAGACGAACTCCATGTCGACGCCTTCCTGTTGGAAGAACCCGAGCTGCACGGCAGCGATGGCCACGAAGTAAGAAGGAGAGATCGCGTCAGCCACGGTAAGCCGCATCGTATCCTCTTCGGCCCGCGCCCATCGTCACACGTCACCCCAACCCGAGGACCGGGGGTTCGTGACGGTCACCTGGTCGGGCTCGTCTCCGATCCGCTCATCGTCGGTCGTTGGGCACTCCCCGCAGAATTTTGGACCGCAGCCTAGCTCAAAACGAGGCCTCGGTGGACTCAGACGGATGATCACTGGATCGATCACCTGGTCCGCCCGCAGTAGGATGAACTGTGGGATCGATCACCAGCTCGAACTTCGTCGGCTGTTCGATCGGTAGCCCGCCCGGCTTGGCGCCCTTGAGAATCCTGTCCACGTACGTTTCCCTGGGCGTCCTCGCTCGGCAGCGACTTCAACTTCGACTTCAACGTCTGGTTCACCGAGGAGCAACAGCGCGAGGGGGTCGTCGAGTACAATTACGGGCGCGAGGCGCCGCTGGTCCGGGAAGCCGGCGGCGAGGGGCCTGTCGCCGAGTTCGCGGCCATGGCCGGAACCGACGTGGCCACGTACACGCGCGAGAGGCCGGGCCTGAGCGCGTTCGCGCTCGAGGACGGCGTCGTCTACCACGCCTATTCCGCCTATGCGCGCGGACTGGACGGCCTCTGGGGCATGTACCAGTGGCTTGACCGCGCACCCAAGGGGCGCAACGAGACGGGCCTCTGGCGGCGCCGCCACGACGAGTACAACAAGGGCTGAGCGAAGTCGTGGTTGTCGTGGCGCAACCGCGGGCAACAGCAACGACGAGGGGTTAGTGGACGCAGCGGCCGCTGACCCCTTTCGTTTACCCAGACTTCACCCAGAAGTCGCTTCGTTGGGCCTGGCTCCAGCATGGGACGCCACGGGTTACTCGATCACCTGATCCGCCCGCAGCAGCACTGACTGCGTGATCAGCACTTCCAGGCGCAGGTCGCCTTTGGTGGTGGGCTCAAACTCGAAATCGTACGTCTCGCCAACGGAGATCAGCTGCCGCGCTTCCCGCTCGCTGATAATGAAGGTGTGCAGCCGGTCGAACTTCCTCGCCTCAAGCAGGTGACCCTCTCGGCGCGATTGAGTTGCGAGCTCGCAAGACAGCAATGCTGCTCCATTCACGAATGTGAGCTTGTGATGCGTCAGTTCGGTCGCCAGGCGCCGCACGTCAGGACTATCGCCGAGTACTGCGTGCCACCGCAAGCCTGCGAACCGCGCACGCGTGTTATGCTCGCCCGGGACCGGCTTGGGCGATTTCGGACCGTGACGCCGGTTGCGCCTGAGGTGCGTGTCGAACCAGAAGCCTCAGGACGTTTGGCTCAGCGAGGACTGACATCATGAGGAGTCATCGCACACTCGTCGTCTTCACGGCCGCGGTCTCGATCGCTGTCCTCGTCGCGCCGGCTCCTCCTGGGCGCGCGGCGGAGACGCCACGACGCGGCGGTGTGCTGCTCGCCGCGATCGCCGCCGACGCGCCAAGTCTCGATCCGCACCAGGAGGAGACGTTCGCCACTCTCGAGCTCGTGGCGCCGTGCTACAGCACCTTGCTCCAGATCGATCCCTACCATTACCCCAAGGTCATCGGCGACGTGGCGACCGAGTGGAAGATCGCGGCTGATGGACTGACGTACACGTTCAAGCTCCGGCAGGGGATTCGATTTCACGACGGCTCGCCGTTGACGGCGGCGGACGTCAAGGCGACCTACGAGAAGATCGTGTTTCCGCCGGCCGGGGTCCGCAGCATCCGCAGGAACGCCTATGCCGCGATCACGAGCATCGAGACTCCCGATGCGAACACCATCGTGTTCAAGCTCAAGCACCCATCGGCGTCACTCCTGGCCAATCTGGCCTCGCCGTGGAACGTGATCTATCCGAAGAAGTACCTCGACAAGGATCCGAACTACTTCAAGGCGAACATCGTCGGGTCCGGGCCCTTCAAGTTCAAGAGCCGCACGCCCGGATCCACGTTCGAAGGCGAGCGGAACCCCGACTATTTCATCAAGGACCGACCGTATCTCGACGGCTACAAGTTCTTCGTCAGCACCGAGACGTCGGTGCGCGCGGCGGCCATTCGCTCTGGGCGCGCGTACATCGAGTTCCGCACCATGCCGCAGTCTGAGGTCGAGGCGATCCGGAAGCAGCTCGGCGACAAGGTGGTCGTGCAAGATACACCGGCCACCGGCATCTTCGGCATCGCGGTGAACCAGACGATCAAGCCCTTCAACGACGAACGCGTCCGTAAGGCGCTGACGCTTGGTCTCGATCGGTACACCGCGAGTCGCGTGCTCTACCCCATCGCGAGCCTCAAGGACGTCGGCGGGCTGATGCGTCCTGCGACGGAGTGGGCGATGTCGGACGCCGAGCTTCAAAAGTTTCCGGGCTTCGGGAAGGACATGGAGAAGAATCGCGCCGAGGCCAAACGCCTCCTGGCCGAGGCAGGTTACCCGAACGGAGTCAAAGCGGTTTTGAAAAACCGCAACGTCCGAGTCCCGTACGCCGACTTCGGTGTGTTCGTGATCCAGGAGTGGCGCAAGATCGGCATCGAGGTCGAGCACCGGCCTCTCGAGACGGCGTCCTGGTTCGCGGATGGCCGGGACACCGGCAACTTCGAACTGATCGTCAGCCCCTCGTTCAACTTCATGGATGACCCCGACCAGTTCCTCGAACGGTACACCACGGGCGACAGCAACAACTAACGCAAGAAGCTCATCAACGAGATCGAGAAGATCGTGCTCGGGCACGTGTACTACATCCCGGGCATCTGGTGGGCGCGGAGCGTGGTGCACTGGGCGAAGGTGAAGAACTACGTGGCGCCGCCGAATCATTACTCGAACCAGAAACTCCAGGACGTGTGGCTGAGCGAGGACTGAGCGAAGCCTTCGAAGGGACATCGCCAAGCGACTGCTCGTGATCGCCCCGACGCTCCTCGGCGCCGCCGCGCTCGTGTTCGTGATCATGCGCTCGGTCATCGAGACCTCGCTCACACACTCGGCACCCTCGGCATAGAGCGACGCCGCGTGATACACGAGCAGGCGCGCGGCCTCGAGGGCGGTGGCGAGGTCGGCCACGCTATGGCGCAGCGCCTCGCGCTGCGCGAGCGGAGCCGTCGGGCCGGACGCGCGCTTTTTCCGGCAGCCTGTCATCGCATCCCGCCCTCGTCGCCCGATGCCGGATCTCTCGGGAGATCGCGACACGAGCTCGTGGGGCTGGTGCGACTCGAGCTGTTGCAGCGCATCGGGTTCGGGCGCGGCGCTCGGTACCTGCCGCGGTCGTGGTGGCTGACGATGATGAGTGACGTCATCGAGTGGGCGATGGCGTTGGTGTGAGACCTGCGCAGGTAGTCGGGGGGGTCTGGTTGTACTCCAGCGCATCCTCGACATGCACCGACACGCCACACCGGCTCGCAGAGTATACAATCGGCGCTCAAGCGCTCGGATCGGGAGGACCAAGCCATGCGCCTCGCCGGGAAGATCGGGATCGTGACCGCCGCCGCCTCGGGGATGGGCCGTGCCGGAGCCCTGCGCTTCGCCCGCGAGGGCGCGCAGGTCGCCGTGGTAGACGTGGACGCCGCGGGCGTGCAGCGCGTGGTGAGCGAGATCACCGCCGCGGGCGGGAGGGCGTTCGGGATTCCCGCAGACCTGACGAAGGATGAGGACTCGCGCCGGATCGTGTGGGACGCGGTGACCCGCTTCAAGGGGCTGGACTTCGTCTGGAACCACGTCGGGCATCCGGGACCGGCGGCGGTGGAGGGGATCGACATGAGCGCCTTCGATCTCGCCGTCGATCTGAATCTCCGTACGGTGCTGATCACGACCGAGGCGGCCATTCCGGAGATGCGCGCGCGGGGCGCCGGCAGCCTCCTCTTTACCGCCTCGACTTCGGGACTCGTGGGCTCCGGGTTTAGCCCGGTCTACTCGATGTGCAAGTTCGGCGTGGTCGGCTTCGTCAAGAGCTTGGCGCTGCGGCTCGCGCCCGAGAAGATCCGGGTGAACGCCGTCTGTCCCGGGCCGATCGACACGCCGATGCTGCGCGTTTTCGTGGCGCGTCCCGATCAGAAGTCCACCGCGGGGTTGGACCCGGAGGAGTTGGTGCGCAAGCGTGCCCACGGCTCGGTGCCCCTCGGCCGGACCGGCCGGCCCGAGGAGATCGCCAGCGCCGCGCTCTTCCTCCTCTCCGACGAGGCGTCGTTCATCACCGGCGCCGCCCTTCCCGTCGACGGCGGGGTGACCGCGGCCTGAGAGGGAGGATCGGCGACGTGCGACGTCCGGAAGGGCTGCCGCTGATCACGCCTCGAGGGACATGAGCACGCGGGTCGAACGGTGGGTGCGCGCTCACCGCGTCCAACTGCAGCCAGCGAGTGGATTCACCTGCAGAGAGTTCTGTCGTGATACGATCGGCGTCGCGTAACGAACCTACCGTGGAGCGCCGATGGCGGCGCACCGATTCCGCCAGGCGCCGGCGTGAAGGAGAAAGCGCGTCGTCGTCGGTCTCGCGCGCGAGATGACCTGGATGACTCGACCGATGGACGGGTTGCCGTCGGCCCGGAGCACCGCGTGATATGAAACGTATGCACGCACCGAACCGTTCGCGCTAACAGGAGAGCCCACACCATGTCACAGAAGACTGCGTTAGAGGACGTGAAGGTCCTTGATCTGACCCAGTTTGAGGCCGGAACCTCATGCACTGAGGCGCTCGCATGGCTGGGGGCCGATGTCATCAAAGTCGAGAATCCCCGGGGCGGCGACCAGGGGCGCGGTGCTTCCACCGACCAGCCGGGGGTGGATTCGCACTACTTCATGCTGCTCAACGCCAACAAACGCAGCATCACGCTGAACCTCGGCAGCGCGCGTGGTCGCCACATCTTCACTGAGATGTTGAAGAAGGCCGACGTCATGATCGAGAATTTCGCCCCCGGCGCCATCGAGCGACTGGGCTTCGGCTATGACGTTGTGCGGGAGATCAATCCCCGTCTCATCTATGCGCAGGTCAAGGGCTTTGGCGAAGGCCCATACGAGAACTACGTGAGCTTCGACATGATCGCTCAGTCCGTGGGCGGAGCCCTGAGCCTCACGGGCACCGTGGATACCGAGCCCCTCAAGCCCGGACCGACCATCGGCGACACGGGCACCGGGCTGCACTGTGCCATCGGCATCCTGGCCGCCCTGCACCAGCGCCAGCGCACTGGCCGGGGCCAGCACATCAAAGTGGCCATGCAAGATGCCGTGATCAACTTCAGCCGCATCGCCTTCGCGCGCCAGGCTGCCAGCGGCAAGGCGGCGGTGCGCTCGGGCAACCGCAGCGCGCTGGGCACGACCGCCCCCAGCGGCCTCTACAAGTGCAAGGGGGGAGGTCTCAATGACTACTGCTTCATCTACACCAGCCGCGCCGGCAACCGGCACTGGGACCGCCTGCTGAAGGCCATCGGCCGAGACGACCTGATCGGTGACGAACGCTTCAACTCGCCGGAGAGGCGCTGGACCAATCACGACGAGGTGGACCGCATTCTGAGCGAGTTTACCCAGAGCCGTACCAAGGTCGAGGTCATGCAGATCCTGGGCGACGCTGGTGTGCCCGCCGGGGCAGTCTACGACACGATGGAGATCACGCAGGATCCTGCTCTGCAGAAGCGCGAGATGATCGTGACGGTCGACCATCCCAAGCGCGGCAAATTCACCTTGCCCGGGTGGCCGGTGAAGATGTCCGAATCACACGTCGATGTGGACCGCTCACCGCTGCTCGGCGAGCACAATGCCGAGATCTATGCCGAGTGGCTGGGCTTGACCGCGCGCGACCTGGAGGATCTCAAGGCCCAGGACACCATCTGATAACCCCTTTCGTTTATCCAGACTTTACCCAGGAATTGGGTTCGGCGAGCGTGGGTCCAGCACGTGACATTACTCAATCACCTGGTCCGCCCGCAGGAGGAGCGGCTGCCCGGGACGCGTACCCACTAGCACCGGTTGAAAGAATCGTCCGTCTACTCGTCGAACAGTCGCGAACCCGACTGCCTGCATCAACCCAGCGACACGGTCCACAGGGATCGCCAAATAGCTGCTCTCTAGGACCGTGATCCTTGCGTCATCATCCGCGTCCGAAATCTCCAGCGAGAAGTCGTACCGAGGCCCGTGCCAGGTCCATACTTGGCGCAGATGGTAGCGGCGACCCGCCCAGTGACGATCGCCATATGGACGCTCCTCAACCGTTCCGACCGGCGGCGGTGTCCCATAGTCGCGCATCGATATCAAGCATCCGCCGCCCGGCCGCACGCAACGGAAACATTCCGCCAGCGCAGTTCGGATGTCTTCCACCGTGTCCAGGTGCGGCAGAGAATTGTCACAGACGAGTACCACATCGAAGCTCGACGACCGCACTGGTAGCGCCCGGAAGTCGGCGACCAGACTGACGAGCGGGAGGCGACGCACCGCCGCCTCTCGTCGGGCGCGGGCTACGGCCCCGACGGAGATATCCGAGCCGGTAACACGAAAGCCGTTCGCGAGCAGCCCGAGCGCTTGCGTGCCAATGCCAAGCGCGGCGTCGAGCACGGTGTGCGCGCCCGGCCCCCAATGCTCGGCAATGAGCGAAGCGAGCATCTCACCCTGACGACCGACGCTCGCTTGCCAATCCTCGTAGACGAGGTGATACAGAGGTGCCAGTCGGTCGTAGAACGCTTGGACTGTCACTCGATCACCAGATCCGCCCGCAGCAGGAGCGACGGCGGCATCGTCAGGCCGAGGGCCTTCGCGGTCTTGAGGTTGATGACCAGCTCGAACTTGGTCGGCTGCTGGACCGGGAGGTCGGAGGGGCTGGCGCCCTTTAAGATCTTGTCCACGTAGCCGGCGGCCTGGCGGAAGTTATCCGGGACGTTCGGGCCGTAGGCCATCAGGCCACCCGCCGCAGCGAATTCTACCTCGGGGTATATGCCGGGCAACCGATTGCGAGCCGCCGCGGAGACAATGTGCGCCCGCTGGCTCCACAGGAATGCGTCCGCGACCGTGAGTATCGCGCTCGCGCGGCTCCGGGCCACGCTGCCAAACGCTCGGTCGATCCCCTGAACGTCCCGCCCTTCGACCACTCCAACGTGGAGTCCGAGTCTCTTGGCGGCCGTGTCGACTGCTTCGAGCGACGCACGAGCGGCTTCATTACGGGGATTCCACAAGATCGCCACGCGGTTGAGACTGGGCAGCGCTTCGCGCAGTAGCTCCAATCGTTTGCCGTAAAGCTCAGGCCCAGTTGAGATCGTGAAGCCTGTGACATTCCCGCCAGGACGGGCCAAGCTCGCGACCAATCTGAGCTGCACGAGGTCGGCAGCGGTGGCGCCGATGACGATCGGAATCGTCGCAGTCGCCTGCTTGGCTGCGACCGCCGCCGGGCCGCCGTCGGTGACGATGACTTGCACGTTGCGCCCGACCAGCTCAGCCGCTAGAGTGAGTAACCGATCCATCTGCCCAGCCGCCGCCCGGACTTCAAGGGTGATGTCCGGATGACCGAGAGCGCGCATCCCGTCCCGGAACGCTTCGACGTTTTGCGTGTGAACCACGCTACTCGTCAACCAACCGATCCTGGGAGGCTTCCCTGCCTCGTGCGCCTTGGCGGCGAACGGCGCAAGAGTGAGACTGACAGTGAGAATGACCGCGAGGCCGATCAGCCGCATGGGTACCTCGGGTGATAACGGCTGCCCGGGAGTCTAGCCGAAGGCCACGGCGCGCACCAGCACAGCGCCGCACCAGCACGTCAACCAAACGCGGCTCCCCGCAGCGGCTCTACTCTTAACGGCATGGCGGCAACCGCCTTGACAACCTCTAGGTAGGCGCAGATGATCCCGTCACCGCCTTGATCCTCCGGCTCTCTTGTGGAGGCAGCGGTGCCCGACCCCTGTGCGCTTCGTCGAACCGTATGCGCTCGCAGGCCGCCACGACGAGCTGGCGTCCGATCCCTGAGTGCCGTCTCAAACTCTCGCGATGAACGGAGGAGGCCCCGTGTCCGGGCAGGACAACCTTCGTATCGCCGGGCTGGGACGCTTGGAATGCTCATGCCGTCGCGGGTTGGCTCAAGACCCTCGACGAAGAGTACTCAAGCGCCAGTGAGAAAACCTCGTCGTGATCAGCGAGTGGGAGGGTCCGCCATGAGACAAGCTCGAGGCCCCTTCGCGATGTTGCTCGTCCTGGGGATCTCGATCGGTGCGGTGTCGCCTGCCACCGCCGCCCCGGAAGGTCAGATGACCTGGGCTGTGCACATCTCGCTCGCGCCCACGTGGTTCGATCCGGCCGAGACCTCCGGGATCATCACGCCATACATGCTGCTCTACGCGTTGCATGACGCCATGGTGAAGCCGATGCCGGGCAATCCTATGGCGCCCAGTCTGGCGGAGTCATGGAGTATGTCCCCCGACGGGCTCGTGTACGAGTTCGTGCTGCGCAGAGGCGTCAGGTTCCACAACGGCGATCCGGTCACGGCCGACGACGTGAAGTTCTCGTTCGAGCGATACCGAGGCGTAGCCCACAAGCCTCTCAAGGAGAGCGTGGCGGTGGTGGAGACGCCGGACCCGGGGCGTGTCCGCATCCGCCTCAAACGGCCGTGGCCTGACTTCATGACGTTCTATGCGACCGCCACCGGAGCCAGTTGGATCGTGCCCAGGAAGTACGTCGAGAAGGTCGGCGACGAAGGCTTCAAGAAGGCCCCGATCGGCGCCGGCCCGTACCGGTTCGTCTCGTTCGCCCCGGGCGTGGAGCTCGTCTTTGAGGCCTTCGATCAGTACTGGCGAAGAGTGCCGAACGTGAAACGGCTGGTCCTGAAGGCGATCCCGGACGAGGCCACGCGCCTGGCCGCGCTGAAGCGAGGTGAGGTGGACATCGCCTATGCGATCCGCGGCGCGCTGGCCGAGGAGCTCCGGCGAACCCCGGGGCTGACGCTGAAGCCTAACGTCGGTCAGGCCACGCAGTGGGTGTACTTCGCCGACCAGTGGGACCCGAAGTCGCCGTGGCGCGACCGGCGGGTGCGCCTGGCCGCCAACTACGCCATCGACCGGCCGACGATGAACCAGGCAGAGACCCTGGGGTATTCCCAATTGATCTGGAGCATCGTTCCCAGCAGCTTCGAGTTCTACTGGCAGCCGCCGGGGTATCCCTACGATCCCGCCAAGGCCAGGCGACTCCTCGCTGAGGCGGGCTATCCCAATGGCTTTGACGCCGGGGACTACTTCTGCGACGCCGCGGGCACCTATGTTGGCGAGCCCGTGGTCAACTATCTCCACGCAGTCGGTATCCGGGTGAAGCTCCGGCCGCTCGAGCGCGCCGCCTTCAACAAGGGAAACGCCGAGAGGAAGTACAAGAACCTCATCCAGGTGGGCAGCGGCGCCTTCGGCAACGCCGCGACGCGGATCGAGGCCTTCGTGGCCGCGGGCGGCACCTACGTCTACAGCAGCTATGCCGACATCGATGGGCTCTTTCTAGAACAAGCGAACGAGATGGACCCCAAGCGGCGGGGCGCGGTCCTCGAACGTATCCAGCAACTCATCCACGAGAAGGCGATGGTCGCACCAATCTGGCTGCTCGCCGGCCTGAGCGGCAAGGGGCCGAGGGTCGAGGAGTCAGGGGTCGGCCTCATCGCGGGCTACGCGTTCTCCGCGCCGTACGAGGACGTGAAGCTCAAGCAGAAGTGAGGGGATGGTCGCCGGTCAACCCGACCGCCGATCAAGCGGGATCCTATTCCCTGCTCAAGCCTCTGCTGCAGTGGATGGAAGCGTGTGCAAGCTACGCCCTTGGTTGTGATACGGAGGTGATTATGAGCACCGCGACACTCATGCTCACCATCTCTCACCAGTACGGGAGCGGTGGCAGTCTAATTGCCCGCGACCTTGGCGGTCGTCTGCGGTGGTCGGTGTGGGATAAGGAAATCGTGCACAAGATTGCGACCGAGTATCAGCTGGCGGAAACGGATGTTGAGGCCAAAGACGAACGGGCCGCGTCGTTTATCGAAAGACTGGTCGAGCTTTTGGGGATCGGCGGGTTCGCAACAGCCTACAGTCTCCTCCCACCACGGGGGCTGGATGACGCCCAACTTGTGCGCATAACGCGGACCATCGTCGAAGACATCGCTCAAGAGGGCCGAGCGATCATCGTTGGTCGAGGAGCGAACCATATCCTGGCCAAGCGACCCAGAACATTTCACGTGTTCATTTTTGCTCCGCCGGAGGCGCGCGTACAACGAGCCATACAGATGGAAAAACTCACGCGCTCTGAAGCCGAACGGCGCATCGCCGGTATGGACCGGTTACGGACCGACTACGTGCGCACGTTCTATCATGCTGACTGGCGGGATCCGACGCACTATCACCTGACAGTTGACTCAACAGTGTGGGGCGAAAGAGGGACGGCGGATCTGATTCTTTCGGCGCTCGAGCACATACCACAGCAGGGAACGGAGCAGTCACGCTAATGATCTACGGTGACCGCTCGGCTGGAATAGGCGCGCGTCGCAACCCCTCCGAGGAGCCCTCACAACGATCGCGCCCTTGACCCCGGTGCATGCTTCTGATAATGAGTGGGCAAGTTAGCTCACCCGGGACGATGCTATGGAGGGGATCGCAATGGAAAAACGGGTAGATCACGTTGTCACACGGCCAGGTCGACGGCACGGCGACCCTGACGTGCAGATCCCGGTGGCGGAGGATCTCACCACCGTCCCGGGTATTCCCCTGCGGGAGACCGACCTGAGCTTCTACAGCCGCACGTATCCCCAGGAGACCCAGAACATCGAAAAAGCCGCCGATCGGCAGTGGGTCTGGACCGTCTACAGCCCGGAGATGAGCGAATACCGCAAGGATCACAACGACATCAGCGAGCCACTCATCGACGCCGCGGCGGTCTCGGGGGACCTCGAGCCCACCGGCACCCCGACTGGCGAGGACGTGACCGTGGCTATTCGCCGCAAGGCGCGTGAGCTGGGCTTTGGCGAAGTTGGTTTCACAAAGTATGACCGACGCTACACGTACACCAGCAAAAGGCACTGGACGAAGTACGAGCACGCCATCTGCCTGGCACTGGAACAGAACTACGTGCAGACGCAGTCCCTCCCCGGCATGGACGCCGAGCGCGCCCACTTCGGGACCTACGAGATCGAAGGCGCCCTGTTACTCGACCTCGCCGACCATATCCGGGAGCTCGGGTATCACGCCCAGGTGCATAGCCCCAATGACAACAGCGCCCCGTACATTCCCATGTTCGTGGCTGCTGGTCTGGGGCAATTGGGCGCCAACGGTCAGTTGCTCTCGCCGCATTTTGGCTCCAGAGCCAGATTGGCGATCATCACCAGCGACGCGCCGGTGACCTACGACCAACCCGTCGACTACGGCATTCACCAGTTCTGCCAGGTCTGCCAGGTCTGTGTGAACCGCTGCCCGGGTCGTGCCCTCGTCAAGGAGAAGGTGTGGTGGCGTGGCGTCGAAAAGAACAAGCTCATCTACGAGCGCTGCCGCCCGGTCATGGCGCGCTACGACGGGTGCGCCGTCTGTATGAAGACCTGCCCGATCCAACGCTTTGGGATGCCGGCGGTCATGGAGCACTACGTAGCCACGGGCCAGGTGCTCGGCAAAGGCACACACCTCCTGGAAGGCTACACCTTCATGGAGAAAGGCTACTTCGGGCCTGGCGAACTGCCGATGTTCGACCGGAACTTCTTCGAGATTCCGCACGGCCGCAACGAGGAATGGCTCTTCCAGCAGTTCAAGGAAAAGCTGGTGACGGAAGGCATCCCCTCCCAGGAAGAGCTGGTAGGCTTCGCTCGAGACGTGAAGAAGATCATCGACAAGGGGAACTCGACCCTCGGAGACGAGTAGGCTCCGGTCTCGGACGCACACGTAGTCGATGGCAGAAAAGGCGGGGCCAGCCAGCAGCAGGTTGGCCCCGCCGTGCGTTGTGCTCACGGAGCAGAGGTCAAGAGATGTTTGAGAAAGCCCATATCGACGCGCTGTTTGGTGAGCTGGAGCGGCAGTGGCGGGGGAGTCCTGAATTCGACAGGCTCGCTCGGGACGCCCACGTGGGGATCGCCCTGTGCGACGCCGGACGCCCGTGGAAGGATCGGATCGATCCCAAAATCGTGGCGCTCATCGAGAAGCACAGGCCCAAGGCATAGCACCCCGGCTGTCTCGGTCTGCGCGCCCCCAACGCTGGCCAGTGTACGTTGTGTATCGGCTCCTCCTGGGAGGGGGATTCTTGTCATGGCAGCGAGTCAACAGATCGAAGCCCTCATTCGAGCGCTAGAGCAGAGCGTCGAGGCCGGATTGACCTACTTCCAGGGGCCAGGAGGCCAGGCCCGGATCAAGGTTGGAAAATGGGGACCGCGCGAGGTCCTGTGCCACCTGGCGTGGTGGCATCAGGCGACAGTCGAAGGCATGGAGTCTGTCCTGTCCGGTGGCAAACCGTATCGCTTCTACGCCTCGGTCGATGAGATGAACGCCAGGGCCGTCGGTCGCCTGGCCGGCCGAGACACCGCCCAGCTCGCAGAGCTCGTGCGCCAATTGCAGGCGCGGCTCGTAAAGGCGACGCGCGCCCTCCCCGACCCGAACGCCACGGTCCTGGTCACTGGCGATGGCAGTGGGCGCTCCGTCCTGCAGCGCCTGGAGACGATCGCGCGTCATTGGAGCGAGCACGTCCATTCGCTCCAGGAGCCGAGCGCAGCCTGAGCGAAGGAGCGCGCAGGGGTAAGGGAGGTAGGGACATGGAAGAGAAAACGATCCTCACGGAGTTGGGAGTAGCCATCGACACGCTGAAGACACTCGCCCTGGTGACCCTGAACTTAGAGGACACGCATCCCCTGGCATTGCCGGAGCCGCCGGCGCCGGACAAAGTCGCCGCCTATGAACGGCACATGAACGCCATCTGCCAGCAGGTGGCCCCGCGGCTCTGGCCTTTGCCGGCCGCCTCGCTGCGCGACTACCGGGCGGGTTTTCCCGACCGGGCAGGGAGCTACCTGCTGGAGCTCGTGAACCAGCTGCTGCGGGAGCCCGAGTATGCCACCGCCTTTTCCCCCGCCGCCCAGAAGCGCCTGCAGGGCTGTGTCATGGACTTACGAGAACTCTGAGGCTGTTGGGCTCAGCACGTCATCGTCGTCGCCCAGTGGTTCCTGTGCCCAGCACTCGATCGCAATGCCCTATGTGATTACCGAACCGTGTATTGACGTACGGGATCAGGCGTGCGTCACCGTCTGTCCTGTGGCGTGCATTCATTTCGACGCAGGGAAGGACCGGAAACTCTACATCGACCCGCATGAATGCATCGACTGTGGCGCTTGTGAGCCGATGTGTCCGGTTCGGGCGATTTATAGCGAATTCGATCTGCCCTACAAGTGGGAGAGGTTTACCAGAATCGATGCGCTCTGGTATCGCGATAAAGATGCTGCACGCGCCATGGTGGATGCTACTCCAAAAGGCAGCTAGTCCGTGCAAGAGAAGGAAGGTTGCAGCATGGCTACTCTAGACGAGCGGTTCCAGAAGGGCTTGGAGATGCGGGGGCGCCTGGCTGGGGGCCAGGGGAGGATAGATAAGGGGGCCGTTCCCGCCGCCTATGATCTGGCTCCGGATATGTACAGGATCAGTACGGAAAGTCTGTACGGTTCCATCTGGAGTCGTCCGGGCCTGGAGCTCAGGTATCGTGCCATAGCGACCCTGACGGCCGCCGCCATCCAGCTCACCACGCAGGTCCGATCACATATATGCAATGCTCTGAATGTGGGTATCACGCCGGAGGAGATCATCGAGATACTCATGATGGTCGCCTTCTACGGTGGCATACCGGCTGCCTATAATGCGTTGGCTGTGACCAAGGAGGTCTGTGAAGAGCGGGGTATGCACGTTACCTTGCCAGAAACCTTCGATCCCTCGCTAGAGCCCAAGACCCTGTACGAGCGGGGAGTCGCGAAACATAAGGAGCTGATCTCCGACGTCTTCGGCTACCATCCGACGGAGCCAACGCCGGTGGAACGCGCGCTGGACGTTCTGATGCACGAGTACCTCTGGGGGGCGGTCTGGACACGGCCCGGGCTGGATATGAAGAGCCGGATCGTCTGCGCCCTAGCGGCCCTGGTCGTAAGGGGACAGTACGATGTGTCCGTCCGTCGGATGATTGAAGGGGCACTGCGTTTCGGCCTCACCAGAACGGAAATCATGGAAATTGGCATGCAGCTGGCTTTCTACGTGGGAGTGCTGCCGGCGAGGGCCTTCATGCACATCGCCAATACGGTCTTCAGGTCGCCTGAATTTTCTCAAGCAGAACCCCGTGGGCGGTAAGGAAGCCGCGCTCGAGAGCCCGCGGTATAGCCCGAGGCTACTTGAGCCTGAGGTCCTCGAACGGCGCCGAGTAAGGAAAGCCTGGAACCAGGCCCACGCCCGCCTCCGCGACGCGTGGACCGATCCCGGCGAGCGGGCCTAGCTCGTACAGAGGCGCGTGCATGACGCGTTCGTGCAGGATGCGCTGGATCTGATGCAACAGCGCCTCACGCTTCGCCCGATCGATTTCCCGGGCCTGGCGCTGGAACAGGTCCTCGACCTCGGGGAGCACGCCGTAGGCGAGAATCCCGGTGCGCGTCACGTAGGCCTCGAGGCGCGTGGCCGCGTTCCCGGCAGTCCCGCTGATGCCGACAACGATGCCTCTGAGCTTCTTCTCACGCCAAGCGGTGAGGAATGCCGCGCGCTCCATCGTCCGGATTCGGCTGCGAATGCCGACGGCCTGCAGATAACCCGCCACCGCTTCGCCCATCGAGATGTAGGGGGGATACGGATAGAAGTCGCCGGCGTTGAATCCGCTCGGGTGGCCGGCCTCGGCCAGGAGCTGCTTGGCCCTCGCGGGATCGTATGGCGGAGGGTCGAACGGGAGAGCGAACTCGAAGATCCTGGGAATGATCGAGCCCGTCGGACGCGAGAAGCCGAGCGTCTCCGCCTGATTCAGGGCCTGGCGATCGATCGCCAGGCTGGCCGCGAGGCGGACGCGCTGGTCGTGCCACGGTGATTTCGGATTCCACTGGTCGGGAAAGTCCACCCAGAAGACGCCAAAGGTCCGCGGCGCCGCCACTCGAAGATTGGGTGTGCGTCTGATGTCCTCGGCAACGGCCCCGCCGAGCTGGAAGATGACGTCGACCTCACCCTTCTTGAGAGCGGCGGCGCGCGTCGTCTCCTCGGGCATCGACCTGATGACGAGCCGCTTGACTGACGGCGTCTTGCGCCAGTAGCCGTCGAACGCCTCGGCCACGAGATCGACGCCAGGCGTGAAGGAGACGAGGCGGAACGGTCCCGCACCGACCGGGGCCTTCTTGAACGCTTCCTCACCGACTCGCTCGATGTACTTCTTGGGGACGATCCACCCGGCGGCCGAGGCTGACGTGCCGTAGAACGTCATGAAGTCGGGCCACGGCTCCTTGAGATGGAAGCGCACTCGCCCGGGGTCGGCGACCTGCACCTCGCGGACTTTCTCCTTCAGCAGCTTGGCGGCCCCGCCCCGGTATCGCTCGAAAGAAAACTTCACGTCCTCGCCCGTCACCGGATCGCCGTTGTGGAATCGGATGCCCTTACGGAGGACGAACTCGCAGGTGAGACCATCCTTCGACATCGTCCACGACTCGGCCAGGCTCGGCGTGGTGAGACCGCCTGGCATGGGCTTGACCAGAGCGTCGTGGAGGGCGTAGAGCACCATGAACGGCGTGATCACCCCTTCCGTTTCCCCGGGATCGAGCCACCGAGCCGCGAGCGTGACGTGCACCCCCCAGGTCATGGTGCCTTCAGGAGCGGCGTGGAGCGGACCGGCCCACGCGAAAAGGAGGAGCGCGAGCACGAACATCGTCTTCACGGGAGTCTGCCGAGACTAGCTGCGTTTGAGGCCCCGGTCAACGACCGCCGTGGCAACTGTAGGGAGCACATGATCTGCCCGCTCCCGAGAGCAAGTGAAATGTCCGGTGCCTGCCGGGCACCTGTCCGCCTTGCCGGTAGCCGAGCTGGTTGCCGCGGCCGGCGAAGACGCCCGTGTCGCACTCGTCATCCACATGAAGGAAGCGATGCGTGCGTACGTCGATGGGGGATGGCTTGGCGGTGCCCCAGGAGGTCAGGGTGGCGACCGCGCGCGTAT
>WNGA01006074.1_pt1 | contig 17304 bp, 15 predicted proteins | sample 5400061 | NCBI WGS metagenome assembly WNGA01 (sample SAMN13153366, study PRJNA577476) | soil metagenome | isolation source: 100 cm soil or saprolite under grassland replicate 2 | place: USA:California | collected 2016-06-15 | reverse complement strand
CCGGGATTCGCTGTCGGTGATGCGCACCGATGCGCCGGACGCGCCACTCTCGCTCGAGGCGCTCCGCCGGGCGTCGGTCGACCTGCTCGATCCCCGCGACGCCGGCGGCGCGCCGGCGCACCGAGCGGACACTCACCAGCGCCTCCCGATCCGCATGGTCATGGCCCTCGCCTCCCTGCGGGGCCTCGAGTACCGCGTCCCCACCCTGTCGGCCCGTCGGCCGGTGCGCGCCACCACATCGCTCGATTGGGCGACGTTCACGTTCTCGTCCGGGCAGCCGATGCGCGAGTTGGTCGAGCCGCGGCGCGCCGCACCTGTCGACGTCGCGCTGGCGTCGGCTGCCAACGCGCTGGCGTTCAAGCCGATCCTCCTCGATCGCGGCGGCGACGAAGACGGTTACCGCGCCCGCGGCATCGTGAACTTCCCACCGTCGAAGCACCTCTGGTACACGGACGGCGGCATCCTCGACAGCGAGCCGCTCACCCGCACGCTCGACCTCGTCCGCGAAGTCGACCAGGACTCGGCGTCCGACACGCGGCGCGTCCAGCTGCTCGTTCACCCGCACCCGACCGGCGCGCCGACCGGGAGTGCGTGGGCCGACGAGCGGAACCCGCCGACGTGGCTGGCCACGCTCCTGCGGGCGCGCGACCTGCAGCGGACCCAGTCGATCTACGACGACCTGCTGCACCTCGAGCGCGTGAACACCCGGCTCGAGTGGACCAGTCGCCTGTTCGACGAGATCGGGCCGGTTCTCGACGACCTCGATGGCGAGAGTGCCGACCGACTGCGCGCCGCACTCGTGCGCGCCATCGGCGTCATCGAGGGGCAGCGCCGCGCGCTGCGCGCCCACGAGGAGGACCCGGCCGCCGCCGCACCGCAACCGGTCGCGGACAAGCCGGTGGCGGAACTGCTGCGTGACGCCGTCGCCCGTATCGCCGGCGTGGCCGGCAAGGAGCGCATCGCGCTCGAGGTCGTCTCACCGTTGTCGCTGCCCGAAGCGGCGACGACAGCCGTGTCCCACATGCTGGCGGGGGAGTTCCTGTTCCACTTCGGCGGGTTCCTCGCCGAAGGGCTGCGGCAGAGCGACTTCGACCTCGGCTACCGCAGCACCGTCGAGTGGCTACGCGCCGGCGGGTTGCGCGACCACGGCCTGCCCGAAGACGTCGACGACGAGGCGCTCACCCGGGCCGAACGCGCATACCGCCCGCGCCAGGACTGGCGGGCGTACGGGCCCATGGCGTTCGACGACCTCCCCATCGCCGAGCGCCTCGCGCTGGCACCGGTGTTCGCGCACATCGCACGCGTGGTCGTCCACGACCTCCGGCACCGCCGCCCGCAGTAGCGCTCACCGCATCAACGACCGCTGACGGGGGCCGCGGCCGGCTTCGGCGTTGGCGTGCCCTCCTCGATCCGGATCTTTGGGAGGATGCGCCCGAGCCATTTCGGCAGCCACCAGTTGGCCGGGCCGAGCAGCTCCATCGTCGCCGGCACGAGGACCAGCCGCACGAGCGTCGCGTCGACGAACACCGCGACGGCGAGCCCGACGCCGAACATCTTGACCGTCGGGTCTGGGTCGCCCAGGAAGCTCAGGAACACGCTGATCATGATCAGGGCCGCCGACGTGATCACGCGTGCGGTGTTGGCAAGGCCGTCGACCACGCTGCGCAGGTTGTCGTGGCTCTCGTAGTACTCCTCGCGAATGCGCGACAGCAGGAACACCTCGTAGTCCATCGACAGGCCGAACAGGATGGCGAACATCATCATCGGCACAAAGGACACGATCGGTAATGTCTGATCGATGCCGACGAGGCCCTTGAGCCATCCCCACTGGAACACCGCGACGATCACGCCGTACGCCGCGCCGATCGAGAGCAGGTTCATGATCGCCGCCTTGAGCGGCACGAGAACCGACCGGAACACCATCATCAGCAGGATGAACGACAACGCGATGACGGCGCCGATGAACAGGAAGAGCCGATCCTCGATCCGCTCACCGAGGTCGATGAACCCGGCCGTTTGGCCTCCCACGAAGACGCTCGCGCCGGTCCCTTGCACCGCCTTCGGCAACACGTTGTTCCGCAGCTGGTTCACGAGGTTCTCGGTTTGCTCCGACTGCGGTGAAGAATTCGGGATCGCGGCGATGACCGCCGCGCTCTGATCCGGGCTGATCTGCGGCGGGGTGGCCGTGACGCCGGGGATCTCCCCGACCGCCTTCTCGATCGCGTCCGCCGGCGCGGTGTCGCCCGGCTTCGGCAGGGAGACCGCCAGGAGGAGCGGGCCGTTGACGCCCGGGCCGAATCCCTTGGTGATCAGGTCGTACGCCTGGCGCTGGGTCGTGCTCGTGGGCTGGGTGCCGTCGTCCGTTTGGCCGAGCCGCATGACGGTCAGCGGCGCGGCGAGCGTCAGGAGGATCGCCAGGCTGATGATCACGGCCGCCCAGCGATGGCGCGACATGAGCATCGCCCAACGCTCCCAACCGCTCGGGCGCGCACCGGTGAGCGAGTGGTGCTCGTCGCTGCGGGCCTTCTTCCGGAGCCGGGGCGCGTGGACGCGGTTGATGTGCCTTCCGGCCAGGCCGAGCAGGGCGGGGACGAGCGTGACCGCCGCCGTCATCATCACGAGCACGACGATGGCGGACATGAAGCCCAACAGGGTCACGTACGGGATGCCGGCGAGCGTGAGGCCAGTGATCGCGATCACGACCGTGCCGCCGGCGAACAGGACGGCTTGACCGGCGGTGCCGTTGGCGAGCCCGATCGACGCGTTCATGTCCATGCCGGCGTCGAGGTTCTGCCGGTGGCGCGTGACGATGAACAGCGAGTAGTCGATCCCCACGCCGAGCCCGATCATCGTGGCCAACGTCGGCGCGACCGTCCCGATGTCCGTGACGGCGGAGATCAGCGTGATGATCGACAGGCCGATCGCTAGCCCGCCCAGTGCCGTCCCGATCGGGAGGCTCATCGCGACGACCGACCCGAACGCGATCAGCAGGATGATCACGGCGAAGACGAGCCCGATCACGTCGGCGTTCCCGCCCTCGTTGCGGTTGAAGTAGTCGGTCACGGGGCCGCCGAACTCGACCCGGAGGCCGGCCTGCTTCGCAGGTTGGGCGGCCGCCTCCAGTCGGTCGAACGAGTCGGTGGGCAGGTTGGAGGCCAACTTGTCGTACTGGACGCGCAGGTACCCGATCGTCCCGTCCTGCGAGACGAACGCCGGCCCGGCGATCGGCGTGGCCGGCCCGATCACCTGCGTCACGTCCGGGACTTTGCCGGGCTGGAGGTTCGCTTCCGTCTCGGCGATGGCGGCCTGGTTGGCCGGGTCGGTGATCGTCCCGTTGCGCGCTTGGAACGCGACGTCGGCGGTGTCGCCGGACTGCGCCGGGAACCGCTGTTGGAGGAGGTCTCGCGCCTTCTCGGACTGCGCACCCGGGATCTTGAACACGTCGACGGTCTCGCCGCCGGACGCCTGCGCTGCCACGACGAGCAGAACGGCAATCAGCAACCAGACGCCGATCGTCACCCACTTGTGCCGCGCCGCACCCCGGCCGAGCCGGTCAAGGAAACCTGCCATGTCGTGCTCCCTACCGTGCTACCCGCCGTTCTCCCTGCGGCGCGCTCTGCCGTTCGCCGAAGGGCCGAGCAAACGCGGGCCACGCTATGCGCGTGCGAGAGTGTCCGCACGGATGCTTCGGCACGTGGAGGCGCGCGGTGAAGCTCGAGTTCCTCCCGCCGCCCGAGCGGGGCCGCCGGTTCGTACGGCAACGGCGTGTCCGGCTCGGCGACGTGAACGCGGCCAACCGGCTTCGCCTCGATGCGGTTGCGCGGTACCTGCAGGACGTCGCCGGCGACGACGTCGACGACGTCGACGTGAACCTGGACGGCGCGTGGGTGACGCGGCGAACAGGGCTCCTCGTCACGCGGTTCCCGCGTTACGGCGAGAGCGTGGAGCTGACCACGTTCTGCAGCGGGACCGGCGGTCGATGGGCCGAACGGCGCACCAGGCTCACCGTCGACGGCGAGTCGATCGTCGACGCGGCTGCCATCTGGGTGTACGTCGACCGCGCCGGCCGTCCCGCCCGCCTGGGGGACTGGTTCTTCGACCATTACGGCGAAGCCGCCGACGGCCGCAAGGTGAGCGGCCGTCTCCGACTCCCGCCGCCACCTGATCATGCGCCGGCTCGGCCGTGGCCGCTCCGTGCGGCGGACTTCGATCTGCTCGGTCACATGAACAACGCCGCGCACTGGAACGCGGTCGAAGACGAGCTGGCGCGCCTTGCGCCCGAGCGCGCTCCCGTAGGCGCCGAGCTCGAGTACCGGGCTGCGATCGAGCCCGGCGACCCTGTGGAGCTGGGGTCGATGCTCGATGATGATCTGCTGCGCGTGTGGCTCACGGTGCGCGGCGAGACGCGCTCGGCCGCTGAGATCCGGGTCCAGGCCGCGCGCAGCGGCGGGCGCGCCCGCCGGTAGGCTGAACGCGCTCTGGACAGCTCGTTGCTTCCTTCGTTTGCCGGCCGTCGGTGTCTCGTCACCGGCGGGCTGGGCTTCATCGGCTCGAACGTCGCGCTGACGCTCGCCGCCGCGGGGGCCGACGTCACCGTCGTCGACGCGCTCGTGCCGACCCATGGCGGCGATCGGCGCAACCTTGACGGCGCCGAGGGGCCGATCGCCGTGATCGAAGCCGACGTGGGTGACGCCGGCGCCGTACGCGACGCGGCCGCGGAGGCGGAGATCGTGTTCAATCTCGCCGGTCAGGTGAGTCACGTCGACTCGATGGCGCGCCCGCGCTTCGACCTCGAGGTCAACGCCGCGAGTCAGCTCGGCTTCCTGGAGATCCTGCGCGAGCTCGGTTCGGAAGCCGTCGTCGTGTACACGTCGACGCGGCAGATCTTCGGCCATCCTCGCTACCTCCCGGTCGACGAGGAGCACCCGGTCTCACCCGTCGACGTCAACGGGATCAGCAAGTGGGCGGCGGAGCAGCTGCACCTTCTCTACGCCGAGCTGTACGGGATCCGGGGCAGCTCCGTCCGGCTCACCAACGTGTACGGGCCCCGCCAACGGCTGCGCGACGACCTCCAGGGCTTCCTCCCGATCTTCGTGCGGCGTGCGCTCGCGGGGGAGCCGATCACGGTGTTCGGTGACGGCGCCCAGGAGCGCGACTGCCTCTACGTCGACGACGTGGTCGAATGCCTGCTGCTGACGGCCCGGTCGGCCGAGGCGCCGGGCGAGGTCTTCAACGTGGGCAACGACGAGCATCTGTCGCTGCGCACGATCGCCGACGCGATCGTGACCGCCGCCGGCTCGGGGTCCGTCGAATCGGTGCCGTGGCCGCACGATCGCGACGCGATCGACATCGGCTCGTACTTCGGCGACTCCTCGAAGGCGAAGCGCCTTCTCGGGTGGGAGCCACGCACCTCTTTCGACGAGGGGATCGCCAAGACGATCGAGTTCTACCGCTCGAATCTCTCGCGATACCTGTGACGACGATGACAGCCCGGCCTCCGGTCGTCGACCTCGCGCGCCGGGTCGCCTCGCTGCAGCCCGAGCTCGGTGAAGCCGTCGAACGCGTCCTGCGGTCGGGCTGGTTCCTGCTCGGCCCCGAGACGGAAGCGTTCGAGGTGGAGTTCGCCGCGTTCTGCGGGCGGCGCCACACCGTGGCCGTCGCGTCCGGGACGGAGGCGCTGCGGCTCGTACTGCGCGTGCTCGGCGTCGGCTCCGGTGACGAGGTCGTCGTGCCGGCCATGACGGCGGTCCCGACGGCGGCGGCGGTATGCGCGACGGGCGCCGCGCCCGTCTTCGCCGACGTCGACCGGGACACCGCGACGCTCGACCTCGACCAGGCCGCGGCGGCGATGACGGAGCGGACGCGCGCCGTCGTGCCCGTGCACCTCTACGGCCGGCCCGCGGCGATCCCGGAGGTCGAGCTCCCGGTGCTCGAGGACGCGGCCCAGGCGCACGGCGCGCTCGACCCGTCCGCGGCCTCGGCGGCGGCGGCATACAGCTTCTACCCGACGAAGAACCTGGGCGGCATCGGCGACGGGGGAGCGGTCGTCACCGACGACGACGACCTTGCCGCGCAGGTTCGGCTGCTCCGCGCCCACGGTCTTACCGAGGGCTACGAGCACACGGCGGTGAGCGGGAATTCGCGTCTGTCCGAGCTCGAAGCCGCCGCGCTGCGCATCGAGCTCCGCCGACTCCCGGACTGGAACGCGCGCCGGCGGGAGATCACGCAGGCCTACCGCGATGCCGCGCCCGACCTCTGCTGGCAGGCGCCACACGAGCGTCACGTGTACCACCTGTGTGTGGCGCGGGTCGCGGACCGCGACGAGTTCCAAAGCCGCATGCCGTTCGGGACGGCAGTGCACTATCCACGGGCCCTGACCCAGCAGCCCGCATACCGGCAGTTCGTGCGCGACGCGTGCCCGGAGGCCGAATCGTGGGCGGCGGAGTGCGTCTCGCTACCCTGCTTCCCCGAGATGACCGACGACGAGATCGAGGTCGTGTGTCGCGCACTCCGGTGAACGCGGCGGTGGAGTCCGTCTCGGCGTTCTTTCCCTGTTACAACGACGAAGCCACGATCGGCAGGATGGTCGAGACGGCGGCGACCTCGCTCGACACCGTCGGAGTCGACGCCGAGATCATCGTCGTCAACGACGGCTCGAGCGACGGGTCCGAGCGCGTGCTCAAGCACCTCACCGAGACCGAGCCACGCCTGCGGGTCGTGACGCACGAGCACAATCGAGGCTACGGGGGCGCGCTGCTCTCCGGCTTCGCGTCCGCGAGCAAGCAGTGGGTCTTCTACACCGACGGTGACGGCCAGTTCGATCCCACCGAGCTCGAGCTACTTGTGGCGAAGGCGACGGACGACATCGACGTCGTGCAGGGCTACAAGCTCAACCGCGCCGACAACGTCGCGCGCCGCGCCATCGGGCGCGTGTATCACCGGTTCGTGTCCTTCGCGTTCGGGCTACACGTCCGCGACACCGACTGCGACTTCCGGCTGATGCGACGGTCGATGCTCGACCGCGTGCAGCTCGAGAAGACGACCGGCGTGATCTGCGTCGAGCTGGTGCGCACGCTGCAGGACGTGGGCGCCCAGTTCGTCGAGGTTGGCGTCCATCACTACCCGCGCACGCACGGACGGTCGCAGTTCTTCAAGCTGTCGAGCGTGGCGCGCACGCTCTGGGACCTGGCCAAGCTGTGGGTGCAGCTCGTGGTCCTCCACCGCGGGAAGCCGCAGCCGGCGAGCGGCTAGTCGCGCGTCGCGACGACCACCACCGACGTCCCGAAGGGGAGTGTGTGGCGGGCGAGCCACCGCCGCTCCGCCTCCGCCAGCGGCGCGAACACACGGTCGAGGGCCCGGCGCTCGACGTCCGATCCGGTGTCCTCTCCCTGCCCCGCCTTCCGTCGTTCGAGCACGGCCAGCGCCGCCGCCGGGGGAGCGAGGAACGAGTAGGCGTACGTGGTTCGGCGCACCCGGAAGCCGGCGCGTCCGGCGAGGCCCGCAAGGTCGTCGCGGCGGTATCGGCGCAGTCCGTGCACGGTGGCGTCGTGGGCCCGACGGAGAAGCTGGAACGCGGGCTCGAACAGCAGCACCGCGCCTCCTGGCCTGACCACGCGCGCCAGCTCCTCGAGGGCGGCGACGTCGTCACGCACCGTGTAGAGCACGGTGACGGCCACCGCCACGTCGAAGACGCTGTCGGCGAAGGGCATGCGCTCGGCGCTGGCCAGCACCGGAGCTGTCGTGGGGCGGCGTTCGTGTACGAACTCGAGCGCTTCGCGCGCGAGGTCGATCCCGACCACCTGGCCGTGGCTCGCGAGCCACGCGCCGTTCCCGCCGGGCCCGCAGCCGGCGTCGAGGATGCGCAGCCCGGTTCCGAGCCACGGTCCGAGCATCTCGGCCATGAGCGCGCGTGTGTTGCGGTACCACCAGTGGTCGTCTTCGGCCGCCGCGATCCGCGCGTACTCCTCGACCTCCATCGGCGCGGGACGCTACCCGCAAGCGGGTTATCTGGCGCCGTCGCAAGCTCCGGCTCTGCGGCGACGGTCGGCAAAGCCGCCGTCGCCGCGGGGATCAGCCGATGACCGTCTCCTCGTTCTCTGTCAACAGCCAGATGAGGCCGTCGCGGTCGAGGAAGCGCTCCTCGTCGGGGAAGATGACCTCGCGGTACGCGGGCTCGCGGATCATGTCGTAGAACGCCTCGGTCGACGGGTACCACTCGACAGCGGCGCCGTCGAGATCGGGGCCCTCGCGCTCGTAGTCGCGCCGGGCGCGGTGGTTCCGCTCGTAGCGGACGAAGTACTGCGCGATCGACGGCGTGGTGCAGTTCAGTGGGCTGTGCACCTCGCGCCAGTGCCGGTGGAAGTCGTCGATCGACATCCCCGGGCGGCGCTTGACCATGCACACGAGCTTGGTCGAGCCGTCGCGCCGCTCCGGGCCCGCGATCACGATCTCCTCGGGCTCGGTGAAGATGAACGGCATGCGGTCGAGGTCGAGCATCTCTTGTTCATCGACGCCGACGGTCGCCTGGTACTGCTCGTCGCCGATCATGGCGGCGAAGTTGCGCATGGACGGGTACCACTGGATGGCGACGCCGTCGAAGTCGTCACCTCGCGTGTAGTCCTCGGGGGCACGGTGGTTCTGCTCGTACCGAACGACGTTGTCGACCGCCGCCGGGCTGTCGAGGATCTTTTGCGCGTGGTCGCCCCGCCATCGGGCGTGGAACTCGTCGACCGAGAGGGCCGGGTTCCGCTTCACGAAGCAGATGAGCTTGATCATCGGTGCTTATTTTCACCTACTGTGCTATATTCACTATCACTGTGAAGAAGCGGGATATTGTGAAGGTAGAGGGCCCGCTCGGGTCTCAGGCCGCCCGGATCCTACGTGACCTCCCGGGTGTCACCGTCGAGGCTCCTCGGCCTGCTGCGGGGCGCCGGCGGGGCGACGCCGTGCTCCGGTTCGCCGGGGGTGCCGAGCCCGTCGTGGTCGAGGTCAAGCAACACGCCAACGCCGCGACCGCCTGGCAGCTCGTGCATCAGGCCCACCAGGACGGCCATCTGCTGCTCGTTGCGGGAGCGACGACGGCGGAGGCGCGTGAGATCCTCCGGCATCACGGCGTCGCCGTCGTCGACGGTCTCGGCAATGCGCACGTCGAGCTCCCGGGCCTGCTCCTGCACCTCGAGGCACAACGCGGCAGACGGGGAAATGCGCCGCGCTCTCAGGCGTCCGCCCGGCTCTCAGGCAAAGGCGGCGTCGCGGCGCAAGCGTTGCTCCTCCAGCCGGACCGGGCATGGCAGGTCCAAGGACTCGCCGAGGAGGCGCACATCTCGGTCGGTCTGGCGCACCGCGTCCTCGCTCGTCTCGAGACGGAAGGGCTCGTTGCGGCCGAGGGCGCCGGCCCCAAACGTCTTCGCCATGTTGTTGATCCCACCGCACTCCTCGACCTGTGGGCCGAGGAGAATCGGGATCGAGCGGTGCAACGCGTCCGCGCGTACCGGCTGGCTCGAGAGCCGCGCGAGCTCGCGGCCACGGTGAGCGCCGACTTGGAAACCGCCGGCATCGAGCACGCTGTGACGGGGGCCGCAGCTGCGGGGCAGATCGCGGCGCTCGTCACCGCGGTTCCCGTGGCCGAGATTTGGCTGAGCTCCATCGCTTCGCCCGAAGACGTCGTCGCAACCATCGACGCCGAAGTGGTGGAGTCCGGGCACAACCTCGTCTTTGCCCAGACCAAGGGGGACGAACCGCTGGCCTTCTGCCGCGAGGCCGAAGGGGTCTGGGCCGTCAACCCGTTTCGCTTGTTCTACGACCTCCGGAACGATCCTCGCCGAGGCCGGGAGCAGGCGGAGCGCCTCCGCCGGGAGGTGATCGGATTTTGAGCCGCGACCACTTCACCGACTACGACGAGGCGACGACGGCGCGCTGTGAGCGCGCGCTGGTGACGCTGCTCGGCGACCTCGGACCGTGGCGGGAGCGCATCTATCTTGTCGGTGGCCTTGCCCCTCGGTACATCGTCGGGCAGCTTCCGGAAGGCGCGCGGGCCCACGTCGGAACCACCGACGTCGACCTGGTGATCGGCCTCGCCCTCGGCGACGAGACCCCGGAGACCTACCGGACGCTCCAGAACAACCTGGAGAAGGCGCACTTCGACCAGAAGGAGCCGGACTTTCGGTGGGCGCGCGAGGTCGAGGGTCTCACGGTGGTCGTGGAGTTCCTGTGCGAGACGAACGCCGTGCCGTCCGGCAGCATCTTCCGGCCGAAGGCGGGGTCCACCGGGTCGAACGTCGGAGCATTCAACGTTCGGGGCGCCAATCTCGTGCGCTACGACTTCATCGAGCGCGTGCTCGAGGGCGATCGCCTCGATGGCGGAGGCGCGTCGAAGGTCGTCGTCCGGGTCGCGAACCTGTTGCCGTTCACGCTGCTCAAGGTTCTCGCGTTCCAAGACCGTCACGAGAACAAGGACTCGTACGATCTCGTCTTCTGTCTGTTGCACTTCGGGGATGGCCCGGACGCTGCCGGACGGGAAGCCGCCCGGAGCGCCATCGCGCGCGATGCCCGTGTGACCGACGCGCTCGAGTTGCTCGGTGAACGGTTCAGGGATGTCGACCAAGACGGTCCGACGGCCTACGGGACGTTCCTCGCGGCACCGGGAGATTCCGAGGAGGCGGCGCGGTTGCGACGCGAAGCCGTCGCCACGGTGCGTGCGTTCCTCGTGGCATTCCACGCGGCGCTCGACTAGGGGTACCGTGCGCATCGCCGCGGCGACGGCGGCTTTGCCGACCGTCGCCGCAAAGCCGGAGCTTGCGACGGCGCAGGAGGATTGATGGAGAAGCTCGTCTACGCGCTGTGGGGCGTGCGCGACGGTCTGGTCGACCAGATCGGGCCTCGTCTGCTGGAGCTCGAGCCGCGAGCACTGACCGTCAACGTCGTCGATCCGGACGTCGACATGAGCGCCACGATGGCTGTGCGCGACGACGGCGTCGGCGCCACGATCAGCGTGTGGCTCGACAGCCTCGACGACCGCACCCCGTTCGAGGCCGAGCTCGCGACAGCGGCCGACCGGATGGCCGGTTACCTCGTCACCGAGTCCGTCCCGCTGGGCTACGAGCGACGGACGTGGCGTGACGGTGAGCGCTCTCCGGGGATCAAGCAGCTGACGATGTTCGACCGGCGCCTCGATATCGACGACGCGCAGTTCTTCTCCCGGTGGCACGGCTCCCACACGCCGCTCACGTTCGAGGTGCACCCGGTCTGCCTGTACGTGCGGCACGCCGTGGCGCGGCCCGTCACCGAGGGCGCGCCGCCCTGGCGGGGCATCGTCGAGGAAGGCTTCCGCACGGTCGAGGACCTCACCGACCCGATGCGGTACTTCAGCGCCCGCTCGAAGGACGAGCTCGAGCACAACGTCCGCCGGGTCCTGCAGGACGTGAGCACGTTCCTCGATCTCGAGTCGGTCGAGTCGTACGCCATGGCCGAATATATCCTGCGCGACGTCCAGAATTGAGGAGGAGCGGTGCTGCTCGACGGGAAAGTCGCGGTCGTGTCCGGGGTCGGGCCGGGCCTGGGTCGCGCCACGGCGCTCGCCCTGGCGCGCGAAGGCGCCGCCGTCGGGCTGGCGGCGCGCACCGAAGCCACGCTCGAGAAGATCGCGGGCGAGATCGTCGACGCCGGTGGGCGCGCGCTCCCAGTGCCGACGAACGTCGCCGACGCTGAGGCGTGCCAGCAGGCGATCGACGCGACCGCGACCGAGTTCGGCGGCCTCGACGTGCTCGTGAACAGCGCCTTCCGGCCCAGCACCTTCCAGCCGTTCGACGCCGCCGACCTCGCGACGTGGCGCAAGGTGTACGAGGTCAACGTGTGGGGCTCGCTCGCCCTCACCCAGGCGGCAGTCCCGCACCTCAAGAAGCGGGGCGGAGGATCCGTCGTGTTCGTCAACTCGATGGAGTCACGCAAGGTCCGCCACGGCTCGGGTGACTACGCGTCGTCGAAGGGCGCGCTGCTCGTCGCCGCGCGCGCCCTCGCCATGGAGCTCGGCCCGCACCACATCCGCGTCAACTCGGTGGTGCCCGGATGGATGTGGGGCCCGAACGTCCAGGTCTATGTCGACTGGCAGAGCGGCGAGCGCGGGGTCACCAAGGACGAGATCGTGGCCGAGATCACCGAGGAGATCCCGCTCGGCACGATCCCGCCGTCCGAGGACGTCGCCGAGGCGATCGTGTTCTTCGCGTCGGACATGTCGCGGTCGATCACCGGGCAGTCACTCGGCGTGAACGGCGGGGAGTGGTTCGACTGACCGACGACACCGGAGCGCTCCACGGCAAGGCCGCTCTCGTGACCGGCGGCGGGTCGGGGCTCGGCCGGGCGTCCGCCATCGCGTTCGCCCGGGCCGGCGCGACCGTCACGGTCGCCGACGTCGACGCCGACGGTGGGAAGGAGACGGCGGCGCTGGTCTTCGAAGAGGCCGGCGGCGACGCCGAGTTCGTCCGCGCCGACGTGACGGACCCCGATGACGTCGCAGCCATGGTTGACAAGGCCGTATCGCAGTGGGGTCGCCTCGACTGCGCCGTCAACAACGCCGGCACCACCGGGCCCGGTGCGCCGACGGCCGACTACACGCTGGAAGACTGGAACCGGACCGTCGGGCTGAACCTCACCGGCGTGTTCCTCTGCCTTCGGTACGAGATCCCGGCCATGCTCGAACACGGCGGCGCGATCGTGAACATGGCGTCGGGTGCGGGCCTGGTGGGGTTTCCCGGGCTTCCGGCGTACGTCGCGAGCAAGCACGGAGTCGTCGGGCTGACGCGCGCCGCCGCGCTCGAATACGCGCCGCAGGGTGTCCGCGTCAATGCGATCTGTCCGGGCAGCACGCGCACGCCGATGCTCGAGTCGTTCATGGGCGGCGACGAGAAGGTCGAGCGCATGATGACCCGCTCGGTGCCGCTCGGCCGGCTCGGCCGCCCCGAGGAGATCGCCGAGGCGGTCGTGTGGCTGTGCAGCGACGCCGCGTCGTTCGTCGTCGGTCACGCGCTCGCAGTCGACGGCGGCGCCGTCATCCAGTAGCGCCGCGCTCAACCCTTTTGGCGTCAACTACATGCGTATACGGGATGTAGCTGACGCCAAAACGATGGGGGTCACGGGGCGGGCTGGGCCGCGCACGGCTTGCCGGCGCACACGTCGATCACGCGGCCGTTCCGCTTCAGGAACTCCGACTTCTGTTGCCGCGCCTCCGTCGACGCGCGCGGGTCGCCGTGCGGGTCGTCGCCGTCCCGTGGCGCGATGTTCCCGAGAGGCGGCGCGGGGGCGCCGCTGTCCCAGACGACGATGGCCGACCCGGCGTACGGGTACGAGTCGATGCCCTCGATGCCCCAGAGCTGCTGGCGGGCGGGCGACCGGCCGACGGCGAGCGCGGGCCGGTGGGCTCGAGCGCCCACGACCCGGGCCTCGACCTCGGTGGCGATGTTCGCGACCTGCTGGTCACCGAAGGCCTCGTGCACGAGCACCGTGTGCTCGGGCGTGTGCGGGTACGGGTCGCGGGTCAGGTGCTGGGCGTACCCGTCGGCCTCGCCGCGATCCCAGAGCATCTGGATCAGGTCGACGGCGAGCACGGAGTCCGTCGGGTCGGGATAGGCAGGATCGAAGATCGCCTGGTACGTGTCCCAGTCGGTGCTGCGCTGGAGCAGCGTGCTGTAGTTCATCGCCGGGACCCCGAGCACGGCGCGCGTCCAGTCCTGGGCTACTGCTGTCACCGCACCGCCCATGATGCCGCCCTGGCTGTTGCCGTCGTAGAACAGCTCGCTGGTATCGATCACCGGCTTGCTCCGATCGCCTTGGAATGCGGGGTTCGTCACGAACCCGTCTTCGGCCTTCATCAGCCGGCCGAGGAACAGCGTGTCGAGCATGCCTTGCTGCAGCCGGTCGACGAGGGTGGGGAAGCCGGACAGATCGCCGAGGATCGACACCGCGTTGCCGATGTCGTCTTCGGACAGCCCGATCCATCTCGTGGCGCAGAAGACGAAATCGTGCTCGTTCGCCATGTCGCGGACGTTGCCGGCGCCGACCTCGCGCTCGCTCCCGAGCAGGCCGTGCCCGTACAACGAGGGCCGGGCGGGATGCACCGTCCCGTCGGGCGCGAGGGCGGCGCGCGGAATGATGCAGATGAACGGGGCCGTCAGGTTGCCGTTGCGCTGCGGAAGGCCGTCGGCGCCGTTGTTGAACCGGTTCCCGGCCGAGCCGTCACCCGTCAGGTAGTTGGGCACGGTGAACGTGCCGGTCACGCGGCGGGCGACCCGCTCGTCGACGTCGTTCTCGATCTGCGTCACCTGGAACGCCGGCGCGTGGTCCTCGAGTGAGTCGAACGCGTCGTCGCGGACGTGCAGCATCCGCTCTGACAGGTTCCGTTCGCTCGCGACCGTGAAGTCCCACGCCAGGTACAGGTCGCCGTGCTTGACGCCGGCGCGGTCGAGCGTCCTGAGCACGTCCTCCATGTGGGGCCGGCGCGCTTCGATCGCCGCGTCGTTCGTCTCCGTGCCATCGCGGTAGGAGCGGAACGCGTCGCCCGGTTCAATCGTCGCACCCGACGCGTCGTGCAGGCGTCGGAGCGCCACGATGATGCGGTGCCCCTCGCGGAAGCTCACCGCCGGGCGCACGATGACGGATCGCTGGCCCGGGTCGGGCACGCTCTGGTCGAGCTCTGCCCAGTACGGGACGCGCCGACCGGAGGTCGCGTCGAGCAGGACGATGGGCGCGCTGGCGCGCAATGAGCGCGCGATGTCGGTCTCCGGCGCGGCGCCGGTGCGCTCGAGATCAATGCCGGGCACGAGCGTCTGGACCGCCGAGCCGGGGCTGTACCCGTCGTTGCGGTTCCACTCGGTCGGGTCGATCGGGACCCCGGCGGCGTTTTTCGGCATGGCCTCCGGGGTGAGGTCGACGCCGCGACCGGTGTCGGTCGAGCGGTCGCGCACGGTGAAGTAGTCGTTCGGGAACGGGTACAGGCACTTGGCGGGATCGAGGAAGTCGCACGCGCCGTGCGGATCCGGCTCGTCGTCCTGGGAGGGCCGTGCCTGCGCGACGCCCTGGAGCCCGCCCGCGACGAGTGCCGCCGCGAGCAGCGCCGCGCTGCACGCGCGGCTCAGACGGTGTCCCACACCATCTGGTCTTCGGCGGGCGGCTCGCCGAGCATTTCCGCCGGGCTGTGCTTGTCGATGTGGCCGATCAGCCCGTTGTAGACGCCGTACCCGCACAGCTGTCGCAGGCGCGGCGAGAAACCCGCGGCGACGTCGCGCGGGATACCGAGCTGTTGGTTCTCCTGTTGGCGGATCCAACCGGCGCAGTAGTTCATGGCGATGCCGACGCGCCGATCGTGCGTCGCGTTGGCGCCGCCGCCGTGCCAGAGGCTCCCGTGCCAGACCAGCACGCTCCCGGCCGGCATCTCTGCGGCGATGCTGTCGTACGGCGCGCCGTAATCGGGGCTCTGGTCACGCAAGTGGGAGCCGGGGATGATGCGAGTCGCGCCGTTCTCCTCGGTGAAGTCGGTGAGCGCCCACATCGTGTTGCACACCGTCGGCACGTGCGGCTTCGTGAGCGGGATGAGCTGGTCGTCGGCGTGGATCGGCTGGGCCGACTCGCCGGGCCCGATGCCGATCGACGACAGCGACGAAACCAGGCATCCCTCGTCGAGCACACCCTCGACGACCGGGAGCACGTTCGGGTGCACCGGGACCGCCTCGTAGAGCTTTCCATGCGCCAGGAGGTTGTAGATGCGGACCGTCTTCGCGCCCTCGAACTCGTTCTCCGACGGCCGCACGTCGTACTGCCGCTCGAGCCGGACGAGGTCGTCGCTCAGCGCATCCCGCAGCTCGGGCTCGATGGCGCCTTCGAGGATCGTGTACCCGTCGCGGTCGATGCGCTCGACGTGCGTCGTCAGCGTGTCGGGATCCAGCACGCCGCTACGGTACCGGCATGTCGATCTACGCGCTGGGCGCGTCGACGCCCGAGATCGCCCCGTCCGCGTTCGTGCACCCCGATGCCACGATCATCGGCAACGTCTCGGTCGGCGAGGAGAGCACGATCTGGCCTCAGGCGGTGTTGCGCGGTGACTACGGCAAGATCGTGATCGGTGCACGCACGTCCATCCAGGACGGCGCGGTCATCCACTGCACGGCCGAGCTCGACACCTTCATTGGCGACGACTGCGTCGTCGGGCACCTCGCGCATCTCGAGTGCTGCGTGGTCGAAGACGGCGCGCTGGTCGGCACGGGGTCGGTCGTGTTGCACCGCGCCCGCGTACGGTCGGGAGCGCTCGTCGGCGCTGCGGCGCTGGTCCCGAACGGCATGGACGTCCCGGCCGGAGCGATCGCCGTCGGCGTCCCTGCCCGGGTGCGCGAGGGGGCCGCCGACAGCGCCGATATCGCGCGCAACGCCGCCCAGTACGTGCAGAACGGCAAGCGGTACGTCGAGGAGCTCCGCCGACTCGACTGACCCACCGAGCAGTTGACAGTTGTACCCCCGATGTCCGGGACAACTGTCAATTGCTCGAGCGTTCGACGGCGTCGGATCGGTAGACGTCGGGCTCGACGTAGATCACCCGAGCGATCGGCACCGCGGCGCGGACGCGCGCCTCGGCGGCGTCGATGGCGCGTGCAAGGTCGGCGACCGAGGGCGCGTCGATCTCGAGCTTCGCCGCTACGAGCAGCTCGTCCGGGCCGAGGTGCATCGTCCGCAGGTGGATCACCCGCTGGACCTCGTTCCCGTCGACCATCGCCGAGCGAATCGCGTCCTCGAGGTGCCCGGACGCGGACTCGCCGATGAGGAGGCTCTTCATCTCGGTCGCGAGCACGATCGCGATGACGCCGAGCAGGACTCCGATCCCGATGCTGCCGAGCGCGTCCCAGCGCGAGTTCCCGGTGACCTCCGCCGCAGTCACACCCACCAGGGCGAGGAACAGGCCAAGGAGCGCGCCCGTGTCCTCGAGCAGGACCACGGGGAGCTCCGGGCTCTTCGAGCGCCGGATGTACTGCCACCACGACCCGTCTCCGCGCTCCGCGGCCGCCTGCTTGACCGCAGTGCGGAACGAGAGTGCTTCCAGCACGACCGCGACCCCGAGCACCGCCAGCGCGATCGGGAACGACTCGAGCTCGTGGGGGTGCACGAGCTTGTCGATCCCCTCGACGACTGCGAACAGCCCGCCCAGCGAGAACAGCATGAGGGCGACGATGAACGCCCAGAAGTAGCGCTCCTGCCCGAACCCGAACGGGTGCTCGGCGGTCGGTCGCTGACGAGCGCGCCGGCCACCGAGGAACAGCAGGGCCTGGT
>WNGA01011170.1_pt1 | contig 17305 bp, 17 predicted proteins | sample 5400061 | NCBI WGS metagenome assembly WNGA01 (sample SAMN13153366, study PRJNA577476) | soil metagenome | isolation source: 100 cm soil or saprolite under grassland replicate 2 | place: USA:California | collected 2016-06-15 | reverse complement strand
CAAGGGGGTTATAGAGCAGCTCATTCATTTGTGGCGCTAAAGCAACTGGGCTATAAGAATGTAAAAATGTATTTAGGGTCATGGGGTGAATGGGGAAATAAAGTTGATTTGCCTGTTGAGAGATAATAGTTCATGGGTTTGTTCCTCAAAAAGTAGAAGCTAGGGTAAAATGAAATCAGTATGGGCCCTTTGTTTCTAACTTTTAATACTTAGGAGAACAGTTCAAAGCCAATTGCTAAAGTTAATTATTATTCAAGCCGAATATGGCGATTGTTTCTTGTTACAATCCTCTGATGGAAGTAACTCACTTTCCGTTCTAATAGATGGAGGTCCATCTCAGACTTACGAAAAAAGTCTAAAGCCGACAATGGATACTATCCTTACCAACAATAAATTAGATTTAGTTATTTTGAGTCATATAGATAATGACCATGTGCTGGGATTGCTCGATCTTTTCGAAGAGATCAAAATGGAAAAGGGTTCCACCGGTAGCAAATTCCTTAAAGTTAGTGGTTTATGGCACAATTCATTCAGTGATATAATTGGAGTGAACAATGATACCAATAAAAAAATGCGGAATCTCTTTTTGTCGGATCGATTTTCTGTTTTTGAGCAAGACAATAAAGTCCATGAACTTCCAGCTCTCGGTGCACTTAGGGGCATCAGTGAAGGAAGAGACCTTACAAAATTGGCTCGATATCTTCACATACCAATTAATTCACAATTCAGTGAAGGTCTAATCGTTACTAGGAAGGGTGATAATTTCATCAAGCTGCAGAATATGAGAGTCTCAATTTTAGGGCCTACGCAGAGGAATTTAGAAAAGTTAAGAAAAACTTGGAATGATTGGCTTAGAAGTCATCCACAAGCCGAAGTTACAACTAAAGATTATGAAGCCTTACAGATGCTCGACGCTAGCATAACTAATTTGAGCAGCATAATGTTTATAATCGAATCTGCAGGAAAGAAAATACTGTTTACGGGTGACGGTCTTGGAAGGGATCTTCTGGATGTTCTCTCAGAAAAACAAATGTTGAGTTCAGAAGGCAGATTACATGTTGACATTTTGAAAGTTCCCCATCATGGTAGCGAGAGGAATGTTTCAGAACAATTTTTTGAAACTGTTACCGCTGACATATATATCATATCTGCCAACGGAAGGGACGATAATCCGTCATTTTCAACCCTGAAATGGATTATAGAAAGTGGAAAGAAAAGCAATAGAAAGATAACGATAGTGGCTACTAATAAAACAGAAAATATAGAAAAAGCTGAGCAATTGTATGATCCGAAAGAATTTCAATACAGGTTTATATTTTTAGATCCGCAGACAAATTTATTAGAGTTGAAACCATGAGTGTTATGATAAATTAAGAATATGTATTTTGAGAATCAGAGAACTGAGAAAGACCTAAAAGGAGCTAGCAAGTGTCTTCTTCATGATAAATAATTCGAATTTCTCGAAGTATGGTAATCAGATACGAAGAATTACGAATACCACCCGCCATTCCCAACATAGCTGCTCTATCATACCCGAATATATGAACAAAAAGATAGTAGATAACGGTACTGAAAAGCAGAAGGAAACAGCATGGAAGAACTTGATTTTGACCGAACAACTTCGTGGCAGGAGACAGGTTACTGCTCTTATGTTGGTTATGCTGCCCAAGTCGGATAAGCTCCATCGCACAATATTTGATGCAGGTAATATCGAAAACTTGCCTGGGACACTTACTCGAGCTGAAGGAGGAAAGGTAAAGGGAGGAAAACCTGTGTCTGAGGCTTATGATTACTCCGGGGATACCTACAAGTACTATCAACAAGTTCATGACCGCAACTCTATTGATGGAAGAGGAATGAAATTAGATTCCAGTGTACATTACGGAGAAGATTACAATAATGCTTTTTGGAACGGGACTCAGATGGTTTATGGAGATGGTGATGGTGAAATCTTTGATAGGTTCACAAAATGCGTTGACGTTATAGGCCATGAACTTACACATGGTGTGACTCAGTACGAGGCAGCTTTGGAGTACCAAGGACAGCCGGGGGCCTTGAATGAAAGTTTTTCTGATGTATTCGGTATATTGGTAAAACAGTATGCACTGAAGCAAAATGTAGATAAGTCTGATTGGCTTATAGGCGCAGGTCTTTTTACTAAAAAAGTGAAAGGTGTTGCATTACGTTCAATGAAGGAACCTGGTACTGCATATGACGATCCTACTATTGGGAAAGATCCGCAGCCAGGACATATGAAGAAATATGTCAAAACAACGAGCGATAATGGAGGAGTTCATATTAATTCAGGAATACCAAACCATGCATTCTATTTAGCAGCAGAAGAGATAGGAGGTTTTGCGTGGGAAAAAACTGGAAAGATATGGTACGTTACCTTGAGGGATCGACTAAGAGAGAACTCCGACTTTCAGGACACGGCAAATCTGACGTTCGATGTGGCCGGAAGCCTGTATGGGAAAGGGAGCTCGGAGCAAAAAGCTATATTTAATGCATGGGATCAAATGGGGATTAAAATTAAAGCGAAGAAATAATAACCAATCCACAGTTAAATTCCTAATCAGTTGTTAATCAAAATTGAACGTACTGGTGGGTTCACGGGTATATCAGAATATTGTGAAATGAACAGCGATGATTTGCCTGGCCCGATGAGAAAAACACTCAGCAAAATAGTCAATGGTAACTCAGGATCTTCCAGGTCTATCAAGTCATTACCAAAAGGAGCAGCAGATCATTATTCTTACAGAATTACCGTTGATGACGGGTCTAATGCTAGAGTAATAGAGTGTAATCAGTACAATATTAAAGATAACTTGAAATCACTTATCAATTATGTGGAGAAACACTCTAGCAAAGCAAAATGAACAAAGCCAGCGGTCTCAATAAATTTCTTATTTTTTATGGCTTTTGTATCTAATATACAGAAAATATGGTATATTAATCCAAAAGATCGCATAAATGTAACCTTGCTTTGAAGATACCGCAAATCTGACTTCGACCCGTAAGGACAGTAAACAAAAAGCTGTACTACTCGATAAAGTTGGGAATACAACTCGCACAATAATTATAATAAGGATGATTGAAAATAGAAAAGTTTTTAGTTAGAATAAATTACGGTTTGGAAAAATAACGTTGACATGTCATGTACGTAACCATTGACAATAAAGCATAAGAGTTGTCTAACGCAATTAATTTTAAAGGGTAAGAGAACTCAAAGTGCCTAATTAAGCCCACTCGGTCATTGTAGGTGATGTCAAAAGGTTTTATAGATCTAACCATAAAGGCTGATTATGGAACAAAATTCGCACGAGCATGAAGAAGGCTTTATGAGCGAAGAGGAAATTGATAAATTTTTCTTGAGTTCACAAACCCTCTGGTTCAAAAAGACAGAATCTGAAGATCGGAGGAATAAAATCAGCAATTGGTTCAAAAAAGAAAACGATCATCCCAAGGCAGTGCCTCATCACTATAAGATTGGTGGCATGTTTGATTGTGATCTCCTTACAGATGCATGGATGAAATGGGCTTTAACTTTGCCATCGAAGGTAAACCCAATAGCAATGACAAGTTCAAGCTATTTGGGAAATAATGATCCTGAAAATCTCTTTTTATTTAGGTCAGGACAGGCATCGGTCTACTTTATTGCCACTTCTCCATATCGAACTGATACGGTAAGAGTCGTTATTACCGAACAACATCCCGTGTTAATTCCTGTTTTTTTTGTTGAAACATCCAAGCAGGAAAACCCATCACTGGATACTCCGGAGCGCGCATTGAATTTTATAAAACAAGACCTGGGAGGGATAAAGGTAATTGATGCTACTATTGATGATGACCAAATATACGGGTGTTGTGTAATTAGGAACAAACCTCTTACCATTCCAAATGTCCCTAGGGAAAATATGTTTGGCATACCAAGCCAAAGATTAATTGACAATGATTATAAAATTGAAGTTTATCATGGAGGAATGTGGTTGTTGTTAAAACCTGAAGTTCTTTCTCCAGGTGATCATCTTATAAAGTTCAAAGCTCACGCAATCAACTACGAAACTGAGGGAAAAATTGAAATAAGTGCGTTAGTTTGATATGTCGAAAATTTAGCATATTGTTCGCACTCTCTTTAGGTTCGTCTATATCCTCACAGTATTATGTAGTACCCATGATAGGAAATCAATAATAAGAAATCAATAATAATACAAACTCAATAAATCATTTGATAATTAAAACTATGTTCCTCTTTTTAGACCAACCTTGGAACTTAACTAAGTCTGGTACTAGCATCCGAGCGTTCAACTTTCAACTTTCAACTTTCAACTTTCAATTTATATTTTGCACCTGAACTGAGTCGTCCAAATTCGCACGACCCTTCAAATTCAATTGTGTAATATCCTTCCCTCAAAGGCTGAAGAAATACCCAAAAACCATCAGCGGCTGCGTAAGTGTTACCACCATCTTTTACGTTAAATGGATTATCTTTGTCGATGGTCAACGGAAACACCCTTGGATCAGAGGATACTCTCTGAGGAGTCACATTTATCCCGTTAATAATGCAATTTTTCATCACTACCGTATCCACGTCATCCACTACTCGCCCAACTAATTGCTCCTCTGTTTGCAATCCAGGATACTCCAGCGGATTTGCCTCACAGTTCAAAACGGGAAAAAGTACGCTTCGTCCAAAGGGCATGGTGATTACCCGTTTAGGGAATTTTTTGTCGGAACTACCAAATTTCCCCGCAAAAAACCAAACATCCGAAAGGGGTTGATTGGTTTTCCAGTGTTCACCCAGCTCATCAGCAATTGGGCTCACCGATAATGGCGTTAACAAAGCCCATTGCCACCATTTGACGGTCCAAGCGCCGTAAGTTAAGCCATAAGGTTTAGAACTTCGATCGTATATTTTTATCCCAATTTCATCTAACTGGCTTTGTGTCATGGATCTAAGTACAAAGAAAGACTTTGATATATTAATCTGTTCTGTCTATCAGATACATGTGCATAAGCAAAATTATTTCCTTAAAAAGTAGAATTATAAAAATGAACTGAATGTTTGCCAGGCGCAAGTGGTCTTAGAAAAATCCAGTAACCATCACATACGGATCTGGTTACACATGGCTTTATATCATATACATTATTTTTAGGTAAACTCAAATCAAAAAACCTGGATCGCACACGATAGTCCATTAAATTTAGAATCTTTATTCCGTCAATTTTAGCAGATAGAAGTGTTACCGCATCCATTGCCCGATTGGCCCTCACGGCCAAATCCTCTTCAGTCTTCAGATCTGAATCTTCTACAAAAGAGTCTTCCTTTTCGAGTATTGGAAAAAGGATTGCTCTTTTTCCAGGTACTGTGCATTTTCTTTTTACAACTTTATAGTTTCCGAATGTACCGCCAAGAAACCAAACACGAGGATTGAATTGATTTTCAGCACAGTTTTGACCATCCTCATCTACAGATGGATTTTTGTCCCGAGGAGTAGACAACAACCATTTACACCATAAAGCGGCCCATTCCTCCCAAGATTTACCATACGGATCGATATTACGCGGAAATAATAATTGGCAGGATGAGCTTCCCATATCGTAGCTTTTTGTCATTAACCATACTTATTATTTAAACTGCTAAGTATTCTAAGCCTGTCATCCACCATTCTATTTTGTAACCTAAAGGTAACCATGACAATCTAGAAATTCAAATTGGTATTGTAAGAGATCTTGCGAACCTTATTACCGTTTTACAGAATAGATATACAGATACTAGTAGAAATAGATATAAAGAAACCCTACCATAGGATAAGTCTTGAGTGATCAATATGATGATGAGGACATAGTAAAGGGAAGGGATCAAAATGATTGGATTAAAGCCTGGTGGTATTGGTTTCTTAACATATCTGAGGACCGTCACCCAACCTTTTCGCCACGATATGTAGGACGACATGACTACGATGACTCCCAAGGATCTGTTCCTTCTGAGATGATTGGCTCAGAGAACAAGGTTTGGAATATCCCCGGCGGGTATGGTCCTACAGAAAACCACAGATCCATATTGACGCTGAATGGAGAGGGGTGGGCAATTGCTGCTCCCGTGTACGTTGATGGGGTTTCAGTAGAAGAGTTCCCTTCACTTCGTGGTGCGGATGATCAGGCTACCTATAATAACCTTTTAGCACAAGCAAGAAACGACGTAGGACGAGTCTATGAAGTAGTTGCAAAACTGGATGGAATTTCTCTTGACCCATGCCTTATGGAGACGGGAGGAGGAAATGCGGCGAACCCCACACCATTTATAGTAAGAGGTTTGCCACGAGATAATGTAATTGATGTGCCTCCAGGTGAAGTCCACATGGTATCCGTAGGATACTGGGTATTTATAAAACCTCTTCCCATTGGGGATCACCTATTGGAGCTAACCGGTTATTCTAATAATTACGCCGTGCGAGCTCGGCATGTTATCACAGTTAGAGAACCTAGAATTAGTATATAACCAATAAGAGCAGGATGAAGAAGTTTAAAAAAAAGTCATATCCAGTTACGTTACTGTGAGACAATACAAGACATCGTCGGATTGATTTTGGAGTCTAAATGATGTAAATCACCAACTAAAGGGGAAAGGGGAATTTCATTAGACGACACGGAAAGTGATTATCGAACACCTCATATGACTTAGTTAATCTTGTAAAAGTTAAAAATAACCCGGTATATTGATTAACTTGTCCATTCCTGTATAGATAAGCATCTTTATAGAGTAGGGCTTGTTTCCAAAAGGAAATTGAACGTCCAAAACAAAATGCCTTCCAGTATCGTTATGAGGAATAAATTAATTTTTACTAGAGTTTAGTTGAAAGGTTGGGATTGCGTCTAGCGTTTTTATCTTGTGTTCGCTAGTTCGATGCCTCTACTCCACTTTTAGACGATAGGTTGTATCCTCAGGTTGAATTTGCGGTGATGTTGATGTAAGACTACCTAGAATCCCTGACCAATGAATTTCATGGGAACCAACTGGGAGTGGTTTCACCATAACAAAGAATCCGTCAGAGACCGCCTGTGTCGTTACTGAATGTAAGTCAAATAACCCATTCTCCGGGGTAGTAAAATTGAATAAAGGAGAATCTACTCTAAAATTCGTCAAGTTTTGAATGTCGAGCCCGTCAATTCTTAACGTCAAGTGTGAGACAGTATCTTGGTCAGCATGAGCGCATCTTCGCAGGTCGGCTTCTGTTTTGTCGGTGGTAGACTCCGCATATGAGCACTCGACATCTAGGATAGGAAAGTAAATGGCTTTTCCTGAAGGGATTGTGCAATCACGTACGACCTTACCCCCGCCAGTTCCGGCAAGGAACCACACGTTTGGATCGTTTTGGCTGGTATCACAATATTTGCCATTATCATCATTTATTGGGTTTCTATCAGTTGGGATGGACAATACCCATTGCCACCACTTTATGCTCCACTGTCCGTACGTTTGGCCATACGGTTTCGACCCAGGAGGAAAGATAGTGTCAATGGCATGGACTGACGTCGAAGAAGAAATAATTATAAAAAAAAATGCAAGTCCGAAAACTACAGAGATTGCCTTAATTTTATTTTCAAATCGAATTGTATGATTTTTTCGAGACATATTTTCAGTTGAAACAATAGAAGTTAATAAGAATTACCTTTTTGCCTGATTAGTAGGGCTAGGTAAGAGATAAGAACCCGCATCAAGCTCTACATCTAAAATGATAATCTTTGATTGGATATCAATGTTTTTGTCTTTCTTAACGCAAACCAATCGCAGGGCATTTGCCGTATTTGTCACGATAATCATAGCACTTGTCGTAGATATATCTCTGATTAAGATATACGGCTTAGGACTAAATCTGTATATGTCTTCTACCTCATTAAAGGTTGTTGCATTCATAATTTTATCACTTGTAGCCATAATTGGGCAGTCTACAATGATACAATACGTCAAATCCAAAGCTACCAATTTGAAAACGAGCGTAGCTCTGCATTTGCAAGGGATACAGAATATCTTCAGAGTATTTCAGTATGTTTTGGCTGTAATACTTGTGTCCTTAGTTTTGCAAATTGTTTTTGCTCACTTTTACAGCACAGTACTTCTGATAGGAGTGACCTCATTTAGTTACCTGCTGGTTTTGATTTTACTTGGATCGCTGTCTTTACGATTCATTTCATGGTTCCGGCTAAATAGGACTTCTGTCGGGCTATGTTATACCCTAACGTGCATAAGCCTCGCAATCAACTCTTTTTTTAGTTTGATCTACGTAGATTATTTGTTGCTAGCCAAACCTCCTGAGATAGGACCATTTGGAGGGGGTAGTGGTTATCCTGTGTCTCTAGCGCAAGCATTTTACCTTTTGTACATTGTGAGCACAATTGTATCTTTCCTTCTAACTTGGGCTGCTACCGTACTTCTTCTACATCACTATTCACGTAAGCTGGGAAAAATAAAATACTGGATCTTTGTCAGTATTCCTTTGATATACTTTTTGTCTCAATTCTTAACCCTTTTCCCAAATGTGATTAATGAAATCATTAGCAAAGATCCTGTTTACTACTCAACTATTCTAACTCTAGCTTTCACACTCAGTAAGATTGCCGGTGGAATTTTCTTTGGCCTTGCATTCTGGTTCGTCGCAAAGAACCTACCACATGGTAACACTATAAGAGATTATATGATTATTTGTGCTTATGGTTTTATTTTTTTCTTTATATCAAATCAGGCTATTGTTCTGGTTATAGCACCATATCCGCCGTTTGGGCTCATTGCTGCTGCATATGCCGGACTATCTGCATATCTTATACTAATAGGGATATATTCTTCTGCATTATCCGTCTCTCAAGATATATCCTTACGTCGGTCTATAAAAAAACTCGCTAAGGCTGAGCCAAGACTCCTCGATAGCATTGGAATGGCTCAGGTGGAAAAGGAAATACAAAGCAAAGTAATAAGGGCTATAAAATGCAATCAAGAGCTGATGTCAGAAAAAACGGGGGTCGAATCGTCTCTTACGGAAGAGGATATAAACCAGTATTTGAACCAAGTCTTAAAAGAGGTTAAAAAGAATTAGAGAAAATTGAATAGATATAAAGTGAACTGAACCATGGTGCTATTATTCAAATTAACTCAATGGATGCAGATTGATTTCAAAAAATTGGGGGATATCAGTTGTGACTAGCGTCTCTCCTATTTGCTACTCCAATGGTTGTATGACCCTTCACAAGGCTAAGCAATCCTACTAATATTTTATGCATTAAAATTATATTTTTGGCGTTCCTATTATGGTTTTCTATTATGAAAAATTTTAAATTGTTTTCTTATATTCTCAACTTTTAAGCTTAAATCTACTCGTTCTGTGGTGACAAGTATAGTAACCGCCTAAGTGTCGAATCGTTCGATTTAGGACCAATATCATACCCTTCGAATTTCCATTAAATGTCTATAGATATTTTGTGTTACATAGGCACTCAGATGTTCAATTCACTATAACCTATTCTATCTACTTTTACACAAATTCTATACAATATGGATTACAACACAATTGACCTTTGGCCAAATCTATAGTAATGTTCCGTATGATGAAAGAAAATCCCAAAAGGTAGTAATACGAAACTGAAGGCTAACCAAGATCGCATGGGATAGTAAATCGGCAGACTTATTAGTCATTATTATGAATTTCCGATAATGGGCAATATTGTTCATAATAACAGAAGTAAGGGATTAGGCTGGCTTCCAGACTATCCAAGTTTTAAAGATTACACCCCCCAAACAACTGGAGTAGCTGCAATGTTTAAGAAAGTTGATCTTGACAAGAATCTTAAGAGCACCGTTCTTAAGGAATCTCTTCCTTCGAAACAGGATCTTAGAAAATGGTGTTCTCCAATAGAAGATCAAAAGTCACTCGGATCTTGTACTGCTAATGCTGGTGTTGGGATGGTTGAATACTTTGAAAAGCGAGCAGATGGAAAATATATTGATGCATCACGATTATTTCTTTACAAGGTAACTAGAAATCTCTTGAACTTCAAAGGTGATACAGGTGCATTCCTTAGAAGCGCAATGGGTGCTATAACCCTATTTGGCGTTCCACCAGAGGAACACTGGCCTTATGACATTGAAAAGTTTGACGAGGAACCCCCTGCTTTTTGCTATTCTTTCGCAAAGAATTTTCAAGCAATCAATTATGTTCGTCTTGACCCTTCCGGAATACAAAAGGATGTTCTATTGAAATCTATAAAGAATAATATTGCGAAGGGATTCCCTTGCATGTTCGGATTTACCGTATACAATTCTATTCAACAAGGAGGTACCACAGGTAAGATTCCATATCCCTGTGATGGCGAGAAGGTTGAAGGCGGACATGCTATAATGGCAGTTGGATACGATGACAAGATGGCAGTAAAAAATGAAACTTGTGATATCGAAACAAAAGGCGCGTTACTCATACGGAACTCATGGGGAGTCGAATGGGGAGAATGCCTGACAGGAGAAACAAAAATCTCTTTGTTGAATGGTAGCGAAGTTCCTATAGAACAGCTTGTACTAAATAAAAAACCAGTTTGGATTTACTCATATGATACCTATAAAGAGAAAGTAGTTCCAGCTTTGGCAATACCGAAGTATTCGGGATATAGAGATGATCTTGTGAGAGTGACACTTGATAATAACGAAAGTATCGTGTGCACATCTGATCACCTGTGGTTGATGCGCGACGGTTCCTACAAGCCCGCGGCCAATTTAAGAGAGGGTGAGTCTTTAATGCCACTATATAGAACACTGAATCATGTATATGAAAAGTTCTACAGTAGCAAATGGAAGAACAATTGGATAACTACTCACTGGATGGTTGCTCATGAATTGAATAGGCGACTTGAAAATCATGTGCATGCGGACAGTTGTATCAACGCGCATAACTGTGAAATCATAACACACCACAAGGACTTCGATTGTAGAAATAATTCTCCTGAAAACTTGGAGATAATGTTGGAATGTCAGCATCTTGCATTACATAGGATGCTTGCATCGACCAGAAAAGAAAGTCTTCTAAATTACTGGCGCGAGAATTATGATCGACTAGTCCTGATCTCGATGAAGAATATTGGAGATTATAACAGAAGACTTGCGCTAGGAGAGGTAACTTTAACAGAGAAACAAATTCTAACCCGGCATCAGAATATTTTACGAAATGGTTTACAAAATCGTTCCACTGAAGAACGTTCTCTAGGTGCCACTAAGAGGGTTGAAACTCGTAGGAAAAAATATGGTATTGATGTGCATTCTAAATACGGAAAGCTAGGAAGGAAAAATGCTGCCAAAATTAGTGAGACATTGAAACGAAGGTACTCCAATGGAGAGCTGCCGACTACTCCCATACAGCTCGGAGCAAGGAGAAGGAATATGGCCAAACTCAATAACCACAAAGTGACCAGTGTAGAGTGGTTGAATACCAGCCTGCCAGTTTATGACCTTATTGTCCCAAGGAGAAACTGCAATAACTTCGCACTAACCGCAGGAGTATTTGTTCATAATAGTGGATATGGCTGGTTACCTTATGATTATGTCTTGAATGGCCTGGCTGAAGATTGGTGGACATTAATTAAACAAAGCTGGGTTGATACTGGGCAGTTTGGTGAATAGTGGGCCCAATTAGGCAAAAATCGTTTTTTATTATGATTTTTTCTTTGCAGCTGGAATAATAATGCATGAATTATTATTTAAACAAGAAACGTAAAACGGGGTTCCGTTAAGTAGCCCCTCCAATATTTATACACACGAGCTATGAAGTAAAACAATCATGTCAATATGTAGACGAAAATAAACGGAATTCTGATCAGATTCCACAAGACTGCACCGGAAAACACCAGAAAAATGCGGTGGACTGTTACGAGGTGTACGTGACAAGATAATTTCAGATTCTGTTAGATTCCGAGTTAATCTTGTCAAGTCTGACAGAATTAATGACGAATCCGTCTACTATAGACGATGAAACTGGAACATTTTTATAGTGGATAATTATATATTATGCTATGGTAGATGAATTCCAGACGGTGAGCTTTCGGATCAGGAAGGCCGATCTTAGGAACTTTCAGTATATAGCAGATGTATTATACCAGGCCAAAAGGCTTAAAAAACCAAGCATAGGCCTACTGGCCAAGACTTGCCTCTATGCTGAGAGTAATCAATTCATACAGATTCAATATTCAGCACTCTTGCAACGAACTTCACAACCAAAAACTAGTGCTATTGAAACCAATCTGATTTGAATCACCAAAGGGGACATACAAGGGCACAATCGTTTTCCCCTTCAAGTGTCAGACTCATAAGAACGTTGAGAGTTTCCTAGAATCCTATGACTTGGATTAGAAATTCCACAGTCGCAATATACGATGATCCTATTCATCTTCCGTTTTTATAAATTAAATAACTTTGACCTTATTTCAGCCGATAAATAAAATTAATAAATTTAGTTATACATAAGACCAAACTGTGACTTTTACCTCAAAATGTGCTGCCGATGTCTTTTTATCAATTATAAAATAAAAAAGAGGTTGATGCTGCTTATTTCTACTGCTTTCAGTCCTTTACTATTGCCAACGTTCCTGACGGTTAGGTCTAGCTGCTATCTTCTTCGCGATCCGGCAAATGCATCGTTTACATTGCCAGTAACAGCAACTGTGATGGCAATACCTACGCCAGCCATTATAGCACCTATTATTATTTCGTGATTATGTTCTCTCCATTCCATTCGTAGCATCTCCCCAAGTTCAGAAATTCGATTTTTGACGGTAACTGTTGTAAGACTCATTAGGACTTTATACGTAAGACGTGGTATTCTACTTTAGTAAAGATATTATGTTACTTTTATTACAAAAATCATATAGATATAGAAATATGTCTATCTTATGTCAGTTTGGCGTATCAATACCAAGTACTTGGTCAATATATGTAATTGCCATTATTAGTAATCATGTTCTGGTATTTGTAACAACCTCACTTACCCTTCATTTTTTGCCAGTCTTGAGAATAGATCTATCCTACTGGATGTTGAGAAGATGAGCAGATTGCCACTGTAACAAACAATATTCTATTAAACTCACAATCATATCACATAGGTTAGGTCCTAAGGAACGATAACTAGTCGTAACTTCGTTTTTTCAGCCCTTTGACCTCATTTACGGTGTCTTGTATATAGGATTTCACATCTTCGTGACTCATGGAAGGAGGGACATCAGTTCTTAGGCCTCTCTTTTCAACATCTTTAACCCACTTTTCGACTTCCTGCTGCATTTCTGCCTGTCCTATGCTACCAAGCAAGTTAAATCTATTCAAAATAGATTTCTTGATGGACTTTCGTAAAGCAACGTCTTGAGAAACTGAAAGTGCGCAAGAATATAGCCCAATTACTATAAGGTATGATGCCAATCCAAAAAATGAAATTGTTACACTACCAAATGGCGGAAACGAAGTAGCTGCCAGGAAGACTTGGTTCGAAATGAAGAATAATACAAATCCATACGCTGATAATTCCATGTAGTTCTTGATCATAACATTCTGAATATTTCTTGCCACCAGGAGGAAAGCAACACCAAATAATAGGCCTCCTGCAGTAGAGTTCAGAGAAGAATAAAGGTAATAGGAGAATGATTCAGAGTCAGAAGACGGGACGTATATCCCAGTGTAGTCAATAAAGGAGCTGAGAAAGTAAATCAAAGGCAGGCAAATTAGAATCCAGTGTTTGAGATGCCATTTATGTATATACTGCCTTAAAAGAAGGGCGCTACTTCCCCATACAAATACAAATGAAATCAAGTCAAGATATTGATAGCTCATATCGATAGTATTCAAAATTGTACCCTCTTCATAAGAAGGAAACTCAGGTTTGGTAGTGGAATAAATTTCAGCTGGCCTCAGTCCAAAATTGTAAAGATCCAGACCCAGTCCAATCAATGAGGTCAAGCTCAAGATTGCAAATGATATGCCAAAAAGCAGGACTATTAGCGAATGCATGTTAACGAAATACCATGACAAGAACTTGTAAGCGAAATAAGACATCAACAAGATGCTAGCTGTATAACTTACGGTGGTAATGATGCTAAGTAGAAATGTGGGATATTTAGACAAAAATAGAATCTGTGCAAGTAAAATCATATTGATAAGAAAGAGGAAACTCTGTACAAATATAATAGCATTATCCATTATCCTAGTCGATGACGAGATCGAATAGTGGTATTGAATTTTTTTCCTTGTGTATCTTAATATGAAATATTGAGAGATTCCAAATATTATGATAAAAGAAGCATAAAGAACAATGCCAAAATTGGAAATAAGATCTGTTGCAAGGAAATCAGAGACCTGGTTTATCATCGTATCAGTTATGAGCATAACTATAACAGCTAGCAAAACAGCTTCCACATTACTCTGGCGCAACATAGCAAGCTTCATTGACACGACACCCAATCAATAGAGGAAGTGGATAGTATTACGTATTTCTGTCTTTAAGTCCTTGTTTACTATTTTTCTTTCTAATGCACGATAAATGACACAATACTACTGGACGGCCAGAAACCAAACTAAAACAATGCATCAAGGTTAATTTAAGGAGCGAATCACAATTCTGCTAGTGAGTTTTATTCGCTTAAGCATATAGACCACATCTCATTTGAAAAATAAGTAAATCTGTGAAGTTCTTTCTGCCTTTTGTCTTGATAACAAAATAAGCCAGATTGACCTTACTACGCTAGTCATTCACAGAACGGAAATAACTTCGATTTAATTGGGGAAAATCGCCTACCATATCCTTTAGACCCAAAGAAAAATTGAAGTTAGTAAATGTCATAGTTGTTACTTTCAAAGGGAAGATAGGGGTTACCCCCCACAGTAAGGCGGGAAGAATTCTTTCGATGTAAGATATTGTTATTAGGGTTCCTCCTTAATGGGAACAACGCGAGAAGCAGAGGTTGGTATAGGTAGACCCAATATCCCTAGCGGCCTCTCTAACCTTTGGCATTAATTATTTCACTTGAATATATGTGACAAAATTTATCAGTCCCAATTTACGTATGGGTATGAGTACCAATATACTGACGAGCTACTTTACGAACTTTAAGAGTTAAACCCATTAAGGCTAAGACTTGTGATAATAAAAGTTTAAAACTTCCACATTTCTTCAGACTCCTTACAAAGACAATAATTTCTAGACTTCCTACTTACCCTGCAAATTTCACTATTATCGTGTTGGATGTGCGCGCATTTGGTCGAAGAGTCCTATAACATGACAACTTGTTGTGGCACTTCCAAAAATAAATGGATTTTTTTTATTTTTCCGGAAATAAAGGAACGATTTGATAGGATCACCCTAACTGGAAATTAAATTAAAAAAACGGCAAGGCTGGGAGAGAATCTGTTTAATAGTTCCAATTGAAAAAATAACGAGGGGCAAATGCCAGAGATTACAAAGACAGTCATGATTTGCGATGACGAGCACGATGTACTTGCAACATATGCAGCAATATTGAAGACAGATTATTCAGTAATTATGACATCCTCAGGGAGCCAGTGTATAGAGTCATTTATTCAAAAGAAAGAAAGGGGAGAACCAGTTCATGTTATACTACTTGACTTCAAACTCGGCGATATGACCGGAGAAGAGGTAGCAAGAAGAATAAAAGTGCTGAACGGAACGAGGATAATTCTAATTTCAGCCTATGACATTAAGGATGATCACATAAATGAGTTAAAGAAGGGTAACATAATCGTTGAATTTATTCATAAGCCTGTAAGCTTTTCTATATTGAAAGAAGTTGTAAAAAGAGTTATCTAAAATCAGAATAATGCTGCGACGGCGCGAGAAATTGGGTAATTGACAGACAAGGAAATAACTTTCATGTCAAACATGAATCCAAAGCCGAAATTGATGTCCAACATCTTTAACACCCTCACCGAGCAAGTAATAGCCATTGAAGCCGATAGTTGTCTCGGGCTCCACACTGTTGCCTTGGGATTATCTTGGTGCCTCCGTCCATTTTACTGTGAGGATAGTTCTTGCTACGAGTAATTTTATTTCCTTCGCCATATTGAATGCGATATTCGTTCTCTTTATGTCACGAATATCCAGAGAAAGAAGACGACTGACTCGGGCTATCAAATAAGAGACAATTGCTTATAACTGGATAGGTTTCTAAAAATTAGATATCTAATATATAGACAGTCGCCATTAAGGAACAAAACAATTTCTACCAACCGAATGTTACTACTGAAAATAGCATAGCTTCCATATAGATAATTTTAACATTTGAATTATATGAGTAAATCTATTCTTGCATTTAATACTCGAGTATATGCATTATAGAAGGGTGTAATGTTAAACAAACAGGCAAGTGAGGATGGGGCAATAAAGTCATGAAACTTCTTTCAGGGTTTAAATTCACTTTTATTGTACTGATAGTACTACCCTCTATTGTTGTAATTTCACACTTTCTCATTAATACAGTAATAATAGATTACTTCAAAAGTATATCAACTCCTGCTACAGTTCAGCAGAATTTAGAGCACGCTATAACGGTAGTCCAGATATTTTCTACCTTTCAAATTATTGTATTTATCATAATGATTATCATATATCCACCTTATCCCGCACCGTATTCTGCTGAAAAAGTTCTTATCCCCAGTAACAGAGAGTATTGTCTTTTACTCTGCAAGAGGTTTTCTATTTCTAGCTGTTCTTGCTGGTATTTTAAAAATGGTATTTGCACTTTCTCGAAAAAGATTCAGGTTGTACTATGCGAAGGGATGTCTTTCTTTAGTTAAAAAAAGTAAGGACGAGGTGGAAAAAATGGGATACCTGATTATGGGACTCAATTCCTATAATTCCTACCTTCGTAGGTATATGAAACTAGAGATAAAGGACATTAAAAAGATCTACTCTAAGCTTGCTACGCTCCCAGACAAAGAAAAGGATGCTGCCATTGAAAAAATTATTGAGAGTTTCGAATCTGGTGACACATTAGAACCTCTAAGATATCTCGCACAATTCAAAGATGCTGATTCTGATGTTTTCCTTGTGGAAGAACCATTACACGAGAAAATAAAGACCCAAGTCACATACGCCATTGGAATAATCCCTGTCGCATTGACAATAATAGAAAGGGTGATACAACTTAGGGGCTGACTGTAATTAAATTAAATTGATTGAATATCTGATAATCAATTACAAATCAGATAAGAGCAAATGAAAAAAAAGATTAATACCGTCTGGTGATATAAACAATAAAGTGATAAAAGCTA
>WNGA01010770.1_pt1 | contig 17306 bp, 8 predicted proteins | sample 5400061 | NCBI WGS metagenome assembly WNGA01 (sample SAMN13153366, study PRJNA577476) | soil metagenome | isolation source: 100 cm soil or saprolite under grassland replicate 2 | place: USA:California | collected 2016-06-15 | reverse complement strand
GTCGAGGAAGGTCACCGGGACGATCGGTCTTCCGCTCGCGCTCGAGTCGAAGAGGAATCAGGGAGAGCAGAAAGAGGAACACCGACGAAATCCAGATCCATCGGGTCAGCGAAGTCTCTCCGCGGCGGAGCCAATCCAGACTGTTGAAAACATAGAGACCGCCCGCGGCAGAGCGGAGAACGGGGCGCAGGCGTGCCGCGAGCTCTACAGACCCGCGCGTTCGCGTCCGATCTCCTTTCTTGGTCACGCGACTCCGTCCCACTCCGACAGTTGCTCGCTCGGTTCGGATCCTCGACGAGCCTTCCACGTCGGAAAACCGCCACTCGGACGGAACCCCCGCCACGCCGAGCCGAAGAGAAACGCTCCGAAAAGGAGCAGAAGCCACCCGGCGTGGAAAAGCTGCCTCTCGAGCAACCCGAACAGGGGAAACCGATGCGCGAGCCCGCCCGGTGCGAGGAAAATCTGCCCGACGTAAGCGGAGAGAACCCCGATCGCGGCCTTGAGGGGACGAACCGGGGGAAGATCGAGTTTCGACCGGACGAGCGGACGTCCGCGGGGGCTGGCTCCTTCGAACGCTGGGACTTCCGACGAAGCCGCGGCCGGGAGAGCTGGTCCGGAAAGCGTCCCGCGCCGCAGCAGGACCGAACCGCCGATGCCGACCGCGGAGAGAACGAGCCACCAGCCGAACAAGGTCGTCGCGCGGCCGGGCGACGGCGGAGATGCCGAGGGCGGGCGGCCTTCGGAAGGCATCGCCGCTCGCATGCGGACGAGGTGGTTCGCCGTCCACCGGTAGACCGGACGGTCCTTATAGAAGGCGAAAAGCGTCGAGTTGTCCCCTCGCGAGACGGCGAAAGCGATGTCGGCATGGAGGTCGGCTTTCAGGAGATTGCTCGCCGCACCCCAGGCGTACCAATCGTCGCCCGGGAAGAGAATCAGCGCCTTCTTGACCGCCTCACTCGCAATCGCTCTCTCCAGAGATCCGTCCACGTCGTTGTAGCCGCGATACAGCTGCATTCGCGACCGCAATGTCGACGCGCCCGAGAAGACCAGCAAGCCGAGGAGGCCGATAGCCGCAAAGGCAACCGTCTTCCCCCGACGAAATTCAACGGGAGTTCTCTCGGCCTCGACCCCCGCCAGCAGGAAGAATCCCTGACTCGTCAGCAGGTAGATGCCGAGAAACGCCTCGAAGTAGAACCTCGGGCCGTAGCCGTGGAGCCCATGGAACCCCCACGTCAGAAACGACAGCGGAAGAGCGATCAGGAAAGCGGCGAGCAGCCCGTCGATCCGTCGCGCGCGACCGACCAGAAACGGCACGTATGCGAACGCGAGGGTCAAAGAGAGGATCGGCCAACCCGAAAGTGTCCCCCACCCCCAGCCGAAGACCGCTGGCAGGACGGAGGCGGCGGTTGCGTCGAGATACATGAGTCCTGCCGGAAGATTCTGAGCCGAGAAGGAGACGTTCGCTCCGTAGGCGTAGGTGAACGAAAACGCGTGGCCGGTGATCATCTGGTTCGAGATGAAGACGGGGGCAGAGCCCAAAACGCCGCCGACGAGGAACGCTGCGGACTGTCGCAGCATCTCTCGTTTCTCTTTGCTCCTCGAGAACTCCCAGAGGACGATGAACGCGAAAGGAAGGGCGACGGTCAACGCGGTCATCGGACGAATCGCGAATGCGAAACCGAGCGACGCTCCCGAAAGGCCACAGAGCCAGAAACTGTTACGACGTCGCCCGACGAGATACAGCCAGAGAAAGAGCGCGATCATCATCGCCGCGGAAGCGTGCGAGAGATAGCTCGCGGACATCAGAATCGCCATCGGGGACAACGCTCCGAGAGCTGCCGCCGCCAACCCCACGAGGTCGCCGTACAGCTCTCTTCCGATCAAGAAAAGAAGGAGCACGTAGATGGCGCCACAGACCGGGGAGACGATCCAGGAGAGGCCGACGAGCTGTCCGATCGCCAGGAGCAGTGACCACCCGATCGGATACATGCTGAACCACTTCCCGTCCCGGACGTAGGTGAAAGGGACCGAGAGGTGCTCCTGGATCGGCGATGTGACCTCGTACACGTTGTTGGAAACGATCCACTTCGACTGCAGCATGTATGCGACTTCGTCGGGAGTGTGCGCGAGCGCCTCGAGAACTCGCCCGGACACCCACAGGCGGATCGCAAGCGCGATGAGAGCCAGAGCGCCGGCCACCAGGGCCGGCCAATGCCGCTGCACCCCCGACCACGACCGGCGAACGAACGCGCGAGAGCGGTGCTCCCGCGGAGAGAGGAGCCATCGAACGAATGCGAAGGACAGGACGAGAAGACATCCCGCCAGGAGACTGCGCAGAAGGAGATCCAGTGCGTCTAGAGCCATCTGGGGAAGAGGCGAAACCAGGGCGTCAACCGCGATGACCTGGCCGCCAACGTTCAAGAGGAAGTCGTTGTTGAGCAGACCGCGGCGAAACTGAGCGTACACGGGCGGCTCGGCCATCAGGACGATCGACGTGTACTCCAGGCAGCGACCGGTCAACGTCGCCTCGATCGTGACGTCTCGAGCCGCCGGGTCGATCCGGCGTTCGTAAACGATCCCGCCGCCGGTGTTCGGATCGAGATACCAGTCGCCCAACGGAGCGTAGCGGCTCTGCGTCACGGGAAACCGCCGCGGCAGGCGATCGTCGAACAGGAGCCGGCCGTTCTGCCGCACCGCGAGCCTTTCACCCCCCATGGGGTAAACCGAATTGAGCGCCTGGATCCTTATCCCCCGGATTGGACCGAGTCTCGCCGCTCCTCGGATCGTTCTTCCGTTGACGGTCAGTGACAGCCCCCGCGGTCCGGAGCTCAGGTGAACGTGCGTTCGAAACGCCGTAACGTGGCTGGCGGCGAGGGAGACGAGGAGCAAACCGGCCGAGACGAGGAGCGTTCGGGATCCGAACCCGGTCCGCAGGGCACGGGAAGAGCTCACGCGCGAAGAGTCGGCAATCACTCTGTAGGAATCAGGGACGTCGGAGGCACCGGGGTTTCCTCGGAACCGGGCGGTTGCCAGAAGAACTCGAGGACGCTGCCCCCGCCGTTCTGGAAGTAGTCGATCTGAATCGGATGATCTCCCGCCGTGAGCACGGTGCTCGCGTGAATGGCGTTCGGCCGATTCGGGATCAGGCCTTCCGCAAGGAGGCGGCCGTCCAGCGTGAGCCGGGCTCCGTCGTCGGCCTCGATTCGAAAGTTGTAGGTGCCCGGTTCCCGGATTCGGAGATTGCCCGTGAACCGCACGCTGAAAGGACCGGGCACGGGATCCGGATCGTGCCAGGCGAGGAGCATGATCGGGGTGATCTGCCGAAACAGGGCCTCGCCCTGCCAATGGGCGTTGGTGAAGTAGGTTCCCATCAATCCGAGTCGCGGGCGGCCGACCCGGAACAGAGCCCGCGCGGGAACGGCTGCGATCTCTCCCCCGGGCGTCTTCCATCGGAGCGGAGGAAGGCTCGATCGAGCGCCGGCTGAGGAAGCGGAAAAATCGTGCAGCCCGCGGCTAAGGAATTTCTCGGTGGTCCACGCGTCTCCATCGACGGCAATCGCCCGACCTGCGTCGGGCGGGAAGTCGTAGAGCCCGTTCTGCTCGATCCGGATCGCCCCGCTCCATTCGACGGAAGCCGAGCCACGCTTCGTTTCTCCGAGAGCCGGGATTTCCCTTCTCTGCAAGCCCTGAAGGTCGGCGAGAACCTTGGCCGGAATTCGCATCCTCATGTACAGCGGGAGATTCCCCGGTCCGCGGACGAGCTCGATACGCGCGGCGGGATAGAGGCTCAGGAAGTAGCCGCGGACCGACCAGTACTTCGAGCTCAAGAGAAACAGCGCATCCGTCCCCGTTGCCGGCACGGGCAGATCGGTCTCCGGACGGAGCAGGTGGTAAGGCGGATCGTGAAGCGAGTCCCCCCCGGTTTGCTTCTTGACCACGCCATACACGAGAAAGCGAAGAGGCGAGTAGTCGTATGCGCCGGGAGAGAGGTAGACCGCGACGTTTTCTCCGAGAGCCTCAACGACTTCGCGGGCCGTGTAGTTTTCCGACAGATTGAAGCTGTCCTTCACGACCGGCGAATCGGCCTGGCGGCCGAAATAGATGGTGATCTCCCATGCCGCGGCAAACAGGAGAACGCACCCGAGGAACGCGGCGGCCAGCCACACGCGCGGACGCCGGAGGGACGGCCCTTCCGGAAGCGGGAGAGCTCTTCTCCCGACCCACACCGCTCCGCGCGCGGTGCGTGCGAGCACGTCCCCGGCGAGAAGCGCGATTGCGGGGACCGCGGTCAGAGTGCGGTACGCCTGCGGCGCCTCGTGACGAACACTCAGAATTCCCGCGAGCATCGCGAAGACCAACCAGATCCAGAGCAGCCCGCGCCGCCGATCATCCAATCGCAGGAGAGCGTAGCCGAGGCCGATGACGAACAGCACGCCGGTCGCTGGATCGGTCTCCGGCTCTCCCGGCAAGTTGTGCTTTCCGTGCAAGTCGCCCGTCTGATGGAAGAACTTGAGATGACGGACGACGTTGTCGATCAGCGGCTGATAGCTGTTCGTATCGCGAACCTCGTTGAAGATGCTGATCTCCCGCATTCGGTTCAAGAAGGTAAAGGGGTTGGTTGCGTAAGTGACCGCCAGAGGCGCCACCGCCACGAGCAAGGCGAGGCAGAAGAGCAGGAGTCCTTTTCCGTGACGTCGCCAGCTCTCGATCGCCCCATCCCGATCGGCGGCCAGCCAGTAGAAACAGAAGACCGCCAGTGTGGCGAAGACGAGACGGCTGCTGAGGTATGTGTAGGCCGCCAGTCCGGTCAAGAGACCCGCCGAGACGAAGGACACCGCCCTCGCCTCGCGAAGCCCTCGAATGAGGAAATACGTCGCGAGGATCTGGAACACGAGGGGCGCCGTTTCGTTCCAGCCCCAGCGGCTCATCGTCAAATGCCAGCGGTTGACCGACATCAAGAACATGGCGCTCAACCCCGCGACCGGGCCGAAGAGAATCCGTCCGAGGGGATACAGCGCGAGAACGGCCAGGACCGACGGAAGAATGGAGACCGCCTTGAGAGCGTAATAGTTCGCCCCGAACAGCTTGAAAAGACCCGCCATGTAGTAGATGAATCCCGCCGGCGTCTCGTACCAGGCGGTCCCGAACGGGGAGGTCTTCTCGCCTTCGAGAACGGCGAGCGCATCGAGAGCTCCATTGGTCTCGTCCACGTAGATTCCGCTCGGAATCGACTCCAGTCGATACACGCGGAGGCGAGCGCTGCGAGCCACGGGAGGAACGTGCCTGACCACTGCCGGTAGTCCGGCCACAGCCGGCGAACGATCAGCGCGACCAAGAGCGTCGCCAGGAGGATGCAGATCACTCCGGCGCGCCTCGGATTGCGGCCATGCGGGTCCGCCGGACGCGGGGGGGGCTGCATCTCCGGAATCGTCCCTTCGAGCCGCGTGAGAGCGAACCCGCCGAGGAGTGCCGAGGCCACGAGAAGTCCCCAGAGCCACGATGCGCCGGGCGCTCTCCCCCACGGCAGCCGGAGCCCGGCCACGGCGAAACCGCCGAGAGCCAGAGCGAAGAGCAGGAGCGCGTAGTGGAAGACGGAGGAGCGGACGAACTTCACGTCAATCAGTTCGGATCGTCGCTAGCTCGCGAGAGCTCCCATCGACGCGACATGATCCGAGGGAAGGACTCGGGAGTCAAGAACGCGTACTTCCGGATGCATCGAAGAGCGACCTCGATCTCCTGGAGCAACGGGTTTGAGATGACTGCGCGGAGCTCCGAGACTCGCGAACTCGGAGTCCAACGGACCGGTGCGCCGATGCGGTCCGAAGGAGCCGATGGCGTCTTGCAAGAGTAAACCTTTCTGGTACCCTCCGCGCCGGCAAGACGATGAATATGACCGGAATCCGGCGGCGCTGGCCGCTCCTGGCGCTGTTCGGCTTCGCGCTGTTCGTGCGTCTGTTCGGGCTCAACTGGGATCAGCGCCACTTTTTTCATCCGGACGAGCGCGCCATCGCGATGGCTGTCGAAAGGCTGTCTTTCCTTCCGCTGCGGCTCAATCCGCACTTTTTTGCCTACGGTTCGTTCCCGCTCTATGTGACGAAGATCGTGACGGCTCTACTGGGAAATCTGAATCACTGGTTCGCGGGATACGACGGCATCATCTACGTCGGACGGGCTCTCTCGGCAATCTGGGGTGCCGCGACCACCGTCCTCCTCGCGGTGCTCGGTTCCCGGCTCTACGGACGCCGCGCCGGACTTCTGGCAGGCGCTCTCCTCGCGGCGACCGTCCTCCACGTCCAGAGCTCCCACTTCGCGATCAGCGACATTCCCCTGACGTTCGTCGTTCTTCTCGCCCTCTACTTCTTGACGCGGGCCGTCGATTCGGGCGCGTTCCGCCACTTTCTCGCCGCGGGCGGGGCCATCGGCCTCGCGGTCGCGACGAAGTTCAGCGCTCTTCCGATTCTCCTTCCGCTCGCGATCGCGGTTTTCTCCCGATGGCGAAAGGAGAAATCCTCTCGTCCCCTGCTCTGCGGCGCCGCGGCCGTCGCTGGGGCGGCCGCGGCGTTCGGAATCGCTCAGCCATACGCGTTTCTCGATTTCCGGGCCTACTTCCACGACATCCTCGAGCAGAGCCGAATGGTTCGGAATGCCGGGATCTTTCCCTACACAAATCAGTACATCGGCGTTCCCAAATATCTGTACGACCTCGGACAAATGATCCTGTGGGGAATGGGACCGCTGCTCGCGGTCGCCGCTCTCTGGGGAACCATCCAGTGCGTACGGCGCGTGTTTCGGAGAACGAATTGGGCCGAGGCGCTGCTCCTCTCCTGGGTTGTGCCCTTCTTTCTCATCACGGGCTCGTTCGACGTCAAATTCCTTCGATATCTCCTTCCGATTTATCCCCTCCTGATCCTCTGGGGCGCCGTATGGCTCGGCGAGCTCTGGAACCGACGAGCGCTCGGCCGCGTCGTGACGGCGGCGACGGTCGCCGCGACTCTTGCGGGTTTGATGGCGTTTCTCGCGATTTACACCCGACCCCACACCGTGGTGAGCGCCTCGAAGTGGTTCTATGACAACGTTCCGTCCGGTACCCGGATCGCGACACAACACTGGGAGGAAGGCTTCCCGTTTCCGCTTCCAAACCATGATCCGGGCCAATACCCGAACGTGCAGCTGCCCTACTACGAGCCCGATACACCCGCGAAACTGGCCGGCATCAGCGCGGAGCTCGCGAACGCGGACTACCTCGTTTTCCCGACGAAGCGGGTGTATGGCTCGGTCACCCGTGCGATCGCCAAGTTCCCTCTGACGAGCCGGCAATTCTTCGAGCTCTTCGCCGGGGATCTCGGCTACACCCTCGTGGAGGACTTCTCATCCCGGCCGACGCTTCTCGGACTCGAGATTCCGGACGAGCTCGCAGACGAATCCTTCACGGTCTACGACCATCCGCGAGTGCTGCTCTTTCTCAACACGACCCATCTTCCCGCAGCGGAGATCGAAAAGCGCATCTTGAACGGAGCGCCCTCTCGCGTGCTCCGCCGGAGCGATCTGCTGAGAGCGAGGGTGGAGCCCTCGGCCCGATTGCTCGCGGCGGCGGGAACGGCGCGAAGATCTTCTCCGGCGGCGGCTCCGTCGCCGCGACCCCCCGAGTCCGGGACGACCCGGGAAAGGGGCCCCGGCTCGATCGGTTCCGCCGTGATCTGGTACCTGGCGATCCTCGTGGTCGGGGCGTTGGCGTTTCCGATCGCCTACCTGCTGTTTCCCGATCTCGCGGACCGCGGTGCGGGGCTCGCCAAGATCCTCGGCCTCGTCCTGACTACCTACGTCCTCGCGTTCGGCGTGGAATTCCACGTTCTTCCCAATGGATCAGCGGGAGCGTGGGTGATTCTTCTCCTGCTCGCCGCGGGTGGTGCATTCGCCGCGTTTCGGCGGCCCGAGATCGTTCGCTTCTGGCGCGGAGAGAGGCGACGGATCGCCATCGGAGAGGCCATCTTCGCCGGGGGCTTTGTCCTCTTCCTGGCTTTTCGCGCGTTCAATCCGGAGATCTATTGGGGCGAAAAGCCGATGGACTTTTCCATCTTGAACATCCTCGTTCGCAGTCGCGCGCTTCCGCCGTCCGATCCCTGGTTCGCCGGCGCTCCGCTCGGGTATTACGTGTTCGGACAGCAGACGGTCGCCTTCTTGACTCTCCTGACCGGTCTCTCCACACGTTACACGTTCAATCTCGCTTTCGGCCTCCTCGGCGGAACGATTGCGCAGGGAGCGTTTTCGGTCGCTCGCAGCTGGGCGGGCAGCCTTCGCGCCGGCCTGACCGGCGCCGGGTTCACTCTCTTGCTCGGAAACATGGCCGGATTGCGCGAGTGGCTCGTTCGGAAGAGGCCGCTCGACTGGCACTATTTCTGGGCTACCTCACGCGTCGTCCCCGATACGATCAACGAGTATCCCTTCTGGAGTCTTCTCTTCGCGGACCTCCATGCGCATCTTCTGGCTCTTCCCCTCTTCCTGCTCGTTGCGGCGGGCATGCTCCAGTTCCTTCGCGCTCACGCCGGTGCGGCGGTGCCGTGGCGCCGGAGGCTCCTCTCCGCGGTTCCACTGGGAATCGCGATCGCCGCGCAGGCGCTCACCAACGCGTGGGACATTCCGCTCCTGGGCGGTCTGCTGCTCCTGACCGGGGTCATCAGCTGTCTCTCCGGCACCACTTCGGGCGCGCTCAAGAAGATCGCTCGCGCCGCGACCTCGACCGCAGCGAGCGCGACGGTCGCGATCCTCCTCGTGCTTCCTCTCTGGGTGCACGGCGGAGGTCCGCCCGGCTTCGGTCGGAACGTCGAACGTGGCGCACGGGGAGTCGACGTATTCCTGCATTACGGGCTCTTTTTCTTTCTCGCGATCATCTGGCTGTCGGCGACGGTTTCGGAGCGGTTGACCCGAGAGGACAAGACGCGACGGTTCCGCGCGTTACCGTATCTCGCGGGTGCCGCTCTCCTCGGGATCGGAGCTTTCTCCGTGGAGGTATTCTGCGTCGCGGCGATCCTCCTCTTTTTGCTCGCGGTCTTTCGAGTCCTCGAGCGGCCCGAAGACCGGTTGAGCTCGGGCATGATCGCGGCCGCCTTCTTCCTCGTTCTGTTCACCCAGAAGGCATACATCTCCGATCGGATGAATACCTTTTTCAAGCTGTACTTCGAAGCGTGGCCCCTCCTCGCTCTCTCGACGGCCGTTCTCGTGTTCGGCTCGGCCGCGCGGAGCGGGTCCTATGAGAGGTGGCCCGCTGTCTTCCGAATCGGATTCATCGTCCTGCTCGCGGCGGCTCTCTTCACGTCGGTGACGATCGTCCGAGGGGCGCTGTTCGCTCCAGGAAATCCCTCACGCCCGGAGCCGAAAACTGCGATCACACTGGATGGGATGCGATACCTCGAGAGCTGGCGACCCGGCGAGTACGCGGCCGTCGAATGGCTCCGGCGCGCCGTACCGGGTACGCCCGTCGTCCTCGAAGCCCACGGCGCCTCTTACCAGGATTTCTCCCGAGTCTCGATGTTGACGGGGATTCCGACGGTCCTCGGCTGGGAGCACCACGTCAAGCAGAGGGGGAATCCGGAATCCGAGGTCGCGACTCGGACCGCGGACGTCGAGCGGATCTTCTCGAGCTCCGATGTCCGCAGCGTCTCCGGGACTCTTCGGAAGTACCACGTCGGATACGTGTACGTCGGTCCGCTCGAGCGGCAGACCTATCCGGCGGAGGGACTCCGCAAATTCGCCTCCGGGACCGATCTCTTCCAGATTGCCTACGAGAATCCCGACGTCAAGATCTATCGGGTCATCGGCGGAGATGCTGAAGACGTGGTGGTTCCGGTGCGCGAAGCTCTTCCCCTCGCCGAAAAGCGCCAGGAGGAGGAGGAGCCGGAGGAATCTCCGACGATCAGCGAAACACCGATCTCGCAGGCACCCCCCTTCTCCGGAATGAAAGAGCCGAGGGACGCGGCCGTCGACGAGCAGGGAAGGATCTGGGTCGCCGACTTCGGAAACTCCCGTCTCCGCATCTTCAACCCCGAAGGAGGTCTCCTCGGTGGCTGGGGGGGCCGAGGGAGCGGAACATTCGGGCTCAAGGAGCCGTGTGGTGTCGCGATTTCCGGTGACAACGTGTATATCGCGGATACCTGGAACGGCCGGATCCAGTCCTTCACCGTGAAAGGCGTGTGGAAGTCCACGGCGGTCGGACTTTTCGGGCCGCGCGGCATTGCCGTGGCCGGCGACGGTCGAGTCTGGGTCAGCGATACCGGAAACAAACGGGTCCTCGTCTACGACGAAACCTTGAAGGAGCTCCAACGGATCGGGAAGCTCGGGTCCGGACCTCTCGAGTTCTCCGATCCGGTCGGCATCGCCGTGGGACCCTCGGGCTCGATTTGCGTGGCGGATACCGGGAACTCGCGCATCCAGGTCTTGAGCGACAAGGGCCAGTTCGAACGCGCGATCCCGGTCCCGGGATGGAACCGCAAAGTGGAGCCCGACCTCGAGGTCGACCAGGACGGCACGATTTACGCGTCCGATCCGGAGAACAACGCCCTCATGGTCTTCAAGCCTTCCGGAGAGGTGGACAACCGACGCGGTGTCGATGATTCCAATCGCCCCCTGGTTCGGCCGACCGGCGTCGCGCTCGACCGGAAAAACCGTATCCTTTACGTCGTCAACTCGGGAAACGGCACGGTCTCGAAATGGAAGCTCCCGGAAAAGAGCACGCCTTGAGCGAAGTCGAGTCGCTCGGATCGAACGAGCCGGCGGTCGAAAAGCGGCCGAGCCCGGTCACGACTTCCGACTCCGCTCGATCACTCGGTCGGCTTCCGATGGCCGTCGTCGGAGTGTTGCTCTTCGTGGCAATCTTCACCCGGTTCTTTCATCTGGGCGATCGCCCGTTGCACCACGACGAATCGATTCACGCGCACCAGTCCTACTCGCTCATGAAGGACGGGAACTGGCGGTACGACCCCGCGTACCACGGGCCCTTTCTCTATTACGCAAACGCGTCCGTCTACCGACTGCTGGGGGTTACGAACACCACGGCGCGCCTGCTTCCCGCGATCTTCGGCTTGCTACTCGTCGCGGCGGCGATTCCTCTCTCGCGCTGGATCGGGCGACGCGCGGCGATCGCGTACGCGATCCTGGTGCTGATCTCGCCGCACCTGACGTACTTCTCGCGGTTCATCCGGGAGGACATCTATTCGCTCGTATTCACACTCGCGACGATCCTCGCATTCCAGATGTTCCTCGAGACGGATCGCGCGAAATGGCTGACGCTCGCCGCCGTCTCCTTCGCGCTGGCAGGGATCACGAAAGAAAACGCCTACATGACCGGGATTCTCTTTCTCGCCTATGGCGGCTGGGCGTTCGTCGAACGGGTCGCTCGCGCGAAGGAAAGAAAGGGCGTGTTGTCGGAGGCGATCTCGTCGACCGTTCGCTGGATCCGGGCCCGGATCCTTCCGCTCTCGACGGCAGCTCTCGTCTTCCTGGCGATCTGGGCGCTCGCGTATTCGGCGTTCGGCAAGTATCCCAAGGACTGGCTCGCCATCCCGAAGGCGGTCCGGTACTGGATGGGCCAGCACTCCATCGGGCGTATCCCCGGACCCTGGTACTACTACGTGCCGCAGCTCCTCTACTACGAAACCTCGATCATCTTCGCCGCCTTGTTCGCTTTCCGGCGCCGGGAAAACCGCGATTCCCCGTTCTTCCGCTTCGTCGTGTTCTGGACCATCGGCTCCCTTTTGCTCTACGCCTGGGCGCGCGAGAAGGTCCCCTGGCTGACGGTCCATGCGCTTCTCCCCCTCACCATCCTCGCCTCCATCGGTGTGGACGGGCTCTGGCACGACCGTCGCGAAAAGCGTCCGCGCCTCGCTCTGGCCGCTTTTCTCGTCCTCGCGTTGGTCAATACGAGCGGGATGTTGCTCGCGAGCTTCCGGTACGGCGCTCACGACGTCGAGCGAGAACCGCGGCACGCCGAGATCATCGCCTACGTGCAAACCACGAAGGACCTCATTCGCGCGCTCGAACCCCTCGGGATTGCGAAGCAGAGGGTGCCGGCGGGAGAGGCCGTCGTCACGGTCGCCGGGGAGGCTTCGTGGCCGCTCACCTGGTATCTGCGCGACACCCCGACAAAGTGGGTGACGCGGGTCGAAGACGCCACGACGCCGATCATCGTCACCGACTGGGATCCCCAGGGCGGTCTCGAGAAGCAACTCGCCGAGACGTACACCGCCAAGCGCGTCCCGATCCGCGCCTGGTGGTTCGCCGAAAAGCACCAGCCCGACGCGAAAGCGGAAGCGCGCCCGACCTTGACGGATCTCGTGCGGTGGTGGCTCTTCCACGAGATCTGGAGCCCGATCGGTTCACAGGATGCGACGTTCTTCGTGCGCAAGGACCTCGCGAACGCCGGCCCCCTTGCTCCGCTCAACCTGCGGCTCCAGAACTCGTCCGCACGCGACTATTCCGGCGGATCCGCGACCGTGATTCGGCCCGCCCGAATTCTCGGAGAACCGGGCTCCGGGCCCGGACAGTTCGCCGAGCCGCGCGGCCTCGCCGCCGACGGACGAGGAAACCTGTACGTCGCCGACACGAAGAACAACCGAATCCAGATGTTCGACAGCAACGGCCAGTTCGTGCGGAGCTTCGGCACCGCGGGCTCCGGCAACGGGCAGCTCAAAGAGCCGTGCGGCGTCGCGGTGGACTCCGACGGCAGCGTCCTCGTCGCAGACACGTGGAATCACCGGGTCGCGCACTTCGGCCCGGACGGCTCCTGGCTCGGCGCCTTCACCGATGACCAGCGCGGGTTCTTCGGGCCGCGCGCGGTTCTTCTTTCCCGCAACTTCCTCTACGTTGCGGACACCGGAAACAAACGGATTGTGCGTTTCAACAAGGAATGGAAACGCGAGTCCGACTGGGGAGCTCCGGGGGCCGGTCCCGGGCAGTTCGTCGAGCCGGTCGGCCTCGCCGCGGACGCCGCCGGAAACGTCTACGTCGCGGACACGGGCAACCACCGCATCCAGGTTTTCGATGCAGAGGGCAAGTTCCTCCGCGAGTTTGTCGTCTTCGGTTGGAAAGACTTCTACACCGAGCCGTACATCTCGATCGGTCCGGGCGACTCGGTGCTCGTGACCGACTCGACCGAAGGGCGGATCAACGAGTACGACCCCGCGGGAAAGCTGCGCCGGTCATGGCGATCCGACGGTGAATTCAAGAGGCCGACGGGGATCACCCTGGATCCCTTTGGCCGGGTCAGCGTCACCGACCGCGAAACCCATCGCACGCTCACGTGGAATCTGAGCGATGTCTTGCGCTGACATCCGAATCGGCGTCGGCTAGGTTCGAAAGACCCTTTCCTCCGAGCCGTCGAGCCAGCGGTCGACGAGCTCCTTTCCCTGCATCAGGGAGTGGTCCTGGTTTCCGATTTCGTATTTCCACGATCCGAACCGACCGCGCGAATAGATCTCCTTCGACTCGAGATATGACTGGATCGTGGAGAGCGCGTCGTCGCGATCGACGCTCGGAATCGGGTAGGCATGCCCGGCGTGGATCAGGTAGACCGATTCGATCGACGCCAGATCCGCCGTCTCGAGAATGCCTTCCGCGACGAGGCCGTCGATCACCGCTTGGCCGAAGTCTCCCTCGGGGAGCGGCCGGAAGCGCGAGTACGTGGTTTCCATGAGAAGCGAGCAGTAGCGCGACGTGTCTCCCCCCGGAACGATGTCGGGCGAGTAGTTGGAAAGGTACGTCATCCGGTAGAAAGGGGTCTTCGGATCGGGGAAGTAGATCCAGTTCTTCGTCGACGGCGACGGCCGGCGGAGCCCGACGCCGACGGTGAAGAGGCGATTGAACAAGAGCTTTTTCGACGCGGCGCGGACCACGTCGGGGGCGTGCGCGAGCCGAGAGACGAACGCCTCCAGCGGAAGGGTCGTCAGGAGCTTTTCATACCGCGCCGAGGAGCCGTCGGCAAACCGGATCTCGCGCTTGTTTTCGTCCACGCAGACCGAGCGCTTTCGATAGCGGACTCGATCGCCGATGTGAGGCAGCACCGCCAGCCACAACCCGACGGTGCCCCGCGTCGCCGGGTAGCCGAACGTCGCGTTCGGGCCCCAGTCCACGTTCTTGGGCGCGAGGGTCGTCTCGAGCGCCTTCTTCCAGTCGACGACGCTGACGCGCTCCGCGATCCAGTAGAACCCCATCTTCGACAGAGGCGTCGACCAGACCTTCAAGTTGTAGGGGACCATGAAGTGCTTCGCGACGCCCGCGCCGAACTTCGCGTACACCCACTCTTCGAAGTTGCGGAAGGCGCGGTCGCGATCGATCGTCTGCGACTCGATCAAGCCGATCAGGCATTCGATCATCGCCTCTTCGGGAAGAGAGGAAAGGTGGTTCTGGAACGGGTAGCGAACGTAGCGGTCCTCGAATTTGATCCAGCTCTCACGCTCGATCCGCCGGACCCCGTCCTTGCCGAGCATTTTTTCGAGGAACTCATTGAAGTAGGGGTAGCCCGAAAAGATGATGTGCCCCGAGACGTCCCACGTGTAGCCCTTCGGGTCCTCGAAGCTCGTCGCGAGCCCGCCAATCTGCCCTGCCCTCTCGAAGAGCTCGAAGTCGTCGATCCCGCGCTCCCGGAGCCGATAGGCGGCGCCGAGACCGGTGGGTCCCGCTCCCAGGATTGCGATCGACGCCATCGATCCGGTTTAGGACGCCCCGACAAGGCGCTTCATCGCGTCGGACCGCCGGATCTCTCCGCGCAATTCGAAGAGATACCGGACCACGCGTGAGATCGTACCCAGCATCTTCCAGGGCCGGTGAATGCTCTGCCCCGCCTCCCGCGGAAAGTGACGGACGACGACTTCGGCGACTTTCCAACCCGCGATCCGACAGCGCGCGAAGATCTCGTCGCCGACGAAGTTGATCCGGTGCCGAATCTCGATCCTCTTCGCGACGTGCTTTCGGAATGCACGGCAGCCGCCGTTGATGTCGTGGAGCGGAGACCCGAGGATCCAGCGCGACAGCGTGTTCAGCCCCTTGGACAGGATGAGCCGCGGCCAGGGGTCATAGCGTTTCTTCTTCCAGCCGAAAACGACGTCCGCACCCTCCCGGATCGCCTGGAGGAACAGTGGGGCGTCGGCCATCGTGTGCTGACCGTCTCCGTCCACGACCATCACGACTTCACCCGGCGTGTTCCGCAGAGCCGTCTCCGTCGCGACCGCGTATCCCTTGTTCCCGTCGTGATGCACGACCGAGACCCGCCGGTCGAGGGCGGCGAGAGACTCGGCGATCTCGCCCGTCCGGTCGCGACTTCCGTCATTGACGACCAGGACTCGCCAGTCGAGCCCCTCGATCGCCGAGAGCGAGGCGACCGCCTCCGCGACGGTTTTCTCGATCGAGCCCTCCTCGTTGTACGCGAGGAAAGCGACGCCCAGTCGCGGCTCCCCGTCAGTGGACATAGATGATCCAGCCTGCGACCGCAACCCAACCGAACACGATCAGGAGGAGCCAGGGATCGTCGATCAGGAGCGCCTGGGTCGGACTTCCTCCGCCGCCACGACGGTAGACGAGTCGCACGTATCGCGCCACTCCGAGCACCACGAAAGGAACAGTCGCCCCGAATGAGTGGCCATGGAACTGAAGGGTATGTGGCGCGACGCTGTAGGCGCCGTACGACGCAACGGTTGTCAGCGCGGTGACGATGAAGAGGAAATCGAGACCCTCCGACTTGTATCTTGCCAGCACGGCACGATGCTCGGAGGCCGACAGGTGTCCCGCCCTTTGGAGCTCCCATTGCCTTTTCCCGACGACGAGAAACAGCGCAAGGAGGTATGCGCACACCATCAGGAAAATCGAAGGAGGCACCGCCGCGAGGGCTGCTCCCGCGCCGGCCCGGAGAGGCATTCCCGAAGCGACGATCAGAGCCTCGAGAAAAGGAATTCTCTTCAGCCAGAGCGAATAGGCGAGCATGAGACCAGCGTAGAGCGAGCACCAAACGCCGAAACGCGCGGACAGGAAGAATGCGGCCGTGAGACCGCCGGTTCCGAGCGCCGTGGCCGCCGCGAGAGCGACGGCGACTTGAAGCTCTCCGGCTGCGAGGGGACGGCGTCGCTTGACCGGATGCGCGCGATCGCGCTCGCGGTCCATCACGTCGTTGATGAGGTAGATCGCGCTCGTGACTGCGCAGAAGATGGCGAATCCCGCTGCCGCGAGCCGCCACCCGGAAGCCTTCGCGAGCGTGCCGCCGAAGAGAAACGGCAGAGGCACGACCAGGTTCTTGACCCACTGGGCCGGCCGCATGGACACCAGTAGTCCCGACAGTCCCCGCGCGGCGGGAAGTGAAGCAGCCGCATGCCTCTCGCGCGGATTGGTTACGGGCATCCCCGCATTGTAAGGGGAAACGGCTTTCGGGCGTCGCAGTCCGCGACGGTTACAATCGCCGCGGGATCGCTCAGGGAGGTCTCTTGCCGGTCGCCGGAACCCTCATCGAAGGCAAGTACGAAATCCTCGCGAAGATCAAGGAAGGTGGCATGGGGACCATCTACAAGGTCCGCCACCGCCTGCTCGACGAGATTCGGGTCGTCAAGGTCATGCGCCCGCAGATCGGCGCCGACGAGGAGCTGAAGCGCCGGTTCACCCAGGAAGCGAAGACGGCGACGCGCCTGAAGCACCCAAACATCGGGGCCATCCTGGACTTTGCGCTCGACTCCGACGGCATGGCTTACATCGTCATGGAGTTCATCGACGGCGTAAACCTGACGGAGCTCCTGAGAGCCTCCGGACCGCCTGGCGTGCCGATGACGCTCGAGATCGCGCACCAGACCCTGCTCGCGCTCGGGTTTCTGCACCGGAAGAACGTCGTCCACCGGGACGTCGCGCCCGACAACCTAATGCTGACCCACGATGACGAAGGCCGGCCGCAAGTGAAGTTGATCGACCTCGGAATCGCGAAGCCGCTCGACACGACGATCAATCTGACGTCCACCGGCATCTTTCTCGGGAAGCTCAAGTACTCGTCCCCCGAGCAGCTCGGCGCGCTCGGAGAGGGAGAGACTCTCGACGGTCGGAGCGATCTCTACTCGCTCGGGGTTGCCCTGTACGAGCTCCTGACGGGACAGCTGCCCTTCCCCGGCGAATCGCCGCGGGAGCTCTTCGCCGCGCACCTCTTCAAGGATGCGCTCCCTTTCTCGGTGACCGATCCGGCGAACCGCGTTCCGGAGCCGGTTCGCGCCGTGATCTTGAAAGCGATGGAGAAGGAGCGCGCGCGCCGCTTCGCAAACGCGGAAGAGTTCGATCGCGAGATTATTTCG
>WNGA01016865.1_pt1 | contig 17314 bp, 13 predicted proteins | sample 5400061 | NCBI WGS metagenome assembly WNGA01 (sample SAMN13153366, study PRJNA577476) | soil metagenome | isolation source: 100 cm soil or saprolite under grassland replicate 2 | place: USA:California | collected 2016-06-15 | reverse complement strand
GGTGACTGACCCAGCGGCCGAGCCGGAAACCGTCCACGGTCGATGTGTTAGGTACTCGTGCATGCCCCTGGCTTGCCACGAAGGCCTGCAGGGCAGCACAACCCCGCTCCCAGACGTCCTGCTGTGGTGCCCAGCTCCAGCCGTCACCCGGGCAGGCCGTAACCTCCGCCATTAAAGATCTTTTAGTGACCCGCCAGGCCGATCTCTCACAGCCGTCTCACAAACTGACGAGACGCCGCCAGACTCGGGCGGCTGTCCCGGACATCTGGCGGACCTGACCTGCAGATACGGGGACCTGACCTGCAGATACGGATACCGGCGCACTGGCCGGACACGCTGCTCTGATCTACGGATCAGAAGGTTGAGCCTTGCCTCACGAGTGCCACCGTGCCCGCTGCGTGCCCGTCAGCAGGGTCACGTACGGCGATTCACGGTCACTCGCGGAGCAACCGATTATGCACTTGACCTGCGCATCCCCAGGTCATCCGGTCCCGGCCACAACCTTTGCAAGCAGGGAGTCGTCACCTGTCAGAGGCGGTCGAGCTGAAGCGCCTACTGCGGGCGCTTCACCAAGGTCAGGAAGAAGTCGTCGATGTGCCTGATGGCGTCGGCGAACCGGTCGGCGTCGAATGGCTTGATGATGTAGGCGTTGGCGTGCAGCTCGTAGGCGCGCAAGATGTCGGCCTGCGCCTGCGATGTGGTGAGCACCACCCACGGGGATGGTGCGCAGGCCGGGGTCGGCCTTGAGTTCGCCGAGAACATCCAGGCCGCTGCGGCGGGGCAGGTTGAGGTCGAGCACGACCATGGCAGGCCGGGGCATGCCAGCGAAGTCATCGGTGCGGCGCAGGAACCGCATCGCCGTCTCGCCGTCGCCGACGACGTGCAACTGCAGGCCCAGGTGATGGTCTTCGAAGGCTTCCCTGGTCAGCAGCACGTCCCCGGGGTCGTCCTCGACCAGGAGAACATCGGCGGCGCCGAGCACGGCTGAGCTGGTCATCAGGAGGTCCCCAGCGTTTCCGGGGCCGCGGGCACGGGCGCGGCAGCCAGCACGCCGGGCAGGCTGGTGAAACCGGGGACAGCGGACGCTGGCGCGAGGGCCTGTTCCAGGTTTGGGAAGTTGGGGATCAGGCGGTCGATGCCGGTGAGCGCGAAGATGCGGAGGACGGCAGCGGCGCAGATGACCAGCAGCAGCTCACCGCCCTCGGCCCGGGCCCGCTTGTGAGCGCGCACCAGGACGTTAAGCCCGGCCGAGTCGCAAAACTGCGTCTGGGCCATGTCGACCACCAGCGTCCTGCGCCCGTGCACGGATGCTTCGAGCAGGGCCGCCCGCAACCCGGCGGCATTGGCTATATCGATCTCCTCGGGCGCTGTCACGACGGGCACACCGCTGACCACCTCAACAGGGAAGCTGGCCTCAGGCATCTGTGTCACCTCCTGTGGCCGGAGTTCGGCTACTGCCGCGGCCCTGACCCGGTCAGGGCACTACCAGGATCGGGGTCAGCTGGAGACCTGTCAATAGAAACATGAGAGAAACTTCGTGGGATATCTCTCGCGAGTAGTTTCTCGCGCGGATGTTCTCGCGCGGATGTTCTCGCGAGGATATACTCAGCGGGTATGAGTGTTGCTGACGAGCGCGGCGGCAGCTGGACGCTGCTGACCGGGCACGGGCACGTGCTGGTGGAGATCGCCCGCACCCCTACCGCCCGGATCCGCGACATTAGCGCCGCCGTCGACCTCACCGAACGCACCGTCCAGGTCATCGTGGCCGACCTGGAAGCAGCGGGCTACCTCACCCGCACCCGGACCGGCCGCCGTACCCGGTACTCCGTGAACCGAGACCACCTGTTCCGGCACACCGCCCAGGAAGGACTTCGGGTCGGCCCGTTCCTCGACCTGCTCGCCGCGAACGGCAATCCCACCACAGCCGGGCCGGATGACGGGGTGAGGGTGGGTGTCAGCGGCGGTTTGCAAGCAGACGCCGGGGCGCGGCGGGCGTGACGTGTGCTGGCCTGATTTTGGCCTCACGGTGGCGCCAAACGGCGACAACTGCTGCGCACTACTGAGCAACATCCTGGCAGGTCAGCGCTAGAACCCGCTGGCCATGAGAGGGTCCGTATATCTCTACGGATCAGATGCTCGGTGGCTGGCCCGCGAGGGATATACGCGGGATGACCGGCCCTCCCACGAGAACCGCTGCCGCGCCTTCCCTGATCAGGCTAGTGCACCGGCTGGAGCAGCGGTGGCCTTGAAAACCGCTACCGCGAGCCGGCAGCCAAAGTCAAGATGCCTTCGGCGGGGGCTCTCCGGCTCCGGGATGATCATTAAGCTTGCGTGCGGAGTTGTGGCTGCTGGCTGATCATCCCGTCTGCCATCGACCCAGGCAATGCCAGCAGACCAGGCCGTCTCCCTGGCGGGTGGGTCGACGGCAGACGGGACTCCGTTGGGCCACATGCCTCCGAACTCGGAGACCGGGGCACAGGAGTGGAACAACAGCGCGCCCTTCGCACCGGCTCGGGTCTGGGCCAGCATCTGCGCCGGGAGCACGCCGAGCGAGAACCGGCATAGACAAGTTCACGAGGCAGCTTCTCGGCGGCAGCCCGCCCGCGCTCGATGATCGTGTCGAACCTGGCCTGCTCGGCGTAGGCGGCACCCTCATCGAGAGTTTCGAAGACCCGTCCCTCGTACAGGTCAGGGACATGCACGGTGTGACCAGCCTGCTCCAGCGTCTCGGCGAAACCACGCGTCGAGCGCGCCGACTCCAGCGCGGCGCACCACCTGCCCGCTGATGGCTGGCCTTGAACCGGGGACCTAGGCGCGCGCCAGGCGCCGCCTGCCGCTCTTAGGCCCTGCCGGGCCACGGCGGCGTCGGCGTGCAGCTGGTCCCGCGGCCGACCGCGCGGGCTGGGCGCCGCAACGAATCAGCGCTGGCGCGCGGTGCTGCAAATGGTGCCATCCCTCCGGCGTCCGATCCTGAAGCCTCGCAAGATCGTGGTCAAGGGCGCGCTTCGCGCGTCGCACGCGATCCCTTCGGGATCCTGGACCACGAGTCTTGGCGAGGATTCAACCGGCGCCTATCGGAAGGATGGCAGGGTCCGAGCGCTGGCTCAGCCAGCCAGTCCACTTACCGCTCCCCCCCTCAACCACTAGCTGAACTGTTCGCCGACGGGCCTGTCTAGTACCAGATCGAAACTTGAGGTGCCAGGCATTGACGAAGGCACGAGAATACTCGTGTGTGGAGTTGGAGCACGATCGCCGCAGTCGCAAGCGCGGCCATAGCGCTGTGCGCTCTCGGGCTGAGTGTCGGCGGCAGCCGTCGCCAGAGGAAGCGAGACCGTGAAGACGCCGATCGCAAAGGAAGCATGCAACCATCGCTAGTCCATTGCTGGCTTGAACTGGAACCCTCCCCCATCAGCCAAGGTTACGTTAGCGAAGTTCTCGTAGCCTGGAACAATAGTAATCAAATAATAACTAACGTTGAGGGGGATCCAGGAACAGGACGACCACGAGTTAAGTGGAGGGAGATCACACCCGGGGAAAAGGCACGAAGTACCGTTGGTTGGCGCTCCGATTCGACTAGTCATATCGCTCAATCTGTAGTAGAACGTAAATCATGTGAGATCGAGTTTGATGCAGTGACCGGCAAGAGGTGGAAGCGCATGAAAGATGGACGCGTCCAATACCGCCGGATCACCCCGTCTAAAGATGGGCAAATATGGAGTGAGCCCATGGCTCCTGTTGTAACTAGGTACAAAACAGAACCACTTTATTACCCGGGTCGCAGCTGGTATGTCTTCCCCTTGATCTCTGTTCTGATCGCTCTTGGCATCCTGATCTACTACTTGGTGCAACACTAACGTAAAGCTCATCAAGAACTGCCCCGGCCCGGCTGTGCGTGCGGCCACACTGGACCGAACTCCGCGAGCATAGGAGCTAGCTTGGACCACGTGCGCAGATCTGTGACTTCAGGGGCTGACCACCAGCCTGACCACAACAGGCCCTGACAATGAGCCCCAGTGGTCCACTTCGCCTGGTGAGCAATACCAGGCCAGCCATCGCATGCCCCGACCTGCACGCTCTTTGCAAGCACAGGATCACAGGTTAGGCAAGAGCCAAGCAGGCCCTGTCCCATCTAGCGGCCCTACGCCCTGATACCCCTCACCTGGCCACGTGCCTCCGTGCACGGCGCCGGAGGCGAGTACCCTCTTGATCCGAAACAGCACGAATCGCAGGAGATGCCGCCTGTCCGCCACCGAGGCGGTAGCGAATCGGCCAGGAGCTGGGAGTCTGAGTGAACGCAGGGAAGCTGACGATGGAGTCGGCGATATCAGCGTTCGGCGCTATTGCCAAAAGTAAGCTCACCGCTGTAGCGGCAAGGGGTGAGCCTGAGGATCAACTGCGCAGCCAGGTGCCTTGAACTGCGGCGCGAACGCCTATGAACCCGGCGGACCACTCCACTCGGCTTTGATCCGCGGCTTCCTGTTGCGCCAACTATCGGTCCCACCAGCCGTACAGCACTTGAATACAGCAACGTCATCGACTCCGAGCGACTTCGATAGACTTCTATGGCCTCGCTGACCTGCGCCCGAGCGCTCTTGGTCCCGGGCCATGTCCGGGCCAAGGTGAAGCCGATCCCCGCCGCCTTGATCACTTCCATCAGCCGCGCGCCACGGCCGGCGCCGTGGGCCTCCAGGCGCGCCGGGAGATCCTCGGCTTCTGCTGGATCTTCCGCCAGTTCGTTTGGCGGGACGTTGTACCGGGGCCTGGCCTTTGTGCAGGTCAGATAGTGCGGTAGCCGCGTCGGCGTGTCGCTGGCAGATTCCCGAGATTGCGTCGGCAATCCAGTACAGCTCTCGGTCATTCTGAGTCTTCTTCGTGATTGCTGAAGCCGAGGTGAGATCGGGTGCTGGGAGTGGTCCAGGACCTGCGGGCGCCGCGGTCGCTGGGCACCCCGGAGGAGGCCGCCGCCTATCAGGAGCACCTGCTGGCCGAGTACGTGCTGGCCCGGCTGGCCCATGGCGTCGCAGATGGGACGATCCGTGGCGAGGTCGCTGCGGTGGAGCAGTTCTTGGCGCATGCGGGCGTGCCGGGTCACCCGCGGCTATACGCACGTGTCCTCGGCCCTGGCTGCGGACGGCGCCGAGCGTATCGGCCGGGCGCTCTTCGGGCCAACTGCTACGAAAACTGCTATGAGGGCCAGATGAGCGCTGCCTGGCCGCCAGCGTTTCCGCTGGTCAAGCACAGAGAGGTCTTCACGTTTGGCGCTGACCTGGGCGAACGGGAGCTAATCCAGCGCTCACCCACAGGTTAAGGCGGCTGCGCCCACACGGGCCTGTGGTCAGCCGGCCCGGTCAGCCGGGCCGCGGCGCTGCCGGCGCAAGCGCGGGTCGGCTTCGAGGGCGGCGGCTCCGAGGGCTTCGAGCCTGGCGAGCAGCTCGCGCAGGCGCCGGTCGTTGTCGATCCAGGCCTGGTAGTCGTCGTGCTGTTCTTTGCTGAGCCACCGGCAGATGGTCTTGGCGGCGACCTTGCGGGTCCACTGCCAGTACGGGCCGTGCAGCCGGGGCGGGTCGGCGTGGCAGCCGCAGTTAGCGCGGCCGCAGCGGGTGCGCCGCTCGGTGACCGAGCCGGGCAGCACCATGCCCGAGCGGGCGATCTTCGCGAGCTCCGTGGCGATCTTCCGGGCTTCGGCCTGATGTCCGGCGGCGACACGCACCGTCCCAGGCTGGCACAGGTCCCCCATCTCGGCCATATCCCACTGTATACCTACAGTGTGACTCCCGGCCGGAGAGCGCCCGCGCCAGCGCATGCGCGCGCCGCCGAGCTGATCGCCGGCTACCGGCCGCCGTCGCTGCCCGGGCCCGCCGCCTGCTTCGTCCGGCTGGCCGTGACCGCGTGCGCGCCGCAGAGCCCCGAGCGGGCCAAGGCGCTGCTGTTCGCGTGCGGCAAGCTCGGGGCGTTCGCGTCGGCGGCCGGGCTGGAGCTGGTTCCCGAGGTGTGCCTGCATCCCTCAGTCATCGAGCGGTTCATCCTCACCGCCGGCCGTGACCTGTCCGGGCCGACGCGCAGGACGCTGCGCACTAACCTGCGCTACGCCGCCCGCCGGGCCGGGCCCCAGCTCGGTCCCCCGCCGGTGCCGCTGCCGCGGGAGCGCGCCAAGGCTCCTTATAGTCCCGCCGAGATCGGCGCCTACCTCGCGCTGGCTGATGCCCAGCCGACTACTGCCCGCAGGATGCGGGCGGCCGGGCTGATCTGCCTGGGCGCCGGCGCCGGGCTGACCGGCGCTGACCTGCGGCAGGTCCGCGGCAGTGACGTGGCCTGCCGCTCCGGCGGGGTCATAGCCGAGGTCCGCGGCGCCCGGCCCCGGATCGTGCCGGTCCTGTCCCGCTACCACGACCTGCTGCTGGCCTCTGCGGGGTTCGCCGGGACGGCCCTGGTCACCGGCGGGCGCGACCCCGCACGGCGGAACGTGACCACCCCGCTGATCAGGTCGCTGGCCGGCGGGGCCGACCTGCCCCGCCTGGACACCGGCCGGCTCAGGATGACCTGGCTGGCCGACTGCGCCCAGCACCTCGGGCTGGCCACCTTCATGGCCGCGGCGGGGATCACCTGCTCCCAGCGCCTCGGCGACCTGATCGCCGCCCTGGACCCCGCCGACGAGGCCCAGGCGGTAGCACTGCTCGGCGGCACGCGGTGAGCACGCCGGTCCCCCTTGCCCGCCTGGCGGAGATCATCGACCGCTCGCAGGCCGCGGGCAGGATCGAGGCGCTCCTGCCCGTCGGCGTCCGCCCCCGCCAGCTGCTGGTCCGCACCCTGCTGATCGGCATGCTGCTCACCCTGGCCGGTCACCGCCCCGCTCACCTGACCCGGGTGCACCAGGCCCTGACCAGCCTCCCCGAGACCGACCGCATCCGCCTGGGCGTGGTGGCCGACTGGAAACACGGCCCCCACCTGCTGACCTACCGGCAGGTCGAGCGCACCTTCGGCCTGGTAGTCAACGCGCTGGGAAAAGAACACCCCGACGGCGCCCCCTCACCCGACCTGGCCGCCATCCTCGACGCCCTGCTGGAAGCCAGCATCCCCGCCGGGCACAAGGACACCACCCGCGCGCTGGCCGTCGACTGGAGCGACCTGGAAACCTTCTCCCGCCCCCCGCCGGCCAAAGGCGGTGACTGCGCCGGCCCCGAAGCCTCCTGGGGACACCGCCGCGGCGATAGCCCCGGCCAGAAAGACGAGCTGTTCTACGGCTTCTACCTGTCCGCCTCCACCATGGTCAAAGAGGAAAACGGGCCTCCCGTCCCCGAACTGGCCCGCCGGATGACCCTCACCTCCTGCCGCCTGGACCCCGCCGAGGCCATGGTCCCGGTCCTGCAGCGCATGCCCGCCGACGGCATCCCCCTCGGCGACATCCTGGACGACTCCGGCTACGCCCACCGGGTGCCCGGGAACTGGGCGGTGCCGCTGCGCGCCGCCGGAGCCCAGCTCATCCAGGACCTGCACCCGCACGATCGCGGCCCCAAGGGCACCCACGCCGGCGCGATCATCGCCAACGGGAACCTGTACTGCCCCGCCACGCCCCGGCCGCTGCTCGAACTCGGCCCGCTCGCCCGCGACGCCACCGGCGAGCAGACCGCCGCCCACGACCACCAGAGCGCCGAGACCGCCCGCTACAAGCTCGGCAAGATCACCGCTGACGACCAGGACGGCTACCACCGGGTCATGTGCCCCGCCGTCCTGGGCAAACTCCGCTGCCCGCTCCGGCCCCAGTCACTGTCCCTGGACTACCAGCGGCCCCAGATCCTCGCCCCGCCCCAGCACCCCCCGGCGTGCTGCACCCAGCAGACCATCACCGTGCCGCCGGAGGTGCACGCCAAGACCGCGCAGAAACACGACTACCCCTCCAAGGCGCACCGCCGGTCCTACGCCCGGCGCTCCGCCGCCGAGCGGACCTTCTCCACCGTCAAGGACCCTGCCAGCAACGACATCAGCCGCGGCTGGTGCCGGCTCATGGGACTGACCCCGATCGCGCTGTTCGCCGCCTGCCTGCTCGCCGTCCGCAACCAGCGCATCCTCACCGCATTCGACACCCGCCAGGACCAGGACACCCGCCGCGCCGCAGCCGGCCTCCCGCCAAAAACCCGCCAGCGGCGCCGCAAGACGCTCGCCAGCCTCGCCGCCGCCCCGCCATAACCGGGCAGCGGCTCCCCCGTGCGCAGCCACCCGGCAGCGCTGAACACAGTCACAGGCAGCCCTCGCAGCCCCGGCATCCGCCCAGCCAGGCAAACCAGCCCTGCCAGCGACCATCTCAAGGCCAACAGCCACCGGCAAGCAAACTGTCCGGCCCAAACGCGCAGCCCTGCCAGCGACCATCTCAAGGCCAACAGCCACCGGCAAGCAAACTGTCCGGCCCAAACGCGCATCATCCCGGCCCGGACGACACGAATGTCAGATGCAAACGTGAACATAGAGCCAGGTCAAACGTGAAGACCTCACAGAGCCGCCTGTCGGAATCGAACCGACGACCTATTCATTACGAGTGAATCGCTCTACCGACTGAGCTAAGGCGGCGAGCCGTCCTGGGGGACGGCAGCGCAAGGAGTCTACCGGTCGCCGGCCGGCTCTTGCCCGGGCATGTACTTGGCCTCGTACGCCTGCCGCGACCCGCACACGCTGGCGCGCGGGCAGGCGCAGCGCCGGCCATCCTCCGACAGCCTGACCACGACCTTGTCCGCCGGGACGCTGTGCCCGACCACCGTGCCCGGCCCATCCGGCGTCTCGACGCTGGCGCCGAGCTTCGGCGCCTTCTTCTGGAAGTCCTGGTAGAGCGGATGCTCGTACTTCAGGCAGCACATCAGCCGGCCGCAGGCGCCGGCGATCCGCAGCGGGTTCACTGGCAGCTGCTGGTCCTTGGCCATCCGCACCGACACCGGCTCGAAGTCCTTCAGGAACGTCGAGCAGCACGTGTCACGCCCGCATGGGCCGATCCCGCCCTGCAGCCTGGCCTCGTCGCGCGGCCCGATCTGCCGCAGCTCGACCCGGACGTGCAGCCGGCTGGCCAGGTCACGCACCAGGGCGCGGAAATCAACCCGGTGCGGCGCGCTGAAGTAGATAGTCAGCACGTTGCCCGCATCGACGTAATCCACGGCGATGATCTTCATCGGCAGCCCGTGCTCGCGGACCAGCCGCCGGGCGGCGACCCGGCCTTCGGCGCGCTTCGCCCGGTTCGCCTCGTCCCTGGCCATGTGCTCGTCGGCGGCCAGGCCGGCGCAGACCGGCAGGCCGCCGATCTCGTCATCCACCCACTGCGGCGCCCAGATGCACTCGGCGACCTCCGGCCCGGCATCGGTGGGCACGAGCACCTTGGTCCCCACGGACGGCGTGTACTGCCCAGGGTCCAGGTAGTACAGCCGGCCGTGACGCTGGAAGCTGACCGCCATCATCATGCCCACGGCCCCACATTACGGGGAGATCACGGGGCCCGCGCAATACCGGCCATCCCGAGCTCATCTCCTGGCAGCTGCCCACCCGCCTTTGACCTGCTGCTTTCGCCCGGACCCGCGACGGCAGGTCGTCAGGAGCCGGCGGGCTCACCAGGCCTCACTGGCGGCAACCCAACCCCGTCGCTCGGCCGCAGCGGAATCAGCCGTCCGGCGAGCACCTGCCTGCGTCCTCGGCCAGGATCGCCTCGTCTTCGGCGGGGTCCTGGGTCGCGCCGCGGCCCAGCGGGCCAGCGAAGTTCCGGTACCTGCGGGCCACGCCCCTGCGGCGCAGCGCGTGCTGCGGCAGCCATTCAGCACCGCAGCCCGCACGTAGGCGAGCGAGCCGTCTCCGGCCGGCAGCCGGTCGCGCAGGCAGAGCCTGGCGAAGACGTCTTGCACGACGTCCTCAGCGGAAGGCTGGTCGCCGACCAGCAGCACAGCGAGCCGTACCAGGTCCGCGTGATGCTCGGGCCGGCTGACCGCCCGCGGCTACCCGGCGCTGAGGGCGAGCGTCATTTCCTCGACCGCGAGCAGCGGCGCCACGCTGACGGCGAGCCGCTCCCGGCAGGCCATGATCGCCTCCAGCTTCCGCACCGTCGCCTCTGGCGTGGATGCCGCGGCGATCCGCCGGAGGTCGTCGCGCTGTTCCTCGTTGGCCAGCTCGACGCCGGCGCCGAACTGGACCGCGAGCACGTCCCGGTAGAACCCGGCCAGGTCGAGCAGCGCGAGGTCGAGCGAGTCCCGCCTGAGCCTGGTGGCACGTGACTTCTGCCGGTCCTCCAGGTCCTTGAGCGCGCCGGCGCCACCGCGGATCGCGGCCGCCACGCCCTTGCCGGTGGACCCCTCGCCGAACGCCCTGCGCAGTGCCGCCCGCTCGGGCTCGTCGAGTTCCCCGGTCGTCGCCGCCGCCTCCGCGTCCGCGGCCTGGACCAGCGCCGCGGCGGCGGCGAACGCCTGGCCGAGGCCGCCGACCTGCATCGGCACGCGGAGCACGGCGGCGCGGCGCTCGGCCGCCGCCGGATCGGTGGCCAGCCGCCTGGCCCGGCCGATGTGCCCCTGCGCCGCGCGCGCGGCGGCAAGCGCCCGGCTGGCGTCCACCCCCTCGCCGGCCAGGACCTCGGCAACGGCGGCGGTCGGCGGGATCCGCAGCGTGATCAGCCGGCACCGGGACCTGATCGTCGTCGGCAGGTCCGCGGCCGACGGGGCACAGAGCAGCCAGATGGTCCGCGGCGCCGGCTCCTCGATCGCCTTGAGCAGGGCGTTGGCGGCCTGCTCGGTCGCCCGGTCGGCATCCTCGAAGAGGACAATCCGCCAGCGCCCGTAGACCGGCGCGGCCGCCGCCCGCAATACCAGGTCCCTGGTCTGCCTGACGCCGTAGGACAGCCCGTCCGGGCGGACGAGCAGCAGGTCGGCATGGCTGCCGGCGGCGGCCTGCCGGCAGGACGGGCATTCACCGCAGCCCTGCCGGTCGCAGAGCACCGCCGCGGCGAAGGCCCGGGCCGCGAGCGACCGGCCGGAGCCCGGCGGGCCGGTGAACAGCCACGCGTGCGCGATGGCACCGGCCCCGGCGGACACGGCCGACCTCAGCTGGTCGACCACCGCCTGCTGGCCGGCCAGCCCGGCGAACACTCCCCCTGCCGCCACGGCCGGCCTCAGTCCCGGATCGCCGGGAAGCCCCCGGTGATCTCCTCGGCCGCGGTCGGTACCGGATCGGGCAGCATCTCCCGCACCCGCTCCTGGATCGTGCGGCTGAGGTCAGCCGCCGACCGGGTCGCGTCGAGCACAAGGTAGCGGTCAGGATCGGACTGGGCGGCCCGCTGCAGGAAACCCCGCCGGACCCGGTCGTGAAACTCGGCGGGCTCGGCCTCCAGCCGGTCCGCCGACCGCTCCCTGCGCCGCAGCCCGGCGGCCGGCGGCAGGTCGAGCACGATGGTGAGATCCGGCTGCAGGCCGCCGGTGGCCCAGTGATTCAGGCTGGCGATCTCCTCGACCGGCAGCTGCCGGCCAGAGCCCTGGTAGGCCAGCGAGGAATCCACGTACCGGTCGGTCACCACGATCGCCCCGCGCTCCAGCGCCGGGGCGATGACGGCCGCGACGTGCTCGGCCCGGTCGGCCGCGTACATCAGCGTCTCGGCCCGGTCGGACAGCCCGGTGTGCGCGGTGTCGAGCAGCAGCGCCCGCAGCCGCATCCCGACCTTGGTCGCGCCAGGCTCGTGCGTGGCGACCACGTCGAATCCCTGGTCACGCAGCCAGATCGCGAGGAGCCTGGCCTGGGTGGACTTGCCCGCGCCCTCGCCGCCCTCCAGCGCGAGCAGCAGCCCGCGGCGGCCCGGCGGCGCGCTGCCGTTGGCGTGACCGGGCACCGGCCTGAATTCCTCGCCGCGGAACACCGCGGACAGATCGTCGAGCAGCGACACCCCCCGGCGGTCATCCATCTGCCGGTAGGAGACGACGCCGAGCACGACAGCGATCACGGCGGCCAGCAGCAGCACCAGGCTGTCGCCGATGCCGCCGTAGCCAAGGCGGCCGATCCGGACGAAATCGGCGCCCGTCGCGCCGTGCACCGCGGCGGTGATCCCGGCCGCCAGCGACGGCGCGATGGCGATCACCGCGAACAGGATGACCCTGATCGCCGACTGCAGGAACGCGAAGGTCCGGCCGCGGGTGTCGTCGTCCACCTCAAGCCCGACGATGGTGTACCCGGTCACGTAGGCGATGCCGGCGCACGCGCCGAGCGCGACCACCAGCACGGTGGCCACGACCAGGTTGGGGATCAGGCCGATCAGCGCGAGCGGCACCGCGGCGGACGCGATGGACAGGCCGAACAGCCGCCGCCTGCTGAAGCCGCGCAGGATCCGCAGGCCGAGGAACATGCCAGCCGCCAGCCCGAAGAAGATCGCCGAGAAGACGACGCCCCAGCCCGCGTTGCCGCCGTGCAACGTGTTCTTGACGTAGGCCGGGCCCAGGCCGACCACCACGCCGCCGGCCGCGAACGCGCCGACCATGCCGATCACGATCCCGCGGACCACCCGGGTCTTGCCCAGGAACCGCCAGCCCTCCCAGATGGCCTTGGCCACCGACGGCGCGGAGATCTGGCCGCGGGCCTGCCGCCGGGGGATCTCCCTGAGCAGGAAGATGGTGATGGCGGAGACGACGAAGGTGGCCGCGTTGAAGTAGATCGCCAGGTTGACCGGGTTGGTCGTGAAGTAGTGCGACGCCGAGGCGAGCGCCCTGGTGACCAGGGCGAGAACCGCGAACAGCAGCCCGGCCACCGGCGCGGTGCCGTAGGTGGTCAGCAGGCTCAGCTGGTTAGCCTGCTCCAGCCGGTCGGGCGGCACAAGGTTCGGCACCGAGGCGTCCTTGGCCGGCGTCCAGAACAGCGACGCGCTGGATGCGAGGAACTGGACCAGGTACATCCAGGTCAGCTCGTCGACCAGGTGCAGCCGCAGGTTCAGCGGGATGGACAGGTAGAGCACGGCGCGCACGACGTCGCCGACGATCATGTTCAGCCGGCGGTCGAATCGGTCCGCGACGGCTCCCGCCAGCGGGCCGAGCACCAGCGCGGGCAGCAGCGAGGTCAGCCACACGCCGCCGACCGCGGCGTTCTGCTGCACGAATCCGTGTCCCACGGTCAGCTCGCCGGCCAGCGCGGTGAGCGCGAGCAGGCTCAGCCAGTCCCCGAGGCTGGATAGCGACAGCGCAATCCAGAGGCGCCGGAACGGCCGGATGGACAGTACGCCGTTCCGATCTCCGAAAGGGGATCTAAAGTTCACTGCGCCAGGGTATCGGCAGATCGTTCTGCGGACGCAATGGCCGGTTAAGAGGCCCCGGCAGTGCGGCGCTGGGATCAGGGAGCGGGTCATCCGCGCCCGGCTGGCACGACGGCAACGCGGCCAGGCGGGATGCGGGGGGGCCGCGAGCCCGGCAGCCCTACTGCCGGGCCCTCAGTCCGCAGCCCGGTGCGACTGTCCTTTCACGCGCTCTTACCGCGCGGCGACTTGCTCCCGCCGCGCGCCGCGCCCGGCCGCGCAGTCCTGGCCGTCCGGCCGGATCCCGCCGTCTTGCGGCGCGGTGCGGCCGGCCCGGCCGAGCGCCGCTCGGCGAGCAGCTCGGCGGCGCGCTGCAGCGTCACCGACTCGACCAGGTCGCCCTTGCGCAGCGAGGCGTTCGTCTCGCCGTCGGTGGCATACGGGCCCCAGCGGCCTTCCCGCAGGACGATCGGCTTGCCGCTGGCCGGGTCCTCGCCCAGTTCGCGCAGCGGCGGTGCGGCCGCCGCCCTGGCCGCCCGGCCCCGCGGCTTCGGCTGGGCAAAGAGGTCCTTGGCCTCGGCCAGCGTGACGGTGAACATCTGCTCCTCGCTGTCCAGCGAGCGGCTGTCCGTGCCTTTCTTCACATAGGGCCCGTAACGGCCGTTCTGCACCGTCACCGGCTCGCCGTCGAGCTCGCCGAGCGTGCGGGGCAGGGTGAGCAGCCGTAGCGCGTCGTCCAGCGTCACGGTGTCCAGATCCATGGACTTGAGCAGGGACGACGACCGCGGCTTGGCCGACGCGGCCGCGTCCTCGCCGAGCACCTCGGTGACGTACGGGCCGAACCTGCCCGCCTTGGCCACGATGGTCCGCCCGGTCGCCGGGTCGGTGCCGAGCACGATGTCCCCGCTCGGCCGGGCCAGCAGCTCTCCGGCCAGCTCCGCGGTCAGCTCGTCCGGCGCCGTGCCCTCCGGGATGTTCACCCGCTGGCCGTCCCGCTCCAGGTACGGACCGTACCGGCCGACCCGGATGACGATGTCCGTGCCGGCCAGCGGGAACGAGCTGACGTCCCGGGCGTCGATCTCGCCCAGGTCGCTGACCATCTCCTTGAGTCCCTCTTCCCTGGCGCCCGGCGCATTGCCGTCGGTGCCGAAGTAGAACCGGCGCAGCCAGGGCACCCTGGCCGCCTCGCCCCTGGCGATCTCGTCGAGGGCACCCTCCATCCGCGCCGTGAAGTCGTAGTCGACCAGGTGCGCGAAATGCCGCTCCAGCAGCGTCACCACGGCGAAGGCGATGAACGACGGGACGAGCGCGGTGCCCTTCTTGAACACGTAGCCGCGGTCCAGGATCGTGCCGATGATCGAGGCGTAGGTAGACGGCCTGCCGATCTCCCTGTCTTCCAGCTCCTTGATCAGGGAAGCCTCGGTGTACCTGACCGGCGGGCGGGTCGCATGCTCGGCCGGCGCCAGGCTGACCGCGATGAGCGGATCGGCCTCGGCGAGCGGCGGCAGCCGGCGCTGGTTGTCGTCGAGCTCGGCGTCCGGGTCGTCGGAGCCCTCAACATACGCCTTCAGGAAGCCGTAGAAGCCGATCACCTTGCCGGAAGCGCCGAACTCGGCCTTCTCGCCGGTCCACTCGCCCGGGGCGGACAGCCGGTCTGCCGTCGCCCGCGCGGTGCCGGTCACCCGCACCGACACGGACTCGCCCGTGGCGTCCTTCATCTGCGAGGCGACGGTGCGCTTCCAGACCAGTTCGTACAGGCGGAACTCATCGCCGGACAGGCCGGTCCGCGCGGGCGTGCGGAAGCTGTCGCCGGCCGGCCGGATCGCCTCGTGCGCCTCCTGCGCGCTCTTCACCTTGCTGGTATAGACGCGCGGGGCGTCCGGGACGTACTCGGCGCCGTACAGCTCGCGTGCCTGCGCCCTGGCAGCGGTGATCGCGGTCTGGGACAGCGTCACCGAGTCGGTCCGCATATAGGTAATGTGGCCGTTCTCGTACAGCCGCTGGGCGACCTGCATCGCGTACTTGGCCGAGAAGCCCAGCTTGCGGGATGCCTCCTGCTGCAGTGTCGTGGTGCGAAACGGCGCGTACGGCGCCCTGCGGTACGGCTTGCGCTCGACCGAGCCGACGCTGAACACAGCGCCGTCGAGCTGGCTGGCCAGCGCCGCCGCCCGCTCCCCGTCCAGGTGCAGGACGTCGGCGGACTTCAGCTCGCCGGTGGAGCTGAAGTCGCGGCCCTGCGCCACCCGCTTGCCGTCGACGGCGACCAGCGCGGCGGGGAACACGGAGCGGTCCTCCCCCTGCGCCGGGGCGAACTCGGCCTCGAGGTCCCAGTACTGGGACCCGCGGAACGCGATCCGCTCGCGCTCCCTGTCGACCACGAGCCGGATCGCCACCGACTGCACCCGGCCGGCGGACAGCCGTGGCATGACCTTCTTCCACAGCACCGGCGAGACCTCGTACCCGTACAGCCGGTCCAGCACCCGGCGGGTCTGGTAGGCGTCCACCAGGCCGTTGTCCATCTCCCGCGGGCTGGCCACCGCCTGGGCGATCGCCTCCGGGGTGATCTCGTGGAAGACCATCCGCCGGGCCGGGACCTTCGGCTTCAGCTCCTCGAGCAGGTGCCAGGCGATGGCCTCGCCCTCGCGGTCCTCATCAGTGGCCAGCAGCAGTTCGTCGGCGTTCTTGAGCAGCGACTTAAGCTTCGCGACCTGCTGCTTCTTGTCGGCGTTGACCACGTACAGCGGCTCGAAGTCGGCATCCACGTTGACGCCGAGCCTGGCCCACGGCTCGCCCCGGTACTTGGCGGGTATCTCAGCCGCCTTGTCCGGCATGTCGCGGATGTGCCCGATGCTGGACTCGACCACGTAGCCCTTGCCGAGGTACCCGGCGATGGTGCGCGCTTTCGCCGGCGACTCGACAATCACGAGCCGGTTGAGGCCGTCGCCGACGGAACCGCCAGCCCTGGCGCCTCTCGCGGCCGATCCAGTTCTTACTGCCACGCTCTTCACCCTCACATCCCGCGACGCCCTGGAGGCTACCGCAGGCGATCAGCATGCGGCCGGCGGACCGGCCACTCGGCCGCCGCGACACCGTCGTCGCGGCACTACGGCCGGGACCGGTCGCGGCCGGCAAGCCGCCGTTCGCGCCCCATGTCCCGTTCATTCAACCCGCCGCGGCATCCTGCGTGTTCCCTGCGGAATTGCCGCCCTTTTCCGCAAGGCCGGCGGAACTGCCCGGCGGACCGCGCAGAATGAGGGTAATGGCGGAGTACTCCTACCTTGTCCTCTACCTGCCGCGCGGCATCCCGAGGGACGTCGCGCGGCGAATCCTGACGGATCACGCCGAGTACGGCTACTGGGAGCTGGCCCGCCTGCGGCTGAATGCCGACGGCAGCAGGAAGGCTACCCTGCGGCGGCCGATCATCCGCCCGGTGCGTACGCTCAGGTGACGCCGCCCGCGTGATCACGGCTGGGGAACAGGCCGGTCATCCGGCTGGCCAGGCTGACCTGCGGTGCCGCATGCCTCGGGAGCACCCGGCCCACCTCGGCTCTCGGACGGCCGGTCCTGGCCCAGCGGGGCGGGCTGCGGTGCGCGCCCGCAGCGCCGACAGCGCGCTCGCGGCGGGCGCAGAGCGGCCGCCCCCGCCGTGGCCGGCGCGGGCTGGTGGCCATCAGGAAGCAGGCCCCGGACATCAGCGCCCCGATGGCGAAGCCATCAAGCCCGTCAGCCCGCATCCCGGCGGGCACGCCGATGGCAAGGCTGGGGACCAGGGCGCCCTTGCTCGCTCCGCCCAGGGCCAGGATGTTCATGATCTGCTCCTCGTCATAACCGTGATGCCTTTTCATTTTTAACGCAGAGTCACGCGGGCAGTGCAGTACGCAGTCGTACCTGGGCGTAGCGACTCGCGCGGCGCCTTACCTGCTGGCGTCGCTATGAGCCACTCGCGATGGGGGGCGCTCGTCGGCTAGTGCGGTCCGATGGCTAGCCCGGGTGGCACCGGCCAGGCAGTGCGAGGGCAGCCTCCGTACACTGCGTAATAATATCACTACTCATTGTACGCAAGCGGCATTATGCCGAACTATCCTGCGGCCG